>Ga0308159_1000260_pt1 | contig 157259 bp, 118 predicted proteins | sample PhyCR1_FD_201040 | JGI IMG/M metagenome (GOLD analysis project Ga0308159, IMG submission 201040) | Phyllosphere microbial communities from UC Gill Tract Community Farm, Albany, California, United States - DLSLC.R1 | ecosystem: Host-associated > Plants > Phyllosphere > Unclassified | place...
AGTGGGCCTCGGTATGGAGCGCGAGGCGCACCCCGTGCCGCAGCGTCAGCGCGCCGAGACGGTTGCAGAAGTCCGCCGCCTTGCGGGCGAATTCCATGTCGACGAAGACAGGCGGCTCGGCGTCCCAGCTGGTGCGCATGGGCAGGCCCATGACCATGATGTCCGAGCCCCAGGCGGCAAGCGCCTTCGCCGATTCTGCGGCGCTGTCCAGCCAGCGGGCCTCGGTTTGTGCATCGCCCACGCCGCCCTCGATGGCGACGTCGGCGAAGAAGCCGCTGGCGATGGTGAGGCCGCGACGGTCCAGTTCATCCTTGGCTGCTTCGATCGAGCCATAGGCCGCAATCAGGCTGGAAGGACCGAAGGGATCGAAGGTCAGTTCGATGCCGGTGACGCCGCTTTCCTGCAGCGTATCGAGCATGCGGTCCCAGAACGCGCGCGGTTGTTCACGGCCGAAGGTGATGACCTCCTGCTCATTCGCCATCCCCCAGAAACCGGGATGGAAGAACGTGATGAGATCGACGCCGAACGACAGCATTTAGATAGATACCTCAGCCTGCGACGGCGCACCGGCCATTGCCGCGCACCCTCAATGTAAACCTTTTCTTTCATTAAAAAGGCCCAATTCTCGCATGTTGTCAAGCGATGGGTGAGCCGGGCTTGCTTGAATGGCGGATTTCCGCGTAAACGATCTGTGGTATCGTTTTCATTAAGCGGGCAAACCGAGCCTGCATACGGGAAAGGAACGTTGTGTCTGATCGCATTCGCATGGGCCTGATCGGCGGTGGTCCGGGCTCCTTCATCGGCCCGGTCCACCGAATCGCGGCGGAACTCGACGGAGAGATCGCGCTGGTGGCCGGAGCCTTCAGCCGCGATGCGCAGCGTAGCGCGGAAGCCGGACGCGGCTACGGCATTACGCCCGAACGCGCCTATCCCTCGGTCGAGGCGATGCTGGAAGCGGAGGCGCAGCGGGAGGATGGAATCCAGTTCGTCACTATCGCCTCGCCGAACTTCCATCATCTGCCGGCTGCCCGCGCGGCTATCGCCGCAGGGGTCGCGGTGATGAGCGACAAGCCGATGACCGCGACGCTGGCCGAAGCGCGTGAACTGGCGACGCTGCTTGCTGCAACCCCGGTGCCTTACGGGCTGACTTATACCTATTCGGGTTACCCGCTGGTGCGTGAGATGCGCGAGCGTATCGCTGCCGGTGCGATCGGGGCGGTGCGCAAGGTCGTGGTCGAATACAACCAGGGCTGGCTCGCCGGAGAAGGCGAGGGCAAGCAGGCGGAATGGCGCCTCGACCCGGCGCGTTCAGGTGAGGGCGGATGCATCGCCGACATCGGCGTCCACGCCTTCCACCTTGCCGAGTTCGTCACCGGCCTGCGGGTTAACCGCATCAATGCCGACCTTGGCAGCGTAGTGCCGGGCCGTCTGCTCGACGACGATTGCCAGATGTTCCTGCGCTTCGAGAGCGGGGCACGGGGCTTGCTCATGGCCTCGCAGATCATGACGGGTGAAGGCAACGACCTCACCATCCGCATCTACGGCGAGACGGGCGCCTGTCGCTGGAGCCAGGAGAACCCGAACCGCCTCGAATGGCTGCGCGGTGACGGAGGCATGGAAATCGTGCGAGCTGGCGACCCGTCGCTGTCCGAAGTGGCCCGGCGCGGGACGCGCCTGCCCGGTGGTCACCCGGAAGGGCTCCTCGAATCGCTCGCCAATCTCTATCGGGACTTTGCAATGCAGTTGCGCGGGCAGGCGGGGTCACTCGTTCCGGGCGTCGAGGATGGTTTGCGCGGAATGGCACTCGTTGCCGCTGCCGTCGCCGCCAGTCGCGACGAGCGGGGCTGGGTCGATTTCACGGTCTGATACGAGAAAAGAGGTTCGCAGGACATGAAGACCATCAAGGGGCCGGGCATCTTCCTTGCCCAGTTCGCCGGTAACGACGAGCCGTTCAATTCGCTCGATTCGATTGCTGCCTGGGCCGCCTCGCTCGGTTACAAGGGCGTGCAGGTGCCGAGCAACGACGCGCGGCTGTTCGACCTCGAGAAGGCGGCGGAGAGCCAGGACTACTGCGACGAGGTGCTGGGCATCCTCGGCCAGCATGGTCTGGCCCTGACCGAACTGTCCACGCATATCCAGGGGCAGCTCGTTGCGGTTCACCCCGCCTACGATGCGGCGTTCGACGCTTTCGCTCCCGAGGCGGTGCGCGGCAATCCGGGCGCGCGGCAGGAATGGGCGGTGAACCAGATGCATCTGGCGGCAAAGGCCAGCGAGCGCCTTGGCCTGACGACACAGGCGAGTTTCTCGGGCGCGCTGGCATGGCCATACTTCTACGCATGGCCGCAGCGTCCGGCTGCGCTGGTCGATGAGGCTTTCGCCGAACTCGCGCGCCGGTGGCAGCCGATCCTTGATCGCTTCGACGAATGCGGCGTGGACATCGGCTTCGAGCTTCACCCCGGCGAGGACCTGCACGACGGCGTAACCTTCGAGCGCTTCCTCGAGGCGACCGGCAATCACCCGCGTGCCAACATCCTCTACGACCCCAGCCACATGGTCCTCCAGCAGATGGACTACCTGGGTTTTCTCGACGTCTATCACGAGCGCGTGAAGTGCTTCCACGTCAAGGATGCCGAGTTCCGTCCCTCACCCAAGGCGGGCGTCTATGGCGGCTATCAGGGCTGGGTCGAGCGTCCGGGCCGGTTCCGCTCGCTCGGCGATGGGCAGGTCGATTTCGGCGCCATCTTCGCGAAGATGGCGCAGTACGACTTCGCCGGCTGGGCGGTGCTCGAATGGGAATGCGCGCTCAAGCATCCGCAGGTCGGGGCCGCGGAAGGCGCGCCCTTCATCGAAAAGCATATCATCCGCGTTACCGAACATGCCTTCGACGACTTTGCTGGCGGCGATGGCGCGCTGCCGGATTTCCGCCGGATGGGAATGGCCTGACACATATGGCTGCCTGAGAATCGGAAACCCCGGGAGTGCGGAAGCTCCCGGGGTTTCTCTTTTACCGTCTGCGGTTGCGACCCGAGAAGGCTTTGCGCTTGTCCGGCACAGGCGGCGGAGGGAGGAGATCACCGCCTGGCTACAAAAAGGCCCCTCAGGGCCACGCATGAATCGCCTTGTAGATGTAAACGATAACATTTGCAAGCTGTACGAAAGAACAGCGAGTCCCGAAACGGCGCAATTGCCACTGTTATCGTTCACCGCCGGAGTTTGGGGCGCATGTCCTCAAAGTCGTGCCGGGTACAAGTGACGGATAGCGTTCGAGAATCGCCGCCGTGACACCATTTGTCCAGCCGAACCCGTCCTGCAACGGGTACTCGCCGCCGCCGCCCGCGCGGCGCTCTTCTACATCGTATTTCTCCAGCATCTTTCCGGTTTCGAGGTACGTGCAGTTCACCGTGCCAAGCCAGCGCGCGGCGACGTCCTTTGCGAGCGCCTCCTGCCCGTTGCGATTGAGTCCTTCCAGCGCGACCCACTGCAGCGGTGCCCAGCCGTTGGGAGCATCCCACTGTTGGCCGGTGTGCCGAATCGTCGTTCGGATGCCGCCTTCGCCAAGCAGCGCGCGCCGCGTGGTTGCGGCGATGGCCGTGGTCTGCGCGGGGGACGCCATGCCGACGAAGAGCGGAAACAGCGTGGCGGACGACTGGACGCTGCCTGGCGTGCTCTCGTCGAGAAGCCAGTCGGCAAACCGCTGCTGGCGGCTCTGCCACATGTATCTGTCGATGGCGCCTTTGCGCGCTGCGGCCCGCTGGAAGAATTCGCGCGTGCAGGGCTGATCGCCTGCCTGTTTGCAGCCTTTCTCGATACGCTTCTCCATCGCCCACATCAGAGCGTTGAGATCGACCGGCACCACCCGCGTGGTGCGAATGGTCGCCAGGTCCTGCGGGTCGGAGAGCCAGCGCGAACTGAAGTCCCACCCGCTTTCCGCGCCCGCCCGCAGGTCACGGTAGACTTCGGCGGCAGGCCGTGCGGAGGCCTTGGCAGCGGTGGCGCGGTCCTCTGCGAAGGATTCGTCGCGCGGCGTATCGCGGTCATCCCAGTAGCGGTTGAGCACGCTGCCGTCGGGCATGCGCACCACCCGCTCGCACGCTTTCGCCGCACGGGCACAGCTTTCGCCGGCCATCCAGTAGGCATGCTCCTTGCGCAAGGCCGCGAGACGCCGGGCGCGCACGGTGCCGTCGGTCTGTTTCGAGAGGTCCAGCATGAGCGCGAAGAACGGCGGCTGCGAACGGCTGAGGTAGTAAGTGCGGGTGCCGTTGGGAATATGGCCGAAGCGCTCGATCAGGCTGGCGAAGTCGTCGATCATCCCCTCGACCAGATCGTCGCGGCCATCGGCGACGAGGCCCAGCATCGTGAAGTAGGAATCCCAGTAGTAGATCTCGCGGAACCGCCCGCCCGGCACGACGTAAGGCGCCGGAAGCGCGATCGCCGAACTTGCGGGCGGCGGCGTGACCGCGTCGCGCGAAAGCTGCGGCCACAATGCCCTTATGTGTTCGCGCAAGGGGGGCAGCGGCTTGTCGTTGACACCGGGGACCGTGAAGTTGTCGAGCACGAAATAGCGCAAGTCGGTCGGAGAGGTCGGCGGCTTCGCCGCGTACTCCGCCATGATCGCGTCGGGTGCTCGCCTGGGCACGGCGTCGGCGAACGTCTTGCCGTCCTCGAAGACGTGGCCTTCCTGCACCGCGGCGAAAAGGTCCCCGAATTGATCGGCGGGGGAGGGCTGGGCATTGGCCGGCAGGGTGAAGGCCAGGAATGATATGCCGAAACCTGCGCAAAGGCGGCGTACCCTGCTGCTCACGAAACGTATTCCCGCAATTGACTTCCCCTCTGGCCATGCTCTTGGCAGAGGCAACGGGTCAGACTGCACAGGGTTTCATGGGAATTGAGGCAATCCGCATCGCGGCCATCATCACGCGGGCGCCTTGCGGGCGGGTTCTTTGCGCATGATGCCCCGCCGTTTGATCGCGAGCGCACGCGGCCAGTTGTCGCTTGCGTCGGCGTGTGATTCGCCGAAGTTTCGACGGGCGGCCCACTCGCCCTACAATTCACGGTGGAGCAGGTCAGACAAAAGGTTCAGGGAAAAGCGCAAGCGACGAGTGCAGGGGTGAACCGGAACACCGGTCGGCGGCCCTTCGGGAATGGGGATCTTCGGCAGCGGAAAGGCGGTGCCAACGCGCGTACCCATGCGGTGCGCCTTCACAGATGGGGGTTATTGTGACCACGACTGCTCGATTCATGGGCGCCACCGGCGTCTCCGTCCTCGCATTGCTGGCAGCGACTTGTCCGGCTTCGGCACGGGCCGAAGCGGCGGACGCGGCGGCCGATACCGCAGCGGCCGCGGCTGAGGGCGGCGGCGGTCCGATCGGCGAGATCGTCGTCTCGGCGGAGCGCACCAACGTCACGCTCCAGAAGGCATCGCTGTCGGTCACGGCGGTCACCGACGATACGCTGAACAAGGCGAACATCACCGAAGTCACCGGGCTCAACGGCAGCGTGCCGGGCCTCGTCGTCGCCAAGAGCGGCGGCGGCGAGCGGATGATCTCGATCCGCGGCATCGGTTCGGAGACGCCGGAGAACCCCTCGACCCAGCCAGGCGTCTCGTTCCACGTCGACGGCGTCTACATCTTCAACTCGATCGCCGCGAACGCCGCCTTCATCGATGTCGCGCAGGTGGAAGTACTGCGCGGCCCGCAGGGCACGATGTACGGGCAGGGCTCGACCGGCGGCACCATCAACGTCGTGTCGAAGCAGCCCGACGCCTCGGCGCTGTCCGGCTCGGCGAATGTCGGTTACGGCAACTATGACATGCTCAAGGCGGATGCCGCGATCAATGTGCCGATCACCGATACGCTGGCGATCCGTGCGGCCGGGCAGCGCCTGCGCCATGACGGCTATGCCAAGGCCACCGATGTCGTCGGTCAGCCCGGCTATGAACTCGATGATGCCGACGAATGGGGCGGCAAGCTGGCCGTCAAATGGACCCCGACCGACCGCGTCTCGGTGCTGCTCTCGACCATCCAGTACAAGGGCGACCAGAACGCGACCGCGCAGAAGAACGTCCTCGACCCCAATCCGGACCCGCGCGAACTGACGCAGGATTTTCCGGGCAAGACCTATATCCGCACCCAGCTCTATTACGGCGTGGTCAAGTTCGACCTGGGCGGCGCAACGTTCAGCTCGATCACCGGCTACCAGAAGCTGCACAGCGACCTGTCATGGGACGGCGACGGGCTGAACCCCGCACTGTTCCTGCAGGCCAGCGGCGGCTTCTACAACTACGATCACATCGCCACCTGGCAGCAGAACACCGCCTCTTGGACGCAGGAATACAACATCGCCTCGGACAACGAGGGGCCGTTCCGCTGGATCGTCGGCGGCGTCTACCTGCGCTCGAAGAACAAGAACTACATCAACGAATATCGCGACAACAAGGGCGACGGCCTCAACCCGCCGCTGTCCACGGGAACGCTGTTCAGTGATCCGCTGGTCGAAGCGATCACTTATGCCGAACTCTCGGCGATCACGCGTGAGGCCTATGCCGGGTATGCGCAAGGCAGTCTCGAACTGACGAACGCGCTGACGGTGACGGCGGGCATCCGCTACAATCACGACAAGTACAGCGGCGTCAGCGACAGCATGTCCGGCGGTACCAGCGGGCAGACTTCAGGGGCCTATCTCCAGCCTGCGCCGACCCTCGGCACCAGCACGGGGCGCCTCACCGGCAAGTTCGCGCTGGACTACCAGTTGACCCCCAGCAACATGGTCTACGCCAGCTACACGCGCGGCTTCAAGCCGGGCGGCATCAACAGCGCGGCGGCGAGCGGGAACAGTTCCTACACCATCTTCGGCATGGAGACCGGCGTGAAGCCGACCTACAAGCCCGAGACTTTGGACTCGATCGAGATCGGTTCCAAGAACCGCTTCTTCGGCGATACGCTGCAGATCAATGCCTCGGCGTTCTACTACTTCTACAAGGACCTGCAGTTCCTCGAGGAGGACGCGGTGCTGTTCGGCGAGGGCATCAGCAATGCCCCGAAGGCGGAAGTCTACGGCGCCGAACTGGAGATGGACTGGCACGCCACGCAGCACCTGAGGTTCGAGGGCTCGCTATCGCTGCTGCACGGCAAGTTCACCGAGGACTATCTGGCCCTCAACGCCACGGCTGCCGACGCGGCACAGGTCGCGGCGGGCTATGGCGGCGTCGGCGGGTTCTTCGGCAACTTCTACGCGGCAACGATGGTGCGCGAAGCGGCGCGCGAGAACATCAATGGCAACAAGATCCCCAAGATGCCCTCGGTGCAGGGATCGGCGGCGATCTCGTGGACGGGCGAAGTCGGCCCGGGCGAGTTCACCGCCCGCGCGCAGTACATCTATCGCGGCAAGTTCCAGTCGCGCGTGTTCAACACGCCGGGACAGGACGATACGCCCGACTACTCGCAGGTGAACCTGTTCGCGAGCTATGCTTTCGCAGATACCGGCATCAGTGTCTCGGCGACGGTGACCAACTTGTTCGACAAGAATGGCATCAACTCGCGCTTCACCGACCCTTACGGCAGCGGGCAGATTTCGGATACGTACATCCCGCCACGCCAGGCGCTCTTCTCGGTCGGGTACAAGTTCTGATAAATAGGGCGAGGGAGCCGATCCGGGAGTCAGCATGAGCGTCACGGTCTTCGGTTCCCTCAATCTCGACATAGCGCTGCGCCTGCCGGCGAAGGCCGCCTGGGGGCAGACCCTGCTGGTGGAGGACAGCGCGCAGGCGGTCGGCGGCAAGGGGCTCAACCAGGCGATAGCCTCGGCGCGGTTCGGATCGGTAACGCGCATGGCGGGAGCGGTCGGCGACGATGCGGCGGGGCGCCTGCTGCTGGAGGCGCTTGGCCGCGACGGCGTCGATACCGCGCATGTCGAGGTGCTGGCAGGGCAGGGCAGCGGTCGCGCCACGATCCTGATCGAACCCGGCGGCGACAACATGATCGCGGTCGAGGCCGGGGCCAACCTCCTGGCACGCGCCGAGGTCGCGCTCGGTGCGATCGACGCGGCGACGCGGGTGCTGCTCGTCCAGTTGGAAACCGATATCGACGCCATCGCCGCGCTGTTCGCCAGCGATGCGGCCGCGCATGTCCGCAGGATCGTCAACGCCGCTCCGGCCATCCCGGCGGGCGCGCGGCTGTTCGGCATGGCGGACATGATGATCTTCAACCAGACTGAGTTCGCCGACTACCTTGCGCTGGATCGCGAGCCGGAGACGCTCGACGATCTGCTCGTGGCACGCCGCCTCCTGGCGCGGCCGGATCAGACTGTTGTGGTGACGCTCGGCGCGCTGGGATCAGCGGCGATCGGGGTGGAGAGTGCGACGTTCGTGCCTGCGGTTCCGGCCGAGCGGGTCGTCGATACCAGCGGCGCCGGGGACTGCTTCTGCGGCGTGCTCGCCGCCTGCATCGATCAGGGCGTGGGTCTGGAAGCAGCGCTGCGACTGGCTAACGCTGCGGCGTCGCTCTCGGTAGGGCGCAGGGGTGCCGCGCCGTCGATGCCGCTAAGGTTGGAGATCGGGTAGAGTACGAAGACATCGGGTTGCCGCACCCTCGCACTTCGTCATTGCGAGCGCAGCGAAGCAATCCAAGGCGGCTCAAGACTGCCCTGGATTGCTTCGCTACGCTCGCAATGACGATTTAAAGTTCCTTACTCCGCCGCCACGACCTGCACAGCCTGCACCCCGCGCTCCCCCGGCTTGCGCAGGATCGCGACAGCGCAGAACAGTACCGCACTCAGCACCGCGAGGCCGAGGAAGATGCCCGAGAAACTGCCAGTCTGGTCCTTGACCGCGCCGCCCAGCGCCGGACCGATCGCGGCCGAGGTCGATACCGCCATCATGATCGAATAGAGTTCCAGCGAAGCGCGTTGTCCGAAATAGGACTGCAGCAGCATGACCGTGCTGACGTAGCTGAAGCCCAGCCCACCGCCGAACGTCACCATCCACAGCATCAGCGAGATCGGTCCGTCGATCATCGCCAGCGTGGCGGCGGAGACTCCCAGGCACCCCAGCGAAACCATCGTCAACGTCCGCGCGCTGGTCTTCTCGCCCGCGATGCCCGCCAGTGCCGATCCGATCGCGCAGACCAGAGCCGCAAGGCTGATGAGCTGCGAGGCTCGGTCCTGCGCGATGCCGTGCTCCATCAAGTGCTGGTAGGCGAAACCGTGCGTGGTCGTGTTGATCGCAAGGCATGCAGTATAGGCGAGGACCACCACCCAGAACTGCACGGTGCCGAGCGCGCGGCGCACGGTCCATTCGACAGGCGCATCCGGGGAGGTGGCCTGTTCCTCCGGCGGGGCGATATGCAGGCGTCCGGCGGTGAGGGTACAAAAGCCCCCCACGACGACCGAGGCCACGGCGAAGAGCAGCCAGTAGAAGCGCCAGTCGAACCCGGCGCTCTGCGATCCGTACCACAGCAGCGGCCCGGCGACGGCGCCGAGGTTGCCGATCGTGAAGTAGAGCCCCAGCACCGTCGAGCGGCGCCGGAAACTGCTCGACAGGATATGCACGGCAGGCACGGTCCCGCAGAAGCAGTAGCCGATGCCGAGCAGCGTGGTGCCCAGATAGTAGCCCATCACGCCGGTCGAGGTGTAGAGCAGCCAGAAGGCCACGAACAGGATCACCGTCCCCGCCGCCAGCGTGCGCCCGATGCCGAGCTTGCGGATCGTCAGCGCGGGGGCGAGGCTGACGATCCCGCAAGCCGTGCCCAGCAGGGTGAAGCCGAAGCCCGCCTGCGCCCAGGTCATGCCGAACGCCTCGACCATCGAGGGCAGCACCATGCCCAGCGAGTTGAACGTCCCCGCCGAGAGCAGGAAGTACATCAGGCACAAAGCCTGAAGCACGATCATGACGAGCAGACGGGTGTTCATCTTGGTATGATCCCTGTGGCGGGGCGGGTGGAGGGGGCGGTGTTTCTCGGCACCGCCCACCGGCTGAGTACAATCATGCGTATCGACACAAGCGCGGTGCCGACACTTCTCTCCACGCGGAGCAAGATGGCATCCATGGCCCGCATCGTCGAGAGGGTGTTCATGCGCTCCACGCAGCCATGACCGCATCGGTTGTTACCAGCAGCGAGGTATTCGCGGCCAGCGCCTTGAGCGCGTGGGCGTGAAGGTCCGGTTCGTAGGCGGCGCAGGCGTCGGACACCACGAAGGTATGGAAATCGCGATGGAAGGCATCGCGCGTGGTGGAATCGACGCAGCACTCGGTGGTGAGGCCGGTCATCACCAACGTGTCGATCCCGCGCGCGCGAAGTTGCTGTTCCAGATCGGTGCCGTGGAAGCTGGAATAGACCAGCTTGGATATCTCGATGTCGCCCGGCTGGGGGAACAGGCGATAGTAGTCCTCGCCGCCGCTGCCGATCCGGCAGATGCCTTCCTCGCCGGGCGTGCCGCGCCGGGCCATCAGCGTCTTCAGAGCCTCGGAATCGGTTTCGGGGCGCGTCATCACGCGCATGAACGCTACCGTAGCTCCGGCCGTGCGGGCGGCGGCGATGAGCATCTCGATCCGGTCGATCGCGGCCTCGGCCGGGGCGAGGTCGATGCCGAAGCGACCGATCAGGCCCTCGGGCGCGGCGAAGTCGACCTGCACGTCCACCACGATCAGGGCAGTGCGGGCGGGAGCGATCATCCCGGCGGGGTCGATGTGCGGCAGGTCAGCCATGCGTGGGTTCCATTTGCGCAGGGAAGCGTTCGCGCAAGATGGGCAGCACCTTTTCGCCGAAGATCGGCAGCGCGGCATGATAGTCGGGGAAGATCAGCATCAGCCCGTCGAGCGAAGTCTTCTCGAAAATCTCCGACAGGCGCGCCGTCACCGTCTCCGGCGTGCCCAGCACATGCGGGGTCATGAAGGTGGAGCGGGCCTTCTGCGTGAAGGCGTTCTCCTTGCCGATCTCGCTATCGAGGAAGCCGTAGGCGCGCATCATGCCGTGGAGAGCTTCCTCGTCGAAGCCGGCACGGAAATGAGCGGCGGTTTCCTCGGCGGCCTCGTCGGTGTCGCCGAACACCACGGTCATCATGGAGTACGTACGGATCTTCGCGCCGTGCCCGGCTGCTTCCGCCTTGGCGTCGGCGCTGGCTTTCGCCAGTTCCTCGACGTTGCCGCCCGAAAGGAACAGCGCGTCCATCTCGTTGGCAGTGAATTCGATGCCGACTTTCGAGGTTCCCGCGCAGACCAAGAACGGCGGGGCCTGTGGCTTGGGGTTCGACATGCAGTCGTCGAGGGTGAAGTACTTGCCCTCCATCGTCACTGAATCCTGCGTCCACAGCGCCTTGATGCCCCTGATCCACTCGGTGGCGAGGACATAGCGTTCGTCGTGGTCCACGCCCTCGGGCCAGGCGCCCATCTGCGAGAATTCGCCCTTGTAGGAGCCCGTCACCACGTTCAGCCCGGCGCGGCCATGGCTGATCTGGTCGAGCGTGGCGATCATCTTGGCGGTGACGGCGGGGTTCTGCAGGATCGTGTGGACGGTCGCCCAGACTTTCACCCGGCTCGTCGCCTGCGCCAGCCCCGCCATCAGCATCGGCGAGTCCAGCGACGTGTTCCAGTGCTGCGTCTCGCCACCGTAGCCGCGGTACTTGGCCATCGCCATGATGAAATCGAGGCCGATGTCCTCGGCCAGCCGCGCGGCCTTGAGGTTATAGTCGTAGGACCCGTCGAGCGTGGGCGCGTTCTTCGACAAGATCCAGCCACCGTTCGCCATCGGCATGAAGATGCCGAGGTCGCGCCCTCCGGTGTCGGACGGGAGGCCGAAGCTCTCGGGACGCGGTTGGCTCTGGATCATCTGGCTCCCCTGCTCGTAAATCTTGGCCAAGGCTAGAATGGGGCGCGGCGGGGTTCTTGTCACCCTGCGCCCATGCTGTTGTCGCCGGTCAAGGCATCGGGCGCGAGGGGCATAGATGCGTCGGCGTGCTCGCGCTAGGTGCGCCGGGTATTCGTGAGGGAGTTCGACATGAGCAACTGGTTCATCACCGGCGTCACCACCGGGCTCGGCCGCGCCATTGCGCAAGCCGCGCTGAACGCCGGGCATACCGTCGTCGGCACGGTGCGCAACGCCGATGCCGTCGTCGCCTTCGAGGCGAGGGGGGAGAGGGCCATCGGCATGGTCCTCGACGTGACGGACCTCGGCGCGGTGAAGGCGGTGTTCGATGCGGCCGAGGAGCGCACCGGCGGCCTCGACGTGGTCGTGAATAACGCAGGCCTCGGCTATACCGGGGCCATCGAGGAAACGCCGATCGACGACGCGAAGGCGCTGTTCGACGTCAACGTCTGGGGTTCGCTGGCGGTGATCCAGGCTGCGCTGCCGCATTTGCGGGCGCGAAGGGCCGGTCACATCGTCAATGTCGGATCGATCAGTGGCATGGCCTGCTGGAACGGCACCGGCATCTACGGCGCCAGCAAGTTCGCGCTCGACTGCATCGGGAGGACGCTGGCTCAGGAGGTGGGGCCGCTCGGCATCAGGGTGACCAACGTGGCTCCAGGGGGCATGCGTACCGAGTTCGCCGCCTCGCGGCTCCTGGGGGCCGAGCCCTCGATCGCCGACTATGCCGGGACTGCGCACGTCGCGCGGCAGGTACTGACCGGCCATCACGGCGAGGAACCGAGCGATCCGGTGATGATTGCGCAAGCGATCGTGACGGCCATCGCCGCGCCGGAGCCGCCGCTGGTGTTGCTGCTGGGAGAGGATGCCTTGGGCTACGCCAAAGGGGAGTTCGCGATGCTCCAAGGGCAATTCGACACCTGGATGCATCTGACGACGGCAGTGGCTGCAAAATAATCTCGGATGAGGGCGTTTCTGACAAGCCCTTGGCATGCACATGAAACCATGGCGATTTTGATGCTGGCGCTCGGCATATGCGGCAATGTCGAGGCAAAGTAATCTACACTAATTCGCGTTATGTGATCTGGTCGACTCTCAGCATGCGTATTTTGATTTAATATTCACCCAGGGTTCGCGCAATAAACGAGTCGTTTTCCCTGAAAATATGTAAAATTGCGTCTTACGCGTCATATATTGCTTGTCTGAGGTCGATGTGAGACGCATTGGGAGGGTACTCCAATGAACAGGCAGAAGTTTGTTGCAGCCGCTGTCGTGGGTCTTGCTTTGTGCGTAGCGCCGAGTGGCGGCCGGGCAGAAACCGAGACCGATACGCTTTCCGTCATTGCGCCGCCGAGCGTCCAGAACTGGTCGGAGAACGTGTTCCGACAATTCGAGCGTAAGGTCAGGTATCCGGCTCCAATGGGCACGATGCCGACCAGCGAAGGCATCGTCGCCGTCAAGTTCAATTGCAGCGAAGACGGCGTGCCTTCGCAAGTCCAACTCTACAAGACTTCGGGTCACGGCGACCTTGACCGCGCAACGGTGCGCGCGGTGGAGCGCATCGCCACGCTTCACCCGCTACCGCGCGGGGTGGGGCATGACCAACAGTATATCGTGCGCGTTCTCTTCGCCAATTCGGAGGGTTATGCGCAAAGGAACATGACCCGGCTGCGCGAGGATGCTGCCCGCAGCAATGCATGGGTCGGCCGCAGCGGGGCGACCACGGCGATGCTGGAACTCGTCCCCCCGAAAGGCTGACGCCGCGCGCCCCCGCCTCGACCGTGCGCCTGCCCATGCGGGCGCACGGTCGCTGCTTCAGGCGGCGAACAGGCTCTTGCGGATCACCGCGTGGACGCCCCAGTTGCCGTTGGCGACCTGGCTGATCCCGAAATCCACCCCCACCGAGAGCAGCGAGATCGCCTCGTCCTCGGTCAGGTCGCGCAGGGTCATCAGGAACCGCCGCGCCTTGCGAAAGGCGTCGCGCATGGCGGCGTCGATCGAGCTTTGCTTGTAGACCTCGCTTTGCGCGTTGGCGCCCAGTTCCTTGAGGTATTCCGGGTGCGAGAAGCCCAGGATCACCCACTCGTCCTTGGTTTCGATCAGCGGGTAATCGATGTCGCGGATGTACTTGCGGCTGGTCTTGGCGGGGTGGAGGATGACCTGGATCACCGCCGTCATCGAACATTCGATGGCGGTGCCGCACAGTTCGGAATCGCCCTGGCTGGCGTGGGGATCGCCCATCGACAGCAGCCCGCCCGGCACCCCCACCGGCAGGAAGCAGCTCGACCCCGCCCCCAGCCGCCAGTTGTCGATATTGCCGCCGAAGTTGGCGGGCGGCACCGAATCGATCAGTTCCGAATGTGCGGGCGCCAGCGCGATCACCCCGAAGTGCGGGCGCACCGGGATCGTCACGTCGCGCAGCACGTCGAAGTTGCGGGTGATGGTCTCGGGATCGACCGGCACGCCGGGATAGTCGTAGCGCTCGTGGACCACGCCCGAGGGGTCGGTCTGCGGCGTCCAGCGATAGGAATAGACCGCCTGCGCGGTGGCGCGGCCGGGTTCGTTGTCGATCTCGTAGATCGTCACGACCTCGCGCTGCTTGGGCTCGGTCAGCAGGTCGTTGTAGTGATAGCCCCAGTAGGCCGCGACGTTGGAGCCGAAGGCGCGCCCCGCGAACAGCGGGTTCTGGCTGGGGCGGTTCTCCATGTCGAGGATGCGCACTTCGATCACGTCGCCGGGGCGCGCGCCCTCGACCGCGATCGGCCCGGTGCAGATGTGGACGCCGAAGCCCTCGCCGGGGCCGCGACCCAGGGCCGAGGCATCGAATGGCCCGGCGCCGCGCCGTTCCACCGCCTTGCCGTCGGCGGTCCAGTGGAACACGGCTTCCGCGCCCGCGTCGCCTTCGATCATGCGTTCGGCATCGTCGTTGGCGTGGTGGGTGAGCGTCTCGATCGTCACGTAATCGCCCGAGCGGACTTCGAGCGCGGGTTGCAGCGAACGGCTGAAATAGCCCCAGTGGATGGTGTCCGGCCGCGCGGGCAGGAAGTGGTGGCGGCGCGATCGTGCGGCATCGTCGAGGCTGGGTAGTCCGCTGAGGACGCTGGGCGGCTCGCGATTGTCCATGCGCACGTCGCGCGCCTTTTCGGGCCGTCCGCGGCGCGGGGTTTCCGCCGCGCTCGTCGCGATCTCGGGCGACTTGCGGTATTCGCGCGGGCTCATCCCGTACTGTTCGCGGAACGCGCGGGAGAACGAGGCGCTGTCGTTGAAGCCCCACTGGAACAGGATTTCCGAGATCGAGCGCTGCGCATGGAGCGGGCTGCCGAGATCGAGGCGGCAGCGCTCCAGCCTGCGCAGCTTCACGTAATGGCCGAAGCTTTCGCCGTGGCTCTCGAACAGCTTCTGCAGGTAGCGCGGCGAGATGTTGTGCTCGGCGGCGATCTGGTGCGTGTTGAGGTTGGGGTCGGAGAGCCGCATCTCGATCGACTGGAACACCCGCTCCAGGATCGCCGCGCGCCCGCCCGCCGCGCCGCCCAGTTGCTTGGCGGGGGCGCGGTCGAGCAGGGTGGCGGCGATCATCTCGGGCAGGGCCAGTTCGACCGGGCGGATCTGGTCGTCGGAGATATCGAGGATGGTGTCGGCGACGGTGCGCAGCAGGCTCGACATCATGCGGCCGACGGCGGTGTCGGCGATGAGGTCGCTGATCTCGGTCGGCAGCTGCGAGCGGGATTTGAGCGCGGGCAGGCTGTGCGGCACCTTGACGATGAGCAGGCGGAAATCGCCTTCCATGGCGATGCGGCAGCGGGTGTCGCCGCCGCCGTAGACCATGTCGCCCTCGCCGATCTCGACCTCGCGGTCTCCGCTGCTGGCGGCGATGCGGCCTTCGAGCAGGAGGACGAGCCAGAAACAGCGCGCCTCCTGCCGGAAATCGAGGGTCATCGCCTGCGCGGTGCCGGTGCAGCGGACGAACTGGATCTTCTGCCCGCTGGTGAAGCTGACGAGGTCTCCATAGATGTCCTCGTTCTCGGATTCGAGTTCCAGCGACACGCGCTGCAATGCGAAGCGCCACGCCTGCAATCGCTGGTCGTGGGGATAGGCATTGGTGGTCAAGCGCACGCCGGTCATGCCGGGAAATTCCTTCTTCGCGTCCCTGCCGTTCGACGCGACGCGCCGTCGGCATTTCCCCATTTCCCGTCATTGCGAGCGGAGCGAAGCAATCCAGGGCAGCACCGCGCTGCCCTGGATTGCTTCGCTCCGCTCGCAATGACGAGCGAGGTCATGACCGCAGCCTATCCAACGTTTTCGAGCTTCGCCAGACGCTTGTGTGCAGTGCGGTAACGGTGGACCAGCCACTTGTTGAACTGGCCTTGCGCGCCTTCCTGCCACGAATAGCGGCCGCGCGGGGCGAAGCGCGAGCGCAGGCCCTTCTGCACCAGTTCGTCGACGTGGAAATCCTGCGCGATGATGTGTGCGGTGGCGCGCATGTTCATGTCGAGCTTGTGGTCGAACGTCGGGTCTTTCATCGCGCCGGGGGCGAACAGCAGGCCGGTGTCCATCTCCAGCGATTCCGGGCCGTCGGGCCGCAGGATCAGGTAGATCACCATGTCGCTCATCATGATGAGGCTGAGCGAGGGCGGGACGTTGGCGAAGGTCATCCGGCCTCGCATTTCATCCGAAAGGCCCGGGAAGATCGGCAGCACCGCGCGCTGGGTGGCGTTGAAGCTGGCGTCGGGGTGGAGCGTGCCGTTGAAGCGCAGGAACCCGGCGTCCTCGGGCTCGGAATGCGGGAACTCGGCCTTGCCGGACGGCACGAAGTCATGCAGCGGCCCGGCGTGGAGGCGGCTGGCGTGGTAGCCGTCGTTGTTGTTCTCGAACATCACCTTCCAGTTCCACGGCAGCCTGGCGCCCTCCTCGGGCTTTGGGCCCTCGGCAGAGGCGAGGTCGTAGCCCGCGATCGCCTCGGCCACGCCGGTCAGGCGGGGGGCGAGGGGCGCGGCGTTCTCGTCGAAGTTGATGAAGACGAAGCCGTTCCAGATTTCGACCGCGAAGCGCGGCAGGCTGTTCGCCTTGCGGTCGAAATTGCAGGTCTTGTTCATCGCCGGGGCCGCCACCAGCGTGCCGTCGAGCGAGTAGCTCCAGTGGTGGTAGGGACACAGGAACCCGCGCGCGTTCCCGCTGCCCTCGGCCACCAGCATCGCGCGGTGCTGGCACACCGCGGACATCGCCCGCACCTGCCCTTCGAGGGTGCGCGAGACGATGATCGGCTCGTCGATGGTGCGGGTGGTGAAATAGTCGCCCGGCTTAGGGATCCAGTCCTCGCGCCCGACGCACTGCCACTCGGCGTAGTAGAGCGCGTCCTTCTCGAATTCGTAGAAGTCTTGAGAGGTGTAGCACGAGGGCGGCAGCGTCACCGCGTCCTCGAGGTTCACCGCCGAGGCGGAGAGGGATTCGATGAAGTCGTCCGTCATGGTTGGCGCGGGCATGGTGACCATCCTGAGTGCTGTTATGTACACGCTGGGTGCCGTTGGGTGCATTTGTGCATGCGGCACCTGCGAAGGCAATATTGCATTTGCGAGAAAGGCTTACTCGCGGGTGTAATCGTCTGGAATCCTGGGAGGATCTCCGGCCTTGCCCCAGAGCAGGATTTCGTTGCCCCAGGGATCGCGGAAACAGTGGTTGAGGCCGTTGAAAGTACCCCAGAAGTGGTTGCGCCACAGCACCGTGGCGCCGCGCTCCTCGGCGGCGGAAAGGATGCGTTCGGGGGTGTCGTCGTCGCTGATGAGCACCCAGATGCGCGGTTTCCGGCCCTCTGCGGCGATTTCGCGCGGGGCGATGCCTTCGGCGTCGGGGTGCGGGCGGGCGTTGGCGGGGTCGAAGATGCCGACATGCAGGTTGCCGATCTGGCTGTCGGTGCCGTCGGGATTGGGGAACATGCCGCCCGGCACCATGCGGTGATAGACGCCCTCGGGCTTGTGATCGTCGCGCCAGCCGAAGACTTCGGCGTAGAAGCGTGCCGCGGCGGCCGGATCGTCGGCGGGCAGATCGACGAAGATGAGCGTGTTGGGCATGGGTCTTGGCTTCCTTCTCGTGTGTCTCACGGTCTGCGCCAGATGCGCGCGCGGCTCTTGGCGGCAGGCGTCCGGTTTGTTGACGAGGGCGACGAGCCGCGCCTCGAGCCAACTACCAGTGCGCTGACGGCCAAGACCCTTTTCGTCCCTCGGGAGAGAGTGAAGCGGTCGATCCTCCACTCTACAAAGGACACTGCATGGCTTCGGTCACCACTCTGACATCGGCGAAGGCGGACACGCGGCCCTCGGCGATCTGGCATCTCAAGGCCACGCCGGAGACGATCCACTGGGGCTACTTCTCGCCCGAGATCAAGCCGGCGCTCAGGATCAAAAGTGGCGATCTGGTGCAGGCCGAAGCAATTACCCACCACGCAGGCGACGCGCCTGAACTGATGTTCGACGAAGGCGTGGAGCGCATCTTCCGCGAGGTCGATCCCGCCAGCCGCGCGCCCGGCGTCCACATCATGACCGGCCCGATCTACATCGAAGACGCCGAGCCGGGCGACATGATCGAGGTGCGCTATCTGCAGATGACGCCGCGCAACAACTACGGCTCCAACCTCGCGGCGAACTGGGGGCACCTCTACGAGGAGTTCGGCAAGAAGGAGCGCGTGACGATCTACGAGCTGGACCCCAGCGCCAACACCGCTCACGCCCTCTATGCCTACGATTTCCCGGGCGAATACCTCGTCCCCGGCACCATCACCAACTGCCCGGTGTGCGACCGGCACCCGGCGCTGCCCGGCATCACCATCCCCGCCCGCCCGCACCTGGGCACGGCGGGCGTGGCGCCGGCAGTGGACGCGCCGGTCTCGACCATCCCGCCGGGGTTGCATGGCGGCAACATCGACAACTGGCGCATCGGCGCGGGTTCGACGATGTTCTACAAGTGCCAGGTCAAGGGCGGGCTGTTCTCGATCGGCGACCCCCATGTCAGCCAGGGCGACGGCGAGATCAGCGGCACCGCGATCGAGGCGTCGCTCGACTGCCTGTTCCAGATCATCCTGCGCAAGGACTTTTCCTTCCCCTCGCCGCTGCTGGAGACGCCCGAGAACTGGATCGTCCACGGCTTCGGCGAGGATCTCGATCAGGCGATGAAGAACTGCTCGATGGACATGCTGCACCTGCTCCACGAGCAGCAGGGGCTGAGCAAGGAGGACGCCTATTCGCTGATGAGCGTGGCGACCGATTTCGGCGTGACGCAGGTGGTGGACGGCACGCTGGGCGTCCACGCGCGGATCGAGCGGCGCATCTTCCCGGGCAAGGGCACGGTGATCGACCCGACTTGAAGATGCGCGGCCAAGAACTCTGAAATACTACGAAATTGTTCCGTTGCCTTTCGGCTCCATCGGGGTATCCGACCGAGGCGACCCGAAGGACGGAACTTATCCGCCTTTCAGCCTGACCCGGGGCCTTATCGGCCACCGGGTCATTTTTTTGCCATCGCTGCTTGAACGGCTACGAAAATCCGTAAAATCCACTAGCTTATCGTTAACGAAGCCTCGCCGCGGCTTCGTCGGGGGCTGTTGCGGCGACGAGGGGCTGATGCACACGAACTGGAGGGCCGGTAGTGCCGGCGATACGCATATCTCGATCGCGCAAGTACGCGCGCATCCGCGCTTCGAGGATGCCAAGGCGCTGCTCATCGACGGGCTGGCAGGCCTTTACATTGACGACGCTCGGCTGCGCACGCTTATCGAATACGAGAAGGGGGTTACGTTCATGCTGATCGCCTCGCTCGACGCGCTGCGCGATCCCGACGATCCGGCGGGCGGTGTATCGATGCAAGTGCTGAACGAAGTGCTGCCCAACATGGGTATAGCACCCGGCAGGCGGATCGCCGATCTCGTTGCCAACTTGCGCCGGGACCTGCTGCTGGATGTCGTGCCTGACCCCAGGGATCGCCGAGCCCGGCTGCTGCGCGCCACCGAGCGCGGGGTCGCGGCCGATTGCGAATGGCTGGCGGTTTTCCATGCGCCGCTCGCGCTATTGCGCCCGGACGTCGATTACCGGCCGGCGCTGGAGCGGCAGACGAGTTTCCAGAAAGCCTTTCGCATCGCCGGCCTCAGTACGCTCGACATCGCCAATGAGATCATGAGCGCCAATCCGCCGATGGACTATTTCGTGCAGGAGGCGGTGGGCTTTCGGGTGCTGATGATCCTGATGCAGTCCGTACGCGGCAATCCGGACAATCGCACGGCACCGGGCTTCTATTCACGGGCCGGCGGGCAGGGCGGTGTCTCCCGCACCCATGTCCGCAACGTGCTCAAGGGTGCGGCGGAGCGTGGTTTCGTCACGCTGTCCGAGCGGTCGGGGGACTATGTGGAACTGTCCCAGACCCTCATCGACGCTTTCGACCGATGGGTGGGGGAGAGTCTGTCGTCGATCGATCGGGTCCGTACGCTCAGCGGACACCCCTGAGCATCAACCTGTCGCCATTGCGAGATCTCCGGAGGCAACGGGCTTGACCGGACGTACGCGGGTGCGCCCGTCGGCACCGATGCCAGGGAGGAAGAACAGCAGGGCCATTCCCGCTCCCAGCACCACGATGATCACCAGTGCAGCCTCGTTATAGGAGCCGGTGGCGCCGTAACTGAGATCCATCGCCGCCGGGGTCAGTCCCTGTGCCAGGATGACGGCGGCGTAGAGCACCGCGTTGATCGATCCGAAATGCCTGAGGCCGAAGTAGCGCGAGCAGAAGTAGGGTAACGCCGCATATTCTGCGCCCATACCGATACCGAGCAGGACGCCTGCGGCGGTGGCGGCAAGACCGCCCTGTCCGAACTGCAGAAGCCCAAGTCCCGCCATGGCGGCGGCATACATCGGCACGATCAGCAGCGGCGTACGCAGCTTGTCCAGCATTCCGCCGGTCACCACCTGCCACGCCGCCGTGACAAGCGCGAAAGTCGCGACAACACCGGTCGCCTGGCCAAGGCCGAAGCCGCGATCGGTCATCATCGGCACAACATGGGTGAACACCGCCGTCATGCCGCCCGCGCCGCTCGCAACGGCGAGCAACAGCAGCCAGAAGCGGCGGGTCGATGCCGCCTCGCGCAACGTCATGCCCTCGAACACGCGCTCAGGTTCATCGTCCTTGCGGGAGACGTGGCCGGGCGTGTCGTGCAGCCAGAACCACATGATCGGAAAGCCCAGCAGCAGAACGATCGCGCCGATCGCGCCGTACGTCGCGCGCCACCCGATCAGCGGCAGCAGGATGCCTGCCACTACCGGCATCAAGGTCGCGCCGACGCCGTTGCCGATCCCGGCAGTCACCCCCAGCATCAGCCCGCGCCGGGCGTCGAACCAGTTCGACACGATCTTGGCGATCATCGGCGAGGCGCATGTCGCGCCCGCCAGCCCGATGAGACCGTACTGGAGGTAGAACAGCCAGAGGCTGCCGCTCGTCTGCGACAGGCTGGCCACCAGCAGCGCGAGGGCCACGTTGCCTCCCATGATCATGGGTCGTGCTCCGACACGGTCCATGGTGCGCCCGATCAACGGATAGCTTGCCGCCGCGATGATCGCGATTAGGCCCAGCACGCCCGACACCGCCGCGCGCGACCAGCCCAGGTCCTGCGAGATCGGCACCAGGAACGTCCCGAAGGTCGCGCTGATCGCGGCAGTGAGGCAGACGAGGTTGCCGGTAGTGGCAGCGATCGCAAGGCGGGTAGAAGCGCTCGGCATGGGCAGGTCTCCGGTTCCGATTGCCGGAGTAAAGGCGCGCCGCGTGCCGATCCCAAGTGTTTATAGGTGCGCCGCAACAATTCCTTCGCGCGCCGTCAACTATGGGTCCTTGCACGAGAGCGCGCTCGACCCGACTTTGCACCCAGCGACCCGTGGGGTCGAAAATTGCCCGCGAGATCAACCAGGGACGATTCGCCAAGATGAATGCTCAGACGGCCGACATGACGGTTTCCTCGACGCAGATGCCCACCTTTTTCATTCCGCATGGAGGCGGTCCGTGCTTCTTCATGGACTGGTCGGTGATGGGCGGCCCCGCCGACACGTGGGACAAGACCGAGGCGTGGCTGCGCGCGCTCGTCTCGACACTCCCGGAAAAGCCGAAGGGTATCGTCGTGATATCGGGCCATTGGGAGGAGTCGGCATTCACCGCATCTACTGCGGTAGAGCCGGGGATGATCTACGATTACTACGGATTCCCGCCGCATACTTACGAGCTGAAATACCCGGCGCCGGGCTCCCCCGCGCTGGCGGAGCGCGTCGTGGAACTGCTGAAGGGTGCGGGCCTGCCCGCCCGCACCGATCCCGCCCGCGGCTTCGATCACGGTGTATTCGTACCCTTCCTGCTGGTCGATCCGGACGCTACGATCCCGGTCGTGCCGCTTTCGCTCAAGGCGGACCTCGATCCCGCCGAGCATATCGCCGCAGGCAAGGCGTTGGAGCCGCTGCGCGAGGAGGGCGTGCTGATCGTCGGCTCGGGCATGAGCTACCACAACATGCGCGGTTTCCGCACGCCGGCTGCGACCCGCCCCTCGGCGGTGTTCGACCAATGGCTGACGGGAGCGGTCGAAGCCACGCCCAAAGAGCGTGAAACGTTGCTTTCGCATTGGGCCGAGGCGCCTGCGGGCCGCCAGTCGCACCCGCGCGAGGAGCATCTGCTGCCGCTGATGGTAGCGGCCGGGGCGGGTGGGGTCTCGGCCGGACGCAAGGTGTTCGGTGACAACGTCATGATGGCGGACATCTCGGCCTATCGGTTCGGGTAAAGGCCCCCTTGCCGCTAGATCGCAAGACTGTAAGGGTGGCCCTTCGATCGATGGCGAGCGAGGGAGATCATGCTGGTGGCCGAAACGAGCGGAAAAGCGGCACCTCCGAGCGAGGGGAGCCTGCGCACACGCATGGCCGAGGCGGGCGTTTCCGCTCCTGAGGAGTGCTTGCCGGGCGTCCTGTCCAACCTGATCGTCCTGCAGGACCACGTCGCCACCTTGCGCGCCTTTGCGCTCGATCCACGCAGTGCCAGCGCCATGCGGTTCGAGGCTTGAGCATGTCCCTCGCGCCGTTATCCGCTATCGTCATGGCCGCCAAGGTGCGCGGCGGCGACATCTCCGCCGTCCAATTGGCGACGCTGGCCTTCGAAAAAGCCGAGCAACTCGGCGGGGAGTGTAGCGGCTTTACGCGGCTGCTGCGACGGCGTGCGCTGGCGCGGGCGGCGGCGGTCGACAAGCTGGTCGAGGCTGGGCTCGATCCCGGCCCACTGGCAGGCGTGCCCTTCGGCGTGGCGGACCTGTTCGACGTGGCCGGAGAGATCACCACCGCAGGGTCGCGCACACGGCGCAATGCGGCGTTCGCCAGCCGTGACTCCAAGGCGATCGCGCTGCTCGAAGCAGCGGGCGCGGTGCTTGTCGGCACGCAGAACATGGACGAATTCGGCTACGGCTTCGTCACCATGAACGCCGAATACGGCACGACCCGCAATCCGCACGATCCCGAACGTGTCGCAGGCGGCGCGGCGGGCGGTTCGGCAGTGGCGGTGGCGACTGGCGTGGTCCCGCTCAGCCTTGCTTTCGACACCAATGGATCGCTGCGCGTGCCTGCGGGGCTGACCGGGGTAATCGGCCTCAAGCCCACTTACGGCGACCTTCCGCGCGAAGGCATGTATCCTTTCGTCGAGAGCCTCGACGTCGTGGGGGTGCTCGGCCGCGATCTCGATGACGTGGCGCTGGTCCGCACGATCCTGCGCGAAGGCGCGCCCGAACGGCAGGAGCCCTTGCGCGGCGAGATTTCCTTCGGCCGCCTGATGAGCTGGTTCGACGACAACATCTCCGAAGAGATGCGCGGACCGCTCGATGCGTTCTGGAGCCGTCTCGGCCGCATCAGCTTCGAACTGCCGCATTCCGAGATCGCCCGCGCCGCGGCCTCGGTCATCATCGCGGCGGAAGGCGCCAGCCTGCACCGCCCCGCGCTCGAGGCCGACCCGATGCAGTTCGAGCAGCCGGTGCGCGATCGCATGCTGGCTGGTCTGCTGTTGCCGAGCGACGATTACCTTGCCGCGCAGCGTTTCCGGAGCTGGATTCAGGCGCGCCTGCGCCGCCAGTTCGAGCTGGCCGACGTCCTCTTCACCCCCGCCGCGCCGGGCTTCGCACCGACCATTGCCGATCCGGTGATGACGTTCGAGGGCAAGACGATCCCGGCTCGCAGCCACCTTGGCATCTACACGCAGCCGATCAGCCTGATGGGGCTGCCCGCGCTGGTGCTGCCGCTAGCGGGCGACTTCGCTATGCCGCTGGGCATCCAGTTGATCAGCGCGGCCGGACATGAGCCACTGCTCTTTCGCGCGGCGCGGCAGTTGATCGACAAGGGCCTTTGTGCGGTGCCGCTCCCGCCCGAGTGATGGCCAGCGCAAAGGGCGATGCGCGGGGCCGGAGCCCACTTGTATAGCGGAAGACGGCAGAAATCCGGATTTCGTGACATTATTTTTGCAGTGCACAAAGAGGGAATGGACAGCCGCAAAGGTTTGGTATTACCATATCAAAGTTTAGTATTACCGACGTGGGTGGTCGGGTATTACGAGGGCGGGTGATATGGACGGAGTTCGCGTAGGCAAGAGGCTGATCGGCACGCAGTCGCCGGTCACGGTGGGCTGGGAAAACATCCCGCGCGTAGAGGGCAGCCCGGTGAAACAGTTCGTCTTCACTTGGTTTCAGCCTGCAGTGCTGATCGCGTTGGTGACCTTCTGGCTCTGCGCACCCGATTCCATCGCCAAGGCCTCGACCGCGATCGGCATCGGGATCGGTTTTAAGGCGCTGCTTTATTGCCTCGAATGGGTGAACCCGCGCCACGACAGCTGGCGGCTTACCTGGAAGGAACTGGTCACCGACCTGTTCTACGTCGGCATCAGCTATACGCTGGTCAAGTATGCTGGCAAGCACATCGGCAGCGACGCCATGGTCGGGGCCATCCAGCATGCTTTCGACTGGGAGAAATTCGCCTATTTCAAGGAGATGCCCCTGCTTGTTCAGGCGTTCCTGATATCGTTCATCTTCGATTTCGGGCAATACTGGATGCATCGCGGCATGCACAACTGGTATCCGCTATGGCTCACCCATTCGGTGCATCATTACATCACGCAGCTCAACATCAACAAGGGCGCGGTCGGCAATCCGGTCGAGTTGTTCCTGATTGGGCTCGGCATCGGCGGATTCTTCGATTTCCTGCCGCGTGCCGCGCTGCTGGCCGGAGCGATCGGCATGGCGGTGAGCACGTACCAGCACATCAACGTCCGCTTTAACACCCCGCGCCTGTGGCGCTTCCTGTTCAACACCACCGAGCACCACAGCGTCCACCACTCGCAGGACTTCGAGGCGAGCCGCAGCAACTACGCGGGCACCTACATCTTCATCGACCGCATGTTCGGCACTTGCGTCGATGGCGAAGCGGAACTCCTCGGCATGGAAGGCGGCCGCCGCATGTCGATCCGCGAGCAGATGACCTACCCCTTCACCGAAGCCTGGAGGACCACGAAGTCCGCCATTCAGGTTCGCTTCCAGCCCGCCGCCGTCCCGGCCGAATAAGGGAGACTTTCGCGTGGACCTTCCCTTCATAGACCGGATCTGGCGTGTTCGGGGATCCCTAGCGCTCGATGTGCGGCGTGCGCCCCGGGACGTCTTCGCCCGCCTCGATCACTTGTTTCGCGCGGTCGGCACGACCTTCCGCATCGATGGCGATACACTGGCCTTCAGCAAGAAAGACCCGATCGCACAGGACCGGATGGCCATCTTCAACCACGGCGCGTTGTGGGTGGAAGATGACGGGCAAAGCGCCGAACTGCGCTACGACCTGAACAGCCCGACCCTTCAGTTCTGCTTCTTCCTGCCGTTCCTGTTCCTCGGCATCGCGTGGCTGCTCAAGGAATCGCGCAATCCGGCTTTCGTGTTCGCCGGTATCTTCACGGTGCTCTACGTCGTCGGCCGAATTCTGGAGCCGTGGCTGATCCGATCGGCCTTCCGCAAGAGCCTTGCTGACGTGGAGCCCGCCACCGAAATCGCACCGGTCTGACCCGCTTTACTCCGGCTTCGCGGCCGGGGTTTCCTCGGCCTGCGGCGGTGCGGGAAGATCGACCTTGATCTCCACCCGCCGGTTTTTCGCCCGGCCCTCCATATCGTCGGTGCCGTCGAGGTTCCGGTTCGGCGCGATCGGCCGCGCTTCGCCGAGGGCGATTACGGTGATGCGGTCGCGCGGCACGTTGTTCTTCACCAGATAGCCGCGCACGGCCTCGGCCCGGCGGCGCGAGGCGGCGAGGTTCTGCTCATCGGACCCCTTGGAATCGCTGTGACCCCAGATGGTGATCGGGCCGCCAGCCCGGAACGAAGGGTGCGTCATCAGATCGTCGATCATCGCGAGGCCCGCCGCGTCAGGCTCGGAACCCGTGGCGGGGAAGGGGACGACGATCGTTTCCGGCTGCAGCACCGGTGTTTCGCTAGGTTCGGGATCAATCTCCGCGCGGATGATCGATTTCTTTACCAACTCCGGCTCGATCGCTTCGGAGGCATCGGCCGCTGCTTCGCTCTGGTCGTCCTGAGGGGCCTTGCCGGGCTGGCAGGCGCTGACGGCAAGCCCGATCGCGGCGGCGGACAGCCAGCGCGCGGCGCCTTTCTGCAGTTTCAGTCCTCTCATGCGGTCGCCTCCTTCTTGTGGGGTTGGGCCGGGTTTTCGGGATCGGAATGGCGCGAGGGGCCGTAGGACACCACGATGTCCCCCGCCTGCGGCGTCGGCCTCGACGCATGGGTGAAGAAGCGGATGCGGCCGTCCTTGCGGAGCACGAACAACATATCCGCCTCGTCCGGCAGCGAGGAGCGGGCGTCGGTGAAGTCGAACTGCTCGCTGATCCGCGTCTTGCGGAAGGTCCAGCCCGCCGTCTCGCGCTCCATGATCTCCTCGACGCCGTGTCCGGCGGCGAACATCGCGCGCCCGCGCAGGGCTTCGGGAAGGCTGCGGTGGTCCTCGTCATCGCCGCTCCCGCCGAGCTGGTACACCGCATCGCGGCCGATCTCTGGCGCGAATTCGTTACAGACGAGGGCATTGTAGGCCTCGTTCTCCGTCGTCGCGACGAGCACCTGGAACTGCGTGAGGTCCAGCCGTTCCTCGGTCGTCTCGGCCAGGATCTCGCCGTGATAGGTGGCAATGCCCGCCTGTCGCGGTGCGGCGAGGCGCTGCCAGCTGGCGTCGGAAATCATCACCGGCAGGTCGAGCGACTTGAGCTGGCGGGCAAGCGACAGGCTCCACGGCGTGCTGCCGACGATCAGCAGCCCCTTCTGTGGCGCGCCCATGACGCCGAGCCAGCGCGCGACGTACCGGATGCTGAACCCGTGCGCCACGATCGTCGCCACCACCACGGAGAACGACAGCGTGACGAGGATGCTGCCATCGCCATATCCCAGTTGATCGAGGCGCAACGCGAACAGGCCGGAGACTGCGACCGCAACGACACCGCGCGGCGCGATCCACGCGACCAGCAACCGCTCGTTCCACGGAATCTTGCTGAAGGCCAGCGCGACCAGCACCGTTGCCGGGCGGACGAGGAACAGCAGCGCGAGGAGGAAGGCGATGAAGCGCCACTCGAACAGGCGCAGCACCTCGAAGTTGAGCGACGCCGACAGGAGCACGAACACGCCCGAAATGAGGAGGACGGTGACATTCTCCTTGAACGGGTGAATGTCGCGCAGGGAATCGAGGCGCATGTTGGCCACCGCGACGCCCATCACCGTCACGGCGAGCAGGCCGGTCTTCTGCTGGATCAGGTTGGACAGCACGAACGTGCCGATCACGGCCACCAGCAGCACCGGGGCCTTGAGATATTCGGGGACGTGGCCGCGCGGGAAGGCCCAGGCGATCGCGCGCGCCGTGGCATAGCCGATGAGCCCGGCGACCACCGCCGCGCCCAGCAGTGCGGCGACGACCGAGAGCAGGGTGCCGCCTTCGTCGACGCGGCGCAGGTATTCGTAAGTGATGACGGCGCAGAGCGCGCCGAAGGGGTCGTTGACGATCGCTTCCCACTTGAGGATCGCGCGCGGGCGCGGAGCGACGTTGCTCTGACGCAGCAGCGGGATCACCACCGTCGGCCCGGTCACCACGAGGATGCCCGCGAATAGGATCGCGACCGGCCAGACAAGGCCGGCCACGTAGTAGCAGGCGAGGGTGCCGAGCACCCAGCCCAGCGGGATGCCGATCAGCATGAGCCGGGTGACTGCGCCCTCGGTCTTGCGCAGTTCGCGGAAGTTCAGGCTGAGGCCGCCTTCGAACAGGATGAGCGCCACCGCCACCGAAACCATGGGTTCGAGAAGTTCGCCGAAAGTCCGTTCCGGCACGATCAGCCCGGTCACCGGCCCGGCAAGGACACCGGCGGCGAGCATGAGGGCGATGGCAGGCCAACCAGTACGCCAGGCGATCCACTGCGCGCCGATCCCGAGAATACCGATCAGCGCGAAGACGAGGGCTTGTTGCTCCATAGACAGGAGGTAACCGCTGAAGACCGCAAAAGTAACCGGCGGAGGCAGTTTTTACCCGGCGGAGGCGCGACTTGCCAGCATGGCGGAGGCAGATCGACCGGCCGCGACGGCTGTGTCGCCAGATTGTCATCGCCATAACGCGGATCGCTGGCTGTCCGGTCTTGGTCTTACGGGACAGGCCTATGAAACGCATGAATTTCCGCATGACATCGGGATACCGGCTCTCGCGGCGACGCTGAGCATTGCGACCGATCATGGCGAGGTGTTGCGGGGCTTGGCGCTCGCCTGCGATGTTGATCCGGACGGCCGCCTTACCGATCTCGCGGAGATAATAAGGCATGAGAGGGACTGAAGCTGCCGCGATATTCTCCTCAATCAAAATCTTGCTGTAAGATTGCGATAAATTGCCACGTTGCTGAATTTTGTCCCTTGTTTTTCTCGCAAGTCATTAGCATTAGCAGCGCGCACAAAACATGAGGGATTCTCACGTGTCAAAGTCTCGCCTTCGCCTATCATCGGCGCGCGTTGCGCCTGCCTATCTTGCGCTTTCGTGCGTCGGGTTCGCTGCCGCTCCGGCGTTCGCACAGGATGCCGAAGGCGACCCCGCTGCGCGGAGTCTTGGCGGCGTGACTGTTTCCGACACCGCGATCGAAGAAACTCCGTACCGCACGCCCAAGGCAGACTCGCCCAAGTACACCGCGCCGCTGCTCGATACGCCCAAAACGGTCATCGTCGTGCCGTCGCAAGTGATCCAGGACACCGGCTCGACGACGTTCGTGGAAGCGCTGCGCACTGTGCCGGGTATCACCTTCGGTGCAGGCGAAGGTGGCAACCCACAGGGCGATCGTCCACTGATCCGCGGTTTCGATGCTCAGGGCAGCACGTATATCGATGGAGTACGCAGCGTCGGCGGGCAGTCGCGCGAAATCTTCGCCATCGAGCAGATCGAGGTCGTCAAGGGCAGCGATTCCACCATGGGCGGTCGTGGCAGCGCCGGAGGTAGCCTGAACCTCGTCAGCAAGATGCCTCATCTCGGCACCACCGCACAGGCCGATCTCAGCTACGGCACTGACGACTACAAGCGTGCAACCATCGATGCGAACTACCAACTCGGCGACATGGCGGCGGTGCGGATCAACGGCATGTGGCACGATGCCGACGTCGCCAAGCGCGACGTGGTGACCTACAACCGCTGGGGCATCTCCCCTTCGGCAGCTCTCGGGCTGGGCACCTCGACCCGCGCCTTCATCAACTACTATCACATGCAGAGCGACGACATTCCCGATCCGGGCATTCCGTTCGAGCGCACTGCTGCCCAAGTGACTTCCGCCAGCCTGCTGAAGATCGAGCCCGCCGACGTCAAGCGCAGCACCTTCTACGGGTTGGCCAACCGCGACTTCCGCAAGACCAACACCGATGAACTGCTGATGCGCGCCGAGCACGATCTGTCCGATACGATCCGCCTGCGCGCGACCGGCAAGTATGCCAACGTCAAGCAGTCCTACATCATCACCCAGCCCGACGACAGCCAGGGCAACGTCCAGAACGGCCTCGTCTGGCGCCGCGCCAACACGCGCTGGAGCGACGTGGACTCGATGGTCGGCCAGCTCGATCTGTCGGGCAAGTTCACGACCGGCGGCATCGAGCACTCGTTCTCGACCGGCTTCGAGAGCAGCTGGGAGCAGTCCAAGCGCGGCACTTACAACGTCAGCACCAACGTCACTGCGGTCAACACGGGAACCGGACGCTGCAGCGCTGCACAGCAGGCGGCTTACAACTGCACCAGCCTGACCAACCCCAACCCCTACGATCCGTGGCAGAACATATCTTCCGACGGGACCACGATCGTGCCCATCGCGAAGAGCGCTGCCAGCGCCAAGACGGAAGCGACGACTTACGCGCTTTACGCAGCCGATACGGTGACCATCACCGACTTCCTGCTGCTCAACCTGGGCGCGCGCTACGACTGGTACGACACGACCGCGACAACGCTGACCACTGGCGTTGCCCTGAGCAACAAGGAGCACTTCTTCAACTACCAGGCCGGCCTCGTGCTCAAGCCCAAGGAGAATGGCAGCGTCTACGTTTCGATCGCCAAGTCCTCCACGCCTGCCGGCAGCATGCTGGGCGAAGGGTCGGAAGGTAACGCCCTCGCTGCGGGGCTCGATCTGAAGGCCGAAGTGACCAAGTCCTATGAGATCGGCACGAAGTGGTCGTTCTTCGATGACGCATTCGGCCTTAACCTCGCGCTGTTCAAGACCGATACGGACAATGCCCGCATCACCGACAACAGCGTGGTGGTGTTCCAGGGCAAGCGCAACATCAAGGGCGTCGAAGTGGGCTTCAACGGCAAGCCGCTGTCATTCTGGAGCGTCTTCGGCGGCTATACCTACATGGACTCGGAGATCGGCTTTGCCGGCACCGGCAATGTCAACAACGGCAAGGCGTTCCCGAATACGCCTAAGCACAGCTTCACCGCATGGAATACCTTCGAGATTCCCGGCGGCTATCAGATCGGCGGCGGCGCGATCTACAACTCGAAGCAGTACGGCGGCTACGGCACGGTTATTCTCAACAGCGTGACCTATGACGTTACCCGCTCGATTCCCAGCTACTGGCGCTTCGACGCAATGGCGTCGGCTCGCATCACCGACAACATCTCGTTGCGGGCCAACGTCCAGAACCTCACCAACAAGAAGTACTACGACAAGACCTACTCGACCCACTTCGCGACTATCGCACCAGGCCGTTCGGCCTTCGCGACGCTGTCGCTGAAGTACTGATCGATCCGGTGAAGTCGCAGGCGCCCGCTCCCTTCAGGGGGCGGGCGCTGCTGCGTCCGGACGATACATGCAGAACCGAATTTAATTGCTTTTTTTGCAATTAGTGGGTTGCCCCTCGGGCGACCTGCCTCCTAGACTGCACGGGTAGTCATATGGAGTGAGGTTTTGGAGACAGTTTCGATCGTACTTTTTCTGCTGCTGGCGGTCGTCGTCAGTGGCGCCGTTGCGAGGATGATGCCGTTCTCGATACCTACGCCGCTGGTCCAGATCGTGCTGGGCGGCGTGATCGGAATGTCCACTTCGCATCGGGTCGAACTCGATCCGGAACTGTTCCTTTTCCTGTTCCTGCCACCGCTGTTGTTCCTTGACGGGTGGCGCATCCCCAAGGACGAACTGTTCAAGGATGCGTCCACCGTGGTGGAGCTTGCCCTTGGGCTCGTGCTCATGACCGTGATCGGAATGGGTTTCCTGATCCACTGGATGATCCCGGCGATGCCGCTCGCGGTGGCCTTTGCGCTCGCCGCGGTCGTCTCGCCGACCGATCCGATCGCAGTTTCGGCCATCGCCGCCCGCGTGCCGATTCCGAAGCGCATGATGCACATCCTCGAGGGTGAATCGCTGCTCAACGATGCCTCCGGCCTCGTCTGTCTGCGCTTCGCGGTTGCCGCGGCTTTGACCGGCACCTTCTCGGCCGGCAGCGCGACGCTCAACTTTCTGTGGGTGGCGGGCGGCGGCCTTGCCATCGGCGTCGTGGTGACGCTGGTGGTGACCCGCGTGAAGGCCTGGGTGACGAAGCGCTGGGGTGAGGACACCGGCTCCCAGATTCTCGTCAGCCTGCTGATCCCCTTCGGCTCCTACCTGCTAGCTGAGCATTTCCACGCTTCCGGCATTCTCGCGGCAGTCAGTGCGGGCGTGACGATGACGTATGCGGAGATTTCGCGGCAGGCGCTCGCGGTCACCCGCATGCGTCGCAATTCGGTTTGGGATATGATCCAGTTCACCCTGAACGGCATCATCTTCGTGCTGCTTGGCGAGCAGATGCCGGGCATCCTTGCCGGTGCGCGCCAGACCGTTGCAGTGACCGGGCATAGCGAGGCGTGGTGGCTTGCGATCTATACCCTTGCGATCGTCGCAGGCCTTGCGACCTTGCGCTTCGTATGGGTGTGGGCATCGCTCAAGCTGACGATCCTGCGCAAGGCCAAGCGGGCCGTGGGCGTGCAGACGCCCGACTGGCGCCTGATCGCCGCGACCTCGGTGGCGGGCGTACGCGGCGCCATTACGCTCGCCGGTGTATTGACCCTGCCGCTGACGCTGAACGATGGAACGCCGTTCCCGACCCGCGATCTGGCGATCTTCCTGGCGGCCGGTGTGATCGTGGTTTCGCTGGTCCTGGCAAGTATCGCTTTGCCGTTTCTGCTGAAGGGGCTTGCCATGCCACCCGAACCGGCCCGTCAGGCGGAGGAGGATTCTACCAGGATTGCCGTTGCGGAAGCCGCGATCCAGGCCATAGAGCGGCATCAGCATGCCCTTGCCGAAACTCATGGCGAGGCCGACATCTTCGCCGATGCCGGCGGCCAGGTGATGACCCTCTACCGCGAGCGTATCGAGGGCCTGAGCGAGCGCCAGTCGGCCGAGGCCCGGACCGGCGACAGGCTGCTGCGCGATTTCCGCCTCGTCGGCGTCCGCGCGGAAAGGGCGGCGCTGTCGCAGATGCTGCGTGGGCGTAGCATCAGCAGCGAGACGGCTCGCAAGCTCACGCGCGAACTCGACTTGTCCGAAGCCCGCTTTTCTAGCGGGGCGGCGTAAGCCTGTCGGGGGCGAGCAGCTTCTCCAGTTCCTTGCCCGCTGGCTGGCGTCGCTCGCCCAAGGCATCAAGTGTGGCAAGCGCCATGGCTCGGTAGGGCGCCATCAACGCGGGGTCGTCGGTGGCGATGGCGCGAAAGTGGCGGGCCACGGTTCCTGCGTCGCCCCGCAGGACCGCGCCGGAGAGTGCTGCCATGCCCTTGCTCAGACTGTTCTCGAGTGCGGCACGGGCGAGCGGGGCAAGAAAGTCACCCGGCCGGTCGATGCCCGCCCGCCGCAAGGCATCGCTTGAGCCGGCAATGAGGGTGACCAGATGATTGGCCGCATGGCACAAGGCAGCATGGTATAGCGGCCGGTGCTCTTCGGCGACCTCGACGCCGGTTCCGCCAAGCGCGCGGACGAGCGCCATCCCTGCATCAGTGGCGGCCGCACTTGATCCCGTCACTGCGAAGTGAGCCTGTGCCATGCGCGCGACCTCGGTATGCGGGTCGCCGGTAAATGTCATTGCCGGGTGGACCGCCGCGGTCCGGGCGCCGATGGCCTCCAGGCAGGACAGGGGAGCCGTCCCGCTGCCGCCGCTGAGATGGCAGACGAAAGGGACTGCGGGCAGGGGCAATTGCGCCAGGTCGGCGGCCAGCGGCGCGATCGCGTCGTCGGCAACGGCGATGACGATGGCATCGCAGCTCGTGGCCAGAGCCTGCAGGTCTTCGGCGGCCTCGCATGGCCCAACTTCCCGCATCATATCGATGGTGCGGGCAGGGGTGCGCCCCCATATCAGCAAGGGCTGATGCGAACGATCGCGCAGCCCCAGCGCAAAGGCGCGCGCGACGCGCCCGGTTCCGATGATGCCGATGCGTTCGGCGATGGACGTGACAGTCATGACGGCTGCCTAGCGCGTCGCTTCGCAAGTTGCACGACCTTGGGCAATCCCGCATAGCTGGCCGGGCAAGGAAACAAACGGGCGAGACGACATGATCGAGATGGTGATCGAGCAACGGCGGCGTAGCCTTGGCGGCGGTCTGGACGTAGGACGGGTGCTGCCTTTCGCCAAGCGTCGCATGGTCGGGCCGTTCGTGTTCTTCGATCATATGGGGCCGCTTGACGTGGCGGCCGGCGCGGACCGCAGCCTTGATGTGCGACCGCACCCGCACATTGGGCTGTCGACGGTGACGTACCTGTTTTCCGGAGAGATCGTTCACCGCGACAGCGTCGGTTCGCATCAGGCGATCCGCCCGCAGGAAGTGAACTGGATGACCGCAGGCAGCGGGATCACGCATAGCGAACGCTTCGAAAAGGCGCGCGCTGTCGGTGACCATCTCCACGGCATCCAGGCCTGGGTGGCCTTGCCGGAAGGCGACGAGGAGGTCGCGCCCTCGTTCTCCCGTCACGCCGGTGCCGACCTTCCGCAATGGAGCGAAGCCGGAGTTCGCGGCCAACTCATTGCCGGCAGCGCCTATGGCCTGACCGCAGGGGCTCGAACGCATTCGCCGCTGTTCTATGCGCATCTCGACCTCGATGCGGGTGCTAGGGCGGAAGTGCCTTCGGATCATGCCGAGCGGGCGGTCTATGTCGCCACCGGAGCCGTCGAAGTCGATGGCACGCGGTACGAGGCGGGTCAGATGCTGATCCTGGGAGCCGACGTATCCAGCATCGTCGCCGCGACCGGATCGACGGTAATGGTGCTGGGCGGCGAGCCGGTCGGCGAACGTTTCCTGTACTGGAACTTCGTTTCATCTTCCAAAGACCGCCTCCGGCAAGCGGCGGAGGACTGGAAGGCAGGTCGCATGAAGCTTCCGGACGCGGACGATCAGGAGTTCATTCCGCTGCCGGATGACCCGTTCCTGAAGTAGTTGGCCCTGAAACCGCAGACGATGGCCTGATCCGGGTGCCTGCGGCTCATTCCGGAACACCGGGGGTTCCAATATGCCGCACCGCACCTATATAGGGGGTTCCGGTACGCCCGCGTTACGATGGACGGCCCTTGGACGGGAGAGCCCCATTCGTCCGTAACCCGGAAAGCTGAACATGTATTTTCTCGCCCGCTGCCCCCTGGTCCCATGCTGAGGCCGCGGCGGCGCGGTATCGCCTCGGTCAATGCCGAAGTGCGCGACGGGATCGTTCCCGCCGCGGGCGCGCTCGCGAAGACACGTGATGAAGGACCTGCGGAATCGGGCGCAAACTACCGTTTCATAGCGCTTATCATCGCTTCGGCATTGTTCATGGAATTCGTCGATGCGACCGTGCTCGCCACGGCGTTGCCGACGATGGCGAAAGACTTCTCCGTGCGTCCGCAGGAGATGAGCGTCGCATTGACGTCCTATCTGCTCGCGCTGGCGATTTTCATTCCTGCATCGGGATCGCTGGCCGACCGGTTCGGCTCTCGGACGATCTTTCGCAGTGCCATCCTGCTGTTCGTCCTAGGGAGCCTCGCTTGCGGACAATCGCGCTCGCTCGAGATGATCGTCGTGTCGCGTTTCGTTCAGGGCATGGGCGGGGCAATGATGATTCCGGTCGGGCGATTGGTGCTCCTGCGGTCGGTCGCCAAGCGTGATATGGTCAATGCCATGTCCTGGCTGCTGGTGCCTGCCCTGATCGGTCCGATACTCGGGCCGCCGTTGGGCGGTTTCATCGTGACCTATCTGGACTGGCGCTGGATATTCTACATCAATCTGCCGATGGGCATCCTGGGCTTCTGGCTCGTCGGCCGCTACATCGCCAACATCCGTGAGGATGATCCCGGCCGTTTCGATACGCCCGGCTTCATTCTGAGCGGCCTGTCGCTGGGCTGCCTGCTGTTCGGCTTCGAGATGGTAAGCCGTCCGGGCGAGGGCGCGATGGCGGCAATCCTCGTCGGCATAGGGCTGACCGCAGGCATCCTCTATATCCGTCACGCCCGTAACCGTGAAGGCGCCATCCTCGACCTCGGCCTGCTGCGGGATCCGACGTTTCGACTGTCCGTTATCGCGGGGTCGATCACGCGTATCACGCAAGGCGCCCAGCCCTTCCTGCTGCCGCTGATGATGCAGGTGGGGCTCGGCTTCACGGCGGCCAAGAGCGGGACGATCACAGTCGCGACGGCGATCGGCTCGCTGGCCATGAAGAGCTTCGCGCAGCGGGTTCTGCGCCGTTTCGGCTTTCGTCGCGCGCTGATCTGGAATGGCATCATCGCCACTGGAGGCTATGCCGTCTGCGGGCTGTTCGGCCCTGCCTGGCCGACCTGGGCGATGTTCGCCGTGCTGGTCCTGTGCGGCTTCTTCATGTCCTTCCAGTTCACGGCATACAACACGATTGCATATGATGGCGTCGACAAGCAGCACATGAGCCGGGCCACCGCGTTCTATTCCACGTTCCAGCAACTGATGTTGTCTTTGGGTATCTGCGTGGCGGCAATGGCGCTGCACCTCGCCATGCTCGCCAATGGCAATTCGGCACCGACCTCGCGGGATTTTTCGGTGGCTTTCTGGGTCGTTACCGCGATCTCGCTTACTGCTACGTTCTGGAACCTGCGTTTCGCCAGCGACGCGGGCGCAGAGATCAGCGGCCACGCCGAGGAGACCGAGGCATCGCAGGAACAGCGTTCGGCCGCCTGACGGTCAATGCAAACGCGCTTTCAGAAGAGGGCGCAGCAGATAATTGAGAACACTGCGTTTTCCATTGAGGATATCGACTTCGGCCACCATCCCCGGGATGATGGGCAGGGCCTTGCCATCCCGCATGAGATGGGCGCCATCGGTGCGGACGAACACTTGATAATAGGCCTCCTTTCCACGTACGGTTTCCTCCTCGATCGTATCGGCACTGATCCGCTCGACCCGCCCGTTAAGGTCGCCATAGACGGTATAGTCATAAGCGGTGATCTTGACCTTTGCCGACATGCCGGGGACGAGAAACGCCACATCGCGCGGACGCACACGGGCTTCGATGAGCAGCCTATCTTCGATGGGTGTAACCTCCATGATCGGTTCTCCGGGCTGAACGACACCTCCGCGCGTATTGACGAGCACCGTATTGATCCGGCCCCGCACGGGTGAGCGGATTTCGGTGCGTCGTAACTGGTCGTCACGCTGCTGGACGATGGGCGTGACGGCGCTCAGCTCGGCCTGCTTGTTCGCCAGTTCGGTATAAGCCTCCTGGGCATAGGTATTTTCAAGTTCGACCAGCTTGCCCGTATAAGTTGCAATGTCCTGCCGCAGCTTGAGCGCTTCCATCTCGCTGACGACCTTTCGCGCGGTCAGCGGTTGTACGATGGCCAGTTGTCCTCTTGCTATGCCGATCTGCTGTTGCAAGGTTCGGCGTCCTTCCTCCAGCTTGCCGCGTCGGGAAACGAACAATTCGCGCTCTGACCGTGCCAGAGCGCTATCGGGGGCGATCTCGCGCGGAAAGTTGATCGAACTCCTGTTCAGGACCTCTGCCTGCAGTCGGGCTATGGCGGCCTGCAGAACGGCTGCCTGATTGGCGGATTCCTCGTAGGAAGTCCGGAAATGCGTGGGGTCGAGGCGGACAAGAGGCTGTCCGTGCACGACGATGTCGCCCTCGCTGACCAGAAGATCCGCCAGGATGCCACCCTCGAGGCTCTGGATCTTCTGCATGCGGCTGACTGGAACCACTCGCCCTTCGCCGCGCGTGACTTCGTCGATGCGCGCGAAGGCCGCCCACAGGATGGCTATGACGATGCTTGCGATCATCGTCCACAACAGTGGGCGAAATAGGGGATGCGTGCCGGCTCGGAAGGGGTCGCCGAGTTCACGATGCAATCCGTACGCCGAGAAGCCTTCAACCGCCATGTGTCGCTCCCGCCGCCATGCGCTCGGGCGCCTTTACCTGATTGCCGGAGACGACGCTGCCATCGCGCATAACGATGACGCGTTCAACCAGCGCCAGCATCGAGCGCTTGTGCGTCGTCAGAACCAGCGTGCGATCGCCCAGCCAGGTCTGCAGCCGAGCGACAACGTGGTCCTCCGCCGCCTGGTCGAAAAATGCGGTTGCCTCATCGAGCAGCACGATTTGCGGGTCCTGCAGGATCACCCGGGCCAGTCCCACCGCTTGCCGTTGGCCGCCCGAAAGGCTGCGACTGCCTAGGAGGGGCATGTCCAACCCCATGGCATTGGCTCGCACGAAACGGCCGAGCCCTACGTCATCCAGCGCCGCGAACATCTCGGCGTCCGATATGGCCCCCCCTTCGAGATTGAGGTTTTCTCGCAAGGTTCCCTGCATGAGGGCGACGTCCTGCGGCAGGAAGCCGATGGCCGCCCGTCGGTCGGACGGGTCGATTTGCATGAGGTTCATCCCGTCCAGCATGACATTGCCCGAGGTGAGGTCGCCGAGGCCGGACAACAGGCGCAGCAATGTGGATTTCCCCGCGCCGTTCCCTCCCAGTATCGCGACTTTCTCTCCGGCGGCGATCGTGAGCGCGCTTACGTCGACCACCGGCGGTCCGTCGTCGTACCTAACCGCGGCATCAGCGAGCATGAACTGTCCGCGTAATCGTTCCACGCGGACGAACGCGCGATGCTCCGGCCGCTCGACCGGCGCGGCCATGAGCTGATCAAGCCCCTCGAGGGCGACGCGAGTATGCTGCCACCGTGCCAGTATGCCCGCCGCCTGCGACATCGGCGCAACGGCTCTGGCCCCAAGGAGCGAACATGCGACCAGCGCGCCGACGGTCATCGCGCCTTCACCAATGCGGTACACGCCAAAGGCGACGATGCCGACGTAACAGAACTGCTGCACCATCCCTGCGCCGTAAGTGAGCGCACTCGACAGGGAATGGCTGTGCCGGGCGGTTTCTGCCAGTTTTGCGGTCAGCGTTTCCCAAAGCTGCATGGCCCGTCCTTCGCCGCGCCCCGCCTTGATCGCTTCCAGATTTTCCACCGCTTCGATCAGGAGGCTGTTCTTTATCGCGCCTTCGCGCAGGTTCCGGCGAGAAAAGTCGGCCAGGCGACGCTGCATCATCAGACTGGGAAAGACCATCAGCATGATGGCAGCGATCGGCACCAGCACGACCGGCCCGCCGATCAGCGCGATGATAGCCAAGAATATAAGCGTGAAAGGAAGATCGCTTGCGATTGCGGCACTTGACGAGGTGAAGAACTCGCGAACGCTCTCGAACTCACGGATTTGACTGGTGAAAGCACCAAGCGAGGCAGGACGTGCCGAAAGCCGTGTCTGCAATACTCTTGCAAACAACTGTGTCGATAGGCGGAGGTCGAGGTTCTTGCCCATCGCGTCGAGAAGGTGCCCGCGCATGTAGCGCAGCACAGCCTCGAACACGATGGCCATCACGACGCCGCTAGCCAGTATCCACAAGGTGTCAAAAGCCGAATTGGGTACGACCCGGTCATAGACCTGCATGGCAAAAAGGGCCGTTGCGATGGCAAGGAGGTTGGCCATCATCGCTCCGAGCGCCACCTCAAGGTAGGCGCGGCGATATTTCCTCAAGGCGCCGAAAAACCAGTGCCGGCCATCGGTCGTCGCGAAAGCGCCTGGTCTAGCCTCGGACTTGAAGCGGATCTTGGCGAAAACCGCAACGCCAGAGTACACATCCGCCAGCTTGGCGACCGGCATTTGCTGGATGCCGCCATCGGCATCGGGCAGCCGCAGTACAGCCAGGTCCCCCTCCAGTGCAGTCAAGACTACGCTGTTGCCATCATCGAGAAGCAGCAGGGCCGGTAGCAGATAATCCGGCAGGTCAAGATCGCATCGCCGTACTTGTGCGGACATGTCAAGCCGACGCATGGCGCGTGGTACCATGTCCAGAGGCAGTCCGCCATCGGCCAGAGGCATCCCGTCGCCCAGTTCGCTCGCGCTAGTGTGCCGCCCTAGCATCGCGGCGAGCAGCACGAGGCCTTCACGCAAGGGATCGCGCTTGCGCACCGATGGCCCAAAGTCGTCCGACATTGCTTTCATCACGGGAGGTCCCTCGGCAATGCGACAAGGTCGGAAAGTTTCCCTAGCTGCGCGGCTATCCGATATTGAATTCTGATCGTCTGCAGCTTCACTTCATTAAGCGACCGCAGCGCATCGAAATGTTCGCGCTGTATTGTCACCAGATCGACGATATCCCGCCGCCCAACCTCGAATTGCTCCCTGTAAAGGCCGATCAAGCTGCCAGCGCCGGCCACTTGCGCATGCAGTGCCTGTGCCTGCTGTTCCAGTGCGGTCGCGCTCGTCGTGAGATTTCGGAGCTCGCGTGAAATATCACGCCGGACGGCGGTCTCCTTCAACTGCGCAGCATTCACTCGCTCCCTTGCCGCGTTCGCGCGATCAAATGACGAAAACCCCTGCATCGGCGTCATGCGCAGGCGCAGGGCGACCACTGCGTCGCTGGCCATTCTTCCGCCGATTTCACGATTGAGGGCGGTTGCCTCGAGATTTATACGGGGCAACATCGCCGAGCGAGTATCGTCGAACTGTGCACGGGTGTAATGCGTTTCCTCCAGAGCCTTGAGATATCTCGGTGCCTCGTCGATCAACGCATCGATGTCCTGAGTTTCAAGATATCGGATCATCGAGATCGGCGTGGGCTGTTCCAGATGTTCAGGCAATGCGCCGACAAGCGTTTCGAATTGTGCGGCCGCGGCGGCAGCCTGACCATCATCGCTGGCGAGCTTTTGACGCGCACGCGCCAGTTCGAGCTGCGTGCGATCAGGCTCGCTGCGATCGGCGTATCCGCTGTCTGCCCGCATCTCCGTCATGTGCGAGAGGCCGGTCAGCGCCGAGATCTGGTCGAGATCGACCTCACGCTGGAGCCGCGCCAATACAACGTCGAGGTAGATTTCGATCACGTCGCGCGCAGCTTCGTCGCGGGCGATCGACCAATCAGCACGGCGCTGTCGTTCGGTCGCCCGTGCGCTGCCGACTTTGCTTCGGGTCTGGCCCCAGTCATGAACCATCTGCGCGGCCGTCACCTCGTAAGCCCATTGGTCTGGCGAGACCTCTTGCGGTCCGCCTGATGCAGAAATCGAAGGCAGGTACCCAGATCGCGCGACGTCGACATCGGTATGGGCGGCCTTGACCTCCGACCGTGCGGCGGACAGCGTCGGATCCCTTGCGATCGCTGCGGCTACAGCGTCCTCCACCGTCATAGCCTTTGCGTGTTGCGTGCTCGGGCCAAAGACCGAGAAAGCGATCATGCCGAGAATGAACAGAGCATCTGCGCGACTTTCCCTGGCTGCCCTCACACGACGACCTGGACGGTATTGTCCTCGACCAGAATGGTATTCGTCCCGAAAGCGTAGACGTCGTATACGAGTCCATCGAGCGTCTGCGTCGATCCGGTGCCGACCGCGCCCGTGATGTTCAACACATCATTGGATTCACCGGTGATTTGCAGGACATGCGTTGCATCGGTAATCGCGCTGACTTCCGACGCTGTGAGCGTCAGCACGCTGCCGCTGTCGCCTGAACCGAGATCGATGCGTTCGATACTGGCTAGGGTGCCCACGCCGGGCGCGCCATAGTCGAGATCGATGCCGTTGCCGAGCAGCACCGTATCGAATCCTGCACCACCGTTGATGGTCGAGAAGTTCGCGGCCAGAACCTCGACGGTGTCATTGCCCGGCCCGGCCAGCACGTGGTCGCCCGTGCCCACCTCGAAGATCAGATCATTGCCACCATTACCGTTGATGTGCTCCGCTCCGGTAGTGCCTGACATGACGTCATCGGCCAGCGAGCCGTTCACATCGATCTGCCCCAGGTTGAGCGACAGGCCATTGGGGCTTAGCGAGAGGCCGTATATCGCGCTCTCATGGCCCTGAGGATCGGTTGCAACCATCCCAAGCGATATCTGGGAGCCGAGATTGAGGATGTCGGTAATGTTCAGGCCCAACTGCGTCAGCACGGTCGGGCTGAGCAGATTGAGTGTGAAGTGACCGCTGTTATCAGCAGTAAGAGGCAGCAATTCGACGTTCAATGCAGGTGTTACGACCCGGATCACAACCGTCGAATTCGGTTCCGTTGTTCCACTGACACCGAATTGCGGGTTGAGTGGGTTGAGGCTCACCGCAAGGCCGAACCCTCCAATCGTCGGAGGCGCGTCGATGTTCGTCGCGACGTCTATCGTTGCAACGTTGCTGGCGTTGCCGGCAGTGTCTTCGCTGGAAACCGAGACCTGAGCGTCCAGCAATTGCGCCCAGTCGAGTCGAACGCCAAGGTCAGTCAGCAGGTTGAGCGAGGTCAGACCGCTATTGTCCGCTGCAACCACGGTTTCAGTCGTGACGCCGCCCACGTTCGCTGAGACCGTCAATTGTGTGTTGGGCTCGGCGGATATGGTGAGCGCGCTGGCTAGCAGGGACAGCAGCGGGGTCGCAGGAGGAGAGGTATCGATCACAAAATCGACGGGTGAAGATTCTTCTCCTCCGCCGATATTGGCCGACACGCTTGACGCACCGTCGGGCAACCCGCCTCCGGGCGCAATGGTGAGAACGACAACGCCGGCCAATATGTCGCCAACCGACAGAACGTGAGTTGTCTGTGCCTGATATCCGCCCTGACCGTTCAGCGTTGCCGTGACTTGTTGCCCCGCCTGCATCGTCGGCCTGAGTGCGACGTCGACCTGAACTCCGTCAGCAGCCTCATTGGCGTTGATGTAACCGTCGTCCGCTTCAATCACTGCTATCGTTAACGGTGCTATGTCCGGTGCAATCAGGACGGCCGGGCCGCTCTCATTGCCTGCAGCGTCGATAGCGATCGCGCTCACCGTCTCGTTGGCGATCAAGGGCGCGAACAAGGGCAGGCTGAACTCGCCATTGCCATCGATGGCGATCACGACCGGATTGGCGGTGTCGCCATCGATCACGATCCGCACCGTACTGTTCGGTTCCGCCGATATGAGCAGCAACTCGCCGCCCGAAACCAGCGTAAGAACAGGAGCCGCCGGAGGAATGGCATCGACCGTGATGCTGGTGCTTGGGCTTGAGTTGCCGGCCGCATCGATCGCCATGGCTTCCACCACGGTGGCATCGGGTAGAGAACTTGCCGGGGTGAGTATCCACAGCCCGTTTTCATCGACGATGGCTTCGCCAAGAGGGACGCCGAGGCCATCGGTGAGGATGATCGTTGCGCCAGCCTCTGCCGTGCCTGTTATGGTGCCGCCGCTGCTCGGATCGATTGTCGGTGCGCTCGGCGAGATGGCATCGACCGTGATGCTGGCGGGAAGGCTGACGTTGCCCGCGGCATCGACTGCGACGACGTCGACAAGGGCATCGTTCGGCAGGGCGAGGTCGGGTATGAAAACCCAGTTGCCCTCGTTGTCTGCCGTAGTCTCCCCGATCGGGTTGCCTAGCGGGTCGCGCAGGAAAAGCGTCACCCCCGGCTCGGCTGTGCCTTCCAGTAACAAACCCGTCGTGGGGTCGATGGTGGGGGGAGCCGGAGCTATGCCATCCACGGTCGTGCTGATAGGCCCACTCACGTTGCCTGAGGCATCGACGGACACAGCAATCACTACAGTGCCGTCTGGCAAGGGGAGCAGCGGTGTAAAGGCCCAGTTGCCCTGCGGATCCGTAGTGACCTCTCCAAGCGGCAAGCCGAAATCCGGAACGGTCGATGCGACCGTGACCAGCCCCCGCGCGCTTGCTTGTGGCGAGAAGGCGGCAAACGTGTTGCCGGTCCCGTCCATCAACACCACCGTCGAATTCGGCTCTGCCGTGCCGGTGACGATCGAGCCGTTGGTGGGGTCGATCGTAGGGTCAACTGGCGGTGAGGAGTCTACCGTCGTGCTCGTCTGTGGACTGACATTGCCCGCTGCATCCTGGGCCGTCGCGATGACAATGGTGCCGTCCGGCAGGGGAGTGCGGGGTGTGTAGCTCCAGTTTCCGTCGCCGTCCGCCGTGGTTTCACCGACGGCATTACCGTCACCATCGGTCAGAACAAGAAGAGAATCAGCCTCTGCAGAGCCAGTGAGTTCACTCCCGTTCGTAGCGTCGATGCTGGGCGCGGCGGGGGCCACGCCATCGACGGTCGTGGTGGAAGGTGCACTCGTATTACCGGCAACATCCTGCGCCGTGGCTTTGACAATCGTACCGTCGGGAAGGGTAGTGGTAGGCGTGAAGCTCCAGGCGCCATCAGTGTCGGCGGTGGCCAGCCCGATCGGATTGCCGTTATCATCGACAAGGGAAATAATACTTTCCGGTTCCGAGGTTCCAGTTATCACCCAGCCGTTGGTCTGTGCGATTTCAGGTGGTGCAGGGGGCTCGGCATCGACGACGATGGAATAGGGCGCGCTGACGTTTCCCGCCCCATCGCGCGCCACGGCATAGACGGTAGTTCCGTCAGGCAACGGAGACGTCGGCGTGAAAACCCATGTACCGTTGCCGGCCACGACCACCTGCCCGATCGCATTGCCGTCACCATCGGTGAGGATCACCGTGGCGCGCGGCTCGCCCGTGCCGGAGAGCACGTTGCCCCTAGACGGTGACATGTCGGGAGCCTCAGGTGCGACCGCATCGACGGATGCGCTGGCAGACGGACCGATGTTGCCCGCCGCATCACTGGCAACCGCGATGACGATGCTTCCGTCCACTAGTGGAGGCGATGCCGCGAAGGTCCAGGTGCCGTCCGCATCGACGAGGGCCTGACCGATCGGATTGCCGTCACCATCGGAAAGGGTCACGGTCGAATGGGGTTCCGCTGTGCCGGATACGGTTGTCGCGTTGGGCGCCGCAAAATTCGGGGCGGCAGGTGGCGCTGCATCTATTGTCATGTCGGACGGAAGGCTGGTGTTGCCTGCGGCATCGCGTGCAATGGCGGTGAGTGTCGTGCCATCGGCAACCGGGCTGGCGGGGGTGATCGACCAAGCTCCGCTGGCATCCGTCAACGCTTGGCCGATTGCGATACCATCGTCGGAAGTGACTAGGATCATGGCTCCGGGCTCGGCCGTACCGTTGATCTCCATGCCGTTGCTCGGCGCCATGATCGGTGCGTCGGGAGCGACGGCATCGACGGTGATACTCGCCGCCGGGCCGGCCTGTCCTTGCGAGTTGACCGCTGCGGCGTTGACCACAGTGCCGTCCGGCAAAGCGGTTTGAAGGGTGAAAAGCCAGGTTCCATCCGCCCCTATCGCTGCCTGGCCGATGGCATTCCCGGCACCGTCCGTCAAAGCAACGGCGATGCCACTTTGGGCTGCGCCGGTCAGAAAGCTGCCATTCGTGGGGGCAATAGTAGGGGCAGTGGCCGGCGGCGGGATCAGATCGGGTGCCTGCGTGATCGCCACCGCGCTTTGGTTGCCTGCCGCATCAGTAACAGTGACTGTTATAGATTGGCCATCATCCAAAGGACCGGCAAAAAGGATCGAGAATGTACCATCAGCCGCAATGACTGCCGTGTAATCCGTATTGCCGTCACCATCGACGTCAATGGAGACGGTCGCTCCGGGTTCGCCGGTGCCGGTGATGCCGGTGCCGTCCGCAGCGACACTCAGTTCGGTGGCGGCGTCTGGCGGCGTAAGGTCCGGAGCAAGCGTGCTGGCGGTCGGACTGAGGTTTCCAGCGGCGTCGCGGACGGTGACCGTGATGGCTTCAGCGTTTACGAGTGCTGGCGACAGGACAACGGTAAACGTGCCGTCAGCACCTACCGTCGTCGTATAGTTGGCCGTGCCGTTGCCATCGGTATCGACCAGGACCGTCGCGCCAGCCTCTGCGCGGCCGCTGAGACTGTTCCCAGCGGGGGAAACTACCAGATCTGTGGGAGCGCCCGGTGCAGTCGTATCGGGAGGCGTTGGCGGATTTCCGGCACCGCTGCCATTGCCGCCTCCACTGACTGTAGCTGCTACGAGCCCGCCCACGCCAATAGCCGCGAGGGGAATGATCACGCCTGCGCCCAGACCGCTTCCGGATGCTGCTCCGGCTGCAGCAGCCGCTTCCGCAGTTCCGGCCGAAGCCGGAGCGGGAAACCCGGCCATGGCATCCATCGGTACATAGGCCGGTGAGGCGAGGGCAGCGGTAGACCCTTGCGCCAAGTCGGCAACCACCAGATGGTCATCTTGGACCAGCATGAGTTGCGAGAGCTTGGAAGGATCGACGTAGAAATTCGTGATCCTCACGATTTCGCCCGTACGCAGGTGAACGAGCAGGTCCGCACCTTCCCGCGTATAGCCGGCAACGGCCTCCGGCCCGATGTTCAGCGCTACGTTGCTACCTGGGGCAACGGGAACCGAACCGTGAATGGTTTCGATGGGGGCGGAGTGAATGCCGGACAGGTCCGACGCAATCTTGACCTCTATGGGCATTGTGCACCTCCCGCGAAGAGCGGATCGGCTCTCCGTACATCGCATCGAATATAGATGCGCCGAGATTCGCCAATTGCGTTTCCCTCCGATTCCGACGGAATTGGCTGGGAACCGAATGCCTTTGAGACTTAGGGAAAAGTTGCGGGGCATCCTGTAGTCGATAACGGATGCAGTTTATGTAAGACGGCTAATTCCCCCTCTTACCTGAGGTATTCTATTTTACATAAGATACATTATCTACTTAAAGCGCATATCACACCGGGAACCCCGCTTCCAGGAAGTCCATGACCACGCGCGCGCGCATCGGCATGCGCATGCCGCGAAAACCGGTGGCGAGCATGACCGGGATCGGGGGAATTTCCGCATCCGGCATGACCTGCATGACCAGACCACGTGCGAGGTCTTCCTCGACCTGGATGCGTGGCAACAGTCCGATGCCGAGGCCTCCCTTCATCGCGCGCAGCACGGCCTCGCTGGAATTGGCGCGCAGGAAACCCGAGACTTCAAGCTCGCGCCCGTCGATCGGCCATGGCGCCGCCCTTGCGGCATAGCCGTAAGTCAGGCACTGATGTTGTTTCAGGTCATCGCCCGATGCCGGCATGCCGTGATGCGCGAGGTATTCGGGCGCGGCAACCAGCACGCGCGGCAACTGGCCAAGCAGCGTGCTTCCGGCGGCGCTTCTGCCATCCCCTACCCATAGCCACAGGTCCAGCCCGCCATGATCCGCCGCATCGCGCCAGTCGGCGATGAGCAGTTCGATCATCAGGTCAGGATGCTGCGCCGCGACGCTTCCGAGCCGTTGCGCGTAATGGAAGCCGAGCGCCGTGGTCACGCCGACGCGGACCAGTCCGCGCGCTGCTACGGCGCCTGCGAGGTCCGCTTCGGCCAGCCCCATCTGGTCGAGAATCGCCCCTGCATGCTCCAGCAGCCGCTCCCCATCCGCCGTCAGGGCCTGGCTGCGCGTGGTGCGCTGAAACAGGCGCACACCAAAGTGTTGTTCCAGATCGCCGATCGCTCGCGCAATCGTGGTATGGCTGAGGTTCTGGCGGCGACCCAGCGCCGAGAAACTGCCCTCTTCGTTCAGGCGCACGAATAGCCGCAAGGATCGGATCAGGTCACTCATCTGAACGTATATAGCACAAGTGGTGTGCACATTTGATATATTGTCTTCGCACACGCACGGATTGAATGGGGAGCGGCGGCCCCCAGAAGGTCACCGAGATTGAGAGGCATTCCATGACAGATCGTATCGCCCGCGCCGACCTGCGTTCCAAGGTCATGTCCGCAGCCGACGCCGCCGCGCTCATCCAGCACGGCCAGACCGTGGGCATGAGCGGCTTCACCGGTTCCGGCTATCCCAAGGCGGTGCCGATGGCGCTCGCCGCACGGATCGAGGGCGAGCACGCCGCCGGTCGCCCGATGCGGGTGAAGGTCTGGACCGGCGCCTCGACCGGCCCGGAACTCGACGGCGCGCTGGCCAAGGCCGATGGCATCGAACTGCGCCTGCCCTACAACTCCGACCCGATCGCGCGCGAACGGATCAACAAGGGCGAGATGGACTACCTCGACATGCATCTGTCGCAAGTGGCGCCGATGGCGTGGCAGGGGTTCCTTGGCCCCCTCGACGTCGCGGTGGTGGAAGTGACCGCGATCCGGCCGGACGGCTCGTTGGTTCCCTCGTCCTCGGTGGGCAACAACAAGACCTGGCTCGACCGCGCCGACAAGGTGATCCTCGAGGTCAATTCCTGGCAGAACCCTGCGCTGGAGGGGATGCACGACATCTATTACGGCACCGCGCTGCCCCCTGCCCGCGTGCCGATCCCTCTGGTCCGCCCCGACGACCGCATCGGCCAGGCCACGCTGCAGTGCGATCCCGCCAAGATCGTCGCCATCGTCGAGACCGACGCGCCCGACCGCAACCTGCCCTTCACCGCGCCCGACGCCAATGCGCTGAAGATCGCCGATCACATCATCGAGTTCCTCAGCCATGAAGTGGCCAAGGGTCGCCTGCCTGCCTCGCTGCTGCCGCTGCAGTCGGGCGTGGGCAACATCGCCAACGCCGTGCTGACCGGCCTCGTCAATGGCCCGTTCGACGACCTGACCGCCTATACCGAGGTGATCCAGGACGGCATGCTCGACCTGATCGATGCAGGGAAACTGCGCATGGCCTCGGCCACCGCGTTCTCGCTCTCCCCGGAGGCGGCGGAGCGGATCAATGCCGAGATGGCGCGCTATGCCAGCCGGATGATCCTGCGCCCGCAGGAAATCTCCAACCACCCCGAACTGATCCGGCGCCTCGGCTGCATCGCCATGAACGGGCTGATCGAGGCGGACATTTACGGCAACGTCAACTCGACCTGCGTGATGGGCAGCCGCATCCAGAACGGCATCGGCGGCTCGGGCGACTTCGCGCGCAATGCCTATGTCTCGATCTTTATGACACCCTCGACCGCAAAGGGCGGCGCGATCTCCGCCATCGTGCCGCAGGCGGCGCATGTCGATCACATCATGCAGGACGTGGCGGTGCTGGTGACCGAGCAGGGCCTTGCCGACATGCGCGGCCTGACCCCGCGCAAGCGCGCCGCGCTGGTGATCGAGAACTGCGCGCACCCGATGTACCGCGATGCTTTGCGCGACTACTACGACCGCGCATACCACGGCAGCTACGGCCGCCACGCGCCTTCATTGCCGAACGAAGCACTGTCGTGGCACCAGCGCTTCATCGATACCGGGACGATGCTGCCGGGCTGATTGCGCAGGCATCACGATCTGAAGGGGCCATCGTCAGTGACGGTGGCCCCTTTCCATGCATGTCGCAGCCGGGCCCGGTATGCGCCATGTATTGCGTATAATTCTCATTATCGTTATCACGGCAAGCGAGAGGGAGGATGCCGTGCCACTCGCAGCGGCACGCGGAAGGCCGGAATTCCGAGCCTGCTGCGTACAGATGCGCGATCACCGACACCGCCTTTGCAACAGGGGCCGCATGGCGGCACGTAACGGAGATCGAAATGACCATCACGAAACTTGCCCCGCTGCTGTTGGCCTTCGCTGCCCCGGCCGTTCAGGCGCACGAAGTGTGGATCGAGCGCGACGGCACCGGCCCGGCCCGCATTTACCTCGGCGAACCAGCCGAAGTACTGCCCGAGAACGGGGATCCCGAATTCCATCACCTCAAGGCGCCCAAGCTGCTGCCGACGAGCACTGCCGCCCTGACCCGCAAGGCGGGCTACCTTGAAGTCGCCGTCCCCGCAGGCGACGTGCGCGCTCACGACGACACCGTGTTCGAGCCCTGGGGCGACGAGGGCAAGAAGGAAGGCGTCGCCTATTACGCTCGCGCCGGCCGCGCCGAGGCACGCGCGGTGATGCCGCTGGAAATCGCCCCGGTCTCGGCGGGCGGCGACCGCTTCCATCTCGTCCGCGACGGCAAGCCGGTGGCCGATGCCGAAGTCACCGTGATCTCGCCGGACAAGTGGACGAAGGCGGTCAAGACCGACGCGCAGGGCAGCTTCGCCCTGCCCACTCGCGACAAGGGGCGCTACCTGCTGACGGCCTCGCAGAAGGACGAAGCCGGCGGGGATACCACGCTCGGCAAGGTCGCCGTGCTGCACCGTATCGCTACCACCAGCTTTACCATCGACTGAACCGGACGGCGTGGGGCCGCAGGCAACTCAATGACACACTTGTCACACTGGACTCTGCTTGCGGCCGCACCTATATACCGCCCGGTATGAAATGTTCCGCTCCCTCTGCGGGCTCCGTGACAACGCGGGGCCGCCCTCGCGAATTCGACCCTGACGAGGCCCTTGCGGCCGCGCTCCGGGTGTTCTGGACTCGCGGTTACGAGGGTGCGTCGATGGCGGAACTGACCGAGGCGATGGGCATCACCAAGCCCAGCCTCTATGCCTGTTTCGGCAACAAGGAAGCGCTCTTCAAGAAGACGCTGGACCTCTACGAGCGCGACAAGCTGGCCTACATGGGCAAGGCGCTGGAAGCGCCCACCGCGCGCGGCGTGGCCGAGCGGCTGCTGACCGGTGCGCTGGCGACTCACTGCGGCGAGAAAGATCCTCACGGCTGCCTCGGCGTGATCAGCACCGTGGCCTGCACGCCCGAGGCGGACTCGATCCGCGCCGACGTCATCAAGCGCCGCGCCTCTTCGGAAGCCGCCGTCATCAAGCGCTTCGAGCAAGCGCGCGACGAAGGCGACCTGCCTGACAGCGTCTGCCCTACCAAGCTCGCGGGTTGCCTCACCACCGTGCTGCAGGGCCTTTCGGTCAAGGCACAAGGCGGCGCCGGGTCGGAAGAGCTGCAGGGTACTGCGGATACGTTCCTGGCGATGTGGCCGGGGCGCTAACGGCGATCTCCGTCACTCCGGTTTTCCGCTGGAAATCCGCGTTCGACAGCTTGGGCGATTTGTCCAATGGGCAGATCGTCCATTATTTCGCACTTGCGGAAAAAATTTCGTTCAACGCGGGTTCAGCCTCTTGAAACGCTCTCCAGAGTCCTAATCTACCGGGCGGTACAGAAAGCCGCTTGACGTGACCCGGACCTGAATATATACCGCTTGGTATAGAAACGAACCGCCCGAATCGCCTCCCCCCGGCCTCGGGTATTCCCATCACCGACCGGTCCTGACCGGCCGCCTGACAGTTGCACTCCCACCCGGGAAGCGGCTCGATGACACACATCCGGCTCATGCCGACGACTGGACATTCGCGTGTCCGGCCTCGGGAGAGCCTTACCCGCATCCTTCCGGCTGCCCCAAGCCGGAAGCCGCCCCGGCGCGCACCCTTCCCCCCTGTCCCGGGGTGCGCGCCGGGGCACACCCGAACTCGCCCTACTTACGCAGGAGCACGGATATGGCCTTCATCGACTTCTCCGATGCAGCGCTGCAGGCGCTGCCAATCTCGCTGGCCCCATCGGCCAACACCGCCAGCGAGACGCTGACCCTTACCGAGCGGCGCATCCTCGCTCTTGCGCGGACCGACGGGATGCAGTCGCTGAAACCGGCGCGCAAGCGCGGCTGGTTCCTGCGCTTCGTTCTCGGCCCCACGCCGCCTTCGCCCACGCTTGCGAACGAACGCCTCGAAGCGCTGCGCCGTCTGGCCGTGCGCGCCTGGCACCATGGTTACACCCTGCCGGTCTCGGCGCTGAAGGAGGCCCGCGCAGCAGGCTGGTCCGAGGCCAAGATCGGCGCCGTCATCGACACCATCGGGCGCACCCGCGCCCCCTTCCGGAGCATCGCCGCGTGACAGTCGCGACCAAACTCGAAATCCCCTCCGAATACGCTTCTGGTGAACAGACCACCGAGCAGCGCACCGGTTCGCGCCGTGCCCAGATCGCCATCGGCGCGCTGGCTCTCGTCGCGGTCGCCGGGCTTGGCTGGAAGTTCATCGGCGGCACCGAGCCCGCCGCCGCCCTGCCCCCGCCGTCGGTGGTGCAGGTCGCCCATCCGCTGGTGAAGGACGTCACCGAGTGGGACGACTATGTCGGCCGCTTCGCCCCCAGCAAGACGGTCGAGGTACGCCCGCGCGTCTCGGGCGCCATCACCCAGGTGCTGTTCCGGGACGGTGACTACGTGCAGGCCGGACAGGCGCTGTTCGTGGTCGATCCGCGCCCTTACGCAGCCTCGCTTGCCGAAGCGCGGGCGGATGCGGCTTCGGCCAGCGCCACCCTCGCCCTCGCCCGTTCGGACTATGCCCGCGTGGCCGGCCTGACCGGGGACGAGGCGATGGCCGCCAGCGAAGTCGACAACCTGCGCTCGCGCGTCCGCGCTGCCGAGGCCGCTCTTGCGGCGGCTCAGGCGCGGGTGCGGTCGCGCAGTCTCGACGTGGAATTCGCCACGGTGCGCGCGCCGATCTCGGGCCGCGTGTCGGATCGCCGGGTGGACGCGGGCAACCTTGTCTCCGGCGATGCCGGGGCGAACGCCACGCTGCTGACCACGATCAACGCCGTCAGCCCGATCTACTTCACCTTCGACGCCTCTGAATCGCTGTTCCTCAAGGCCCAGCGCGACAAGGCCAAGGGCGCTACTTCGGACGTGGAGGTTCGTCTTCAGGACGAAGCCGCCTATCGCTGGAAGGGCAAGCTGGACTTCACCGACAACGGGCTCAACCCCAACTCCGGCACCATCCGCATTCGCGCCAGCCTCGACAACAAGGACGGCTTCCTGACGCCGGGCATGTTCGGCAACATGCGCCTCGCCAATGGCGGCACCGTCAAGGCGACGCTGGTTCCCGACGCCGCCGTGCGTTCGGACCAGACCCGCAAGGTGGTGATGGTCGTCGGCAAGGACGGCACCGTCGCCGCCAAGCCGGTCGAGGTCGGGCCGCTGGTCGATGACCTGCGCGTCATCCGCTCCGGGCTGGATGCGGGCGATACGGTGATCGTGTCGAACTATCAGGCGGCGATCCCCGGCACCAAGGTTACTACCAAGGTGGGCACGATCACGCGCGGCAAGGTCGAAAGCGCACCGGCGCCGGCCGAACCGGCGGCTGCGCAGGCGACGTTCAACTGACGACAAATCACCGCACAGACGTACCATAAATACCCCGCCGTCATCCTGAACTTGTTTCAGGATCCATCGCGCCGGTCACACGGCAGTTCGATCGGCACGATGGACCCTGAAACACGTTCAGGGTGACGGTGAGTGGTGGGCGGGCATCTCGTGAGCCCGCAACCGTTCTTGAAAATTTTCGCGCCAACCGGCGCGCCCGGCTCCCCAAGTTGCAGGCACACCGCCCGCAGCCCGGACCGACGCGCGCCCATCAAGGGCACTCCCAATGCGACTTTCCCGCTTCTTCATCGACCGTCCGATCTTCGCGGGCGTCGTCGCGGTGATCATCACCATCGTCGGCGCCATCGCGTTCATCGGCCTGCCGGTGAGCCAGTACCCGGACATCGTTCCGCCCACCGTCACGGTCAACGCGCAATATCCCGGCGCCTCGGCCGAGACCGTCGCCGATACCGTCGCCGCTCCGATCGAGCAGGAGATCAACGGCGTCGACAACATGCTCTACATGGATTCGCAGTCGACCGGCGACGGCAAGGTGACGATCACCGTCACCTTCAAGATCGGCACCGACCTCGACGCCGCGCAGGTGCTGGTGCAGAACCGCGTCGCCATCGCCGAACCGCGCCTTCCCGACGCGGTGCGCTCGATGGGCGTGGTCACCAAGAAGGCCAGCCCGGACTTCCTGATGGTGGTCAACCTGCAGTCGCCCGACGGCACGTACGACCGCGACTACATCTCCAACTATGCGCTCACGCAAGTGAAGGACCGCCTCGCCCGTCTCGACGGCGTCGGCGACGTCCAGACCTTCGGCGCGCGCGATTACGGCATGCGCATCTGGATCGATCCGGGCCGCGCCGCGCAGCTCAACCTGACGGCAGGCGAGATCGTCGCCGCCCTGCGCGCGCAGAACGTGCAGATTTCGGCGGGTGCCATCGGTGCGCCCCCGTTCGACAAGGGCAACGCCTACCAGATCGGCGTCGAGGCACAGGGCCGCCTTACCGAGCCGCAGCAGTTCGCCGACATCATCGTGCGCACCGATGCGGACGGCCATCAGGTCCGCGTGCGCGACGTCGCTCGCGTGGAACTGGGCGCGCAGGACTACACCACCAACACCTACCTTTCGGGCAATCCCACCGTCGTCATGGCGGTGATGCAGCGCCCCGGCTCCAACGCGCTCGAAACCGCCAAGCTGGTGCGTTCCGAGATGGACGCCATGCAGGCCAAGTTCCCCAAGGGGCTTGAATACTCGGTCATCTACAACCCCACCGAATTCATCGGCCAGTCGATCGACGCGGTGTACCATACGCTGTTCGAGGCGGTGATCCTCGTCGTCCTCGTCATCCTGGTGTTCCTCCAGAACTGGCGCGCGGCGATCATTCCGATCCTCGCGATCCCGGTCTCGCTGGTCGGCACCGCGATCATGCTGATGGCGGTGGGCTATTCGCTCAACAACCTCTCGCTGTTCGGTCTGGTGCTCGCCATCGGTATCGTCGTCGACGACGCGATCGTCGTGGTCGAGAACGTGGAGCGGTATATCGAGGAGGGCCTGACCCCGCTCGAAGCCGCCCGCCGCTCGATGGACGAAGTGTCCGGCGCGCTCGTGGCGATCGTGCTGGTGCTCTGCGCGGTGTTCGTGCCGACGCTGTTCATCACCGGCATCTCGGGCCAGTTCTACAAGCAGTTCGCGGTGACGATCTCGACCGCCACGGTCATCTCGCTGGTGCTCTCGCTGACGCTCTCGCCCGCGATGGCCGCGCTGCTGCTCAAGCACAAGGAGCGGGTCGGACCCGCAGCCCCCCGCTGGCGCCGCGCGCTCCAGTCGGGTGCGGACAAGTTCAACCACGGCTTCGACCGCATGAGCGCCAGCTACGCGCGCCTCACCCTGCGTCTGGTCAAGGCCCCCACGCGCATGATGGCGACCTATGCCGCCCTCATCGCCGGAACCGTGGGCCTGTTCTGGGCGACGCCGACCGGCTTCATCCCGCAGCAGGACCAGGGCTACTTCCTTGCCGCCGCGTTCCTGCCCTCGGGCTCCTCGCTGGAGCGCACGGATGAAGTGACCAAGGACATCGCCAAGCGTCTCCTGCCGATCAAGGGCATTCGCGGCGCGGTGATGTTCGCCGGCTTCCACGGCCCCTCGCGCACCGCATCGCCGGATTCGGCGGCGATCTACTTCCCGTTCAAGAGCTTCGAGGAGCGCAAGGAACTGGGCGTCACCGGCGCAGAGATCATGGCGCAGGCGCAGGAGGCCCTGAAGGGCTACGACAAGGCCATGGTCCTCGTCATTCCGCCGCCGACCATCAACGGCATCGTCCCCCCGGGCGGCTACCGCATGATCGTGGAGGACAACGAAGGTCGCGGCTACACCGAACTCGCCAAGGCGGCGGGCGGCGTGATCGGCAAGGCCAACCAGCAGAAGGACTTGAGCCAGGTCTACACCCTGTTCAACCAGGACACCCCGCGCGTCTTCACCGACATCGACCGCCGCAAGGCCGACATGCTCGGCATCCCGCCCGAGCGCGTGTTCGAGACGCTGCAGGTCTACCTCGGATCGGCTTACGTGAACGACTTCAACCTCTTGGGCCGTACCTTCCGCGTCACCGCGCAGGCGGATCAGGGCAGCCGCGGCTCGATCGCCGACCTTGCCAACCTGAAGACCCGCTCGAACTCCGGCGCGATGGTGCCGATCGGTTCGGTCGCCACCTTCCAGGACAAGACCGGCCCCTACCGCGTGGTGCGCTACAACCTGCACCCCGCCGTGGAAGTCGACGGCAGCGTGGCGCCGGGCTTCTCGACCGGACAGGCCCTCTCCACCATGGAGAAGGTCGCGAACGAGACGCTCCCCTCGGGCTACAGCTTCGAGTGGACGGGCATCGCCTACCAGCAGGTGACGGCGGGCAACACGGCGGCGATCGTCTTCGGCATGGCCGTGGTCTTCGTCTTCCTCGTGCTGGCCGCGCAGTATGAAAGCCTGACCCTGCCGCTGGCGATCGTGCTGATCGTGCCGATGTGCCTCTTCGCGGCCATGGCGGGCGTGAACCTGCGGGGCATGGACAACAACATCCTGACCCAGATCGGCCTCGTCGTGCTGATCGCGCTGGCGGCCAAGAACGCGATCCTCGTGGTCGAATTCGCCAAGCAGGCCGAGGAGGAGCAGGGCATGGGCATTGTCGAGGCGGCCGTCTACGCCGCGCAGACCCGCCTGCGTCCGATCCTGATGACCAGCTTCGCGTTCATCCTCGGCGCAGTGCCGCTAGTGATCGCGCAAGGCGCCGGCGCCGAACTGCGGCAGGCGCTGGGCACGGCGGTGTTCTTCGGCATGACCGGCGTCACCGGCTTCGGGCTGCTGTTCACGCCCACGTTCTACGTGGTGTGCCGGGGTCTGGCGGAGAAGCTGCGCCGCCGTCCGCGCGGGCATCACGCGGACCTCCACGCGGTTCCGGCTGAGTGAGGAGAGGCCGCGCGTGATGCTTCGACAAGCTCAGCATGAGCGGAGGTGGGGGAGCGATCCGGTCCTGACCTGATCCGCTTTCCCAAACCCCGCTCGCCCTGAGCTTGTCGAAGGGCCGCGCACAACCTCTCGATTTCAGAGATTACAGGACATATTCGATGACGAACCAGATTTCAGAGCGTTATCGCTTCCGTCATCCCCGCGCAGGCGGGGACCCAGCTGATACCCGTGCAACAGGCTCCGTCAGGAGATGGGTTCCCGCCTTCGCGGGAATGACGAAGGGCGCTTCGATCAGGCGCAGCCGCACGCTGACGGCCCTCCTCGCCGCCACCGCCCTCTCCGCCTGCGCCGTCGGGCCGGACCATGTGGCGCCCACCCCGCCCGCTTCGGCCGAGGCTCCGTTCGTCGGCGTGCAGAGCGCGGATGTCACCACAGCCGCCCCCGACGACACGTGGTGGAAGCTCTACAACGACCCGGCGCTGAACGCCCTCGTCACCGACGCGCTCGCGGCCAACACCGACATCCGTGTCGCCGTGGCGCGCATCGAGAAGGCCCGCGCGACCTTGCGCGGATCGCGCGCCGACCGCCTGCCCTCCACCGACCTCAGCGCCACCGGCACGTACGGCCGCGTCTCCGAAAGCCAGGTCCTCCCCGGCTACGACCGTGAAGGCCGCCGCGTCGATGGCGGGCTCTCGGTGAACTACGAGGTAGACCTATTCGGCCGCGTCAAGCGCGGCATCGAAGCCTCGCGCGCGGACCTCGCCGCCGCGCAGGAGGACGCCGACGCGGTGCGCGTCACCGTCGTCGCCGACACCGTGCGCGCCTATGTCGACGCCACCAGCGCCAACGAACAGATCGACGTCGCCCAGCGCACCGTCGACCTGCTCGCCCGCTCGGAACGCATCATCAACGCCCGCTTCGAACGCGGCCTCAACCAGAAGCTCGACGTCATCCGCGTCACCCAGCTGCGCGAGGCACAGGCCGCCGCGATCCCGACGCTTCAGGCCCGCCGCGACGCCGCCCTGTTCCGCATCGCCGTCCTGACCGGCCGCACCCCGCAAGACTTGCCCGACAGCGTCATCGCCCGCGACACCACCCCCAACGTCGCCACCCCCATCCCGGTCGGCGACGGCGCCACGCTGCTCGCCCGCCGCCCCGACGTGAAGGCCGCCGAGCGCCGCCTCGCCGCCGACACCGCGCGCATCGGCGTGGCGACGGCGGACCTCTACCCGCGCATCACGCTGGGCGGCTCGATCGGCACCACGGCGGTCGGCGCGACCGACGTGTTCGGCGGCGGCCCGCTGCGCTGGCTGCTCGGCCCGCTGATCTCGTGGGCCTTCCCCAACCAGGAAGCGATCCGCGCCCGCATCAATGAAAGCAAGGCCGACGCCAAGGCCGACCTCGCCACCTTCGACGGCACCGTGCTGACCGCGCTCGGCGAAACGGAAACGGCATTGTCGGCCTACCGCAACGCCCTGCTCCGGCAGGAACGCCTCGCCGCCTCGCGCGATGCGGCGAACCGCGCAGCCAACGTCAGCCTCGCCCGCCAGAGCCGGGGTCAGATCGATGCCCTCAACGTCCTCGACGCCCAGCGCACCCTTGCCAGCGCCGAAGCGGATTCCGCAGCCGCAAAACGCGAGGTGGCCTTCGCGCAAGTCGATCTGTTCCGCGCGCTGGGAGGGCGCTGGTAGTTTAGTATACAAAGAGCTTTCACGCACGGCCCGGCTGGCGTATCATTGCAAGGGGGGCATGGCGCTTTGAAGCGGTCCTTTCCGGACTGCCCGGTTGCGCCATGCCCCCCTTTGGGTGCCGTTAGCCCCCCTCTGGGTGCCGCCGAATGCAGGAAGGTTCGAGGTGTCGAAAGCCAGCGATCAGGCTTATGAAGAGTTGCGCAGCCGCATTCTCTCGGGCGAACTCCCCCCCGGCACGCAGCTCAAGGAAGAGGAGCTGGCGGCGCTCTGCGGCGTCTCGCGCACCCCCGTCCGCGCCGCGATCCGACAACTCGAGGCCGAGCTTTTCGTGCGCCGCACCGACAGCCAGCGCTCCTTCGTGGCCGAATGGAACAACGACGATCTCGAGGAGGTCTTCGTCCTTCGCGGCATGCTTGAAGCCTACGCCGTCCGCCGTGCCGCCAGCCGGGCAAACACAAGCGTCATCGCTGGTCTGAACGCCGCGAACGAGGCCATGCGTACGGTGATCGAGGCGCTCGATTTCGACCTGCCTGCCTACCTTGCCGCCAATGCCCGCTTTCACGCGCTGATCCTGGAGACGGCGGCCTCCGACCGCCTCGCCGCGCTGCTCGGCAAGCTGGTGCTGCAACCGGTGGTCCAGCAGACGGTGCGTGCCTACAGCCGCGAGCAACTGCTGCGCAGCTACCGCGAGCACGTCGAGATCACGACCGCACTCGGCCAGCGCGATCCCGACTGGGCCGAAGCGCTGATGACGGCGCACATTCGCCGCGCGCTTCACGCCAGGCTGGAGCCTGCGGAGGGGTGATTGCCCCCTTATCCTCCCTGTCCCGCAGCGATGGGGAGGTAGCACCCGCAGGGCTGCCGGAGGGGTTATCCCCCTCCACTACCCGCTGCGCGGGCGGTCCCCCTCCCCATTCCTGCGGAACGGGGAGGATAGTGATCAGATCGCCGCGCCGGCCTTCAGGGCCGCGATTTCGTCCTCGCTCATACCCAGCAGGTCGCCGTAGATCTCGGCATTGTCCTGCCCGATCTCCAGCGGCGCGCGGCGGCGAACCGAAGACGGCGTCGCCGAGAGCTTGGGGAAGGCGTTTTGCATCTTGAACGAACCCCACTGCGGATGCTCGACGTCGATCAGCGCCTCGCGCGCGGCGAAGTGCGGGTCGGACAGCATCTCCGGCGCCCGGTAGATCTTGCCGGCGGGGATCGAGAATTCGATCATCTTCTCCTCCAGTTCGTCCACCGTCAGCGTGCGGGTCCAATCGGAGATGAGATCGTCCAGCTCGGTCTGGCGCTCGCCGCGTGCCACGTGGGTCGCATAGCGCTCGTCGGTGCCGAGTTCGGGGCGGCCCATGGCCTGGCAGAGCCGCTTGAAGATCGCGTCCTGATTGGCGCCGATCAGGTACTCGCCGTCGCTGGTGGGATAGACGTTCGACGGCGCGATACCTTCAAGGATCGAGCCGGTACGCTTGCGGACATGGTCGGAAACCATGTACTCGGGCACAAGGCTCTCCATGACCTGCAGCACCGCCTCGTAGAGCGCGCTGTCCACCACCTGGCCCTTGCCGGTACGTTCGCGGGCGTGGAGCGCGGCCAGCGCGCCCATGCAGCCGTAAGTCGCGGCAAGGCTATCACCGATGGAGACGCCCATGCGGCTCGGCGCGCGGTCGGGATCGCCGACGATATAGCGCCATCCGCCCATGGCCTCGCCGATGCCGCCGAAGCCCGCGCGCGAGGAATACGGCCCGGTCTGGCCGTAGCCCGAAACGCGCACGATGATCAGGCGCGGGTTGATCTCATGCAGCACGTCCGGGCCGAGGCCCCACTTTTCCATGGTGCCGGGCTTGAAGTTCTCGATCAGGATGTCGGCATGGGCGACGAGCTTGCGCACGATCTCCTGACCTTCGGGCACGCGCAAGTTGGCGCTGACCGACTTCTTGTTGCGCGCGACCACTTCCCACCACAGCTTGGCGTCGCCGTGGCCCCAGTTGCGCATGGGGTCGCCGCCGCCTTTCCCGTCGATCTGCGGCGGTTCGACCTTGATGACTTCGGCGCCCATGTCGCCCAGCAGCTGGCCGCAGAACGGCCCTGCGATGAGCTGGCCGAGTTCGACCACGCGGATGTCGGTCAAGGCTCCGGTGTTAGGGGTGTCCATGGCGGTCAGGCTTTCTGTTCGATGGTCTGCGGGAACGAGCCGGCGCGGCTCACCATTGCGGGAAGGGGCTTGTTCATGACCGTTTCCAGCCACTTGGCGTGGCCGATCGCGGCGGCAAGGTCGTAGCCGGTCGCCACGTCCGAGCGATCCAGCATGTAGAGCAGGTCCTCGGTGGCGATGTTGCCGGTGGCGTTCGGCGCGAAGGGGCAGCCGCCGATCCCGCCAAGCGCGGCGTCGAGCGTGGTCGCCCCCGCCTCGATCGCGGCCCAGGCATTGGCGATGCCGGTGTTGCGCGTGTTGTGGAGATGGACGCGGACGGGAATGCCGCCGATCGCCTCGCGCACTTGGGTTACGAGGCGCGATACCTGGGCGGGCACGGCGACGCCGATGGTGTCGGCCAGCGCGATCTCGCGCGGGGCCACTTCGGCGAGCTTGCGGGCCATGGCGACAACGCGTTCGGCAGGAACTTCGCCTTCGAACGGGCAGCCGAACGCGGCGCCGATGGTCACCTGACCGCTCTTGCCCGCTGCCTTGGCGGCCTGCACGATTTCGGAGGCGACGGCGATGGATTCGTCGCTGGTCTGGCCCTGGTTGCGCATCGCGAAACCGTCGGTCGAGACGCAGACCGCGCCCGCTTCGTCGATACCGGCGGCGAGACCGCGCTCCAGCCCGCGCATGTTCATGACGAGGCCCACGTACGTCAGGTCGCCCCGGCGCGGCAGCATGGCGAGGAGTTCGTCAGTGCCCGCCATCTGCGGCACCTTCTTGGGGTTCACGAAGCTGCCGACCTCGATCCGGCGGGCGCCGCAGTCGATCAGGCGGCGGATCAGTTCGGCCTTGTCTTCCAGCGAGACGAGAACTTTCTCGTTCTGCAAGCCGTCGCGCGGGGCAACTTCGACGATCTCGATCGCGGTCATCGAATGGTCTCCAGTTCGGACAGATAGGTGATGATCGCCTCTTCCGAGACGACGTCTGCATATTTCGCGTTCATGTCGAAGAGGTTGGCCTTGTGCGGCTCGGGATGGCGATCGCCGCAGGCGTCGGCGACGACGGCGGTGCGGAAGCCGTGCGACATGGCATCCACGCAAGTCGCGCGCACGCAGCCGCTGGTGGACAGGCCGCTGAGGATCACCTGGTCGATGCCCCGCGCGGTCAGCGTCGCGGCCAGCGAAGTTCCGAAGAACGCGCTGGGGTACTGCTTGGACAGCACGATCTCGTCCGTCTGCGGCTCCAGCCCCTTGGGCCATGCCCCCATCGGGTTGCCTGCTACGAAAGCCTCGAGCGCGGGCACTTTCTCGAAGAAGCGCCCGCCGTCGACGCCGCCGGGATGATAAATCACGTTGGTCAGGATCACCGGCACGCCTGCCACCCGAGCGGCCTTGCGTATCCGCAGCGCCGATGCAAGCGCGGTCTCGACCCCGGCATAGAGGGGGCTGTCGGGAGCGAAGTAGGCTTCGACGAAATCGATCAGGATCAACGCCGGGCGCTGCCCGAAACCGGCCTTGCCGCCGAATGCTCCGGCGTAATTGTCTTCCAGCGCAGCATTCGCCGCCATCGCATAAGCTCCCGGTGAGCCGTCGAATCAACACGGCTACATTTTGTATTTTTAGTATACAAAAAATCACTCAGTCAACGTAAATCAGCCCGATGCGCAGGGTTTGAACCGAAATCAGTGCACAGAAACGGGTTACAGCGTTGGTCCTCAGGGTGTTTTCGCGCACGTTCGCGTGCGTCCAGCATCAAGACATCGCTTTGCTGTCATGCCTAGAGTGCCGCTACTCGTCACAGGAGACATGCCGCATGACCGTCGCCGAAGTCCGTTCTTCCGCTCTTGGCCCCGTGCTGACCGCCGCCGCGTGGCGCGGGGACCGTCTCATGGAGGGGCAGGAGTGGGTCTACGAACTCGATGCGGCCCAGCTCGCCGAACTGGAAACGCTGGGAAAGCGCTTCCTCGAGGACGACCCGGACCTTCGCTTCGTACAGGCACAGGACTACCCGCTGCTCGCCTGTGCAGAAGCGGTGGCTGCATGGCGGGACGACGTGGATTTCGGACGCGGCTTCGTGTTGGTGCGCGGGCTGCGCTCGGACCTTTATTCGGACGCACTATCCTGCGCGATCTACTACGTGCTCGGCCTGCACATGGGCGATCCGATCCGCCAGAACGAGATGGGCGACCTGCTCGACCACGTCTACGCCACCAGCGACAAGACGATGGACGATCCCACTGCGAAGTCCTCCAAGGTGCGCGACAAGCTGGTCTATCATTCCGACAGTTCGGACATCGTGGCGCTGATGTGCCTGCGCGGCGCCCGCGAGGGCGGACTGTCGTGTCTGGTCTCGGGCGCGGAGATCTACAACGAAATCCTGCGCCGCCGACCGGACCTTGCGCATCTGCTGCTGGAGCCGTTCCACTGGGACTGGCGGCGACAGGACCAGGAGGCTCCGGCCGATACCTATACCTCCCCGGTGGTGAGCGTCGAGGACGGGGTGTTCTCGATGTACGCAGGCTCGCTCTACATCGTGACGGCGCAAGAGTACCCCGGCGTGCCGAAGCTGACCGAGGACCAGCTGGAAGTGCTACGCCTCTTCGACGAGATCACGTACGAGCCGGGCATGGCGATCGCCATGGACTTCCGGCCCGGAGACATCCAGTGGCTGTCGAACTACGCCGCGCTCCATTCGCGCACCGAATTCTTCGACTGGCCCGAACCCCAGCGCAAGCGCCATCTCCTGCGCCTCTGGCTGTCGAGCAAGACCGACCGCCCGGTGGTCGAGGGCTTCGGCAAGAACGGTGTCGTGCAGCAGCGAGACGCTCACCGTGACGGCGTGGAGCATCCCGATGCGCGCTTCTCGATCCGTACGATGTCCGTTCCGCGTCTGATCTCCTGATCCGGCTCCTCGTCATGGCAGTCAGATTCGATCTGGAAGACTTCGCGAAACTTCGCGACCTGTACGCGCTTGCCTCCATATGAAATGGGAATACCGGTGCATGTTTCCGCAATTGCCCTGCTGGCAGGCATTGCGACCTTGGCCGCCGTTCCGGTCGAGGTCGACCTGATCCGCTCACGGTTCAGGGCTCCCAAGGATGTGGTCCCGGCGGCGAAGAAGTAAGCGGCGGCCGGCTGGCAATTGCCCTGGATTGCCTCGGCCCTTAGGGCTTCGCAATGAGCAAGGGGATGCGGAGACGGAGGGCGTCACACCTCCCCTCACCGCATCACAACCCTCCAAAGGGGCTGGACAGTGGCCCGGCTGCTCCGACAAGAGAGGCGGCATGAAGACCAAGATGTTTCTGGCCGCCCTCTGCGGAGCCGCCCTGATCTCCGTTCCGGCCCACGCAGCTGTAAAATGGGCTGGCGCATGGGGTTATGCCCCGGCCGACAGTGGTACGGGAGAACCGGAACAGCCCGCCGGAACTTACCGCTACCGCGTGCGGCTGACGCAGGCAGGCGATGCAATGCAGCTCACCTTCAGTAACGCGGAAGGAGACAAGGCAATCGCGATCGGCGCGGTGACGATCGCGAGTCCATCGGGGCCGGTGGGGACGGAGACCGGGGCGAACCCGGTCCATCCGATCCGCTTCTCGGGATTGCAGGCGGTGGCGCTGCCCAAGGGTGGAACGGTGATCAGCGATCCGATCCTCGCGCCGTTCCACAATGCGCAGGACGTGATCGTCAGCGTGACCTTCTCTACCCCGACGCGGCCCGGTCGCACCAACCTCGGCATGGAGATGGCCTTCGCGCCCGCGACGCCGGGGGCGAGCTTCACGCCGATCAAGGTCAGGCCCTATCTCTCGCTGGTGTCGGTGCGTTCGCCGCAGGCACCTTGCACCGTGGTGGCCTTCGGGGATTCGATCACTGACGGCTTCCTCGGCCTTTCGCCCCAGACGCGCGGTTGGCCCGGCCGTCTGGCCGAGCGGCTCGCCTCCCTTCCCGCCGCCCAGCGTTGCGGCGTCGTCAACATGGGGATCAGCGGCAATCGGGTGTTGAAAGCGGGCCGGGCGAACTCCGCGCTCGACCGCTTCTGGCGCGACGTGGCCAGCGTTCCGAACGTCACCCACGTGATCTTCCTCGAAGGCATCAACGACATCGGCGCAGGTACGGAAACCGGCCCCGACGCGGTGACGGCGGAACAACTGCTCTACGGCTACCGTCAGTTCGTGGAGCGCGCCCATGCTCTCGGGATCAAGGTGATCGGCGGGACCATGACCCCGGCCCTGCGCGCCGGGTACATGTCGCCGGTCAAGGAGCGGGTGCGCCAGTCGGTCAACGCCGCGATCCGCAGCGGCAGGGTCTTCGACGGGATCGTGGATTTCGAGGCGGCCGTGCGCAACCCCGCCGCGCCATCCGACCTGAGGCCCGAATTCGATCCGGGCGATCACCTCCACCCCAACGACGCGGGGCTGAAGGCGATGGGCGACGCGGTCGATCTGGCCACGCTGAAGCGCCTGCCCTGACAGGCGCCCCGACGCAGGCGGGTTGGGTTACGCCTTGGCGGCGATCATGATGATCTCGACCTTGTAGCCGGGCTCGAACAGCTTCGCCTCGCCGGTCGCGCGGGCAGGCGCGGGGTGGCCGGCGATCCATGCGTCCCAGGCCGCGTTCATTTCCGCAAAGTCCGCCATGTCGGCGAGCCAGATCGTGGCCGATAGCAAATGGTCGCGATCGCTGCCGGTGCGCGCCAGCAGCGCGTCGATCTCGGCGAGCGCCACGCGGGTCTGCTCGGCGACGCTCTCGCCCGGATTGCCGATCTGGCCAGCGAGGTAGATGGTGTCACCATGGATCACCGCTTCGCTCATGCGCGCGCCCTGATCGATGCGGGTTATCGTCATGTGTGGTCCTCTTGAGTGCCGTTGAGTGCCGCTCAATAGCGGTTGATCGCAAGATCGGAAGCCTCGATCGCAGGGCGGCGACCAGCGATGAGGTCGGTGATGACGTGGGCCGAACCGCAAGCCATGGTCCATCCCAGCGTGCCGTGTCCGGTATTGAGGAACAGGTTCGGGATGCGCGTCGGACCGATCACCGGGGTACTGTCGGGCGTCATCGGCCGCAGCCCGCACCAGAAGCTTGCGGCTTCCAGATCGCCCCCGCCGGGGAACAGCGACCCCGCCGAATGTTCCAGCGTGGCGCGCCGTTCAGGTGGCAAATCACGGGAAAAACCTGATATTTCTGCCATTCCGCCTACACGGATGCGATCCCCCAGACGAGTGATCGCCACCTTGAAACTTTCGTCCAGCAGGGTCGAGACGGGCGCCCGCGCCTCGTCGATGATCGGCGCCGTCAACGAGTACCCCTTGACCGGGTAGACAGGCAGCCGAACACCGAGCGGCGCCACCAACTGCGGTGAGAAACTACCCATCGCGACAAGGAAGGCATCTGCGGAGACCGTGCCTTTGTCCGTCTCTACCCGGACGATCCGGCCACTCTCTTCGACCAGCCGTTGAACGTTGATTCCATTGCGGAATTCGACGCCCTTCGCTGCAGCCATTGCCGCCAGAGCATTGGTGAACTTGAAGCAGTCACCCGTCTCGTCATTAGGCAGCCGCAACCCTCCCGCGATCGGCGCGGTGCTGGCGGCAAGTCCCGGCTCGGCAGCGATGCAGCCAGCGCGGTCGAGCACCTCGAAGGGAACACCGTCCGCTTTCAGAACGGCGATGTCCTTGCCGATGCCGTCGAGTTGCTTTTGCTCGCGGAACAATTGCAAGGTGCCTTGGCTGCGCTCGTCGTAGCGGATACCGGTTTCCCGGCGCAGCGCGATCAGGCAATCACGGCTGAATTCCGCGAGGCGCACCATGCGGCTTTTGTTGATCGCATAATCTCTCGCATTGCAATTGCCGAGCATGGCGACAAGCCAGCGCAGCATGGCCATGTCGGCGTGCGGCCGCAGGATTAACGGCGCGTGCTTCATCATCAGCCATTTCACCGCCTTCATCGGGATCCTGGGCGCGGCCCATGGCGAGGCATAGCCCGGTGAGATCTCTCCGGCATTGGCAAAACTGGTTTCCAGCGCAGGCCCCTCCTGCCGGTCGATCACGACCACGTCATGCCCCGCCTCGGCCAGATACCATGCCGAAGTGACGCCGATGACTCCGCTGCCGAGAATGACGATCTTCATGCGATGTTGCTCCGGTCGAGCGCGGGCGTTCGGACGGGGCGATAGTCCCGATCGTAGCGGTGGCTGAGCTGGGTGAGGATTTCGTAGGAGATCGTGCCGGCGTCGGATGCGACCTGATCGACAGTCTGGTTCGGGCCTATCAGTTCGACGGGGGCGCCGGGATACAGGTGCTCGGTCGGAACGTCGGTGACGTCGAGCGTGATGCTGTCCATCGACACCCGCCCGACGATCGGCGCCCTAACCCCCGCGATATAGGCCGCACCGCGATTGCCGAGGCAGCGTGGCCAGCCATCGGCATAGCCCACCGGTATCGTCGCGATGCGCGTCTCGCGCGAGGCATGGAATGTCAGACCATAACCCACGCCCGTACCCGGTTGGATGGTGCGCAGCTGCGCAATCGGTGCCTCCAGGCCTACGACCGGTTGCATCGGGTTCGGCCCGGTCCCGGGGTTCCCGCCGTAAAGGGCGATACCTGCGCGCACGAGGTCGAAATGCCCGCGAGCGTGGAACGTTCCCCCGCTGTTGTCGAGTGCTCGGGGAACATCGGGGAACTGCGCAGCAACCGCCTCGAAGCTTGCTTGCTGAGCCGCGTTTGCCGGGTCATTCGGATCATCGGCACAAGCGAGATGGCTGATGATGAAGCGCAGTTCGATCCCATCGAGCAGGCTCGGCGTGGCGATCAGGCGCGCGATCTCGTCGGGGGGCAGTCCCATGCGCGACATGCCGGTATCGACCTGAAGGACTGCAGGCAGCGTCTCGCTTCGCAGGAGCGCCTGAGCGGACCAGCGCTCGATCTGGTCCAGAGAGTTGAGCACCGGGATGGCACCCAGTTCGGCGCACTGCGCATCCAGCCCCGGAAGCAGGCCGTTGAGAACATAGATTTGCGCCTCGCCCGTCAAATTCGGCAGCAGGGCTTCCGCCTCGCTGAAGAGGGCCACGAAAAGATGGCGGCAACCCTGAGCCATGAGCGTTTGCGCTACCGTAACTGCACCGAGGCCGTAGCCATCCGCTTTGACGACTCCACCGGCCTGCGCAGGCGCCACCCGGTCGCGGACAAGGCGATAGTTGGCTGCGAGAGCCTCCAGGTCGATGGTAAGGCGTGCAGAGGTTATCACGAAGCCCCCTTGGCGATCCAATGCCTGCATCGTATCGCATGACCACGCAAATGGGCTGCCGAATACTCTAATATTATGCCACATTATGCGATGTTGCACACGATAATGCGGAGAAATCACAAGATCATGCCTATGGCCGCCGACGCCGTCGATCGCGCGATTCTTCGCCTTCTGCGTCTGGACGGGCGACGCCCGAATTCCGAGATCGCCGAAGAGGTCGGCCTGTCGCCATCGGCATGCCTGCGTCGCATCCGCTTGCTCGAGGATCGCGGCGTGATTCGCGGCTACACCGTGCTCACGGGGCCTGAAGACGATGACGAACGCGGGGTGGACGTCGTCGTCCAGGTCACGCTGGACCGTCAGACCGACGACTACCTGTCGCGCTTCGAACATGCGGTGCGGCAATGCCCCGAAGTGCGAGAGTGTTTCCTGATGACAGGTGACGTGGACTACTGGTTGCGGCTGCGCACGGAAAGCGTCGCGGCCTACGAGGCGATCCACGGCGAGGTGCTCTCTCGCCTGCCCGGCGTCACCCGCATCAACTCCAGCTTCGCCATGCGGGACGCGATGCGCCCGCGCCGCGCGAGAAAATAGCGCTGCAGATCCCCTTGATTGCGGGTTTCGCCGCAATGCGGCCTTGACCTTCCCCATCGCATCGGCTTTCCGGGCGCCGCTACCATTCGCGTGGTTGTGCGCAAAAAATGGGCAACCTCCGACATTAAATGTCCATTTTTTGAGCAATAATATTTCTTGTATATACATTATCGACTCGGCACTATGCGAGTCGCCAACAGGGATGAAGGTGACCGGCCGCCAGAAGCCGCCTTCGCCATATTGAGGGAAAAGACAGTCGATGACCGTTCACAGCAAGTTTCGTCGCGCCTTTCTGAATTGCGGGGTCGCTTCCGCCGTTTTCACTCTCGCCACCGTCGTGCCTGCGGCTGCCCATGCCCAGGCTGCTGACGAAGCCGCCCAGAATGGCAACGACATCGTCGTGACCGCACTGCGCCGCGACACCACGGTGCAGACCACGCCGATGGCGATCACCGCCCTCACCGGCGAGACGCTGACCAATGCCGGCGTCACCAACATCGCCGACTATGCCAAGTTCGTCCCCTCGCTGCGCATCCAGGACAACGGCCCCGGCCAGCGCCGCGTGAGCCTTCGCGGTGTGCAGGCATCGGGCGAGGCGACCGTGGGCGTCTATTACGACGACACCCCCGTCACCGGTTCGGTCGGCGTATCGAGCGACGCGGCGGGCCGTACCGCCGACTTCACCCTGTTCGACGTCAACCGCATCGAAGTGCTGCGCGGGCCGCAGGGCACGCTCTACGGCGCCAGCTCGATGGGCGGCGCGATCCGCGTGATCTTCAACAAGCCCACGCAGGAATACGAGGGCACCGTCGAAGGCCAGGCCATGACCACCAAGGGCGGCGGCTTCGGCTACTTCGTCAACGGCATGGTCAACGTGCCGCTGGTCAAGGACGTGCTGGCCGCGCGCGCGGTGCTCTACCGCCGCGACAGCGACGGCTACATCGACAACACGTACCTGAACCGCAAGAACGTCAACGACTACACCGCCACGGGCGGCCGCCTGATGCTGCGCTTCACGCCGACCTCCAACTTCACGATCGACGGCACCGCCGCGTTCGAGAACACCGATGCGGTCTCCGCCACCTGGAACCCCTCGGTCGGCAAGTACAAGTCGGCGGCGCAGGTCAACCTGCCCTATACCGACAAGTCGCAGCTCTACAGCCTGACCGCGAACTGGGACGTGGGCTTCGCCAACCTGACCTCGATCACCAGCTACCAGCACCGCAAGTCGGCCTACGCCGCCGATGACAGCTACTACATCGGCACTTACCGGACCGAGGCCAAGTGCGCGTCCTACACCGGCAGCGCCTGCTCGTCCGACACGCTGGCCAGCTACTACGATTATCTCGACAGCATCAGCCCGGCGGCGATCTACTATCCGGGATCGACCAAGGACTTCACGCAGGAAGTGCGCCTCAGCTCCACCGAGGGCGGCCCGATCGACTGGACCGTCGGCGCGTTCTTCCAGAACCGCAAGAACCACGTCACCTCCGAAGACGCGCTGGCCGACGACGCCACCGGCGAGATCATCTTCCCGGTTCAGCTGATCTATCGCCGCGAGATCTTCGACAAGCTCAAGCAGGTCGCCGTCTTCGGCGAGGGCACGTACCACGTCACCCCGTCGCTGAGCCTCACCGCCGGCATCCGCTATTACGACTACGACAAGACCGTCACCGGCTATACCGACATCGCCTGGACCCTGATCGGCGCACCGGCGCGCCCGGTCAGCACCGTCAAGTCCTCGGCCGACGGCACCCTGCTCAAGTTCAACGCCTCGTGGCAGGCCAACCCCGACATGCTGTTCTACGCGACGGCATCGCAGGGCTACCGTCCGGGCGGCGCCAACCAGGTCATCGGCCTCTCGGCGGACCTGACCCCGTACCAGGCCGACAAGCTGTGGAACTATGAAGTCGGCAGCAAGCTCAGCCTGCTGGGCCGCGCGCTGACCCTGAACCTTGCCGCGTTCCAGATCGACTGGGACAACATGCAGGTCAGCGGGCGCACCACCAACGGCGCCTACTCGTTCCTGTCCAACGCCGGCGCCGCGCGCATCCGTGGCCTCGAGGCCGAAGCCTTCGTGCGTCCGGTCAAGGGCGTGCAGCTGAACTTCTCGGGCAACTATCTCGACGCCAAGCTGACCGAGGACCAGGTGAACGACGCCGTCGTCGCCGCCGGCCGCGCCGGGGACCGCATCCCCTACATCCCGCACTTCGCCGGATCGGTGGGTGCCGAATACCGCACGCCGGTCAGCGATACGGTCGAGTTCTTCGCTCGCGGAGACCTCAACTACGTCGGCTCGTCCTATTCGGAGTTCCGCCCCACCAACGTCTACCGCGTGAAGATGGACGACTATGTCCTCGCCAACTTGCGCGTCGGCTTCGAGCTGCCGGAAAGCGATGCGGGCATCTACCTGTTCGTGAACAACGTCTTCGACGCGGTCGCGATCAACCGCGCATCGATGTCGTCCACGCCCAACAGCTACGCCGCCACCTCGGCCGCTCCGCGCACCATCGGCGTGAACGTGCGTCGCAGCTTCTGATGCTCACCCCGACTTCGTCATTGCGAGCGTAGCGAAGCAATCCAGGGCGGTCCCGCCGCTCTGGATTGCCGCGGCCCTGCGGGCCTCGCAATGACGAAGCGGGGCGTGGAAAACCTTCTGATCCCAATCTGCTCACGGAGTCCCAGCACATGAAAACGCACAAGTCGGCGCGCCTCGCGCGCGTCCTGATGGCCGCCTCGGCGCTGGGGCTCTGTGCTCCGGCACTTGCCCAGAGCGTGCCGAGCACCAAGGACGTGCTCGGCCACGAAGTCGGCGATGACTACTACCTCGCCAACTACGAAGATGCAGTCCGCTACTTCGAGGCGCTCGCCAAGGCCTCGGATCGCATCAAGCTGTTCCAGAGCGGCAAGTCCACGCACGGCAAGACTTTCGTTTACGCCGTCATCTCCAGCCCGGAGAACATCGCCAATTTCGACAAGTACAAGGCGATCTCCAAGCGCCTCGGCGACGCGCGCGGGCTGAGCGATGCGGAGGCGAAAAAGCTCGCCGCCGAGAGCCCTATCATCGTCCACATCGACGGCGGCATGCACGCCAGCGAAGTGTCCGACCACCAGTTGCCGCTGGCGCTGGCGCACAAGCTGCTGTCGGCGAAGAACGACGCCGAAGTCGACGGCATCCTAAAGAACGTCATCCTCGTCCTGTGGCCCACGCTGAACCCGGACGGGCAGGACATGGTGGTCGACTGGTATCGCAAGCAGCGCGGCACGAAGTGGGAGACGAGCCGCACGCCCTGGCTCTACCAGGAGTACGTCGGCCACGACAACAACCGCGACGGCTACATGCTCAACATGAAGGAGAGCCAGGTCGTCAACGCGACGGAGCAGGACTACGCGCCGGTGATCTGGTACAGCCAGCATCAGGTCGCGCCGTTCCCCGCGCGCATCTGGGTGCCGCCCTTCGCCGATCCGGTCTCTTCCAACATCAGCCCGTACATGCGGATCTGGACCAACGCCATCGGCACCAACATCATGACCCGCATGGAAACCGAGGGCAAGCCCGGCGCCATCGCGCAGGCCCGGTTCGACAACTGGTACGCCGGGTTCCTCGACTACATCCACGTCTTCCGCAACACGATCTCGTTCTTCACCGAGACCGCGCACGACAGCGCGACCCCCAAGACCTGGAAGGTCAGCGACTTCCCCAAGGCGCAGCAGGACTTGAAGGCCCAGATCATGTATCCGCACCCCTGGCAGGGCGGCGAGTGGCACCTGAAGAACTCGGTCGACTACATGCTGACCGCTTCGATGTCGGTGCTGGAAACGGCGCAGAAGTACCGCGAGACGCTGCTGTTCAACCGCTATCAGGCGGGCCGCGACATGATCGCCGCCGCCGCGAAGGACGGCCCGGGCGCTTACGTCATCCCGGCCGACCAGACCGACGTGCCGGAGGCCGCTTCACTCGCGCAGCTGATGATCGCGCACGGTCTCGACGTGATGCAGACCTCGGCGCCGACCGCGATCGGCGGGCAGACCTATGCGGCGGGTAGCTGGGTCGTGCCGATGGACCAGCCCTTCGCGGGCCTGGCGCGCGAGCTGTTCGACCCGCAGAAGTACCCCGACGCCATCCTCGGCGGGGACGGCAACCCGGCCGACCTGCCTTACGACGTCACCGGCTGGACGCTGCCGATGCAGATGGGCATCAAGGTGGAGCGCATCGCCAAACCGCTCGACGCCTCTGCCCGCGCCTCGCTCACCAAGGTCCCGGCCGCGACGCCGCCCGCAGGCGGGGTCACCGGGTCGGGTTCGACCTACCTGCTCGATCGCCGCGTCAACAACAGCTACCGGGTGATGAACGCGGCGCTGGCGGCGGGCGGCAAGGCCAGCTGGAGCGCGGACACGATCGCCCTCACCGGCCTTTCGTCCGACGCCGTGGGCAAGCTTGCCGGCCAGTACAGCGTCAACGTCACCGCCAGCACCGATGCTCCCACCGGCGAGGCGGTGCGCAAGGGCCGCGTCGCGCTCTACCGTCCGTGGGGCTCCAACATCGACGAGGGATGGACGCGCTGGCTGCTGGAGCAGTACGACTTCGGCGCGAAGAGCGTCTACAACGCCGACGTCAAGGCGGGCCTTTCCGGCAAGTACGACACCATCGTCCTGCCCGACATGTCCGCTCCGGGCAAATCCCGCCCCGGCGACACGGCGCCTGCCGCCGACTTCGAGTCCAAGTACAAGGGCCCCCTCGCCTCGCTGATGGACGGGTTCAGCCCCGCCCAGATGCCCGCCCCCTATGCCGGCGGCATCGGCGAGGACGGTGCGAAGAAGCTCAAGGACTTCGTGAAGAACGGCGGTACGCTGGTGGCGCTGAACAATGCCTCCGATGCGGTTATCGACCTGTTCGACCTGCCGGTGACCAACATCCTGAAGGACGCCAAGGCCGACTTCTTCTTCTGCTCCGGCGCGTTGCTGCAGGTGCAGCTGACGCCCGGCACGAAGATGGCGGCGGGCATGCCGCTCGACCCCATCGTGATGTTCGAGCGCGGCCCCGCCTTCGCGCCCAAGCCCGGCTTCAAGGGCGAGGTGCTGGCATCCTACGCCCCCACCGGCAACCCGCTGCGCAGCGGCGTCCTGCTCCACCCCGAGGCGATCCAGGGCAAGGCGGCCGCCGTCGTGGTCGAGTACGGCAAGGGCAAGGTCTACCTCTACGGCTTCCGCCCGCAGTGGCGCGGCCAGTCGCACGGGGCCTACAAGGCGTTCTTCAACACGCTCTACCCCGACAACACGCGCAAATGATCCACCCTTGGGGGCGTCGCGATGGCGGCGCCCCCTTTTCATAAGGTGACGCAGGTTTACACGGTTTACACGGTCCAGAGGGGAAAGGTGTAACCTTGGGCCGAAAAGTGTCACCTTAGGGGCGCAAGGTGACACATCCGGCGGAAAATGTGTCACCTTGCGCGCGCGAAGTGTCACCTTGCAGACCCGATGTGTAACCTTGTGACGGGACGAAGCGAGCGGCGAGTTCATGCCGCGCAACGTACCGGCTCACGCACCTTGTAGGAAAGCGCGGATCAGCCCTTCGCCGTGCACGCCGGATTGGCCGCATCCGGTATCGTAATGAAGTTGATGCTCGACGCAGGCGCCGTGACGACGCCGCGCTGCCGCTTTGCCGTCATGCGTGGAAATGCATCACCCGGCCCCAGTTCAAGCACCACGCCGTTCAGCGCCGCGCTGCCCGGCTGGCCATCCGGCTGCGTCAGGGTGAAGACCTCCGCACGTCCATCCACTCGCAGCGAACGTGCATTCGTCCGTTCCGGATTGATGGCAAGTACTGTCACCCCGCCCGGTCGTCCACGCTGGCAATGCGCGTAGATCCGCAGTCCGTCAGCTCCGTCGATGCGGCCGCCGTCGAGCACGGTCGTCCCCATCGTCCGGCGCCAGAGCCAGGCCGCCCAATAATTCGGCCGGGGCGCAAAATCGTGCTCGTCGAGCAGGGCATAGTCGCTCGCCGCCAGCGTGTTGTGCATGACCACCTGCACACCCTGCCTTGCGGAACGGGCAAGCTGGTCCACGAACCGGAAGGTATCCGCGAAAGTCTTCGCCTGCGGATTGCCGCCGCAGGCCGCGTCGGCGGTCTCGGTCAGCCACATGGGAGCGCCGGGACCGATCCCGTCGCGCAGCGCGCGCGTGTCCGCAATCGCCGTATCGATCTTGGACAACCATGCGTCCGACTGCGGGTCGATGTCCTTCAGGCCGTTGCAGCGCTGCGACAGTGCCCCGTAGAAATGGAACGAAACCGCGTCTGGACGATGAACTGTCAGCGGCGCCACGTCCGCCGTCGGCAGCATCTTGATGAACGAGGGAAACGCGCTCCCCTTGCCGAGTTCAAAGGCTCCCGGCCCGAGGATCAGCGTGTCGGGCGAGCGCTTGCGCAGCCAGTCGTGAAACCGCCCGAAATCGCGGCGATAGCGCGTCGCGTCGTAATTGACCGGGGGCTTGGTGCCGCCGATGAGATTGGGCTCGTTCGCGAATTCAGACGCCGCGATCCTGCCGCCGATGCTCTGCGTATAGGCGAACAGCCGTTCGGCAGCCTCAGGCGTCCAGTTCCCGTCAGCGTCGCGCGATCCCGGACTGGTGGGCATCGACGTGACGATCTGCGCATCGCTGTCGCGCGCGAACTGCACGGCCCGTCGCCACTGGCGGCGGGTGAGGACCGCGTCGTATCCCTTGGGCACGGCCGACAGCGGCGTCTCGGTGTCGGAAAAGAACGTTCCGTTCGCCCATCTCCCGCTATACCGGACGTAAGCCGGTCCGAGCGCTTGCGCGAGAACGCGCAACCGGGGATTCTGCAAGTCGATCGGCGGACGATCCTCGTACAGATCCGTCTTCGAACCGTTCGTACTGCCGTATGGCTTCCAGAAGCGTCCGCCCGTCAGTTCCAGCATTTCGACGTTGTAGGACAGGAAGCGCTCGCTGACAGTTCCGACCACAGGCAATTGCGCGACCGAAAGATGGGAGACGGCACTATTGTCGGCATTGCCCAATGGCTCGTGCGTCATGACGCAACCCGCAAGTGCCGATGCTGCGCAGCCGGTGAACAAAATAAGATGACGTCGAATCAATCTCGCCTCGCGCGCTGGATCAGATCGTGCGCAAGGGTCAGGCTTTCGCGGAAGTTACTGAAGGCGCCATGTGCTTTTGATTGCCTGTCGGGAAAAGTATTTGTTTCAAAGCATTGCTGGACATGACAGCAAGCGCCGTGCCGAGCGCGGTCCCAGCCTTCGCCGGGATGACGGGCGCGTTAAGCGAGCTTCGAAGTGTTACCGCCCCGAAGCCCCCGGCCCGAAGCGCGCCACCATGTCATAGGCATCGCCGAGGAACAGCTGGCGCACGTAAGTAATCCGCTCCGAGCCGCGCCACGTCCGGCGCTCGACGCACAGACACGGCGTTCCGACCGCCACGCCCAGCCATTCCGCTTCCTCGGCCTGCGCGCCGACGGCCGAGATGCGCGTCTCCGCCTCGGTCCAGGGCACGTGCTGCAGGAGCCACGTCCCCGGGGGAACCGCGTCGAGGTCGGCGCCGACGATCTCCGGTACGGCCAGAGCGCTCACCAGGCGGAACTCCACGCCCAGCGGCGCGCCATCGACGAGGTGCAGGCCATCGATGTGGACCAGCTCCCCGCCGCCCGCGAGCAGCACTTCCTCCTCGTCATCGCCCGCTGCCCGGACCCGGCGGCGGATGGGCTGGAAGGCGTAGTCCTGCCCGCGCTCGCGCACTTGCGCGGCGATGTCGGGCACGTCGAGCACCATCGAGTGGACCTTCGGCCGCGCCACGAACGTCCCCGCCCGCTTGCGCCGGTCGATAAGCCCCGCCGCGACGAGCGCCGAGAGCGCCTTGTTCACGGTCATGCGCGAGCAGCCGTATTCCTGCATCAGTTCCTGCTCGATGGGCAGGCGGTCTCCGGGAGCCAGTTCGCCGCCGAGGATGCGGCCCTCGAAATCCGATCGAATGCGTTCGTGAAGGGGCATTCTCACGCGATCAGTGTCTCCAGTACCTTGGCATAGTCGCGGACCACCCGGTCGCGGGCATGGTGGCGCCCTTCGCTCACCAACTTGTCGCCATGGCGCCACACGCAGTCAATGGCCGAGCGCCCGGCGGCGAAGACGAAGCTGTCGGTTATCACATTGCCCGCCCGGTGCACCATCGCCGGATGGTCGAGGTTCAGGCTGACGATGTCGGCAGGCAGGCCGACCGCGATGCCGCCCCCGACGCCCAATGCCGCCGCCCCGCCCGTCAGCGCGCCTGCGTAAAGATCCGCGCCGGTGGAGCGCCCGCTCTCCCGGGCCATGACGTTGCGCGCGCGGCGGGTCAGGCGCTGGCCGTATTCGAGCAGGCGCAGTTCCTCGGCCGCGTCGATCAGGACGTTGGAATCGCTGCCGATGCCGTAGCGGCCACCCGCCTGCAGGAACCCCTCCACCGGAAACAGCCCGTCGCCGAGGTTCGCCTCAGTGATCGGGCAGAGCCCCGCCACCGCGCCGCTGCGCGCGGCGGCGACGGTCTCGCTTTTCGTCATATGCGTGGCGTGGACGAGGCACCAGCGTCCGTCCACTTCGGCATTGTCCAGCAGCCATTCGACCGGGCGCCGGCCGCTCCACGCGAGGCAGTCGTCCACTTCCTTCACCTGCTCGGCGATGTGGATGTGGACCGGTCGGGCTTTCGCCAGCGGTTCGAGATCGCGCAGCTGATCGGGCGAAACGGCGCGCAGTGAATGCGGCGCCACGCCGACCACGGCATCAGGCAGCGCGCGGGCATGGGCCTCGGCGCCTTCGAGCAACCGCGCGTACTGGTCCAGATCGCTGATGAAGCGCGCCTGCGCAGGGGCTGGCGGCTGCGCGCCGAACCCGGCGTAGCTGTAGAGCACCGGCAGCAGCGTCATGCCGATGCCGGTGTCCCCCGCCGCCGCCAGCACCGCCGCGCTCATCTGCGCGAGGTCGGCGAAGGCGCGGCCATCGCGGTCGTGGTGGAGGTAATGGAACTCGCCGACGCGGGTGAAGCCGCCTTCCAGCATCTCGACATAGGCCATCGCCGCGATGGCGCGCACGTCGTCCGGGGTCATGCGCTGGACGAAGCGGTACATGATCTCGCGCCAGGTCCAGAAGCTGTCGTTCGCAGGGCCGCGCCGCTCAGCCAGCCCGGCCATGCCGCGCTGGAAGGCGTGACTGTGCAGGTTGGGCATTCCGGGCAGCGCGCAGGCGTGGCGCTCGTCCTCGGGCAAGCGTTCCGTATCCGCCTCGACGGCAGCGATCCGCCCCTGCTCCAGCGTGACGCGGACATTCCGTGCCCAGCCTTCGGGCAGCAGACAATGCTCGAAAAACAATGACCTGTGCGAGCCGTCCGACCTTGCCGACATGAATCTGCTCCTTGCTTTGATTTTTTGTCTATACATTAAATTTGAACGGTGCAATCACAATGGGCGAGGCAAACGAGGGCCACGGAATCATGCTGTACGACACCGTCTGGAAAGGCGCCCGGCTCGCTACGATGAGTGGTGAAGGCATCGGCGCGGTGGAGCATGGCGTGGTCGCGGCAAAGGACGGCATGATCGCTTACGCCGGACCTGCCGCCGATGTACCGACCCTCAATGCGAAGCGGATCGTCGACTGCGAAGGCCGCTGGATCACCCCGGGCCTGATCGACTGCCACACCCACCTGATCCACGGCGGCGACCGCGCGGCCGAGTTCGAGATGCGCCTGGGCGGCGCCTCCTACGAGGAGATCGCGCGGACCGGGGGCGGCATCGTCTCCACCATGCGCTCCACCCGCGCCGCGAGCGAGGACGAACTCGTCGCCGCCGCCCTGCCCCGCCTCGATGCGCTGATCGCGGAAGGCGCGACCACGGTGGAGGTCAAGTCCGGCTACGGCCTCGACCGCGACAGCGAGATCCGCATGCTGCGCGCCGCCCGCCGTCTGGGCGAGGAGCGCTCGGTCTCCATCGCCACCACCTTCCTCGGCGCGCACGCCCTGCCGCCCGAGTTCGCGGACGATGCGGACGGCTACATCGCCCTGCTCTGCGACGAAGTGCTGCCCGAGGTCGCCGCGCTCGGCCTTGCCGATGCGGTCGATGCCTTCTGCGAGGGCATCGGCTTCACACCGGCGCAGACGGAACGGATGTTCGCCGCCGCCGCGCGCCATGGCCTGCCGGTGAAGCTTCATGCCGAGCAGCTTTCCAACCTCCACGGCGCGGCCTTAGCGGCGCGGCACGGGGCGCTTTCCGCCGATCACCTCGAACATCTCGACGAGGCCGGGATCGCCGCCATGGCCGCATCGGGCACCGTCGCCACGCTGCTGCCGGGCGCCTATTACTTCGTGCGCGAAACGAAGCTGCCGCCGGTCGCCGCCTTGCGCGCCGCCGGGGTGCCGATCGCACTGGCGACCGACTGCAACCCCGGCACTTCGCCGCTCACCTCGCTGCTGCTGACGATGAACATGGGCGCGACGCTGTTCCGCCTGACCGTCGCCGAGTGCCTTGCCGGTGTCACCCGCAATGCCGCGCGCGCCCTCGGGCTTGCCGATCGCGGCACGCTGGAGGCGGGCAAGCGCTGCGATCTCGCCATCTGGGACGTCGAGCGTCCCGCCGAACTGGTCTATCGCATGGGGTTCAACCCGCTCCATGCCCGCATCTGGAGTGGTCAATGAATCCTGTCCTGCTCACCCCCGGCGACATACCGCTGGCGGACTGGCGCGCGATCTATCGCGGCGCCCCCGTCACGCTCGACCCGGCCTGCGCGCCCCGCGTGGCGGAAAGCGCTGCCGCCGTCTCGCGCATTCTGGCGAAGGGCGCGCCGGTCTACGGCATCAACACCGGCTTCGGTAAGCTCGCCAGCGTGCGGATCGGCGACGAAGACCTCGCGACGCTCCAGCGCAACATCGTGCTGAGCCACGCGGCGGGCACGGGCGCGCCTTCGCCGGTGCCGGTGATCCGGCTGATGATGGCGCTGAAACTCGCCAGTCTGGCGCAGGGCGCCTCGGGCGTGCGGCCCGAGACAGTGGCGCTGCTGGAGGCCATGCTGGTCAAGGGCCTGACCCCGGTGGTCCCGTCGCAGGGCTCGGTCGGTGCGAGCGGAGACCTTGCCCCGCTTTCCCACATGGCCGCGACGATGATCGGCGTGGGCGAGATCTTCTATCAGGGTGAACGCCTGCCCGCCGCCGAGGCGCTGCACAGAGCGGCACTGGGCAGCACTCAACTGGGGCCTAAAGAGGGTCTGGCGCTGCTCAACGGCACCCAGTTCTCCACCGCCAATGCGCTGGCCGGGCTGTTCGAGGCCGAACTGCTGTTCCGCTCCGCGCTCGTCACCGGCGCGCTCTCGACCGAGGCGGCCAAGGGTTCCGACACCCCGTTCGATCCGCGCATCCACACGCTAAGGCGTCATCGGGGTCAAATCGAGGTCGCCGATGCCCTGCGCGGCCTGATGACCGGCAGCGCCATTCGCGCCAGCCATCTGGAGAACGATGCGCGCGTGCAGGACCCCTACTGCCTGCGCTGTCAGCCGCAGGTCATGGGCGCCGCGCTCGACGTGCTGCGCCAGGCCGCGACCACGCTGGAGATCGAGGCCAACGGTGTCTCCGACAACCCGCTGATCTTCCCGGAAACCGACGAAGCGCTTTCAGGCGGCAACTTCCATGCCGAGCCGGTCGCCTTCGCGGCCGACATGATCGCCATGGCCATCTGCGAGATCGGCTCGATCGCCGAGCGCCGCATCGCCATGCTGGTGGACCCGGCGCTGTCCGGCCTGCCCGCGTTCCTGACGCCGCGCCCCGGCCTCAATTCGGGGTTCATGATCCCGCAGGTGACCGCCGCCGCGCTGGTCAGCGAGAACAAGCAGCGCGCCTATCCGGCCAGCGTGGATTCGATCCCGACTTCGGCCAATCAGGAAGACCACGTCTCGATGGCCGCCCACGGCGCGCGCCGCCTGCTCGACATGGCGGAAAATGCGACCGCCGTGCTGGGCATCGAACTGCTCGCCGCCGCGCAGGGGTGCGACTTTCATGCCCCGCTCGCGTCCAGCGATGCGCTTGAGGCAGCCCGCGCAACCCTGCGTGACAAGGTGCCGACGCTGGAGGACGACCGCCATTTCCACCCCGACATGGAGGCGGCCAACCTGCTGGTCCGCTCGGGCGCGCTGCTTGCCTCGGCGGGCGACGCCCTCCCCGGTGTAGCGTGAGCGACTGGCTCAAGATCACTGAAGGCGACGCCCCCCTCATCGTCGCCTTCCCCCACGTCGGCACCCAGCTTGCCGACGTGGGGCACCTCTTCGCGTCCGAGTGGCTGGCGCGGCGCGATGCCGACTGGTGGGTGGACGAACTCTACGCCTTCGCCGCCGATCTTGGCGCAACCCTCGTCAGCACGCGCATCTCGCGCAGCGTGATAGACGTCAACCGCGATCCTTCGGGCGCCTCGCTCTATCCCGGGCAGGCGACGACCGAACTGTGCCCGACGACCACGTTCGACGGCGAGCCGCTCTACGCGGGTCAAGCGCCCGGCGAGGCCGAGATCGCCCGCCGCCGCGCGCTCTGGTTCGATCCGTACCATGCTGCGCTGCAGGCCCAGATCGACCGGCTGCGCGCCGTCCATGGCCGGGTGGTGCTCTACGACGCGCACTCGATCCGCAGCCATGTGCCGCGCCTGTTCGACGGCGAACTGCCGCAGTTCAACATCGGCACCAACGGCGGCAAGACCTGCGATCCCGCGCTGGCGGCCGCCGTCGAAGGCATCTGCGCCCAATCGGGCGAGAGCCACGTCCTCGACGGCCGCTTCCGGGGCGGCTGGACCACCCGGCATTACGGCCAGCCCGACAAGGGTGTCCACGCCATCCAGATGGAACTCGCCATTCGCGGCTACGTGGACGAACCCGAGATGCCCGGCGAGGCCAACTGGCCCCCCGCCTTCGATCCGGCACGCGCCGCCGCGCTCACCGAGACCCTTTCCCAGATCATGAAGGCTGCCCGCACCTTCGCTCTTCAGGAATCCTGACATGACCCGTATCGACAATACCCGCGTCATCAAGCCCTTCACCGGCACGCAGCTTTCCGCGAAAAGCTGGCTCACCGAAGCGCCGCTGCGCATGCTGATGAACAACCTCCACCCAGATGTCGCCGAACGTCCGGAGGAACTGGTGGTCTACGGCGGCATCGGCCGCGCCGCGCGGGACTGGGAGAGCTACGACCGGATCGTCGAGACCCTCCAGCGCCTTGAAGACAACGAGACGCTGCTGGTGCAGTCGGGCAAGCCGGTCGGCGTGTTCCGCACCCATGCCGATGCGCCGCGCGTGCTGATCGCCAATTCCAACCTCGTGCCGCACTGGGCGAACTGGGAGCATTTCAACGAACTCGATAAGCGCGGCCTTGCCATGTACGGGCAGATGACCGCCGGTTCGTGGATCTACATCGGTACGCAGGGCATCGTTCAGGGCACTTACGAGACGTTCGTGGAGATGGGCCGCCAGCACCATGGCGGCGACCTTTCGGGCAAATGGCTGCTGACGGCGGGCCTTGGCGGCATGGGCGGCGCGCAGCCGCTGGCGGCGGTCATGGCGGGCGCATCGTGCCTTGCGATCGAGTGTCAGCCCAGCCGGATCGAGATGCGCCTGCGCACCGGCTACCTCGACAAGTCCGCCGCCACCATCGAAGAGGCCATGGCCATCATCGAGCAGGCGAAGGCGGACGGAAAGCCCGTCTCGGTCGGCCTTCTGGGCAATGCCGCCGAGCTGCTGCCCGAAATCTACGCGCGCGGCATTCGCCCCGACCTGCTGACCGACCAGACCAGCGCCCACGATCCGATCAACGGCTACCTCCCCGCAGGCTGGACCGTCGCCGAATGGATCGAACGGCGCGAGCGCGAACCCGAGGCAGTCGCCAAGGCCGCCAAGGCATCGATGGCGCAGCATGTGCGCGCGATGCTCGATTTCCAGGCGGCCGGGGTTCCCACCACCGACTACGGCAACAACATCCGCCAGGTCGCGCTGGACGAGGGCGTGGCGAACGCCTTCGACTTCCCCGGCTTCGTGCCCGCCTATATCCGTCCGCTGTTCTGCCGGGGCGTCGGACCGTTCCGCTGGGCCGCGCTTTCGGGCGATCCGGAGGATATCTACAAGACCGACGCCAAGGTGAAGGAACTGCTGCCCGACAACGCGCACCTGCACAACTGGCTCGACATGGCGCGCGAGAAGATCCACTTCCAGGGCCTTCCGGCGCGCATCTGCTGGGTGGGCCTGGGCGACCGCCACCGCCTCGGCCTCGCCTTCAACGAGATGGTCGCGAAGGGCGAACTCAAGGCCCCGGTCGTGATCGGCCGCGACCACCTCGACAGCGGCTCGGTCGCCTCGCCCAACCGTGAGACCGAGGCGATGCAGGACGGCTCGGACGCGGTTTCGGACTGGCCGCTGCTCAACGCCCTGCTCAACACCGCCAGCGGCGCGACATGGGTGTCGCTGCACCATGGCGGCGGCGTCGGCATGGGCTTCTCGCAGCATTCGGGCATGGTGATCGTGGCCGACGGCACGCCCGAGGCAGCCGCACGGCTTGAGCGCGTGCTGTGGAACGACCCGGCCACCGGCGTCATGCGCCACGCCGACGCGGGCTACGACATCGCGCGGGACTGCGCGGCGGAGAAGGGACTGGACCTGCCGGGCATCCTGTAATCCTTCCCCCATGCTCGTCATTGCGAGCGCAGCGAAGCAATCCAGGGCCGCGTAAACCGCCCTGGATTGCTTCGTCGGCTTCGCCTCCTCGCAATGACGAATGTATTTTCATGAGTATCCGCCCATGACCATCGCCCGCATCATCCGCGCCGCCGACTGCCCGGAGGTTCCGTGGAAGAACGGCGGCGGCACCACGCGCGAGATCGCCGTCTGCCCGCCCGGCGCGGGGCTGGGCGATTTCCTGTGGCGGCTCAGCATGGCGCGCGTCGAGCAGGCCGGACCGTTCTCGTCATTCGATGGCATCGACCGAACGCTGGCGGTGCTCGAAGGCACCTTGCATTTATCCGGAGCCGTCGACGCAGTACTCGACCCCGTCAGCGCGCCCTTCCCTTTCGACGGCGCTGCGAGCGTCGAGGGCGTCCCGCTGGGCGGGCCGGTGCTCGACCTCAACGCCATGGTTCGTCGCGGCGCTTACACTTGCGAGATGCAGCGCCTGCCCCCCGGCGCAATGGTCACCCCCGCAGGCACGACGTTCCTCCTCGCACTCGAAGCGCAAACACTCGACGACACCGATCTCGGCTATCTCGACTGCGCCCAGATCGACGGCCCCGTCACCGCGACAGGTTATGCGATACTGGTGAGCTTTTCTTCCCTCGCGCCAAGCGCAAGCACCCCACCTTAAACCCCTTTCGTCATTGCGAGCGCAGCGAAGCAATCCAGAGCGGTGTAAGACTGCCCTGGATTGCTTCGCTGCGCTCGCAATGACGATTCAGGTTTGCGTCGTTGCCCCTCTCGGAAAAATTTACGCCAACACGGAAGGAATTTTCCGCGCCGTGTCTCTTTCATGGCAAACGGGAAATCCGAATGCCTGAGGGAGGGTGCCACGCCAGGGGAGGCAGACAAGGAACTTGCGCGGCGACGCGGGACGGCCCTCTGGGTCGCGCGCGAGATCGTGCCCCATGAGGCGCGGGTCCGCCGCTGGCTGGCCCGGTCGCGCCTCTCGCCGGAGGACGTGGACGAGGTGATGCAGGAAGCCTACTGCCGGATCGCGATGCTGCCCTCGGTCGACCACATCGACCGGCCGCTGGCCTATATGTTCTCGATCACCCGCAACCTGTTGCTGCGCCGTCTCAAGCGCCAGCAGGTCGTGGTGCTGGAGGCCGTGAGCGAGATCGAGACCTGGCAGGACGAAACCCCCTCGCCCGAAGAGCAGGCCGCGAGCCGCATCAGCTACGAGCGGGTCCTGGCCATCATCGGCCGCCTGCCGGAACGCTGCCGCCGCGTGGTGGAACTGCGCAAGATCGAAGGCTGGTCCCAGAAGGAAATCGCCGCCCATCTCGGCATGACCGAGAAGGCGGTGGAGAAGCAGGTCTGGACCGGTGTACGCGCCATCCGCGATGCCTGGACGCAGGCCGAGGCACTGAGCGAGAACCGCATGCTCGGCACCGATCGCCGGGAGGCGCGGTCATGGTGACGCTCGCAGGCGATCAGGCCCGCGACGAGGCGGCGCGGTTCGTGGCGCGCATGGACGCTGAGGACTGGACCGAGGCCGACGAGAGCGAACTTCAGGCATGGCTGGCCGAAGACCCGCTGCGTCAGGGCCTGCTGCTGCAGGTCCAGGCACAATGGCTGGCGCTGACCCCCGAGGTCGAGGCATCGGCTGTCCACGTCGAGGAGGAAGAGGAACCCGCACAATCCGGCTGGGGTCGTCGCGGCGTGCTAGCGGGGCTGGCGGCATCGGCTGCGCTCGCCTTCGTCGGGCTGCGCTGGAGCCAAAGCCCGGCAGCTTATACGACGAAGCTCGGCGAGATCCGGCGCCTGCCGCTACCGGACGGCTCGGTGATGACGATGAATTCGGGCAGCGAACTGACCGTCAGCATGGCGACCAAGCTGCGCGAGGTGCAACTGGCGCAGGGTGAGGCATGGTTCGAGGTCGCCAAGGATGCGCAGCGCCCCTTCGTCGTCGCCGCCGGGAACGTCCGCGTGCGCGCCGTGGGAACGGCCTTCTCGGTGCGGCGGCGTGAAACCGGGGTCGAAATCCTCGTCACCGAGGGCATCGTGGAAACTTGGGCGGACGGCGACCAGAGCCTGCGCATGAAGCTGGAGGCTGGAGATCGCGCGATGCTGAGCGCCCATGCGGTGATCGACTACGAGACCGGCATATCCTCTTCCGTCGACCGGGCGCTGGCATGGCGCGGCGGCATGATCGACCTCAACGGCCGCACGCTCTATGACGCGGCGGACGAGTTCAACCGCTACAACCAGCGCCAGATCATCATCGCCGACCCGCGCGTCGCCCGCGAGGAGTTCGACGGCCTGTTCCGCGTCAACGACCCTGAAGGCTTCGCCGAAGCGGTGAAGGCCAGCCTCGGAGTGTCGCTCGACACCAGTAATCCGAACCTCATTCGGATCGAATGATAAATTTTTTTTGAGATGACGAGAAGGAATATCCGCTCCGGAGACTCTTAAAGAGCACAGGTGAAAAGAAACCTGACGGATCGGGACATTGGGAGGGATAATGAATACTTCGGACATTCGGAGTGCCTTGTTCGCATCATCTGCGATCATGTGCATGGTAGCCTCGCCGGTTCAGGCGGCAGCGCAGACGCGGCAGTTCGCGATCGAGGCGCAGCCTGCCGAAACCGCGATCAGCCAGCTTGGCCGACAGGGCGACATCCAGATCATCGCGGCGCGCCGCCTGACGCATGCCATACGCACCAATGCCGTGCGCGGCGAGATGAGCGTGGACGACGCGTTGAACCGCCTGCTGGCGGGGACCGGTCTCACCGCCCGCCGCACCGGGCCGGGTTCCTATGCCATCGTCGCCCGCGCCACGCCTCCGATGTCGCCGCGCACCCTGACGCAGACCAGCCTGACCTCGGCCCCGAGCGTACAGGCGCCCGTCGCCGCCGCACAGGCCGCATCCCCGGCGGCAGAGGCCGCGGCGGCGGATGAGGAACCGGCTGCGAACTCCGAAATCCTCGTCACCGGCTTTCGCGGCAGCCTCGCCAAGGCGCAGGACCTGAAGCGCCGCGCGGTGAACCTCACCGAAAGCATCATGGCCGAGGACATGGCCAAGATGCCCGACCTCAACCTCTCGGAATCGATCCAGCGCCTGCCCGGCGTCGCGATCTCCCGCGAAGGGGGCGAAGGCCGCAACATCACCCTGCGCGGCTTCTCCCCCGACTTCACCCGCACGACGCTGAACGGCATGGAAGTGCCCGCCAGCAGCGACGGCCTCGATTCCGGCGGCTTCACCATCAATGCCGGCCGCGCCTTCGACTTCCACGTCTTCGCGTCCGAACTGTTCAACCGCATCGACGTGCAGAAGACCCAGCGCGCCTCGATCGAGGAAGGCGGCATCGCCGGCACCGTCGATCTCTATTCGGCCAAGCCCTTCGACTTCAAGGGCTTCCATGTCGTCGGATCGGCGCAGGGCGGGTACAACACGATGACGCGCAAGGTCGATCCGCGCGCCACCGTGATGATTTCCGACACCTTCGCCGACGACCGCATCGGCTTCCTGCTTTCCGCTGCCTATTCCAAACGCACCGTCTACCAGGAAGGCTTCTCCAGCGTGCGCTGGACTTCGCCTTACGTGAACGGCGACAGCTGGGCGGACACCAACCCGACCGTCACCGGCACGCCCGAGGATTGCGGCGCCGCCGACCGCCTCGACTGCCTGTGGGCGCCGCGCCTGCCGCGTGCGGACTTCTTCGGCAACGACCAGAAGCGCCTCGGCCTGACCGGCTCGATCCAGGCCAAGCCGATCGACGGGCTGACGCTCAGTCTGGACGCGCTCTATTCGCAGCTCGACAACGACCGCTACAGCTACAATTCGATGGAGTGGCTGCTGACCCACGGCACCCCGGGCAACTTCGTCGGCCAGACCCCGCTGTCGTTCACCGTCGCGCCTGACGGCAAGCAGCTGGTCGCCGCCGCCTTCGACGACGTGACATCGTGGTACGAAAGCCGCCACCAGACCTCGACCTCCAAGTTCCGCCAGTTCGTGTTCTCGGGCGACTACGAGGTGACGAGCAACCTCAAGATCGACGCCATGGTCGGCAAGGCGCGCGACACCGCCGACCGCACCGAGCTGCGCTTCTACGCCCGCTCGGTGCCGCACTACTATGCCTACGACTATTCGGACAGCAAGGACGTCGCCAAAGTCGATTACGGTGATTACGACCCGAACGACCCGAGTAATTTCATCAACGCCACGACGCCCGCCAACCGCCTGAACAACGTCGTGAAGGACAACTTCACGGCCAAGACGAACGCCACCTTCTCCAAGGGCCGCTTCACCGCGCAGGCGGGCTTCGCCTACAACCGCCGCCTCGTGCGCTATTCAGAGGCTCAGGGCGAGCTGCCCACCTTCGATCCGTCCAGCTACATGACCGCCTTCCCGTACAGTCACTTCGGCAGCGGCGTGGTTTCCGGGGGCCTGCCGACGTTCGCGGTGATGGACTTCGACGCGATCAGATCGTCGGGCCTTTTCTCGGGCAACTACACCACCAACGTCGCAGCGGGCTGGGAAGTGGTTGAAAAGACCACCGGCGGCTACGGCGAAGTGACGGGTGAGATCGACATCGGTTCGATGACCCTGCGCCTCGACGGCGGCGCGCGCTGGGTGCGTACGGACGTGGAATCCAGCGCGGTGATCTCCGGATCGCCGGTCGACGTGAAGCGGCATTACGACAACTTCCTGCCCTCGTTCAACGCGGCGCTGAACATCACGCCCGACCTCGTGGCGCGCTTCGCCTATGCCCGTTCGATGACGCGGCCGGGCCTCGCCTCGCTCAACATCGCCGCGCCCGTGTTCGAATACACCACGCGCACGGTGAGCAACCTCGGCAATCCCGCGCTCAAGCCCTACCTGTCGAATGACTTCGACCTCGGCTTCGAGTGGTACTTCAGCAAGGGCGGCCTGTTCTCGGTGGGCGTGTTCAAGAAGAACATCATCAGCTCGCTGACCACCTCGGTGGTGCAACAGTCGGTCCCGCAGGAATACTGGGCCGCGATCTATGCCGATCCCCGCTACGACGCTTCGTACCAGGCGGACCCGGCGACCGCACAGTACACCTTCTACAGCACCGTGAACTCATCGGACGGCAACAGCGTGAAGGGGCTGGAGGCGACGCTCAACGTGCCGTTCACGTTCCTGCCGGGCGCGCTTTCGTACTTCGGCATCGCATCGAACTACACCCATGTCTCTGCCCGCGATTCCACGGGGTTGTCGCCCAACTCCTACAATTTCACGGCCTATTATGACACCGGTGACCTTGGCCTTCGCCTCTCGATCAACAAGCGCGACGACTATCTCTTGAGCCAACCGGGCGGCAACGGCCACGTGCAGGAACGCAAGTACGGGCCGACGCAAGTGGACTTCTCGGCCTACTACAACCTGACCAAGCAGATCAGCGTCAACCTGCAGGGGATCAACATCACCAACGAACGGGAGCGCATCTACGGCACCGGCGACGGAACTCAGTATCTGGTGCGCGAATTCTCCAAGACCGGCGCGCAGTGGTTCGTGGGCGCCCGCTACCAGTTCTGATACCTTGAAGGACCGCTGCCCAATACCCCTCGGGCGGCGGTCCTCTTTTTCGTTTGTCCGGAGTGATATAGAGTGCCGGGTTCAAGCAAGTTCGCATGTGCGCTGGCCCTCGCCGCCATACTCCTGCCGGGCCATGCCCCGGCGCGCGAGGTGGATGACAGCTACACGATCGGCCAGCGCTTCGCACAGTACCGGGACAAGTTTCCAGGGATCGCCTGGCCTGCCGTGACGTGGAAAGCGGGCCAGTCGGTGCTGTTCGACCGGCCCTACAAGAACACCGGCACCCGCGACCTCCATATCGACGTGTTCCGCCCCGCGGCGGGAGCCAACCGGCAGGGCATCCTGCTCGTCCACGGCGGGGGCTGGCGCGCGGGGGCGAAGACGCATTTCTATGCGCTGGCGAACCTCCTCGCCCAGCGCGGATACACCGTGTTCCTGCCGGAGTTCCGTCTATCGGTCGAGGCGGCCTATCCGGCGGGGATGATCGACATCGGCGACGCACTGGCATGGACACGCGCGCATGCGGCCGAATTCGACGTCGATCCCGCCCGCATCGCCGTGGGCGGTGCTTCGTCTGGCGGACAGATGGCATCGCTGCTCGCCTATGCCGGGCCTTCCGGCCTGTTCGGCTCGGGCACGGAGCGCACCGCCGCCGCGCTGATCGACCTCGACGGCGTGCTGGACTTCACCACCCCGCAGGCGCTGCAGTTCGAGAATGCCGCCGGGGAGGCATCGCCCGCCGCGCGCTGGCTCGGCGGTTCCTACGACCACGCCGCCGCACGCTGGAAGGAAGCGAGCGCCGCCAGCCATGTCGGCGCACAGTCACCGCCGACGCTGATCGTCAGCAGCGGCATCCCGCGCTTCACCGAAGGCAAGGCCACGGTGCTCGCCTCCCTCGAACATCACGGCATCGCCCATCGTTTCTTCGCCTTCGAGAACGCCCCCCACGATTTCTGGCTGTTCGATCCATGGCTGCCCCGCGTCGCGGAGCAGATCGACGGCTTTCTCAAAACCCTTGAACCGGCGCGAGGGAGCGCACCTGAATGATCCGCAGACTTGCGTTCACATTCGCAGCGATGCTGTCCACCGGAACCGCGATGGCGGCGCCGACCGAGTACGTCGTGCGGCCCTCGTGCGGGGACGGCGCGGCGCCGTGCTACACGTCGATCCAACGTGCGCTCGACGCGGCAGCGCGCGACGGTTCCGAAAACTGGATCACGATCCGCGTGGCACCGGGCGACTATGCGGAGAAGCCGGTGATCTCCCGCAATCGCCTGCGCCTGATCGGCAGCGGCGCGCAGCGCACGCGGGTTCACTTCGGCGCCGTAGCCCAAACCGCGAAAGGCTGGCACCGCGACGGCTGGGGCACGCCCGGCTCGGCGACGCTGATGGTGGACGCAAAGGACGTCGTGATCCGCGACCTGACCATCGAGAACACCTTCGATTACCTCGCCAATGACCGCCACCCGCAAGGCAGCGCGGAGCGGATCGCCAACCCGCAGGCCGTCGCCCTGCTCCTCGACGTGCACAGCGACCGCGTGCTCGTCGATCGCACGGCAATCCTCGGCTATCAGGATACGCTGTTCACCAACGGCGACCGGGCGCTGGTGCGCCGCAGCCTGGTGGCCGGCAACATCGACTTCATCTTCGGCAACGGGCAACTGCTGATCGAGGACAGCGAGATCCGCTCCCGTCCGCGCAGTGAGCCTTACGTTCCGGGCGAGTTCCAGTCCTTCATCGCGGCGCCCTCGACCCAGTTGTCGCAGGCGCACGGCATCGTCATCTACCGCTCGCGCCTGACCCGCGAGGCCGGGGTGCCCGACGGCGCCGTAGCGCTCGCGCGGCCGTGGCATCCGACGACGCGCTTCGCCGACGGACGCTATGCCGACCCTGCGGCCGTGGGTCAGGCGATCTTCATCGACTGCTTCATGGACCGGCATATCCACCCGGACCACTGGACGACGATGAACGGCACCGCCCGCGACGGCACCATGACCGGGGTGTTCCGACCGCAGGACTCCCGCTTCTGGGAGACCGGCTCCCACGGCCCCGGCGCGAAGGCGCGCGATATCGGCATGACCTGGCGCGAGACCGCAGGCATCGACGCGATCCGGCGCGATATCCTTGCAGGATGGGATGTACAGGACGAACCGCATCGAACCAGCGCCGCAGCGAAGGCGAAACCACCGCGCGTCATTCGGTAGAGGATGAAAAATTAACCTTCGTGCAGCAGACTGCCTCCCGGCTGACCAGGTTGGGAGGCGATGACCGCTTTACAGAATACGATCCTCGAGATGATCGCCAAGGGAGAGACGCTGGCCGACACGGCCTTGCGGCTGTGCCTTGAAGTCGAGCGCCTCGTTCCCGGCGTGATCTGTTCGGTGGTGACCGTCGATACGCTAGGGCGCATCCATACACTTGCCGCGCCCGGCCTCCCGCACGCCTTCTGCGCTGCAATCGAAGGGATCAGCATCGGTCCGGAAGTCGGCACATGCGGGACCGCCGCCTATCATGGGCAGGAGATCACGACCGCCGACATCGCCAACGATCCGCGCTGGACGGACTTCAGACACTTCATCCTTCCACTGGGCCTGAGAGCGTGCTGGTCCCATCCGATATTTGATGCGCAGCGCCACGCCATTGCGACATTCGCCTTCTACTATCGCGAAATGCGCGGCCCGTCGCAGCTTGAACGCGATATCGTCGCGCAGTGCGTCGACTTGTGCTCGATCGCGCTGGATCGTCAGCGGCGGGTGATCGAGTATGAGCGGCGAGCCAATACCGATGCCCTTACCGGGCTTGCCAACCGGGGCGCCTTCAACGCCGCGCTGCACCGGCTCGACGGGGCCGATCCGGGCAGCTGGGCGCTGTTTCTGCTCGACGTGGACAACCTAAAGTTCGTCAACGACACCTTCGGGCACCGTGCGGGCGATCTTCTGCTTCAGCAGATTTCGGATCGCTTGACCATCGCCGCCTATCCCGACCGCGCATATCGCATCGGCGGTGATGAATTCGCGATAGTGATCGAAAGCGAGGCCGCGCTGCGCGACCTCGAACGCACGGCACAGTTCTATATCGACGAAATCTCCGTGACGGCCAATTGCGCTGGTCACGTCGTCTCGCCGGGTGCCACCATCGGTCTTGCCGAATACTCGCTTGCCGACACCACGGCCGAACAGGTGCGCCAGAACGCCGACTTCGCGCTTTATCACGCCAAGGAGACCGCGCGGGGGGGATTCGTGCGCTACTGGCCGGGTATCGGCAGCCGGATGACGCAGCGGCTCACCGCGATACGCGACGTTAACGCTGCACTCCGCGAGAACCGGATCGAGGCGCATTATCAACCCGTGGTCGATATTCACAGCGGCCAGGTAATCGGTCTTGAGGCCCTTTGCCGCATGCGGATCGGTGATCGCGTCGTACCTGCCGCCTCGTTCCACGAAGCCACGATCGACTCGCAGATCGCCAGCGCCCTGACCCAGCGCATGATGGCGTCCGTAGCGCGCGACATCGCAGAATGGATTGCCGGCGGCATCGCCGTGCCGCAGGTGAGCATCAACGTCTCGTCCGCCGACTTCCACGGCGCTTCGATCTACGGTGTGCTGAGCGAGACCTTCGAGCGCGAAGGGGTGCCCCTCGGCCATGTCAGCCTGGAGGTGACCGAATCGGTTTTCATGGACGACGCCGGTGTCGTGCGCCGATCGGTCGAGGCTCTGCGCGCCAAGGGGCTCAAGGTCGCTCTCGACGATTTCGGCACCGGCTATGCCTCGCTTACGCACCTGATGAGCGTGCCTGTGGACTACATCAAGATCGACAAGTCCTTCATAGATCGTATCGTTTCGCATGCACCCAGCCAGATCATCGTCGAAGGCATCATCGACATCGCTACCAAGCTGGGCATCCAGGTGGTGGCCGAAGGTATCGAAACGGCAGGCCAGGCAAGAAAGCTCATGGCGCTTGGTTGCACGCTGGGGCAAGGATTCCTCTACTCACGCGCGGTGCCGGGCGATGCTGCGGGAGTGCTGATGACCGCCAAGTCCGGTAAAAAGCACGTCAGCTTGACGGCTGGACGGTTACAATAGTGAAATATGCGGAATCCGGCGAGATTTCGGCGAGGTTTTAACCAAAAAATAGCCATAGTTTCGTAAGCGGTGGCCAATGTTTTATTGGTCCACATCTCGTCGTCTTGAGTCGCGCGCTGGCCACCCTGCTTTTACCGGCAGGCAGAGCACGTCTTCCGAGGTCGGCCTTCGAGATTTCCTGCCCGCTGCAGCGCTGCTCGCCGCCGGGCTTGTCGGCCTGACCGCAAGCTGGCTGCTTTCGGGCACGCAGTCGGGCCAGTATCTCGTAGTGATGGCCCCGACCTCATCGCTGGTCGACAGCGTCAACCTCGTCACGCGCAACGGGGGGCGGCTTGCGGCCACCAGCTCGCTGCCTAACGTCGTGATCGCCGGGTCCTCGCAGGCTCACTTCGCCGCGTCGCTGCGCCAGGCAGGCGCGTGGCTTGCTGTTTCCGTTCCGGCCGTCGCGGGTTGCGGCGGACCTTTCTCTTCGCAGGAGCAGACCTCTTGAACGTTGAACTCGACCAGTTGCGCCGCAAGTCCGGCCGCCTGCTCCTGGCATTGTTCTGGGCCCATGTCCCCCTTTTCGCCGTAGTCGCGCTGCTTACCGGACATAGCCCGGTCGCGGCGGCGCTTGCCGGTACTCTGGTGGCGGGCAGCTATCACCTCATGTGGCTGCGACACGGCATCGCTCCGGCGACGCGCTATCTCTCCGCCGTGGCGCTGATGGCCGAACCTGCGATCCTGCTGGTCCTGCTACGCGGCCATGCGTGGCAGATGGACATGCACATGTACTTCTTCGCCATGCTGACGCTGACGATCGGCTGGTGCGATCGACGTGCCGTGCTGGTTGCGGCGACGACTGTGGCGCTGCATCACCTTCTGCTGCTTTACCTCCTTCCCTCGGTCGTGTTCGCGGGCGGAGGCAACCTCGGCCGTGTGCTGCTCCACGCCGTCATCGTCATCTTCCAGGCCAGCGTCCTCGTACTGCTGAGCGACCAGCTCGTGGAATCCTTCGCCCTGCGCGAGCGTACCCGCGAAGCCGAGGAAGCGAGCCGGGCCAAGAGCATGTTCCTGGCGAACATGAGCCACGAAATCCGCACGCCGATGAATGCCATCCTCGGCTTCTGCCACCTGATCGGCCGCACCGACCTCGACCCCAAGCAAAAGGACTACGTTGCCAAGATCGGGCAGGCGGGCATGTCGCTGCTGCGCCTGATCAACGACATTCTGGACTTCTCGAAGAACGAGGCGGGCAAGCTGACGCTGGAGGCCAACCCCTTCGACGTGCGCAATGCCATCGCCAACCAGTTGCAGTTGGTCGCGGGCGACGCCGAGGCCAAGCGCGTTCGCGTCACTTCCGAAGTATCCGGCGCCCTGCCCCATCGCCTGATGGGTGACGAACTGCGCTTCAACCAGGTGCTGCTCAACCTCGTCAGCAACGCGGTCAAGTTCTCGGAGAACGGCAGCGTCACCGTCAGCCTCGACATCATCGAGGAGACCGGGGACCAGTTCATCATCGAATTGAAGGTGCGCGATACCGGCATCGGCATGACTGCCGAGCAGCAGGCAGCGCTGTTCCAGTCCTTCACACAGGCGGACAGCTCGACGACGCGGCGCTTTGGAGGCACCGGTCTTGGTCTCGCGATCTGTCGCCAGATCGTCGAGCAGATGGGTGGCTCGATCCGGGGCGAGAGCGCGCCCGGCCTCGGCAGCACTTTCATCGCCCGCATGCAGATGGCGCGCGAGGACGAGACGGCAGCGCTCGAACCGGCCGTGCCCGCGCACATCCGCGCCCTGCGTGTGTTGGCCGCCGACGACAACGCGGCCTCGCGGCAGGTGCTGCAGGACATCTTCGCGGGTTGGGAGATTCCGCTCGATCTCGTAGCCTCGGGTGACGAGGCACTGAGCGCCATTCGCGGCGCGGACGAAGCGGGCCATGCCTACGACCTCGTCCTGCTCGACTGGAAAATGCCCGGCATGAACGGCCTCCAGACGGTCGAGGCGATGCAGGCTATGGACCATGCCGCGCCATTGCCGCGCACCCTGATCGTCACCGCTTATGGCGCCGACAGCCTCTTGCCCGGCGGCACCCCTGCCCACGTTGCGGCGGTCCTGACCAAGCCGATCGCGCCCCGCGCTCTGCTGGAAACGATCATCGAAGTCGCCTCGCAAGATTCGGGTCCGGCGGGAGACGCTGTCCCGGCGGCCGCTCCGACTGTCGCAGCCCAGTTCCAGGGCGCACGCGTCCTGCTGGTCGAGGACAACGAGATCAACCGCGAGATAGCCATCGAGTTGCTGTCACAGGCCGGGCTCGTCGTCGATCAGGCTGAGAACGGGCGCATCGGTTGCGATCGGGTGCAGGCAGCCGACGGCAACTACGCGGCCGTTCTCATGGACGTGCAGATGCCGGAGATGGACGGCATCGCGGCCACCCGCCTGATCCGCGAGACCTGGTCGGCCGATCGCCTGCCGATCATCGCCATGACCGCCCACGCCCATGAAGAAGAGCGCCAGCGCTGCCTCAATGCAGGGATGAACGATCACATCTCCAAGCCGGTCGATCCCGCGACGCTGATGCGCACGCTCGAACGTTGGCTGAAGGTGCCTGCGGCCAGCACATCGGTACGCGCGCCGGTAACTGCGCCGGTTCAGGTTGCCGCCGCCGCTCCGGTGCAGGATGCGATCCTGCCGGAACACCTGCCCCCGTTCGACTTGCGTGCAGCGCTGCTGCGCGTGAACGGCAAGGCCTCGCTACTGCGCAAGCTGATCATCACTTTCGGTGAGACTTATGCGAATGTCGGGCAGGACTTGCGCACGCATATCGCCGGTGGCCTGCTCGCCGACGCCAGGCGCCTCGCGCACAGCCTCAAGGGGGTTGCCGGGTCGCTCGAACTGCCGGAAATACAGCGCTCGGCGGCGGAGATGGAACGGCTGCTCGCGGACGGCGAGGCCCTGCAGGCGCAAGCGGCGATCGTCGATCTGGAGCTACTGCTGGCTCCCGCCATCGCGGCCGCCCGCAGCCTTACCGCGAGCCGCAAGGCTGCGGCCCCGATCGCCGAGTCAGACCGCGACATGAGCACGGCAGCGGTGGCGCGGGACGAGTTGCGCGCACTCCTGCGCCGTCGCAGCCTTGGTGCGCGCGCCAGCTTCGGTCGCTACGCCGCAGCAATCGGTCTCAACGACGACGAGCAGACCATGCATCCGGTCTATCGCGCGCTGGAAAAGCTCGACTACGACACGGCAATCGAATTGCTCGACGCGGACGCCGCCGCCGTCGAGCCGGTCGACAAGACAGGAGCAGCGGCATGAGCAGGGGCACGATCCTCATCGTCGACGACGAGGTTTCCAACATTGAGATCATGAACGCGGTGTTGGAGGACGACTACGAAGTCCTGTTCTCCACGTCCGGCCAGCAGGCGCTGGATACGGCACGGAGGAGCCCGCCGGACCTGATCCTGCTCGACGTCCTCATGCCCGGCATCGACGGCTTCGAGGTCTGCCGCCAGATCAAGGCCGATCCAGAGCTTGCCGACATTCCGGTGATCTTCACTACCGGCCTCGGTGATACCGACCACGAGATGCGCGGTTTGTCGCTGGGGGCGATCGACTATGTGACCAAGCCGATCCAGCCTGCGATCCTGCGAGCCCGGGTCGGCAACCATGTCGAACTCAAGCGCCTGCGCGACCAGCTGGCGAACCTGGCCGTCACCGACGCGCTCACCGGCCTCAGCAACCGCCGGCAGATGGAGCAGGCGTTGCAGGCCGAGGTCGGCCGTCTCGGGCGGACCGGCGACTGGCTGACCGTCATCATGATCGACATCGATTTCTTCAAGCAGTTCAACGATACTTACGGCCATCCGGCAGGAGACCGCTGTATCGTCATGGTCAGCGCCGCCCTCACGCGCGCCGTCAAGCGTGCCTCCGATCTCCCCGCCCGCTACGGCGGCGAAGAGTTCGCCTGCATCCTTCCCGGCGCGGATCCGGAAGGCGCGGCGTTGGTCGCGCAGGAGATCAGCCTTCACGTGCAGTCGCTGAACATCCCTCACGAGCGTTCGCAGGTCAGTCCTTTCATCACCGTCAGCATTGGCGTGGCCAGCGCCCGCTGCCTGCCGGACATGACACCGGAAATGTGGCTCAAGGAAGCCGACCAGCAACTGTACCGCAGTAAGCAGCAAGGGCGCGACCGCGTGACCGCCATCGAATTCGGAGCTATTCCGGCCAATCTGCAAGGATAATCAGACCTTGCGACCACCGCATCGTGCCTTGCAGAAAATATTTATTTATAACATGCTGTTATTGAAAAAACATCTGATTGGTTTGAATTTTAGAAAAAATATCATAAGCAACCTGACGTAACGGTTATATCTATCTGAAAAATATAAACCTATGGTGATATTTGAAGAAAGGGCTGGCTGCGATCGTTCAAGGGTTCGCAGCCGTCTTTGGTGATCAACCAAAGGTCTTCGAGATGGACGTTCCCGGAAGCATCCAGGTGCAGCACCGGGCAGTCCACGCTGATCACCATGTCCGCCTCGATACGATGGTCACCCTTGTCGAAATTCAGCGCATCGCCTTTGAATGCCTCATCCGTGTGGAACAGGCCAACGCTATGCGTGGCGCAGGCCACCGACAGATCGTAGCCAGCGCGCGAGACGGCGCCATGGCCGATACGGCGGATGTCGGAGTAGAGCAGCCCCGGACGCAGTTCGCGCGCGATCGCGTCGTTGGCGCAGACGGCTGCCTCAACCATGCGCATGACGATGGGATCGGGTGTGCCTACGAAGACGGTGCGGCCGAAATCCCCGTGGTAACCGGCATAGTGGCTGACAGCGTCAATCTGGAAGCTGCGCCCGTCGCGGATGACGCCGTCGCGGCGACGCATGGCCATGCTGTCGGTTGACACGAACAATGGCACACCTCCTCGCTTGCCGGTTTCCCCAAAGAATGCATGGCGCAAGTCCTCGTATGTAGATCCTGCCTGCATCGACGTGATGGCGGCGCGCGCCGCCTCCGCATTACTGGCAGCGGCATGGCGCATCAGCGCAATCTCGGCGGGTGACTTGACCATCCGTATGCGGCGCAGCAACGGCTCGGCCGGAAGATACGCGCTCGTCAGTTCGACTCCGGCAGCGGCGTTCAGGGTATCGACGGCAAGGTTCATACTGTATGGGGCGATCGCCGCCCGTAGGGCAGCGGCAACGTTATGGAATGCCGGTCTCCGCGAAAGTACACGCAATGTCGCCGTCCGGCTCAACATGTCGAGCGGATCGGGGCGTCCTCCCGGTGGCTCATCGAGGAAGACCGGCGCGGCCGCGGCTCCCTCCAACCCTTCGGGCGCGGTGTAGAGGAAGATGTCCAGCGGACCGCCCTCGGCGGGATCCTCGACGTCGTGGAGATAATGGATGAACTGACTGGTGATCAGTATCACCGGTTCATCGGCCGATGTCGGCACGACGGCGAAAGCTGCACCCGACTGGCCCATCAGCACCATCTGCGGCCAGAAGCCGGTGGCGTGATAGATGTTCGTCGGGTCGGAGAGGACCAGCGCCGATACACCCTGATCGCTCATCACGCTTTCGGCGACGGCACGGTTCATTAAAGGCGCGAGCGCGGGCATTGGGCAAACGTTTCCTTGTGACGCGATTAAGGGCGCGGCGACGTCGCTTGACGTGCCGCGCAAGGACGGGGCCTTGAGGCTCACCAGATCTCGGGGCGGGACTGCAGACCGGGATCGAGGTCGAAGGCATTGGCGGGAACGGTGAGCCCCAGGTTCTCGCGCAGGGTCGTGCCTTCGTATTCCTTGCGGAAATGGCCGCGATCCTGAAGGATCGGGACGACGTGCTCGACGAAGTCCTCCAGCCCGCCCGGCAGGAACGGCGCGGAGATGACGAAGCCGTCGGCGGCGCCCTGCGTCTCCCATTCAATGAGCGTCCCGGCTACGTCCTCGGCCGTACCGACGATGGTGTACCCGGTCCGACCGGCCGCGACCCGGCGCGCCAGTTCGCGCACCGGCAGGCCCTGCCGCTCCGCCAGTTCGAGCACGCGGTCGCGTGTCGAGTTCTGGCCAGCCAGCGCCGTTTCCGGCAGCGGCGGCAGCGGACCGTTGGGGTCTGCCTGCGACAGGTCGATGTTGCCGAGCAGCCCTTCGAGCTTGGAGATGGCGATCTCGGCCGGGATCAGGTCGTCCAGTTCGCGCTTGAGATCTTCGGCTTCGGCAAGGGTACGTCCTATGACCGGGGTGACCGCAGGCATGATCTTGAGACCGTCCGGCGTGCGGCCGAACCCGGCCAGTTGCGCGTGCATTGCGGAGCGGAAGGCCTTCGCCGTCTCGATCGTCGGGTGCGACGTGAAGATGACTTCGGCGGTCGCCGCGGCGAAGCGCTGCCCGGTAGCCGAGGCCCCCGCCTGAACCAGCACCGGGTGACCCTGCGGCGGACGCGGTACGGTCAGTGGCCCGGCGACCCTGAAGTTCGCGCCCTCGTGATCGACGGCGCTGATACGCGAAGGGTCGGTGTAGCGCCCGCTCGCCTTGTCGGCGACGACGGCGCCTTCCTGCCAGCTGTCCCACAATTTGCGCGCAACGGCCACGAACTCCTCTGCCCGGGCGTAGCGATCGCCATGTGCGAGGTGGCTGTCGAAACCGTAATTGTGCGCCTCGTTCTCCATGGTGGAGGTCACGATGTTCCAGCCCGCGCGGCCACGGCTCATGTGATCCAGCGAGGCGAACCGGCGCGCCAGATCGTAGGGATGATTGTACGTGGTAGACGCGGTGCCGATCAGGCCAAGGTGCTGCGTTTCCGCCGCGATCGTCGCCAGCACCACGAGCGGGTCCAGCTTGGGCGTCTCCAGCCCGGCGAAGACCGAGGCGCCCCGGACCGGATGATAGCCGAGGTAGTCAGCCAGGAAGACGCCGTCGAACAGCCCCTTCTCCGCAGTGCGGCCAAGTGCGCGAAAATAGTCGGCGTCGCACAGGGCATTGTCGGCGGCGCGGGAGTGGCGCCAACCGGCGATATGGCCACCGGTCTGCATCAGGAACGCAAGCAGTTTCATGACGTCTTTGGCGCCTCGCGTCGAAGAATTGAGCCTGTCGGGGATCACCCTCGTCGGGAACGGCGGCCGAAGCCAGCCTCGCCCCCTGACATGTCCGGATAACGAGCACGACTTGGCCGCCCACGCTAATCAGGATTCCTTGGAGGTGATAAGGGGTTCTGATTTCCGAAGCGGAAAAAACCGATGTTACTTTGCACTCATCAAGCGGCGATTTGATGACAGCAAGCCGTCCAGTGCTCGATGCAATGCTTAATAAAGAAACAAGATAAAAGTTTCACGCAGGAAGAACGATCTCAAAACTCAGACCAATAATGGTCAGGGATCGAAATGGGGAAAGCAATCATGACCAGCACGTCGGCGCTGAATCGCGCCGTTCTTTTGTCCTGCACGTCGATGATCATCGCGTTGGGCCTTTCGACCAACGCCAATGCACAGGCATCCGGCGCCGATACGACGGCGAGTGCGCCCGGCGACATCGTCGTGACTGCCCGCAAGCGCGGCGAGGACATTCTCAAGACCCCGATCTCGGTCACCGCCCTGACGGGCGAGGACATGCAGAAGCGCGGCGTGCAGTCGGTCACCGACCTTGCCTCCTTCACGCCCAGCATGAAGATCGTGTCGAGTTCGTCGGGTCGCAACGACCGCTCGTTCCAGCAGGTCATCATCCGCGGCTTCACGCCTTCCAGCGCTTCGGTCCAGACCGCCTCGATGTTCATCGACGGCGTGCCGGTCTCGACCGCCACCGCGATCCAGACGATCTCCGATCCCGAGCGCATCGAGGTACTGAAAGGCCCCCAGAGCGCCTACTTCGGCCGCCAGACCTTCGCCGGTGCCGTCAACGTCGTGACCAAGTCCACGCCCGACCGCCTCGAAGGCAGCTTCTCGGGCATGGTCGGCACGCGCGACAACCATGACATCCAGGCCTCCATCGGCGCGCCGTTGATCGAGGGCCTCGTCGGCTTCCGCGCGACCGTGCAGGAAATGGCCAAGGGCGGTTCGTGGAAGAACCAGGGCGTGCCCGGCCAGACGCTCGGCGACCAGCGCACCCGCGCCGCGACGCTGGCGATGGAGTTCACGCCCGCCTCGAACCTGAAGGCGAAGGCCTTCGCGATGATCTCGAAGAACAACGACGGCCCGAACGCCACGGGCCTGCTCGCCGCGCATGCCGTCACCAACCCGTCGAACGGCGCGGTGATCGTGCCGGATTCCTCGAACTGCGCCTTTGGCGCCAACCGCTACTTCTGCGGCACCCTGCCCGGCCTGCCCGCCGGCGCGCCTTCGATGAACACGGTCAACACGCCCTTCATCAAGGACTTCCTCGCCAACCCGAAGGGCCGCCTGATCGATCCCGAGGACGGCGTCCAGGGCTACGGCTTGCGCAGCCGGTTCTACCACCTGCACTTCAACGTCGACTGGGAAGTCGGCAGCGGCGTCACGCTGTCTTCGCTCACCGGCTATAACAACGAGCGCCGCAGCCAGCTGTCGGACCTCGACCTCTATTACAACACCACCGCGCCGAACTCGACCAACGCGGTCGGCACGGCGCCCGGAGCACCGAGCTACTTCGACTATCCCTACCTCGTCGAGGCCAAAAGCAAGGACTTCTCGCAGGAACTTCGTGCAAGTTATGATGATGGCGGACCGTTCACCGCCACGCTCGGTGGCAGCTATCTGAACGCGACGTTCCAGGGCGGCGGCGGCGGCAACAACGGCGCGCTCGGCACCAGCCAGTTCAGCGTCGTTTCGGGCAAGACCCGCAACCGCACCTTCGGCGCCTTCTTCGGCCTCGGCTACAAGATCACGCCGGAGCTGAGCATCAACTTCGACGGCCGCTACCAGATCGACACGATGTATGCCTATGCCCGCCCGGGCGGCCAGACCATCGCCTCGGCCGCCTTCGCGACGCCGGGCTTCTACGAGGAAGGCTCGGTTCTCGCCAAGCAGACCTACAAGAATTTCACCCCGCGCGTGATCGTCAACTACGACGTGACACCGGACATGATGGTCTATGCCTCGTACTCGAAGGGCGTGAACCCGGCGGCATTCAACACCGTGTTCCTCTCCAACCTGAGCCCGGCGGCACAGGTTCTGGCGGCGGACGCGGGCCTGCGCATCGCGGTGAAACCGGAAAAGCTCGACAATTTCGAGATCGGCGCCAAGGGCAAGGCGTTCGACAACCGCGTGCGCTACGCCGTTGCCGCCTACTACGGCATCTGGAAGGACCAGCTGAACGCCAACGTCATCACCCTGGTCGATCCGGCGACGAGCGTAGTTTACAACATCCAGGCCCAGCTCAACACCGGCAAGGTCAAGATGTACGGCCTCGAAGGCGACTTCTCCTTCGCGGCGACCGACCGCCTGACCCTCTCGGCCAACGGTTCGTACAACGAAAGCGACATCCGCAAGCTGAGCGCACCCACGGTGACCGCCCTTACCGGCATCACCGACTTCAGCGGCAACCACAATCCGCTGGCCTCTCGCTGGTCGGGCTCGGTCTCGGCCAACTACACGATGCCGCTGCGCGGTGACGTGGAGGCCTTTGCCCGCGCCGACTTCACGTACAAGTCGGGGGTCTACACCAATGCCTCCAACCTGACGAAGACGCCGGACATGACGCAGGTGAACTTGCGCGCAGGCTTCGGGAACGATCGCTTCACGTTCGAAGGTTTCGTCACCAACCTGTTCAACAACAAGGCTTATCCTGCCGCCATCGACTTCACCCTGCTCGAGCGCACAAACTCGTACCTCTCGCCGTTCTCCGGCGTCGCGGTGGCGCTGCGCGACCTGCGCACGTTCGGTGTGCGATCAACCGTGAAGTTCTGACGAGTGCCGATGTGCGGCGAGGTGCAGCCTGCACCCCGCCGCACACGGTATTTCAACTCGAGCAGATGGATACGACGATGAGCGAATACGATCTGGTCATTCGCGGCGGCACTGTCGCCGACGGCACCGGAGCCGATCTTTTCGAAGGTGACGTCGCCCTGCGCGGCGGCAAGATCGTCGCGACAGGGGCCGTCTCCGGCTCCGGGCGCGAGGAGATCGACGCGCGCGGCAAGCTGGTCACGCCCGGCTTCGTCGACATCCACACCCACTACGACGCCCAGGTCACCTGGGACACGCAGTTCTCGCCCTCGACCAATCACGGCGTGACGAGCGTGCTGATGGGCAACTGCGGCGTCGGCTTCGCGCCCTGCCGCCCCGACATGCGCGAACAGATGATCGACGTCATGGAAGGCGTCGAGGACATTCCCGGCATCGTCATGGCCGAGGGCCTGCCGTGGAACTGGGAGAGCTTTCCCGAATACATGGATGCGATCGAGCAGCGGCACATGGATGCCGACTTCGCCGTCGCCGTCCCGCACATTCCGGTGCGCGTCCACGTCATGGGCCAGCGCGCCATCGAGCGCGAACCCGCCACCGGCGCCGACATGCAGGCCATGGCCGCCATCGTGCGCGAGGGGCTGGAGGCGGGCGCCTTCGGGTTCTCCACCACCCGCGTCATCGGCCACCGCACCGCGAGCGGCGACCAGCTCCCGGTCACCACCGCGAGCGAGGACGAACTGCTCACCATCGCCATGGCCATGAAGCCATTTGGCCGCCACTTGTTCATGTCGGCTTCCGAATTCGACACCGGCAACGGCTTCTCGTCCGAATTCCGCATGCTCTCGCGCGTAGCGGAGGCTTCGGGCCAGACGGTGACCTTCCCGCTCCTGCAGTACAACGAAGCACCCGATCGCTGGCGCGAGATCGCGGACGCCTGCGCCGCGAGCCGTGCGCAGGGGATCGACATCTATGGGCAGGTCGTGGGCCGCCCGGTCGGCGTTCTGTTCGGCCACCAGTTGTCGCTGAGCCCCTTCCGCGGCTGCCCGACTTACGAAGCCATCGAGCACCTGCCCATCGCCGCCCGCGCGCGGGAAATGCGCAAGCCTGAGGTGAAGGCCGCGATCCTCTCGGAAATGGGCCTGCCGCTCGACCCAAAGACGTATCCCGCGTTCATGCGCGAAGTCTCCCAGTGTTATGCCATGGGCGAGAACCCCGACTATGCCCCGCCCGAAAGCGCCCGCTTCGACATTATCGCCGCCCAGCGCGGCTGCAGCGTCCACGAAGTCGCCTACGACGCGCTGCTGGAGGAGGATGGCCAGGCCATCCTCTACTTCCCGGCGCGCAACTACACGCACTACAACCTCGACGTCGTCCACCACATGCTGCGGCGCGAGGACACCGTGCTCGGCCTCGGCGACGGCGGTGCGCATGTCGGTGCGATCTGCGACGGCAGCATGCAGACGTTCCTCCTCACCTACTGGACCCGCGACCGCGTGGGCGAGCGCTTGTCGATCCCCGAAGCGGTGCGCCTGATGACCGGCCACACCGCCCATGTCGGCGGTTTCGGCGATCGCGGGATCATCGCGCCGGGCTACAAGGCGGACCTCAACGTCATCGACTACGACCGCCTGCGCCTCGCCCCGCCGCGCGCCAGCTTCGACCTTCCCGCCGGTGGCCGCCGCCTGACGCAAGCGGCAAGCGGCTACGCCGCGACGATCCTCTCCGGCGTCGTCACCGCCCGCGACGATACCCCCACGGGTGCCCTGCCCGGCCGCCTCGTGCGTGGCCGCCGCTCCGCGCCTGTCGCCTGATACCTCCAGACGGAACTGACCTGATGCTCATCAATCGAGACCGCGCCGACACCCTGATGGACCGCGAGGACATCGCGGTCGTCGTCGCCTCGACACCGATCAATACCTACTACCTCTCCAGTTGGGCCACCGACGCCAGTTGGGGCTTCGGCGATCTCGCGCTGGCGATCCTGCCGCGCGACCATGCGCTCGATGCCGCCGTGCTGACCGTCGAGGTCGATATGGGCCAGCCCCAGCAGGGCCAGGGCACGTGGATGGCGGTGCGCGGCTACGCCCGCAAGCCCGGCATCGGCGCGGGCGGCGTGCAGGCCGCGCTGACCGCCGAGGGCCTGCCGCAGAACCATCAGGAAGCGGTAGCGCAATACTTGCGCGAACTCGGCCTCGACCGCTCGCGCGTGGCGTTCGAGGATCGCGGCCTCGGCCTCGACGTCAACGAACTGCTCGGCGGCACCATCGACGTCGTCCCGGCGCGCGATCTCCTGCGCGACATGCGCATGGTCAAGACGCCCGCTGAGATGGCCAACATGCGCGCCGCCGCCCGCAAGACCGAACTGTCGCTCCAGCTCTCGGCCGAGGCGCTTGCCGCCGGGGCCACTTGCGCCGAGGCCGAGCGGGTGTTCTGGTCCGCCGCCGCGCTGGCGGGCGGCCGCCCGGTATTCCTGCTCATCACCCCCTACCGCCCTGGCTTCGGCCGCTTGCCCAAGAATGCCGAACTGCAGCAGGGCGACATGGTGACTTTCGACGCCACCGCCGAGTTCTCGCACTACACCAGCGACATCGGCCGCACCGCAGTCATCGGCGAGCCCTCGCCCGAACAGCTCAAGCGCTACAACGCCACGCGCCTTGGCTGGCAGGCGGCATTGCCGGAATTCCGCGCCGGACGTCTCTCCACCGACGTGGAGAAGGCCGTCGTCGCCTCGATCCAGGCCCACGGCAACCCCGAGTTCCGCGCCTGCGGCCTCCACTCGGTCGGGCTGGAGCACACTGATCATCCGCATCCGGGCGGCGGCATGCACAGTTTCGAGCTGGTCGATCGCATGGTCCTGAGCTGCGACCTGCCCTGGATCGGCCCCGAGATCGGCAAGTTCCACTTCGAGGACATCATCTACCTCGACGGCGACACGGTCGAGATCCTCAACGATGCCGACGGCCGCCTGATGGCTTGCATCGACGGGCGCACCGTTCGTGTCGACTGACACCCCGGCGCCCTTCCCTCCGCTCCGCCAGACGCTCTGGCCGATGCTGCTGCTTTTCCTCGCGGCCAATTTCTATAGCATCGACAAGGCCATCGTCGGCGTTCTTGCGGAGCCGATCAAGGTCGACCTCGGCATCGACGACATCCGCATGGGCCTGCTCATGGGCCTTGCCTATTCGCTGCTGAGCGGAGTGTGCGGGCTGTGGCTGGGCTCTCTGGTGGACCGACATGTACGCAAGCGCGTGCTGGGCGGCGCGATCATCGTCTGGAGTCTGTCCACCGCGCTCGGCGGCCTCGCGCCGAATTTCGAGACGTTCTTCGTGTTTCGCGCCCTCGTCGGCCTTGGCGAAGCGGCGGTCGCGCCTGCCGCCATGTCGCTGATCGCCGACATGTTCCCGCCCGACCGGCGCGGCCGGGCGCTGAGCGCCTACCTCATCGGCGCGACGATCGGCACGGCCCTGTCCTCGGTGATCCCGGGCGCGATCCTTGCCGCGAAGCTGCATATCGCGCTGCCGGGCTATGGCCTCGTCGTGCCATGGCGCAGCGCGTTCCTGCTCTGCGGGATCGTCGGTCCCGCAGTGGGCCTCGCCTTCCTGACCATCCGCGAACCCGCCCGGCGCGGCCTGCCCGCAGAGGCAAAAGCGCCCGCGCGAGTGGGTGAGAAGCTGGCCTATCTCGGACGCCAGCGAAAGCTGGTCGTGCCGCTGTTCGCCGGTTTCTGCCTCTATTACCTCGCCTTCGTCGGCGTGACCTCATGGACCGCGCCGCTGCTGATGCGCACGTATGGGCTGACCCTGCCGCAGATCGCCAACCTGCTCGGCCTCGGCATGCTTATCGCTGGGGTCTCCGGCTACCTGCTCGGCGGCTTCGCGGCGGACACCCGCAAGGCCGGGCGCATCGGGCTGATGGCGGTGCTGCCGCTGGTCGCCCTGCCCACCGCCTTCGCGGGCTATGCGCCGGGCCTCGGCCTTGCCATTGCGGCGCTCGCCACGATCAGCCTGACCACGCCGATGCTCAACGTCGCGATGAACGCGACCGTGCAGGAGATCGTGCCCAACGACATGCGCGGCTTCTCCTATGCCTTCCTTAGCGTGGTCGCGGCCCTGCCCGCAGGCGCCGGAGGGCCGTTCGCCATCGCCTTCGTCTCGGAGAAGGTGCTCGGCGATCCATCGCGCATCGCTGCCTCCTTCGTTCTCGTCGTCCTGCCCTGCCTCGTGCTGGCGGCAGCCTGTTTCGCGGCCGCCGCGCGCGCCTATCGCTCCGCCCCGGCGGACGGCGAGCTGGCGCGCGTCATCGGCGCCAGCCACTTGTGATCTCTCCGGAGCCCGTACCATGCCCGACCCCAACCAGATGATTTTGGCCACCTTCATCCACAACAGCGGCGCGCACCCCGGCGGATGGCGCTGGCCCGGCGCGCCTGCCGTGGACCAGCACGACTTCGCCCACTTCGCCCACCTCGCCCAGACGGCCGAGCGCGGGAAGATGCACTGCTACTTCTCAGGCGATTCCCAAGGCTTTCCGAGCATTTCCGGCAAGGACGCCTTCGCCGCCACCGATTACGCGGGCAAGCTGGAGCCGACCACGCTGCTCGCCGCGCTGGCCGTCGTCACGAAGCACATCGGCCTGATCGCCACGGCCTCGACCACGTACAACGAGCCTTACGCGATCGCCCGCCGCTTTGCCTCGCTCGACCATATCTCGAAAGGCCGCGCGGGCTGGAACGTCGTCACCTCCGCCAGCGACGGCGAGGCGCGCAACTTCGGGCGCGACCTGAACATGGACCACGACGCCCGCTACGCCCGCGCCGAGGAGTTCGTGGACGTAGCCAGGAACCTCTGGGACAGCTGGGAGGACGGCGCGATCCTGCGTGATCGCGACGCGGCGCGCTACTTCGACCCCGCCAAGGTCCACGAACTGGGTCACAAGGGCAAGCACTTCTCCGTCGCCGGGCCGCTCAATGTCGCCCGCCCGCCGCAAGGGCACCCGATCATCGTGCAGGCGGGCGGCTCCGGCCCCGGCCGCGCGCTGGCCGCGCGCACCGCGGACATGATCTTCACCGCCGCCAGTTCAGTGGAAGTCGCGAAGGAATTCCGCGACGACATGCGCGCCCGCGCCGCCGCCTTCGGCCGCAACCCGGATCACGTGAAGATCATCCCCTCGGTCCAGTTGATGGTCCGCGCCAGCGGGGCCGAGGCCCGCCGTGCCGACGAGGAACTGCTTGACCTCGTGCCCGAGGCTCTGGCCCTTCGCACCCTCAGCCTGCAACTCGGCGTCGATCTCTCACACCTCTCGGTCAATGATCGCCTGCCCGACCTTCCCGAGACCAACGGCGGCAAGTGGGTACAGCAGTCGATCATCCGCATGGCCCGCGAAGAGGACCTGCCGATCGGGCTGCTCGCCCGGCGCGTCGTCGTCTCGCGCGCCAGCTTCTCCTATACCGGCACGCCCGAGCAGGTGGCGGACTTGTGCGAGAACTGGTTCCGCGCGGGCGCTGCGGACGGCTTCTCGCTCTCGCCCAACTACCAGCCCGGCGTGCTGGAGGACTTCGTCGACCAGGTCATTCCCATCCTTCAGAAGCGCGGCCTGTTCCGCGCCGAGTACGAAGGCGATACCCTGCGCGAGAACCTCGGCCTGCCGCGCCCGGAAAATGCCTTCGTCGCCAATCCCGCGCTGGGGTGCGAACCCCGCATGTGGGCCTGAGCGTCAGTTTGGAAAATGCCCGAAAGGGCATTTTCGGAGCGGCACCAGCCCTCTCCCCCACCCGACCACCCACAGGATACTGCCGATGGGCGGTCGGGTGGGGGAGAGGGCTGGTGCCGCGAAATTCGCATTTTGCGAATTTCCAAACGGCTTTTGACCGCTACAGCCACTTTCGAAGAGGAATAGGACCATGTTGAGCCGTCGTGATGTTGCCCGGGGTATAGGTCTGGCCGGAGCAGTCAGCGCATTTCCCACCCTCGCTGCCACAAAGTCGGCCAGCCTGCCGGTGCCCCCGAAAGGCCAGTGGACCCGCTTCGGCGAACTGCGCCGCGCGGGCGGGGTACTGCACTATGCCGTGATCGGAGAGCCGGTTGTAGGCAAGCCGCCGGTGGTGCTGCTGCACAAGCTGGGTGGCTGGCTGTCCGACTGGCGCCATGTCGCGCCGATGCTGGCGGAGGGGCGGCAGGTCTATGCCTTCGACCTTCCCGGTCATGGCGGCTCGCGCTGGGACGGCCCGGCGCCCTACATCCAGAGCCTTAGCGAGACGGCCGCGCTGCTGGTCGGTGCTTTCGACGAACTCGGCTTCGACAAGGTGGACCTGATAGGCACCTCGCTCGGCGGCTGCCTCGCCGTGCCGCTTGCCGCATTCTGGCCGGAGCGGGTGGGCAAGCTGGCGCTCGTCTCCTGCGCGCTCGGCCATCGCCGCTCACTGGCCGAGATCAAGGTTGCGGTGGACGACAAGCAGGGCACCCTGTTCGACAAGAATGGCGACCCGGTGCCGACGCCGCCGGAACTGCTGTCAAAGACCTTCGGCATCATCAATACCGGCCCGATCAATACCGAGGGCATCCTTAGCCGCAGGGCCGCGGGCAGGTGGATCCAGCCCTCCGAACGCGGTGTCGCGATCACGGAAATCGCCGGGACCATGAACCGGATCGAAGCCCCGACGCTGCTGGTCTACGGCCAGTTCGACAAGGCCTACCTCAAGTTCCGCAGCGCCGCGGAAGCCGAACTGAAGCGCGGCAAGACCATGATAGTCGAGAACTCGGGCGCCTTCGTGATGCAGGACAATCCGCCTGCCACGGCCTGTGTCCTCAAGGCCTTCCTCGACGAGGCGTGACTGGCGCTCAGTTCGGCTTGCGGGCGCACCATTGCCGGATGGTAGCCTTCAGCAGCCGGACGGTGCGGGTCTCGTAGCGATCCTTGAGAGTAATGAAGCCGAAGGCGGGCGCCGGAATTTCCGAGCCCGCCAGACGCTTCAAAGTGCCGTTCGCCAGCTCGTCGGCGACTGCCTCGCACGCGACCATGCCGATCATGCCCGAGTGCAGGATCATGGCCTTCACGAACGTCGTGGACGAGGCCTTCACCGACTTGCTCTCGCGCCCATAGCCGAACCGGCGCAGCATGTTCACGACGTCGTCGTTGTCGATGGGATCGGCGGTCTCGTAGGCGCTGACGTGTGCCCAGACGAAGTCGGTGCCCCTGGCGAAATCGTCCTCCGCCAGAGCGAAAACCGGGTGGTCCGGCGCGGCGACGACGGCATATTCGCGCTTGAACAGCGGCTCGAATTCCAGCGCATCATCGGCGTAGCCCTCGGGCAATCCGCAGAATGCGAAGTCGAGGTCGCCTGATGACAGCAGGTCCAGCAGCTGCGTCGTGTAGCCTTCGCGCACCCACATATCCACGTGGCCCGCCTGCTCGACGAACTGACGCATGGCGCGGCTCATCGTATCGTTCATGATGATCGGATGCACCCCCACCGCCACCTTGGGCACGCGGTTGGCGGTCGCGAGGTCGTGGAGAATGCGCTGCTCCTCCATCAGCATGAGGCGCGCGCGCTGGACCAGCTTCTCGCACATCTCGGTCGGGCGCACGCCGTTGGGGCCGCGCTCGAAGAGGCTGGTGTTGAACTCCTCCTCCAGCTGGCGGATGCTGAGCGTCAGCGCGGGCTGCGTGATGCCGACCATCTTCGACGCCTTGCGCAGGCTCCCGCTCTCGTAGATCGCGATCATCCGCTTGAGCTGCACGAGGTTCACGGGTTTTCCTTTGCCTTGGCGACCTAATCAGCGGACAATGTGGCATGTCCGCCGCCCGGCTCAAGTAATCAGCTCAGGTGAGCGTCGATCTCGCCGACGACGCGCGCGTTTTCCAGCTTGAGCACGCCATGCTTCACCCCGAGAAGATCGACGCGGCGGCCATTGGGATAGTGGTGCGAGTTGGCAAGCGTGGGCTCCCACAAGTCATCCTCGGGGTTCATCACCAGCACCGGCTGCGCCACTTCGGCCATCGCGCCGAGGAAGTCGAAGCGATAGACCGAGATATAGCCCCATGGCATCCGCGCGCCGAGGCGCAGGCACTCGGCCATGCTGATGTGACGCTCTTCGTAGGAGATGCGCGGGTCGCTCAGCTCGCCGATGATCGCCCAGAGCTTTTCGACATGCGCCAAGTCCGGACCCGGCGGTGGGAACGCCGTGAGCAGGTTGGCGAGCTTGGCTGCGCGCTGCTCGGCCGGAAAGGCGGCAAGGCCGAAGACCACCGCGCGGCGAACGCGCTTCGGCAGACTGCGGGCAAGCTGCGTGGCGATGATCGAGCCGGTGTGAAAGCCCGTGACGTCGAACTGACCGGCCGGGATCACGCCCCCGGCCGCGAGGTCGGCCATGAACTGCGCCATGATTTCGGCGAAATCCTCGATGGTAACCGGCTCGGGCGGGGAATCGCTCATGCCGTAGCCCGGCGTATCGACGGCGACCACGGTGCGCTTCGCCGACAGGGGCTCCATCACCGGTAGCCAGTCGCCGCTGTTGCTAGGCGTCTGGTGCAGGCACAGCAGCGGCGGCAGGGCGTCAGGGGTGTCGCACTTTGCGATGCGATAGTGGAGTTGGCCGAAGCGGCTCGGCGCATAGCCGCGCAGGATTTTGGACATGGTCAGTTCCGTTGGTCGGAGGTGATGCGCGAAGCCGCGCGGAAAGCGAGCAGCGACGCCGCGATGAAAGCACAAAGCCCGACGATCGCCATGGATCGACCCACCGCCGCCGGGGAGGCGAACACGGACTCGGTCAGCCACGCCACGGCCAGCGGGCCAAGCGAGGCGCCGATGATCGTCATGACGAAGGCATAGAGCGCAACCGCGAAACCGCGCACCTTGGTGGGCGTGATCTCCGAGATCACCGACAGCATCGTGGTTCCGTAAATGGCGCTGACCAGCATGATCTCGCCCAGCATGACCATGGCCAGCGGAGCGCTGCCGGACAGCAGCGGCAGGCACGACGGAATGCCGAGCAGCGACAGGGCTCCGGCAAGCCGCGTCCGCCCACGCGCTCCCGAGCGCGCGCCGACACGGTCGACGACGACGCTGGCGACGAGCGCTCCGGCGACCGACCATGCGATCTGGCTGGTGCCGAGGCCCTTTCCGGCCGCGCCGACGTGATACCCGAAAGCGCGCGTGAGGAACACGGCGCCCCATCCCGTCGCAACCGAACCGCCCATCGCATAAAGCGCCAGCGATCCGTAAAGCGGCAGGAACACCCCGCGCTGCGCCGCCAGCAGGCCGAGCCCCTCTGCGAAGGAGAGCTTCGGCTCCGACCCGGTGACGGCATCGCTGCGGCGCGCAGGCTCGCGCAGTAGGAACAGCAGGATCACGATCAGCAGGCCGGATGCCCCGACAAGCGCGAAGGCGATGCGCCACGGGGCGAGTTCACCGATGATCGGCAGGCCGGCGAACACGCCCTTGGGCGCCAGGTCCAGGATCACCCCGCTGACCAGCGAGCCGAGGCCGTAGGCGATCATGCTGCCGAAGACGTAAAGCGCCATGGGCCGTCCGCGCCGGTGAGGCGGAAACAGGTCACTGATCATCGTCACCGCGCAAGGCCCCAGCACCGCCTCGCCGACGCCGATGAACAGACGCGAGGCGAACATCGACCCGAACCCCTGCGCAAAACCGCCCGCGATCGTCGCCGCGCTCCATATCACGATCCCGCCGATAAGCAGGCGGCGCCGGTTCACCACGTCCGCCACGGCGCCCAGCGGCAGGCCGACGGTTACGTAGAAGATGGAGAAGGCGAACCCCTGCAGCAGCGCGATCTGCATCTCGCTGATCGAAAGATCGCGGCGAACCGGATCAATCACCAGAGCCAGCATCCCGCGATCGATGGTGGACACGATCTGCGCCAGGAACAGAGTGGCGACAGTGACCCACGCTATCATGGGTCCGATTGCCCGGCCCGTATCGGGACGCATATCGGGCTCCTCTAGTCGCATCATGGTCCTTCCTCGGATGGGGCGTAACGACCCTTACCCCATCGAAGTGCGAGATCACGAAAGCGACCGTGATTATCCACTGGACGACAAACCGGGCGACCTTGCCGGATTATCTATCAGTGGAACAATTCCTTATGCCACGAGATACAGGCGGTCCTCGCGGCCCAGTTCCTGGGCAACGGCATGAGCATCCCGGGCGATCCCCCGGGTCAGCGAAGCCGGAATATCAACGTCGAAACCACGGACAAGCAACCCTTCGACAGCCCAGCGCACGCAGTAGTCGGCCGCCACGCCCACGACGGTCACACGATCGACACCCCGGGCGGCAAGGTCGCGGAAGAACGCCTCGCGCTCGATCTGCACACCGTCAGTGGAGCGGATGCCGACGGCCTCCTCCTGCCACATGTCGAACACACCTTTTTCAAGTGTATAGAGTGGGATGTCGGGGTTTATTGCAGAAGAATCGAGCATGCTTTCCCAGCCCAGCGTGCCCTTTTCGCAGTGGAGGGGGAACAGCTCTGCTTCTGGCGATCCGACGTAATCCGCAGACATGTGGGTATCGAAGGTCATCAGCACGCCCGCTACATCCTGCGGATCGAGTGACTCCAGCCAATTTTGCATCGGCGCCACGATCGCCTCCGCATCGGGGACCGGAAGCGCGCCGGACGTTCGCACGAAGTCATGCTGCATATCCACGACGATGACGAAGCCAGCCACCGGAGCCTCCTGCTGTTACTAATGCGCTTGACATATATCCATGGCGGACATAAGTAAAGTGCAACTTGCACATAAGGGTCCGAGAGACGTGCTTCAGGACGAGGCGGAATTCCTGGCGGGCTATGATGCCCGGGCCTATGACGGTCCTTCGGTCACGGTGGATCTTGTGCTCATGTCGGTCGTCGATGGCGCTCCCGCGGCCTTGCTGACCCGCAGGGACGAACAGCCCCATGCCGGTAAGTGGGCGCTTCCCGGCGGCTTCGTCGCGGTGGATGAGGATCTCGACGCCGCGGCACGCAGGATCCTCGTCGACAAGGCCCACATGGACGGTGCCTATGTGGAGCAACTCTATACGTTCGGCGGTGTCGGTCGCGATCCGCGCATGCGGGTCATCAGCGTCGCCTATTTCGCCCTGCTTCCGGCCGATCGTTTCTCCGCCGCTCTGGAGGCAGACCCGGCACTGACCCTGGCGCGTATCTCGGCAACGAACGGCAATCCGGCAGAGGTCACAGGCATGAAAGGCGCCCTGCCACTGGCTTTCGACCACGCGGACATCCTCGACGTCGCGATGCAGAGGCTGCGCGGCAAGATCGACTACTCCCCCCTCGCCTTCGCACTGCTGCCGGAGCGGTTCACGCTGCGTGCCCTGCAGGACGTGCACGAGGCGATCCTTGGCCAATCCCTGAACAAGTCGGCGTTCCGTCGCCGCATGCTCGACCGGAGCTGGCTCGAGGCAACCGGCGAGCGCGAGACCGGCGCATCGTTCCGGCCCGCAGAACTCTTCCGTTTCCGCCCGATCAACGCCCCGATCAACGCCCCGATCAACGCCAAAGTCTGAGCAGGTCCATCATGGTCTTCACCGATATCGCCACGCGCACCTACAACCATAACTGGCGGCTCGATCCGATCGTGCGCAGCCTCCTCGACACCGACTTCTACAAGCTGTTGATGCTGCAGATGATCCGGCAGCTTCACCCCGAGGTGCAGGCGACCTTCGAACTAATAAACCGCACCCGCAGCGTCCGCCTTGCCGAAGTCATGGACGAGGCGGAATTGCGCGCGCAGCTCGATCATGCCCGCTCGCTGCGGTTCGGTAAGAAGGAGCTGATCTGGCTGGCCGGCAACAGCTTCTACGGCCGCAGGCAGATGTTCAGCCCGGAATTCATCGCGTGGCTCGCCGACTTCCGCCTGCCGGATTACGAGTTGCGCCAGCACGATGGCCAGTACGAACTGCGCTTCCACGGCCCTTGGACCCACACCATGATGTGGGAGATCCCGGCGCTCGCGATCATCAACGAACTGCGGTCGCGCGCGGCGATGAAGGGGCGCGGACGGTTCGAACTCGATGTGCTCTATGCGCGCGCAAAGGCCAAGCTATGGGAGAAGGTGGAGCGGCTCTCGGCGCTGCCCGACCTCGTCATCTCGGATTTCGGCACACGGCGGCGGCACGGCTTCCTGTGGCAGCGCTGGTGCGTCGAGGCGCTGAAGGAAGGACTGGGCGAGCGGTTCATCGGCTCCTCCAACGTGCTGCTGGCGATGGACGCGGACCTTGAGGCGATCGGCACCAACGCGCATGAACTGCCGATGGTCTACGCTGCCTTGGCGAACAACGAGGAGGAACTGGCGAGCGCTCCCTACCGCGTGCTTGAAGACTGGAGCGCGCACTACGGCGGCAACCTGCTCATCGCGCTGCCCGACGCCTTCGGTACAGCCTCGTTCCTGCGCAACGCGCCCGATTGGCTGGCCGACTGGACCGGCTTTCGCCCGGACAGCGCCCCGCCGATCGAAGGAGGAGAACAGATCATCCGCTGGTGGGAGGAAAAGGGCTGCGATCCCCGCACCAAGCTGCTGATCTTTTCCGACGGCATGGACATCGACAGCATCGAGGCGACCTATCGCCACTTCCACGGCCGCGTGCGCATGAGCTTCGGTTGGGGCACCAACCTGACGAACGACTTCCGCGGCTGCGCACCTTTCGCGACGAACGGGCTCGATCCGATTTCGCTCGTTTGTAAGGTGGTGGAGGCGAACGGTCGGCCGGCCGTCAAGCTTTCCGACAATCCCGCCAAGGCGACTGGAGCCCCGGCGGAAATCGAGCGCTACTTGCGCATCTTCGGCGCTGCCGGACGCCAGACCGCTGAAGTGCTGGTCTGACGTCCGGAACCCGGCATGGTCCTTATGTAGTCACTATGTAATCACTGCGCGGTGAGGCCGCCGTCGACTACGAACTCGCCGCCGGTCACGTATCTGGCGCGGTCGGACAGGAGGAAGGCGATCATGTTGCCGATGTCGTCAGGCTCGCCCATGCGCTTCATCGGGATCATGGCGTTGATGGCGTCGTACTGGTCCGGGTTGTCCTCGATCGCGACTTTCTGCATGTCGGTCCAGATCACGCCGGGGTGAACCGAGTTCACACGGATGCCCTTGGCGGCGACTTCCAGCGCCAGCGACTTGGAGTAGAGCCGCACGCCCCCCTTGCTTGCGGCATAGGCCGAAGCCCCGGGAATGCCGACGAGCCCGGCGACGGAAGACAAGTTGACGATGGAACCTGCGCCTTGCGCCTCCATCACCGGCAGGACCGCCCGGCAGCCGAGGTAGACGCTCTTGAGATTGACGTTGATCTGCCGGTCCCATGCGGCAGGATCGAGGTCGGCGGTCCACTTGAGTACCGCGATCCCTGCGTTGTTAACGAGACCTTCGATGCGGCCGGCCTGCGCCTTCACCGTATCGATCAGCGTGGCCCAGCCCGCCTCGTCGGTGACGTCCTGCGCAAATCCGGTGGCGGCAAGGCCCTCAGCGCGCAATTCCTCGGCACGGGCCGCGGCGGCATCGCCATCGAGGTCGGTCAGGGTCACGGCGTGGCCCTCCCGGGCCAGCAGACGTGCGGTGGCGAAGCCAAGGCCGCCCGCAGACGCGGCGCCGGTGACGATGATGCTCTTCTGGGTCATTGGGTTATCTCTTTCCGGTCATGCGTTGCTGAGCCATTCGCGATCGTAGGATCGGTCGGTCATGTCGTGGCGGCCAAGCAGGCAGGCGGCGAGGTCGCCGGACAGGATGCCGTCTGCGGCAGGCTCCGTGCGCGCCCAGTCGACGAATTCGCTGCGGTGGGCGAAGCGCCACTCCGAGCCCCGCCGTTCGTAGCGATCGACATAGCGGCCGCTGATAATCATGTCGGTGGGCATGCCTTCGGCCAGGATGCGATGAAAGGCGTAGTAGTAGACTTCGCCATAGGCGCGGTTGGCATCGGTTTCGTCGAACTCGATCAGATGCTGGCCGATGATGTGCTGGTTGGCGAGATGCTCGGTCAGCAGGTCCTGCGCGAAGGCCACGAAGTCCGGTCCGCAGCCCTTGAAGATGCCGTAGTCGGTCGTCGAATCCGGCCAGAAGGTATCCAGTTGCAGCGCACGGTCGAGGCGGTCCTGTCCACGCATATAGCGCATGGCGAGGTCGCGGATTGCATCCTTGGCGATAAGTCTTTGAAGGTCGTTCATGACCTTTCCTTTCGATGGGAAGGGCCGACGCATCGTGCGTCGGCCCGCTGGGTCAGAACCTGACGCTGGCCTGCAACTGCACCGTGCGGGGCAGGTTGACGAAGCCGATCTGATCGGCAACGCCGGTCGTACCTGTGTTCGGCGCGTCGATCGCACCGCCGACGATGAACTGGTTGGTGAGGTTCTTGCCGATCAGCGCCAGTTCGAAGCGTTCATCGTTGAACTTCACGCGGATCGTGCCGTCCACGGTCAGGTACTTCGCCTGACGCGAGAACGGATGCGCGAAGCTGGAGGCAAGGTAGGTGCTGGAATAGCGCGTGTCGATCGTGGCACCCAGCTTGGTGCCCTCACCGATGTCGCTTTCATAGCCGACGCCCAGCGACCCCGTCCACCTGGGCGCGACTGCGGTGGGAGCCCCGCTCAGGTCCTGACCCGGTGCGCCCTGGAAGGTAGTGTCGCAGCCTTGCGCCACCGACTGACCACCATAACAGGGTGCGATGTAGTTGAGGTAGCGCGCCTTGTTGTAGTTGATCGATCCGTGCAGGTTGAGGCCCGGCGCGGCGTAGGGTGCGAATTCGAACTCCAGTTCGGCACCCTTCGTGCGGGCGGCACCGGCGTTGGTGGTGATGAAGGCGAACGTCTGCGAGTTGAAGAAGTCGACCTGCAGGTTGACGTACTTGTAGCTGTAGACGTCGAAATTCAGGCGCAACTGGTTGTCGAGCAGCTTGGACTTGATGCCGACTTCGAAGCCGCGCGCCTTCTCCGGGGCGAACGCGACGTCGCTGGGGACCGTGCTGGCACTGACGAAACCGGAGTTCGAGAACCCGCCGGACTTGTACGCGGTCTTGTAGGCACCGTAGACGGTGACGTCGTCCGTCGGCTTCCACGTCAGCGTCGCTTCGGGCGACCAGTTGTTGAAGGTCTGGTCCGCGTTGATGGGCGTATCCTGCAGGAAGATCCCTTGCAACGCCGCATTCACGTAAGGCTGGATGAGATAGCTGTCCTTGGTTTCGTGAATGTAGCGAACGCCGACGGCAGCCTCGAGCGTCGGCAGGATCTTCCAGGTCGCCTGCCCATAGGCGGACAGCGTCTCACCATGGGTTTCGGAATGCTTGAAGTAGCCGAGGTAGCGATATTCGGCCGGGGCGGTCGAATCCTCGATGTTACCGAATGAGCCGATCTGTCGGTGGTTGCGATGGGTCTTCTGGTAGTACGCGCCGACGAGGAGGTTGATCGGCCCGTCGAACCTGGTCTGGGCGCGCAACTCGCTCGAGAATGCGTGGTAGATGGACCGCTCGGACGAAGGCGCGGCGGCCAGATCGCTCGATACGAAAGTACAGTCGCACGCCCACTGGTTGACGTTGCGGTTGAAGTTGTTGACCCAGGTGAGATCAACGTTGTCCATCGCGTATTCGGCAGTGCCGGTGACCGCCCAGCTCTTGTAGGTGTTGTACAGCGCGCCGTCGTCATGCGACCACGGGTTTGTGCCGGCAAGGTCTTCCGGGAAATAGTTCTGGTAGACGGTGAACGACTTGCCGCACTTGATCGCCGGGTTCAGCGAATACGTCCCCGTTGCACATCCGAAGGGGACGTAATTCCATGAATTGTTGTTGTTTTTCGAGGTTGAGCCGTTTGCCTTCAGCGTAAACTTGAAATCGTTGCCGGGGTCCCACACCAGCGTCACGCGGCCGAGCAGTTCCTTGTTACCGGGGTTGTCGCCGTCATAGGCAGGTGCGAAGTGCGGCGTCGTCACGCCGGTGGCGACGTCGAAGGTGTTGTAGGTCTTGTCGATGCCGCCGTTCTTGAAATAGCCGCCCCACATGTTCGATGCCCGCACGGCGACGCGCACGCCCAGCGTATCGGTGATCGGGCCGGATCCGACGAACTCGCCGACCAGCTCTTTGGCGCGAAACTCATAGCCCAGCTTGGCCTTGAATTCGGGGCTGGATGTGGGGTCTGCGGTACGCAGCGAAATCACGCCGGCGGTGGCGTTCTTGCCAAAGAACAGCGACTGCGGCCCCTTGAGCACTTCCACGCCCTCAAGGTCGAGGAAGCCCTCATTGATGACGCGGCCCTGGCCGTAGTAGACGCCGTCGACGACGACCGCGACCGACTGCTCGATACCGATGGAGGTCGAGGACGACCCGATGCCGCGCAAGGTCAGCTGCGCGCCCGAGCCGTTCGAGGCGCGGCCGATCGTGAACTGCGGCGTCTGCGTGGAGATCTTCTCCAAGCTGGTCATGTCGTAGCGTTCAAGCACTTCGGCGGTCAGCGCGGTGACGGCGACCGGCACGTCCTGCAGGCTCTCCGCCCGGCGGCGCGCGGTGACAACAATGTCGCCGAGACCGCCTTCGGTATGCTCCTGCGCAGCGGGTGCTGGCAGCGGCGCTACGACCGCTTCCTGAGCATTTGCGGATGTGAATGCGAAAGCCGACATGGCAATGCTCGCCATGAGCGCGGTACGCACGGTTCGTGCTGCCTCTCCAGACATCGAAAGCTCCTTTCCCCTTGAACCGGAAAGGGCCTGTTCTGACTTGGTCGCCCCCCGGGTGCCTCGTATTCGAGACCAGGCGGAACGTATCCTCATTAAAAAATGCAGTGGACTGCAATAAATGCTAGGCGGGTGTAACTACCCTGGTCAGCGCGCGGGTCAGTGCCCGCGCCCGGTCCCTCAACTGCGCCGCCAGTGGAGCTTCCGCGTAAGGCAGCAGCACCTGGCAGATCGCGAGCCGCAAGTGCGTTTCGAGCGCATCGTCCGGTATTTCGCGCTTGGCCCAGAGCACGATGGTGCCAACCATCCTCATGCACACGAAGCGCGACACAGTGGCGATGTCGTCGATGGCTACGAGCCCCTCTGCCCGCATGACTTTCAGCGCTCCCCCGGCGAAACGCTCGTAGACGTCCGGCAGGCCGACCATGTCCGCGTGCTCGACGAGGATGGACCCGAACGCCCGCGCGAGTTCGGGCGCCTCGAAGGTCTTTTCGGCCAATCGGCTCGGTAGCACCTCGAAGAAGCCGAAGCCCTCACCGCCCTCTTCATGGGCTTGGGCGATGGTTTCCTCGCTGCGCTCCCGCGCGTTGAAGGCGAAGAGGCGATCCTTAGACCCGTAGATGTTGAACAGCGTACGCTCGGCGACGCCTGCGGTTTCCGCGATCATGCGCATCGACAGCGCTTCACCGCCGTGAAGCGCAAGCAGGGCGAACGTCGCCGCCTGTATCCGCTCGCGCCGCTCGCGCTGGCGGGGGGTCAACTGGCGGATGCCTTGTGCGATATCGTTTGCGTCCATTGCGGACGTCTTATGACAAACCGCCCCTCGGGATCAAATCCCAGGGTCCTGAACCTAGCGATCAGCACCGGAATGCCCTGAAGCACTTTCCCGCCCTGCTCCCGCGGCAGCGAGCATCATGGCAAGGCCCGAAGTCTGCGCTGCCGCATCCGTCTGCGATGCCGCCTCGGACCAGTCACCGGCGATGGCTTTCGCCCCGGAATCGCTGAGGGTCCAGACCGCCTTTGCATTGCGGCCGGCCCATGCAGCCAGTTCTCCGCGCTCCGGCCCGTCGAGCAGGTCGTCCAGCAAGTGCCCGAGATGAAAAGCGAACACGCCCTTGAACATGCGCCCGTCCGCACCGATCGAGGGCACCGGCTCACGCAGGATGCCCCCGGGGTTGGATAGCTTGCGGGTAGCCGCGAGCGCCGTCCTGACCGCAAGCATGCGATACCGTGGATCGCCGGTGATGCGGGTGAGGTCGCTCAGGCCGCCCAGTAGCACGCCCTGATTGTACGTGAAGCGCGGCTGGCCATTGTTGTGGCAGGCGGCATCGAGGCCGTCGTTCACCAGCCCTTCGCCGTCGATCATCGTCGATCCTTCGAACCACGCCCATGTCCGCAGGGCCCAGTCGCGATAGCTCGCCTCGCCGGTCGCGAGGTAAAGCTGCGTCGAGGCGTAGAGCAGGAGTTCGTTGGTGATCGCGTTCTTGTACGTCCGCTTGCGGTCCCACCAGATACCTCCGCCGCAGCGATCGTCCCAATAGCTGGTGACGATGCGCCGATAGGTCGTGCTGGCATAGTCGAGCAATTCGGGATCGCGATCGACCTGCCAGGCGTGAACGTTGGCGATCACCGCCCACAAGTCGTCGTCGTTGAGATAGAGCCCGGAGCGATTACGCACCGCTGCAGAAACGCGCGCGTTCCAGCGATCGTCCCCGGTGCGGCGCGCATGGTCGAGCAGGGCATCGACGATCACGAAGCGTTGCCACGCCTCGCTCTGCGCCCAGCCGTCCGGCTTGCCCCACTGCCCGTCGAGATAGGACGCAGCCGCGCGGGCGCGCGGTGCCCATGCACCGTCCTGCGCACGCGCGCTTCCGGCACAGGCCAGCGCAAGCAGCCCCATCGACAGGCCCACCGCCAACGTCTTCTTCAAACTGTGGTCTCCCCGCCGACCCGTAAGCGCATGACGCTCCACATAAGAAATGCCAGGGGCAGCGCCAATGGCTTTCCCTCGCACGGACCTGTCATTAGGACATGGGACATGAACAGAGCCCGTCTGCTGAGCGCCTGCATCCTCGCCGCGCTGCCTTCTGCCGCCCTTCCCGCCTTTGCCGCCCCCGCCGAACGGAGCGCTTCCGCCATGCCCGAAACCGTACAAGACCTGACCTTCAACCGCGTCTTCGCCAGCCCCTCGCTGGATGGACCGCAGCCGCGCGCGGTCAAGGTCTCTCCGGACGGACGCTACATCACGCTGCTGCGCGGCCGCGCCGAGGACAAGGACCGCTACGACCTGTGGGCCTACGACCGCCGTAATGGCGAATGGCGCATGCTGGTCGATTCCCTCAAGCTCGGCTCCGGCCGCGCGCTGAGCGAGGCGGAGAAGATGCAGCGCGAGCGCCAGCGCGTCGGCAGTTTCAAGGGCATCATCTCCTACGAGTGGACCCAGGGCGGCGATGCCGTGCTGGTCCCGCTCGACGGCGACCTCTACCTCGCCGGGATCGACGGGTCCGTGCGCCGCCTGACCGACTCCACCAAGGACGAGTTGAACGCTGCCCTGAGCCCGAGGGGCGCCTACGTCTCGTTCGTGCGCGACGGGCGGCTCTACGTCGGCCCGCTCGGCGGGACCGAGCACAAGCCGATCACCCCGAAGGAAACCGCCGACACCGTCCACTGGGGCGAGGCCGAGTTCGTCGCGCAGGAGGAAATGGCGCGCATGGACGGCTACTGGTGGGCGCCCGACGACAAGCTCATCGCCGTCGAGCGCTACGACGAAGCGCCCGTCGGCGTCGTCACCCGCACCGCGATCGGCGCCGAGGGCACGCACACTTACCAGCAGCGCTACCCGGCGGCGGGCACGCCCAATGCCCTCGTCTCGCTCCATGTCATGAAGCCGGACGGCAGCGGCCGCGTCGAAGTGGACCTCGGCCCCGACCGCGACATCTACCTCGCCCGCGTCAACTGGGCGCGCGACGGGCGCACGCTCTACGTCCAGCGCCAGAACCGCGAGCAGACCCGCCTCGATATGCTGGCGGTCGATCCGCAGACCGGCAAGAGCCGCGCCCTGTTCACCGAGGAAGCGGCCAAGGGTAGCTGGGTCAACTTGACCGACAACTATCGCTTCCTGAAGGATGGCAGCCTCGTCTGGTGGTCGGAGCGCGACGGCTACGGGCACCTCTACCATTTCCGGAACGGCAAGTGGCAGCAGCTGACTTCGGGCAAGTGGATGGTGACCAAGCTCGTCTCCGTGGACGAGGCGAAAGGCCGTGTGCTGTTCCTCGGCAACCGCGACGACGTGCTGGCACCGCAGCTGTATGCTATCGACCTCGCGAAGCCCGGCACGCCGAAGCAGTTGACCGAGGCAGGTTGGGCCAATGCCGCTTCAGGAAGCCGGGACGGATCGACGGTGCTCATAACCCGGTCTTCGACCACCCAGCCCTCGCAGACTTACATCGCGGACGAGAACGGCAAGCGCCTTGCCTGGGTGGAGGAGAACAAGCTGGATGCCACGCATCCCTATGGCCCTTATCTGGCCAGTCACCGCCCAACCACGTTCGGCACGATCAAGGCAGCGGATGGTTCCGACCTCCACTGGATGATGATCACTCCGCCGCTGAGGCCCGGCAAGCGCTACCCGGTGTTCTTCGAGCACTACGGCGGCCCGCATGTGCAGACGGTGACGCGCGGATGGAAGGGCGCGCTGGCACAGGCCATCGTCGACAAGGGCTACATCTACTTCGAGATCGACAACCGCGGCAGCGCCAATCGCGGCGTGGCTTTCGAATCGCAGATCCATCAGGCCATGGGCACCGTCGAGGTGCAGGACCAGCGCGCCGGGGCCGAATACCTCAAGACGCTGGACTTCGTGGACCCGGCCAAGATCGCGACTTACGGCTGGTCCTACGGCGGCTACATGACGCTCAAGATGCTGGAGGCCGATCCGGGCCTTTACGCAGCGGGTATCTCCGGCGCGCCGGTGACGAAGTGGGAACTTTACGACACCCATTATACCGAGCGCTACATGGGCGACCCGCGCAAGGTCGCCGATGCCTATCGCAAGGCCGACACGCTGGACGATGCCGGGAAGATCGCCGACCCGCTGCTGCTGATTCACGGCATGTCGGACGACAACGTGGTCTTCGAAAACAGCACCACCCTCATCGCGAAGATGCAGGGCGAGGCGACGCCGTTCGAGATGATGCTCTATCCCGGCCAGACCCACGCCGTGCGCGGCCCGCGCATCAGCGTGCACCTGTGGAACAGCATCTTCGGCTTCCTCGAACGCCACGGGGTGAAGCCGGAGGAGTGAGGTGTCGAGCGCCTGCTCGAAACACATCGTCGTCATCCCCGCGAAGGCGGGGACCCAACTGATGCTCTTTCAACAGGCAACATCAGGAGATGGGTTCCCGCGTTCGCGGGAATGACCATTCTTCGTCATTGCGAGCGCAGCGAAGCAATCCAGAGCCGCGTAAACCGCCCTGGATTGCTTCGCTGCGCTCGCAATGACGAGGTTGGTGAAAAGTTCAGGCGGCCTTCCTGCGCCGCACCATCTCGCGCTCGTCCGAGCGTAGCGTCAGCACCGATACGCCGGTGGCGGTGACGGCGACGGTATGTTCGAACTGGGCGGACAGCGAGCCGTCCTTCGTCCGCACCGTCCAGCCGTCGTCTTCCGTCCAGACGCTGCGGCGTCCGCGATTGAGCATCGGCTCGATGGTGAAGACCATACCCTCGCGCAGCATCATCCCGGTGTTCGGCCTGCCGAAGTGGAGGATCTGCGGGTCCTCGTGCATCTCGCGGCCGATGCCGTGGCCGCAGTATTCGCGCACGATCGAATAGCCGTGGCGCTTGGCGTGCTTCTCGATCGCCGCGCCGATATCGCCCAGCCTTGCGCCCGGACGGACGGTGCGGATGCCTATCCACAGGGCCTCGTAAGTGACCTGGACCAGCCTGCGCGCTGCCGGATCGACATTGCCAACCATGTAGGTCTTGCTGGAATCGGCGATGAAACCGTCCTTCTCCAGCGTGATGTCGAAATTGACGATGTCTCCGTCGCGCAGCACGTCCGACGACGACGGCACACCATGGCAGACGACGTCGTTGACCGAGGAATTGAGCACGAAGCCGTAACCGTACTGCCCCTTGCTGGCAGGGCGCGACTTGAGATCATCGACGATGAACCGCTCGACGAGGGTATCTATATCGAGCGTCGACTTGCCGATGAGCGGCACGGTGTCGAGCATCTCGAAAACCGAGGCCAGCAGCCGCCCCGCCTGCGCCATCAGCGCCAGTTCTTCGGGAGTCTTGGTCACGCCGCCTCAATCCTCAACGGTGAAGATTGGGCCAGCGTCGGCGGCAGGACCCCGGCCGAGCTGAGTTCCCGCTCCATGATCTGGGCGAAGCTGAGGCCGGGATTGGTCTCGCACAGCATGCCGACCTTGATCCAGTACGCGGCCTGCGCGTTGATCGAGCGGCAGGAAACCTTGCTCGCGCGGCGGACCTGCTCGTGCAGGTCGTCATCGATGCTCACGATGCCCATCGGGAAGTTCCATATATGATTCGTATATGAACCATATATCGCAGGCTTCGCGCATCGCAAGAGTGCCCCGCCGCGATCGACTCGCGGCGGGGCGGTTAGGCATCAGCGCGCCGGGCCGCCGAAGCGGAAGCTGGCTTCCACGCCCAGCGTGCGCGGGCGCAGGCGGTTCGAGGTGATGTCGAAGCTCGTCGGACCGATCTGCTGCACCTGACGGAAGCTGGTGGCGCCGTTCTCGTCGGTCAGGTTGTCGGCGAACAGGGCGATGGTCAGCTGCGCGAACTCGACGCCAATCCGCGCGTCCACGCGGTCGATCGTGTCGCCCGGCAGGAACGCGGCGTAGGACGAATTGCGGCGCGGCGAGCTGTGCTGCCAGCCCACCCGGCCGAACGCCTGCACGGTGTCGGTGATCGCAGCCGCATAGTCGATCGAGGCGTTGGCGGTGAACTTCGCCACGTCGTCCACGGCCGAACCCTTGACGATGGCCGTGCCCGCTACCGCGTCGGTGTACTCGGCATCGACGTATGCGCCGCCCGCCGAGAGCGTCAGGCCCGAGACCGGCTGCGCGACGAGGCTCAGTTCGGCGCCCTTGGTGTGGGTGCCGTTGGAATTGACCAGTCCGTTGAAGGACGTTCCCGGGATCGGGATGCGGACCGCCACGTCCTTCCAGTCGCTGTAGAATACCGCAGCCTCAATCGAGAGCTTGCGCTCCCACAGCTCGGCCTTGGCGCCCACTTCATAGGTCCAGATCGAATCCTGGCTCAGTGCCGCGGGCAGTTCGACGCCGTAGATCGGACCGAGGATCAGCGGCACCGTCGGCTGCAACTGGCCCGAGCGGAAGCCCTTGGCGGCGCTGGCATAGATCGTGGTGTTCTCCACCGGATGCCAAGCCACCGAGAAACGCGGGTTCCACGACTTGTAGGTGTCACCCGGCTGGTCGGTAACGACGCCGGAATTCGCCTCGAAGCCGCGCAGTCGGTCCTCGAAGTAGCGCAGGCCGGCGGTCAGATCGACGGGCACGCCGGGCAGCGTGTAAGTCGCCTCGCCGAACAGGGCGCGGGCACGCGAGTTGATCTGGGCATCGTTGTCGATGCCGCGCGCGGGGAACTTGACGGTATCGTTGCGCTGGGAATCGCGCGCATAAGCACCAACGGTCCACTTGAGCGGGCTGTCGCCGGTCGACGCCAAGCGCAGTTCGTGCGCGTCGAGCGCGATGTCGATGTTCGTCTCGATGCTGCCGATCGGGGACATGCCGCTCTGCGGCACCCCGAAATCGCTGTGGGTGTAGCTGTAGAATAGCTCCGCCCCGCCGAGGTCGTAGCGGGCCGTCGCTCCGTAGAGCTCCATGCGGCTCTTGCTGTAAGGCACCGTGCCACGCGTCTGCTGGTCGTCGTCGCGCGCGCTCGATCCGCCCGCCGGGAAGTCGGATTTCGACCACCAGTAGCTGCCGGTGATCGACAAGCGGTCGACGGGATCGAAGCGCAGCCTCGCACGGAAGGTGTCGTAAGTCTGGTCGTTGACGTTGGTTGCGCCGGTGCTGCTGTTGTCCACCCAGCCCTGGTAGCGTTCATGGGTGCCTGCGACGCGAACGGCGAGCACTCCGGGCACGATAGGTGCATTGAAGGCACCCTTAGCCCCCCCGTTGGTGCCGCCTCCGCGCGTGTCCGAGACCATACCCAGACCCTTGGCTTCCCACTGGTCGAGGTCAGCGCCGCGCGTCAGGATGCGCACGGTGCCGCCCATCGAACCCTCGCCAAACAGCGTCCCCTGCGGCCCGCGCAGGATTTCGACGCGGTCGAGATCCCAGGCGCGCACGTCCGGGCTGAGCGGCACGGTGACGCCGGTGAACGGCAGGTCGTCGAGGTAGAACCCGTTCTCGTTGGCACCCAGCGAGGTCGAGATGCCGCGGATGGTGATCTTCGTGCCGAGCGCCGAGCCGCCGTCATAGATGCCCACGCCGGGCGCTTCCTGCAAGAAATCCGCCAGGTTCGCCGCACCGCGCTTTTCCAGCGCCGCGCCGCTGACCGCGGTGACCGCGATCGGCACATCGACCGCGCGTTCCTCGCGCTTGCGGGCGGTGACGATGATGTCGCCATCGGCATCCGCCGCACCGGGAGCCTGCTCCTGCGCCATGACCGGCGTGCTCATGACAGCCGCACAGACCAGCGCAACGTGACTGACCATACGAACCATAGAAATCTTCCCCCTGAGTCCCGAGACACGCACAAGCGGCCTCCCATCCAGAGGCGCGACTAGGCGATATTCCATAATCTATGGTTAAGATCGGGCTTACATTCCGCCGGGCCTTGGTTGCCGGCCATGCAATTATATAACCAATCACGATTGTTTTATTTTATCGAAGCCCTATCCTCGACCACATGGATCGGCGTCCAAAGCATGCTGCCGACCGCTATAGGAGAGGCCCTATGGTCACCGATGCCGAGATCGAGAATCTTGTCGCGCGACGCGACATTTATGCCGTTCTCACCCGCTATTCCCGCGCACTGGACCGCTGCGACGTGGACCTCATGCGCAGCGTCTATTGGCCCGACGGCACCGACAGCCACGGCGTCTTCGACGGCAATGCGGCCGACTTCGCGGACTTCATCGTGCGCGAAATCCAGGAGTGGTTCGAGGTCACCATGCACGGCCTCATGAACGTGCACATGGAGATCGCGGGTGACCGCGCCGCGACCGAAACCTATCTCTTCGCCTATCACAAGGTACGGGAAAGCAAGGCGCAGGAAATCTTCGGTTCGCGCTACATGCGAATGTTCGCGGGGCAAGGTCTCGATCCGGCGCACCACACCTTCTACTTCGGTGGGCGCTATCTCGACCAGTTCGAGCGGCGCGCGGGAGAATGGCGCATCCTGCACCGCAAGGTCGTGATGGACTGGAACGACAACCACCCCTCGAACGAGATTCTCGATCAGGGCATGTTCGCCACCCTGCGCCCGCTTGGCGAACGCGGCCTCGGCGATCCGGTGTGGGCCAACCGGCCGTGAGCGCGCCCCTTTCCGCCCGCGAGCGCCTTGCCGAACTGATCGCGGTACGCGACGTGGAGGCGGTGCTGACGCGCTACTGCCGCGCCCTCGACCGCGCCGACCTTGCCCTCATGGAAACCGTGTACTGGCCCGATGGCGAAGACATTCACGGCATCTATGTCGGCCGCGCCAGCGAATTCGTGCCCTTCATCATCGGCGAGATCACGCAGTACTTCGCCATGGGCACGCATTGCCTGCTCAACATCCACATAGAGGTTTCGGGCGATTTCGCTGTCGCGGAAAGCTACCTCTATTCCGCCTGCCGGGTTCGGGCCGGGATAGTCGAGGCCCTGCTCGGGAGCCGCTACTTTAGGCAGCTGGCCGGAAGCGGGCTGGATCAGGGCAACGAGATGTTCGTGATGGCCGGGCGCTATCTCGATCGCCTCGAACTCCGCGAGGGAGAGTGGCGCATCCTGCGTCGGCAGGTCGTCACGGACTGGAACGATTCCCGGCCCTCGAACGAAATCCGCAACGAAGGAATGCATGCCGACCTGCGCCCCATCGGCGAATGGGGGAGCGGCGACCCGGTATATGCCAATAGCCGCTTCGTGACGGACTGATTATCCCGTTCCATCGATGGCCCCGCCCTTGCCGAGCCCGGCTGCAACTGGAATAGCCGGTCGCATGAGCTGGCACGCCCGACGCGAAAACTGGAACCCGCAGGCCGAGGACGCCCGCGAGGATGGCGACATCGATTATGCGCGGGTCATCCACTCCGCATCCTTCCGGCGCCTTCAGGGCAAGACGCAGATTCTGAACCTCGGGGACAGCGATTTCTATCGCACCCGCCTGACTCACTCGCTGGAAGTCGCGCAGATCGCCGGAGGGCTTGCCCGGCAACTGGCCAAGTCGTTCCCCGATCACACCGCCACCGCGCTGCTGCCGGATCACAGCCTGATCCACGCGATCGGCTGCACGCATGACTTCGGACACCCCCCGTTCGGCCATGGCGGCGAAGTGGCCCTCAACTATTGCATGCGCGATGCCGGTGGGTTCGAGGGCAACGGACAGACGCTGCGCATCCTTGCTCGCCTCGAATCTTTTTCGGCCGGCGCCGGAGCCAATCTCTGCCGTCGCACGATGCTGGGCGTGCTCAAGTATCCGGTGGCCTGGTCGGTTGCCCGCAACCCGGCGCTCGTGCCGTCGCTCCATGCCGGTACCTCGACGATCCGGGTGCTCGACGCGCGTTCGTGCAAGCCGCCCAAATGCCATTTCGACAGCGAGCAGGACGTCGTCGACTGGATCCTCGCATCCGTCTCCGCCTCCGATCGCGACCGGTTCCAGGCGCTGGAACGCCCCGAGGGCAAGCACGCGCGCACGCTCCACAAGTCGCTGGACTGCACCATCATGGACGTGGCGGACGACATCGCCTACGGCGTCCATGACCTTGAGGACGCGATCTCGATCGGACTGGTGTCCAAGGATGCATTTGCCGCCGCGATCAACGGCAAGTGCGCCTCCTTTCTCGATGCGCTGAAGGAAAAGTACCCCGGCGAGAGCGAGAACGACGTCTTCTCGCGGATGGTCGACGACCTGTTTGGCGACGCCAACACGCGCAAGCGTTACATCAGCCGCCTCGTCCACCATTTCCTGACCGGCGCGCGATATGTCGAGGTCAAGGGGTTTCGCGAGCCGCTCCTGCGCTGGCGCGTCGCGCTCAAGGGGCCGCGCCGCGAATTCCTCGACGCCCTGCAGGACTTCGTGGTGCGCGAGGTCATCACCAGCCCCGAGGTCCAGCAACTCGAGTTCAAAGGCCAAGCCATGGTCGTCGCCGTGTTCGAGGCGCTTGCCGCCGACCCGCGCCGCCTGCTGCAGCGTGATGCCCTCGACCGCCTGAATGCGTCGGATGGCGATCTTCGCGTGATCTGCGATCAAGTCGCGGCGATGACCGATACGCACCTGCTCAAGACTTACGAGCGGCTGTTCAGCCCCCGCATGGGTTCGGTCTTCGACCGTCTCTAACCATCGAAGAAGACGCGGCGCGACCGATGGATGTGCGTCGTCATGATTGCCTGAGCCCAGGCTGCGTCGCTGATCTCGAGCGCCTGAACGAGTTCACGGTGCTCCTCCTGCGCCTTTTCGAGTTACAGCCTGTCATAGCGCCGCAACGACAGGGGAACGATCGGAACTTCGACCAGGCGCGGCAGGCCCGATCATCGGCGATGCCCTGACCTTCCGGGCTACCGGCGAAAAGTTCAGCAAGAATGGGTCGTGGAAGAACGACGCCGCCGGTGAGACCCTGGGGACCAGCCTCCACCACCGGAACCCTGCTGGTGGTCGCTAAGCTCACCGTCAAGCTCTTCGGCATGATCGTGCGGGGCGAGGACGCCCCCCTCCGCGCAGACGCGCATCAGCGCCCAGAACATTGTCGATCCCAGCGGCAACGTCGTCTACGCCAGCCAGACCAACTGTACCGTCAACGGCAACCCGTTCATCTGCGGCACTCTGCCCCGCTGCAGTAACGTCGTCTCCGCCAATACCGAGATGACCGAGAATATCCGAAATCTGCTGGCAGTGGACACCAATCGGGTCGTGTCGTCGGAAAATACGGTCGATCACTATGGCTTACTGCGGCACACCGGACACGCACACGCCACGCTCAACTGCGAGTTGAACGACCGATTTTCGATTTCGGTGCTCGGCGGCTTCAACCGGGAAAAGTTTTCCACGCTGATCGATCTCGACCGCTTCGACACCTCCATGCTAACTTCCGCCTACTCGCCATCGGGCTACTTCGATTTTCCCTATGTGATCGAACGTGACAACAGGGATTGGTCCGCCAAAGGGCGCCTCAACTTCGATTCGGCAAGCTGCGCGGTGTCATAGGTAACAGTTATCTTTATGCGCGTACCTACTCGGGGCTCGGCAGCGGCCTCTCCACGGCTTTGGCATCGATCTATTCCAAGGGCGGCAAGGAACAGAGCAAGACCACGGGCGCCTACTTTTGCGACTTCACCGACGGCCTCGCGCTGAGCGCGGAAGGCCGTTACCAGGTCGACGAACTCGCTTCCTATGTGTCCTCTTCGGGCCTTACCGTTCCCGCCGACGTGTTCGTTCCGGCCGGCAATTATGCTCCGGGTATGCTGTTGGCGAACGAGACGTTCAGGAACTTCACCCCGCGTATGATCCTGAACTATCAGGTCTCGCCGGAGCTGATGCTCTATGCATCGTGGGCGAAGGGCATTAATCCGGCCCAGTTCTCCCGGAATCCTTAGCCAGTCGGCCGCCATCCAGCAAGCCGCGGCCGATGCGGGCATGACGCTGACCGTCGATCCCGAGAAGATGGCAAACTACGAAGTCGGAGCCAAGGGCCGGCTGTTCGACGGCAGCATGACCTACTCGATCGCCGCGTACTATGCGCAGTGGCGCAAGCAGATCAACTCGATCCTCCTGACCCTGCCTAATGGCACTTGCACGAACGGCATCGGGTACGTTTCCTTCGTGAGCGGCTATTTCAACTTGGGCTCCGTCAACCTCTACGGTGTGGGAGGGCAATTCGCTTGGCGTCCGGTAAAACTCATAAGCATCGACAGCATCGACGGTGGCGCTGCCATCAACGTCACCAACATTCGCGATTTCGTCAGCTCAACAATCACTGCACTTTCCGGATTCGCCGAATACAGCGGGAACGAAATGCCCAATACCTCGAAATACTCAGCGAATCTTGGTGTTCAATTTGGCGGCAACGTGAAGGGTCAGGATGACATGACTTGGTTCGCGCGAGCGGACTGGAATTACAAGTCGGATTTCTATTCTAATCAAGCCAATCTCGCAACGACCAGCGATGCAACAAGGTCAACGTACGCGGTAGGTTCGATTGGGCATTGCCTCGATCCAGGCATTTTTGACGAATCTGTTCAATAACAAAGCCTACACCAGCGCCGCCGACAACTGGACGATCGAGCAGAGCTACGCCTATCTTTCGACCCACTCGGCGGTTCTTGCCGGGCTTCCGTTTGGATGGCCGGCCCTTTGTATGTGGACGCTATGAGAGGAATATCGGCATCATCGTTGGCCCGACAATGCACGGAATCTCTCCTCGATCTTTAGTCCTTTATTTTTTAAGTCATATGATCCAACATTAGAAAAACCATGACTGGAGAGATTCTGATGGCCGATCTTGGCGCGGCGGAGCGGCTTGAGGGATTCAGCCTGCTTGATCCGATGACGCAGAGCGATCCGTTTGCGATGTACGAGGCGATGCAGGACGCGCCCGGGATTTATCGGATGCCGGAGACGGGGTTCTACATCGTCTCGCGCTATGCCGATCTGCGGGCCGTGTTGACCGATCCGGTGACGTTTTCCAACAAGGTGGACCGCGCTTCGTTGCAAGGACCGGAGAATGCCGAAAAGCTGCGCGCCTATATGGAGAGCAAGGGCTGGCCGCATATTTCCACCCTGCAACGCACCGATGCGCCGGATCATGGTCGCTACCGCAAGCTGGTGGACCGCGTGTTCACCGTCGGGCGCGTGCGGGAGATGACGCCGCATATCGAGGACGTCGCCCACCGCCTTATCGATACTTTTACTGCGCGGGGGGAGTGCGAGTTCATCAGCGAATACGCGATGCTGCTGCCCGGCACGATTCTCGCCGAGGAGATAGGCCTGCCTTCCGATCAGGTCACGACGTTCAAGAAGTGGGCCGATGCCATGCTCGCCCCGGCATCCTACGTGATGAGCGAGGAGCAATTGCTGCGCAACGCCGACATCGAACTGGAGGCGCAGCACCACCTTGCCGCGCTGTTCGAGGAGCGCCGGGCGCGGCCAACCGGGGACTGGATTTCCGCGCTCGCCACCGCCCATGCGGATACCGAGGAGCCGTTGTCGATGGCGGAGCTGCAGAGCGTGATGAGCCAGCTCATCGGCGGCGGCTTTGAATCGACGATGACTGCCATCGGGCACGCCATGATGCAATTGCTCAACCACCCCGACCAGATGGCGCGGCTGCGCGAAGATCCCAAGCGGATCAAGAACTTCGTCGAGGAAGTCATCCGCTTCGAAAGCCCCACGCAGGGCCTGCGCCGCCGCACCACGCGTGACGTGGAACTGAGCGGCACGGTGATCCCGAAGGACTCCGTTGTCATCGTCCGCTACGGCGCCGCCAACCGCGATGCAGCGAAGTTCGCCTGCCCGCACATGTTCGATATGGAGCGCAGCAACGCCGGAACCCACCTGGCGTTCGGCGCGGGCGTGCACTTCTGCGTCGGCGCTGTGCTGGCGCGGCAGGAGATCGCCATCGGCGTCACCGCCATCCTCGAACGGCTCGACGACATCGCACTGGCGCGCCCGCTGGCCGAACCGATCCACCGGGCGAACTTCCTGACCCTGCCCCTGCGGGAACTGCCGATCCGCTTCCGCGTCCGCCCATGACCGACAAGCAGGACCGCATCGAACTGTTCGTCGTCGTGAAGGGCCACGCCTTCTCGCGCGATGGGCTGGAGGACATGCTGCGCGCCATCGGCTGCGAGCCGACTTTCGTGGACCAACCCGCCGCCGCCGTGCTGCTCAATCCCGAGCAGATGCGGCGCTACGACGCGCTGCTGTTCTACGACATGCCGGGGCTGAACTTTCGCGCTCCGGCGGCAGAGCGGCCCGGATTCATCGCTCCCCCCGAGTATTTCACACGGGGTTTCGAGGGACTTATGGCCGAAGGCAAGGGCATGGTCATGCTCCATCACGCCATCGCCGGATGGCCCGCATGGCCGCGCTATGCCGAGGCTATCGGCGGGCAGTTCCTTTATCGCGACGCCGTGATCGACGGGGCACCGCGACCCGACTCCGGCTACCTTGGCGAGGTGGCCTACACCGCGAAAATCGCCGATCCGGGGCACCCGGTCATGGCCGGGCTCCCCGAGCGGATCGACCTTGTCGACGAACTGTATCTTCAGCAGGTCTTCGACGATCCGGCCATCCATCCCCTGCTCTGTCTTGATGACGAAATGGCGCCCGAACGGTTCCATTCGGCCCGCCGCGCGGTGCAGCGGCTTGGCGCTGGCGAAGGTGAGCCCTGGCACCCCGACCGGCTCAACCCACTGCTGGCGTGGGCGAAACCGGCAGGTAACAGCCCGCTCGTCTACATCCAGCCGGGCGACAGCACGCAGACTTACGAGTGCCCATATTACCGGCAGTTGGTGGGCAATGCGGTGCGGTGGGTAGCGAGCGATCAGGCCCGTGAATGGGCGCGCCGATCGTAGTCCCGAATCACCTTCGAATCGAAAAGACCACCTCGTCATTGCGCGCGTAGCGAAGCAATCCAGAGCGGCGCAGAAAGGCTCTGGATTGCTTCGCTATGCTCGCAATGACGACGGTTTGGGAGGAGGCACTCAACGGCACTCAACGGCACCCAGCAGCACTCAAGCGCGGCACACCACCGCCAAGGCGCGCCTTCAGGCGACCTGACATGGCCGCAAACACCCTCTGCGTCCGCAAAATCGGCCCGATTTAAAAAGGCAGTTGCCTTAATTTTAAACCGCGATAAGTTAAGTCCGCCGCACCAAATTTAACGACACAATCGCGGCTCGAACCAAGCGCAAACGCAAAAACAAGCTGGTCGAGGGGAACCTGAAATGATCGAAGCAACGAACCATAGGTCGTGCCGTGCCCTGCTGCTCGCGGGCACCGCATTTCTGTCCGTCACGTGCGGCGCGACCACCGCGCTCGCGCAGGACGCAGCGCCGCCGCAGCAAGGCGACGCGCCGGCGTTCAGCGCCAACGATATCGTCGTCACCGCCCGCCGCCGCGCGGAATCGGCGCAGGACGTGCCGGTCGCCGTCACCGTCATCTCGGCGCAGGACATCGCGCGCCGTGACCTCACCAGCCTGGAACGCATCGCCGCCGCCACGCCGCAGCTGGTGATCGGGCGCAATGTCTCGGGCTCCGGCGCGCAGCTGACCTTGCGCGGCATCGGCTCCAACTCGCTGTCGATCGGCGTCGAGCAGTCGGTCGCGGTGATCGTCGACGGCGTCTACTACGGCCAGGGCCGGACCATCAACGAGGGCTTCTTCGACCTCGCCTCGATGGAAATCCTGAAAGGTCCGCAGTCGCTGTTCTTCGGCAAGAACGCCACGGCAGGCGTGATCTCGATCACCACCGCCAACCCGACCGACCACTTCACCGCGCAGATGCGCACCGGATACGAATTCAACGCGCAGAAGGTCTATGGCGAAGGCTTCGTCTCCGGCCCGATCGGCGACACGGCTGGCTTCCGCCTTGCCGTACGCGCCTCGAAGGATTTCGGGTCTCTGTTCGACAACCGCGCCGGGCCGATCACCTACAACACCCGCGACACGCCGACCGCGACCACGGTGTCCCCCAACACCGCGCATACCGCCCTGCCCAGCAAGAGCGGCCCGCGCGAACGCGACGTGCTCGTGCGCGGCACCTTGCGCTGGGAACCGACCGACGACCTGACCGCGACGGTCAAGGCCAACTACGGCTGGAACAGGACTTACGGCGGCGCCTGGAACTACAACGTGTTCGCATGCGACGGCGGCACCAGCACGACGACGCCCGGCGTCGCCTGCACGCCCGGCTTCTACAACCGCATGAACGACCTGCCCAAGGACATCGCGGACCAGACCGCGCTGGTGAAGGACCATAACTTCAACGATTATCGTTCGTGGGGCGTCACCGGCAACATCGACTACCAGCTGGGCGACCTCGCGGTAACCTCGGTCACCAACTACAATTTCAACCGCAACCACTGGACCGCGGACATCGATTACCAGTCGTCGCCCACGGTCAACATCTGGGGCGGCGAAGTCAGCCGGTGGAAGGCGTTCAGCCAGGAATTGCGCGTGCTTTCGCAGTTCGACGGCCCGCTCAACTTCCTCGTCGGTGGCTATTACCAGAACACGAAGCGCACCTTCGACCAGGTCGTCATCAACGCCAATGCAGAGAACAGCGCCGCGCCCGAGGGCTATCGCTACGTCCAGTATGCCAAGGAATCGACGACCGACGGCGAAACCCTGTCGGGCTACGGCCAGCTGATCTGGAAGGTCATCCCCGAGATCGAGGTGACCGGCGGCGTGCGCTACATCCACGAGACCAAGGACAGCACGTTCTTCCAGCCTTACGCCAATCCGCGCTTCGCGGGCGTCAACTACGACGTGACCCGGCGCCTCTCGGCCAACCAGACGTTCACCAACTGGTCGCCCGAAGCGACGGTAGCGTGGAAGGTGACGCCGGACATCAACGTCTACGGTGCCTTCAAAACGGCCTACAAGTCGGGCGGCTTCTCCAACAGCTCGATCCTGACGCCGCGCACCGAGGCGGACTTCTTCACCTTCGATCCGGAGAAGGGCAAGGGCTTCGAGGCAGGCATCAAGACGATGCTGTTCGACCGCCAGCTGCGCTTCAACGTCAGCCTCTATACCTTCAAATACACCGACCTTCAGGTGACCTATCTGGACTCGGCGGCGCTCAGCTACAACTCGGTCAACGCCGGTTCGGCACGCACGCGCGGCGTCGAGGTGGAGTTCGACTATGCGCCGCGCGGTCTTCGCGGGTTCGGGCTGAACGGATCGATCAACTACAACAAGGCGAATTACGGGGACGGCATCGCGCCGTGCTACGGCGGCCAGTCGCTGGCGAACGGCTGCACGCCCGGCCTGCTGGTGCCGCCGGTGCCCGCGACCGGCACGACTCCGGCGCGGCCGGGCACGCCGGGCCAGAACCTCGACGGCGTGTCCACTTTCGCCGCGCCGCGCTGGACCGCGACGCTGGGGATGAAGTACGACACCGACATCAGCGACGGGCTGACCGCCGGGTTCGGGGTCGATAGCCGCTACAGCTCCAGCTATCTGACCTCGGCCTTTGGCTCGCCGCTGTCGCGCCAGGGATCGTACATCAACCTCGACGCGCAGATCCACATCCGCACCGCCGACGAGCGGTGGGAACTGGCGCTGCTGGGCAAGAACCTGACCAACCGCTTCGTCGTCACCGGCGTCACCGACGCCTCCGGCTCGGGGCTCGGCACCGGGACCAACGCCAACCGCATCGCCGACCAGGCCGGGTTCGGCGCCATGCCGCGCACGATCGCGCTGCAGCTGACCTGGCGCATGCCCTGAGCGGCGGCCGATCATATTCACGGAGACAGCCTTGCCCCAACCCGACCTTCTCGATCTTCACGGTTCTTCGGCGCTGCAGGCGCTGACGGTCAGCGGCACGCTTGCCTGTGCCGCCGACCGGTTCGCCGACCGTCCCGCGCTCGTCTACGACGGGCGGGAGGCGACTTATGCCGAACTCTTCGCGCAAGTCGTCGAGCGGGCGCGGTCGCTGGTCGGGCTGGGGGTGAAGCCGGGGGACCACGTCGGCGTGCTGGCGCCCAACTGCTGGGACTACGTGGTCCTGTACTATGCGATCGAGATGGTGGGCGGCTGCGCGGTTCTGCTCAATGCGCGGTATCGGGCGGACGACCTCGCCTACGTCATCCCCAAGTCGCAGATCAGCCTGCTGTTCGTGGGCGGCCATGCCTGGCGGCACTGCGACTACCGCCCGATGCTGGGGGAGGTCTTTCCCGAGCTGGCCGGATGGAGCGGGGGCGAACTGTCGGTCGCAGCCGCACCGGCGCTGCGCGGCGTGATCGAACTGGGTGACGAGCGCCCCGGCAACTGGCCCGGCCTCGCCATGCTGGAAGCCGCCGCCGAGGGCGTCGGCGCCGACGCCGTGATGGAGCGGGGGGCGGCGGTCGGGCCTGACGACGTGGGCCTCATCATCTTCAGTTCGGGCACCACCTCGCGCCCCAAGGCCTGCATGCTCACGCACGGGTCGCTCAGCCGGATGGGCGCCGCGATGGCGGGGCGTTTCCGGCTGACGGAGCAGGACCGCGTCTGGGACCCGCTGCCGCTGTTCCACATGTCTACGATCCTGCCGATGGCCGGGTGCCGGGCGACGGGCGCCTGCTTCATCGGCATGGGGCACTTCTCCGCCGACGAGGCGATGGACCTGCTTATCGAGCGCCGCCCGACCGTGCAGTACGCGGGCTTCCCGACGATCATCTCGGCGCTGGTGACGCATCCGCAGTTCGACCGCTACGACCAGTCCGACCTGCGGATCAACCACGTGGTCGGCCCGGTCGACCTCATGCGCCGCTACGGAACGCTGTTTCCGGGCGCGAAGTACGTCAACAGCTACGGCCTGACCGAAGGCACCGGCGTCCCCTGCTACAGCGAGATCGACGACCCCGACGACGTCCTGTTCGAAACCTCCGGCCCGATCTGCGAAGGCATGGAACTGGCGATCTTCGGCGCGGACGGCCGGATCGTCCCCGACGGCGAGCCCGGAGAGATCCGCATGCGCGGCTTCGGCGTCTTCGCGGGCTACTTCGACGATGCCGAGGCCACCGCCGCCGCCGTCGATGCCGGGGGCTGGCTCCATACCGGCGACCTTGGCCGGATCGGCGCGATGGGGCGCGTGGTCTACGAAGGGCGCCTCAAGGACATGCTCAAGATCGGCGGCGAGAACGTGGCCGCCGTCGAACTGGAGAGCTTCCTCGCCACCCATCCGGCGATCCGCATGGCGCAAGTCGTCGGCGTGCCGGACGAGCGTTTGATGGAAGTCGCCGCCGCCTTCATCGAACTCAACCCCGACGAAGCCTTGAGCGAAGAGGACGTCGCGCGCCACTGCGCGGGGCGCATCGCCAGCTACAAGATCCCGCGCTACGTCCGGTTCGTCGAAAGCTGGCCGATGAGCGCCACCAAAGTCCAGAAATTCGAACTGCTGCGCGGCTTCACGCCGGAGCGCAAGATCGACCCGGCCGGCCTCGCGAAGTGACGGTCGTGACGCCCATCCGCGAAGCCGGCGCCGATTACCCGGAGGCCGCCCCCGAACCGCAGGGGGGATCGCGGGCGGGCTGGTATCTGATCTTCGTCCTCACCCTGGCCTACACCGCCAGTTTCATCGACCGGCAGGTGCTCAACCTGCTTGTCGGCCCGATCAAGGCCGAGTTCGGGCTCGACGATACCCGCCTCAGCCTGCTGCAGGGCCTTGCGTTCACATCGGCCTACGTCGTCATGAGCCCGGTGTTCGGACGCATCGCCGACGTCGGCAGTCGCAAGGGCGTGCTGATGTTCGGCATCGCCTTGTGGAGTATCGGCACCAGCGCCTGCGGCCTCGCGCGCAGCTACTGGCAGCTGTTCCTGGCGCGCTTCGGCGTCGGCGGGGCGGAAGCCTGCCTGACCCCGGCCGCATGGTCGATCATCGCCGACGCCTTCCCGCCGCGCCTGATCCCGCGCGCGTTCAGCGTCTACATGATGGGGCCGTATCTTGGCGGCGGCCTCGCGCTGATCTTCGGCGGATTGCTGCTGCAGGGCGCGGAAGGCTGGGACTTGTCTGCGGTGCCGCTGCTTGGCGCGATGAAGCCGTGGCAACTGGTCTTCTTCACGGCAGGGCTTCCCGGCGTGCTGATCGCGCTGCTGCTGGTCTTCGTGAAGGAACCCGCCCGCCGCGCCGCTACCGCAAATGCCGAGGTCCAGACGATGTCGTCGGCAGAAATCTGGGCGACGTTCCGGCGCTGGCACGGGTTCTACGGCAATTTCTACCTGGGCATGCCGCTGTTCATCATCCCGCTCTACGCCTTCCCCGCGTGGATGCCGACTGTGCTGATCCGCAAGTTCGGCGTCTCCGCCGCGCAAGTGGGTGTGCAGTACGGCATTGCCGTGCTCATCACCGGATCGCTCAGCGTGCTGGTCAGCCCCTGGGTGGCCCGCGCGGTGGAGCGCATGGGACGGCGCGACAACCTGCTTCTGGTCGCGCTGGGCGCCTCGGTCGCGATGGTGCCGCTCAGCCTCGCGCTCATGGCCGCCACCGATTACTGGACCGCCTTTGCCATCGCGACGGCGGCGAGCGTGCTCTACAGCTTGCCGCAGGCGCTTTCGTCCTCCGCGCTGCAGCTGGTGACGCCCAACCGGATGCGCGGCATCGCCTCGTCGATCTACGTCTTCGTCGTCAGCGTGGCCGGGCTGGCGCTGGCACCTACGTTCGTCGCGCTCATCACCGACCATGTCTTCGGCGACGAGGGCCGCGTGGGCGACTCCCTCGCCATCACCTGCGCCGTCGCGGCGGCGGCATCGACGGTGTTCATCGCCCGCGCCCTGCCCACGTATCGCCGGATGCTGGACGAGGCGGCGTAAGACCGGATGAGCCCCGACACTCTCGCATCCCCCCCCTTCGTCGTCTCCCCCCACTTCGTCATTGCGAGCGTAGCGAAGCAATCCAGGGCGGCTCAAGCCGCCCTGGATTGCTTCGCTGCGCTCGCAACGACGAAATCGGGAAGGCAGGCTCGACCTGTCAGTCGGCCTTGATCATGTCGGCGAACAGCGGCGCATGACGATGGTTGTAAGGCGCGGTCAGCGCGACGGTCATCTGCACCATGGTATCGTCCACCAGCGCATCGAGTGTGATGCCCTGATCGAAGTGCGGAAAGCCGCTGTCCCGCCGCATCAGCATGTTGAGGAACATCAGCTTGCACAGCCCCACGCGCAAACGCAGCTCCACCGGCGGCACGTAGTTCACGCGCTCGACGATCAGCCGGCGCACCCGGCGCAGAGCGGGCACGGGGACCTCGGGATCGTCGTAAGGGTGCGGAATGCCTTCCGCACGGGTGCGGGTGAGGTACTGGGCGAGGAAGGCGGAGTACGGATGCCGCCCGTTCTCGTCGCTGATCGTCAGGTGCGGCAGGCACATGATCTCCAGCAGCGTGCGCGCATCGCCGAGCAGCCCCGCTTCCTCGGCGCGGTCGAGCATGGCGGCGCGCAGCGGCTCGAACATCTCGGTGCGGTAGTCGAAGATCGCGTAGACCAGCGCTTCCTTGGTGCCGAAGTGGTACTGGACGGCGGTATTGTTGCCCTGCCCTGCCGCCGCCGCGATCTCGCGCAGGGCGACGCCGTCGATCCCGCGATCGGCGAAGAGCTTCTCGGCGGCCTCGATGATCTTGATCCGCGTCGCGGCGGAAGTGACGTGGCGGCGACGGCCGCGCTCCGGCGCAGTTCCGGTCTCGCTGGCTGCGGTGTCATTGGGATCGGATCGGATGGTGTCGTGCATGGCGTTACCCTCCTGTCCCGGCCGCGCTGCTTCGGCAAGGCCCCATGGCCCGCCGCGCCGATCATGACCATCTTGCTGCCCCCGGCGCAAGCCCTTGCAGTGCAGCATCGCCACTATCACGCGGGTCAGGCCCGCGATTTTCCCGGGAGAGCATGACATGAATGAAGCCAGGGTCGCCGTTGTCACCGGCGCCGCGCAAGGCATAGGCCGCGCCGTCGCCGAGAGGCTGGCGCAAACGGGGCACCGGCTGGCGCTGCTCGACGTCAAGGGCCTCGATGCCGTCGCCGATGCCCTGCCCGGCAGCCTCGCCCTGCGCTGCGACGTGGCCGACCCGGCCAGCGTCGAGGACTGCGTGGGGCGCATCGCCGCCGAGTGGGGCCATGTCGACGTGTTGGTCAACAATGCCGGGATCAGTCCCAGTCACGGCGGCCGCTCGCTGCCTGTCGAGGAGACCGATATCGACGAATGGCACCGCGTGATCGCGGTCAATCTCACCGGCACTTTCCTGATGTGCCGGGCCGTGCTGCCGGTGATGAAGCCGCGCGGATGGGGCCGTATCGTCAACTTCTCCTCGCAAGGCGGCCGCATGCGCTCGCGCCTGTCGGGCGCGCACTACGGCGCGACCAAGGCAGGCGTGATCGGCTTTACCCGCGTACTCGCCGGGCAGGTCGGCGCCCACGGCATCACCGCAAACTGCATCGCGCCGGGCCGCATCGTCACCCCGCAAAGCGAAGGCTTCGGCGACAAGGGCACATACACCGACGACATCCCCGTCGGCCGTCTGGGCGAGACCGACGACATCGTCGCGGGCGTGGAGTACCTGATCTCCGAACGTGCCGCGTTCGTCTCGGGGACGGTGCTGGACGTCAACGGCGGGTTCTTCATGCCGTAATTCTCCAAAAAACAATCCCGTGACAAATATTTAACCTGACCAAAGACGCACTTGTGTAATACCGCCTCTACAATGCTTTAGAGGCGTGATGACCGACATCGTTCGGCATTGCGAGCGAAGCGAAGCAATCCAGGGCAACATTGCGCCGCCCTGGATTGCTTCGCTTCGCTCGCAATGGCGATGCTGGTTTGGTGTCGGCTCATTCCGCTTCGGGACGCGGCTGCGACTGCCGCATCATTGAAACGGGGGACTACTGGTGCGATCGAACAAGACGTGGACGGCATGCGCGTGCGTGCTGGCTCTGCTGGTGACTTCATGCGGCGGCGGCGAAAGCGGCGGGAGCGGAGGCGGTTCCACGCCGACGCCAACGCCGACCCCTGCCCCCACTTCGACACCCACGCCGGTGGCCGGGTGCTCGCTGCGCGAACGGCAGGACTGGGCAGAAGCGCAGCTGCGCGAATGGTATCTCTTCCCCGAGACCCTGCCCGCGAACGCCAATCCCGCAGCCTACACCACGCTTGACGACTACATCGATTCGCTGACCGCCAATGCCCGCGCCCAGAACTGGGACCGCTTCTTCACCTATCGCACCTCGATCGCGGAAGAGAACGCCTATTACGAGCAGGGCTCCTCGGCCGGGCTCGGCGTCCGCCTGGGCGTCAATTCCGCCGCCCGCCGCCTGTTCGTGATCGAGGCGTTCGAAACCGGTCCGGGGGCGACTGCCGGGATGCGGCGCGGCACGGAAATCCTCGCCATCGGCACCAGTTCGGGCAACCTGCAGACCGTGCAGTCGCTTTGGGTGGCAGGCGGCGTCAACGCGGTCGCCGATGCGCTCGGCCCGGACGAGGCGGGCGTTACCCGCGTGCTCCAGATCAGCGACGCCAGCGGAACGCGCAACATCACCGTCGCCAAGCGCGACTTCGCGCTGCAGCCGGTGTCCAGCACTTACGGCTACAAGGTCATCGACCAGGGCGGGCGCAAGGTAGGCTATCTCAACTTGCGCACCTTCATCTCCACCGCCGAGCCGCAGATGCGCACCGCTTTCGCCGCCTTCCGTGCGGCAGGCGTGACGCAGCTGGTGGTGGACCTGCGCTACAACGGCGGCGGGCTGATCTCCGTGGCCGAGCTGATGGGCAACCTGATGGGCGCGAACCGCACCGCGTCGGACGTCTTCGCCCACACCGTCTTCCGGCCGGAAAAATCCGCCGAGAATACCACGGCCTACTTCGCGGCGCAGGCCGAATCGGTCGCGCCGACGAAGATCGCCTTCATCACCTCGGGCGGCACCGCCTCGGCGAGCGAGCTGGTGATCAACGCCTTCCTGCCCTACCTCAATGCCGACGTGGCGCTGATCGGCGCGAATACCTACGGCAAGCCGGTGGGGCAGATCGCGATCGACCGGCCCTCATGCGACGACCGCCTGCGTATCGTGGCGATCAAGGTCCAGAACAGCGCGGGCGAAGGCGACTATTTCAACGGTCTGGCCGACCGCATGAAGAGCACCTGCACCAGCAACGACGACATCAGCTACGACATGGGCGACCCGCGCGAGGATTCGACCCGCGTGGCGCTACAGTTCCTGTCCGGCCAGAGCTGCACGCCGATCGTCGGCCAGAGCATGGCGCGCATGGCGGTGACGGCCGACACCTCGGAAAAGCGCGACATCCTCGCACCGGCGCGGCCCAGCACCCCGCAGCGCGAGGTGCCGGGTCTGTTCTAGTTCTGGCCCGACCTCCCCTTTTGCCCGGTTGCGGCCGGGCGGGGACTCCTTGACCCTGCGGTTGCCGGTCAACGGCACCACGGGAAAGAGGAGAGGCCATGAAGCGCGCATTGTTCCAGCAAGCCTGGTTCGTGAACAGCATCGACGAGGCCGCGCAGAAGTGGTCCGACGCCTTCGGCGCCGGGCCGTTCTGCATGGTCCGCCACCACCACTGCGACGAGTTCACTTATCGCGGCACCACCGAGGAAGCGGACGTTTCCTATGCCTTCGGCTATCTCGGCGACATGATGATCCAGTTCATCGAGCAGCACGACGACAAGCCCTCGATCTACCGCGACATGTTCGCGAAAGGCGAGGAAGGCTTCCACCACATCGCCTACCTGGTCTCGGACTTCGTGGGCGAGCGGCAGCGCTGGATCGACATGCGCTATCCGCTGGCCACCGAACTATGGGCGGACGAGGTCAACGCGGCCTACTTCGATACTCGCGCGCTGAACGGCGGGTTCACCGAGATCCACGGCGACCCGCCGCACATCATGGGCCTCTTCGCGCACTGGAAACGGCTCCACGACGCGCGCACGGCGGACACCCCGGCGGCCTACGAAATGCAGGACCTCGCGTTCTACCGGCGCGCGCCGCTGTTGGAGACGGCCTGACCCCGGATTACGCGCGGCCCTCCATCTCCGCCCACGCCCGTGCGAAGGCCCGGGCGTTTGCGGCGATCTCGGCGGTGCTCAGGCCGACCTTGTAGAGCGCCGAGCCAAGGCCGAAGCCGTCCGCGCCCGCCTGGCGCCAGGGCTCCATATTGGTCGGCGAGATGCCGCCCACCGCCAGCAGCGGCACGTCCTTGGGGAGCACGGCACGCTGGGCCTTGACCACCGCGGGGCTGGCGGCCTCGGCCGGAAACAGCTTGAGGCCGCTTGCCCCTGCCGCGAGTGCCGCGAACGCCTCGCTCGGCGTGAAGTAGCCCGGCAGCGAGACGAGGCCGCGACGGGCGCTCTCGGCGATCACGGCGACGTCGGTATTGGGCGAGACGATCATCGCGCCGCCCGCGTCCTGCACCTCGGCGACCTGCCCGACCGTCAGCACCGTGCCCGCGCCGACGATCGCCCGGTCGCCGACGCGCCGCGCCAGCTTCTCGATGGTGACGAGCGGGTCGGGCGAATTGAGCGGCACTTCGATCAGGCGGAAGCCCGCCTCGACCAGAACGTCGGCGGCGGCCTCGATTTCGTCGGAGCGAATGCCGCGCAGGATCGCGACGAGGGGAAGCTGCGCAAGCGCGGTGGCAAGGTCGATCATGGAGTCATATCCCGGATGCGGGTGATGCCGGCGATGAAGGCAGCGTGGCTGTCGACGATGACGGCCTCTCCCCCGGCGATTGAAATGGCGGCGGAATAGAGCCGCGCGAGCAGCCCGTCGGCAAGGAGATGCACGGTCTGGCCCGGCACTATGCGGGAACGGCAGTCGGTGCCGAGCAGCAGGCCGCTGACATAGGCCGCCGCCGTGCCGGGAGCCCGCGCACCCAGTACCGAGGCCGCGCGCACGCCGAACAGCGCGGCGAGCAGATCACCGTCGGCGCTGGCCTCGACGCCCTTGCGGAATTCCTCGTCGGCATCGACTCCGCCGGTCATCTCGCTGCCGATCAGCGAATGGGCCTTGAGCATGGCGAACATCTCGCCGGTCATGGAACTGGTGAAGTCCGCCAGAACCCCGCCCTGCATGACCGCCCACTTGACATGGGTGCCCGGCTGGCACAGCAATGCGTCCGCAGGCGCAAGCCCCGCCGCGACGGCGCCGAGAAGCTGCACTTCCTCACCACGCATTACGTCCTGTCGGCCACCGCTGTCGCGGCAGACGCCGGGGACGATGTCGACGCCCTCGACCGGCGAGACGAGGTTTCCCGCAAGCTCGGCAATCCCGGCAGGCGCGGCGACGTATCCCGCGTCATGCCAACCCCGGTTGGAGCCGACCATGCCCGCGAGCAGCATCGGTAACCCGCCGTGCCGCGCGCGCAGGTCCGCGACGGAGGCCGGAAAGCCGCCAGCCGGAACCGAGAGGACTCCGCCGTCATCCTGCTCCGAGGCGACGACCTCGCTCTTGTCGATGACGTAGGCACGACGATTGGTCGTACCCCAATCGACAGCGATGAAAGGCCCGCTCACCGGAAGTCCGCGTAAGGGACGCAAGGCATCAAAACCACAGAAACCGCTCCTGCACCGAACCCGGTGGCCATCGCCTGAACCACGTCCCCGGCCGAGATCGCATCTTCGCCCGGCCGCTTGGCAGTGGCAATCGAGACGACCGCTCATGACGCAGCGACATGGCCCGAATCATGGCCATCGGAGTTTATCGATGCATCACCGTATAGAAATTCATATTTATAAGATCAATTGACGCGAGCTTCGGCGCATCGCTTCCGTGCAGGCCTCGTTTCATCCGCCGGGGCTGAAGAACTCGACGATCGCGCCTTCGGGCGAGCGGACCGCGAACAGCGTGACGGTCCCGTAAGGCGCGATCACGAACGCCGCTGGTTCGATATGGAGTGACCCGCCCCGGCCGACGATCGCGGCGGCATAGGCATGGGCATCGTCCACCTCAAAGCGCAGGCACAGGATGCCGACATTGGGCGCCGCGCAGTCGGCGTCGCAGCGGCGGCCGTACATCGCGGCGTTGTGGATCAACTCGACTCCGCCTACCGACGGCCCCGGCGGGTTGAAGATCACCACCCGGCGCTGCGCCCCGATCGCGGCGGGCAGCGGCAGGCCGAGCACATCGGCACCCGGCTCGGCCACGCCCTCGACCATGAAGTCGAGGTCCTTGTGCCAGCCCAGCACCTCCACGTAGAAGGCAATGGCGCCTTCGATATCCGCCACCATCTGCGTCGAATTGAACACCGGCGAAAGCCTGCCCGAAGGATCGAGCCCCGGCACTTCGGGCGAGTAGCGCTGGATCACCGCAAGGTTCAATCCGTCCGGGCCGATCGCCACGACCTGCCGGACCGAGAAGTGCGCCTCGCTGTAGTCCACCGGCTCACCGAACGCCGTCCAGCCGTGGCGCTGCAGTCCGCGATAGACCTTATCGACGTCGGCCGAGAACATGTCGACGTCGAAGATTCCCCCGGTGTCCCACGTTCGCTGGCTGGAACGCATGACCTTCTGCTCCACCCCGTGGAAGCGCACCAGCCTGAGCGCGCCGCGCCCGGATGCGGTGTCCTGCGGCACGAACAGCGCCTGTTCGATCCGCGTGCACTGCTGCGGAACATGCCATGCCGCGAACTGCGAAGGCGGAGCATCGGGCAAGTCGCCGCGGTCATAGCCGCATACTTGCGTCAAGGGCGCCGCAAGGCGGTCGATGTCGAACGTACTGACGACGGCTTCCTGGATGGGCTGAATGATCATGATGCCACAGGATGCTCGTGAGCCGCCGCCGCTGTCCCGCGAGCAGCGCGCCGGTGTCCGACTGACGAAGAAACCTCAGCGCTTCGGAGCGACCTCGGGAATGTCGCTGGCGACCATCTCCCTGCGGTCGCGGGCGATCGACCAGATGCGCCGCCTGGCCTTGGGGTCCCAGTCGATCGCCTGCCCCGGCGTGGCGATGGCGAAGGTCTCGACCAGTTCGAGGCGCGAGCCCGCTTCCGGCAGGCGCAGGGCGTAGAGTTCGGGGCGATCGTGGCCGGTCACGTAGATCAGCCCGTCCGCGCCCCAGCTCATCCCCGAGCAGCTCTTGGGCGCCATGCGGGCGAGAACCTCCTCGGGGAAGGCCCAGGTCTGCTCGATGCGGAACTGCTCGTCCATCCGCGCCAGCACGGTGTAGCGATAGTCGCGGCCCGGCTCGCCGCCCTTGCCTTCGTAGTTCGCGAAGACCGCCCACCACTTGCCGTCATGCCGGTCGATCACGGTCAGCGATCCCGGTCCGAAGCCGAGGCTGACGGTGCCGGAATGGCGCAGCGGGCGGGTGTCGAAGATCTCGATGGCGCTGGTCTGCGGCACCGCCGGGTAGTTGGAGGCGGCGCAGTAGAGCTTCGTCTGGACCACCGTGCAGCTGTTCATGTGGGGAAACAGGCGGCGCTCGCCCTCCCACTGGTCGACCTTCTCGGCATTGGAGAGACGGTATTTTCCGATGCGGTCGTTGTCGATCGCATAGACGTATTCGCCGTCCGATGCGGCGCCCTGATGCGCCTCCGGTGCTGCCATCCGAAGCGCCACGGGCGCGGCCGCCCGGGGCGCTTCCGGCACGGCATCCGCCAGCGACGCCGTGGAAGCGAGCAGGAGAAGGACAGGCAGTAGTCGGACCATGTATGCGTTCTCCGGGATGGATCGGCGAAGCGCTTACGACCGCCATGCTACGCTACCATGTCGGAACGGGCCGCCAGGAAATTGCATGCGATGGTGCATCTTTCCTGTTGCCCCATCCATCCCGGACAAGGCAGGAGGAGTGCAACCTTTTCGCAATTGCACACGGAACCCCCAGTTTGGCCGTCAGTCCTGCCCGCAAGCGCCCCGAACGCGCTTCCACCCGCGCCCCCAACGGCAAGACGAGCGAAAGCACTCCGACCCGCCAGTCGCTCAAGAGCGCGCAGACGCGGGGAAGGCTGATCGAGGCGACGATCCAGTGCCTCGTCAAGGTCGGCTATTCCGGCACTACGACCCCGCTGGTCGCGGTCGAAGCCGGACTGTCACGCGGGGCGATGCTCCACCATTTCGAGAACAGCGCGACGCTGATCCGCGCCACCATCGTCGAACTGCACGAACGGCGCCTGCGCGCCTTCCGCCGCTCCTCGGAAATCACCGAGCACGAACCGACGACGATGGTGACCGCCTATTGGAAACAGGTCCAGAAGCCCGCCTTCGTCGCCTTTCAGGAACTGGCGATGGCGGCGCGCACCGATGCCGATCTCGCCCAGATCATGCGGCCTCTCCAGGTCGAATATCGTGAACGCTTCAATTCCGAAGCTATCGCCCTCTTCCCCGAATGGCAGTCCGCGCCCGAGCAGTTCGCACAGGCCATGGCCCTATCCCAGACGCTGATCGAGGGCATGGCGACCGGCCTCATGACCGGCGCGCTGGACGAAGTGATGGTGCCAGCGCTTCTCAAGATGCTGGAAGACAAGATCCGCACCCTGCGGCCCAAGGGCTGATCAGGCGAGGCCGCGATCGCCCTCGGCGGAGAAGTAGGTCGGCGTGCGGGCATAATAGTCCGCGCCCAGCCGGCAATCGACCAGCCCGGCATCGACCGCAAGCACCTGCCCGGTCACGTTGAGGCCGTCGTCGCTGGCGAGATAGGCGAAGGCTCCGGCGATCTCGTCCGCCTCGACCACGCGGCGCAGGGGATTGCGGGCCTCCGCCGCCTTTCGCATCGTCTCCGCATCGCCATAGGCAAGCTCTGTCATGCGGGTCGGTACGTTGCCGGGCGCCACTGCGTTGACCCGGATGCCGTCTGCCGCCAGTTCCGCCGCGACGGACCGGGTCAACCCGACCACCGCATGCTTGGCCGCCGTATAGGCATGCGGCCCAAGCGGCGCGAGACCAGCCGCGCTCGAGGTCGAGAGGATCGCGCCCGAGCCCTGCGGCCGCATGACGCGCGCGGCGTGCTTCATGCCGTAGAACACACTGTCGAGCAGCACCGCCAGCGTATTGCGCCATGCCGACTCCCCGATCTCCTCGACCCGGCCCACGGCGCCGAGTTGGCCGGCATTGTTGATCATGCAGTCGAGCCGGCCATGCAATGTGATAGCCCGGTCCACGAGGGCGGCGACGTCCTCCTCGCGGGTGACGTCGCAGGGAACGAAAGCGGCGGAAAGCTTCTCGGCCAGCGCCTGGCCCGCATCGTGCCTGATGTCGCCGAGCACGAGCACGGCGCCCTCGCGCGCGAACCGGCGCGCGGTCGCTTCGCCAAGCCCGCTCGCCGCGCCGGTTATCACAGTGACCTTGCTTTCAAGCCGCATCGTTGCCCTCTATTATCGATATGGAGTGGCCGGTGCGCGATTGGAGGATCGCACACCGGCCAAGGTGTGAGGGGAAAATTCCCCCCGATCAGTAGTGGTAGGTGACCTGCACCTGCACCGTGCGCGGGATGTTGGCATAGCCGCGCTGGTCGCCCAGCACGCCCCCGTCGGTCCCGGTGCCCCGGCCGGTGCCCGGCGCATCCAGCGCGCCGGAGATGACGAACTGGTTGGTCAGGTTCTTGCCGATGACCGCCAGATCCCAGCCCGCCTTCGAACTGAGCGTCAGCGACGCGTCGAGGTTCACGTACTTGGGCTGCGTCGCGATCGGGTTGTTGAACGGCGATGCATTGTAGCTGCTGGAATAGCGGGCATCGGCCGAGAGCGTCAGCGACATGTCGGGGCTGAGGTCTGCCTCGTAGCTGGTGCCCAGCGCCGCCGTCCAGCGCGGCGCGTTGGCCGTCGGCTTGCCGCTCAGATCCTGCACGAAGAGGCCGCCGTAAGGGCTGCTCGCGGTGGGATTGCAGCCCTGCAGGCGGGTCTGGCCGGTGACGCACGGTGCGATGAAGTCCACGTAGCGCGCCTTGTTGTAGTTCAGCGCGCCGCGCATCGTCAGGCCCGGAAGCGCATGCGGCGCCCACTCGGTCGAAATTTCGATGCCCTTGGTGCGCGCCGAACCCGCGTTCGTGGTGATGTAGCGGAACGTCTGCGCCTCGAAGAAATCGACCTGCAGGTTGGTATATTCATACGTGTAGAGCGCCACATCGAAGCGCAGCTGGTTGTTGAACAGCGTGGTCTTCACGCCGCCCTCGAAGCCCTTGGCCTTCTCCGGCTCGAAGTCGAGATCGGCGGGGATCGACGCGTTGGTATAGGAACTCTGGTTTGAGAAGCCGCCCGACTTGTAGCCGGTCTTGAAGCCGCCATAGATGTTGACGCCCGGCACCGGCTTGTACGACGCGGTGATTTCCGGGCTCCAGTTGGTGAAGGTCTGGTTCTTGTAGATCGGGTCGTTCAGGCGGTTGATCTGGCCGGGGCGATTGACCGGGTGGACGAAGAAACTGTCCTTGGTCTCATGCGTGTAACGGATACCCGACGAGAGTTCGACCTCGGGCACGACCTTCCAGGTGACTTGCGCGAAGGGAGAGATCGTCTCACCCTTGGTGTAGGAATCCTTGCCGAAGGCGACGTATTCCCATTCCGGCCGCTGGGTGCTGACGCGCGTGTTGCCCGAATAGACGTACTGGTCGGACTGCAGTTTGGTCTTCTGGTACAGTACGCCCAGCATCATGTTGACCGGGCCGTCGTAGTTGGTCTGCGCGCGCAGTTCCTCCGAGAACGCCCACCACTTCTCACGCGAGCCGACGTAGATCTGCACGGCGCGCTGCTGGTAGTCGCTGTCGGTCAGCCAGCGGTTGTTCTGGTTCTGGTAGTTCGTGGCCGACGTCAGCGTCACATCGCCCAGGTTCCATTCCAGATTGTTAGTCGCCTGCCAGGAGCGGTACTTCGTGTAGAGTTCGCCATCTGCGCGCGCGAATGGGAAGTTCGCGGCGATCTCGGTCGGCATCTGGTTGTGGTAGTATTTCCAGTCCCGCTTGCAGGGCACGCCGGGTTGCAGCGTGCTGAACCCGGTGGCGCAGGAGAACACGATGTTGTTCCAGGCGCCGTCGTTGGTGGTCGTCTCGTTGGCGGACACCTTGAAAGTGTTGGTGATGGTGTCGGTCGGCTCCCACTTGAGCGTGAGGCGGCCGACCAGTTCCTTCTCCTTCGGACCGCGGCGGTCGCCCGGAGGCGCAACCAGGTTCTGTACCGGGCCGCCGGCCTGGTCGGTGACGGTGAAGGGCTGCGCCGTGGCGTAATTGCGCGAATAGCCGCCGAACATCTTCGATGCCCGCAGCGCCACGCGCAGCCCGAGCGTGTCGGTGAGCGGCGTGGAGATCATCTGCTCGATGTAGGGCCGCTTGGCCCGGAACTCATAGCCCACACGGGTCGAGCCCTCGAAGCTGGAGCCGGGATCGGCGGTGGTGATCGAAATCACGCCCGCCGTCGCGTTCTTGCCGAAGAACAGCGCCTGCGGGCCTTTCAGCACCTCGATCCGCGACAGGTCGAAGAAGCCTTCGTTGAGGATGCGGCCGCTGGCGTAATAGATGCCGTCGACGATGATCGCGGTGGAGGATTCGATGCCCAGCGCGCTCGCCGGGGTGCCGATGCCGCGCAGCGAGATCTGCGCTCCCGAACCCGTCGTCGCGCGGCCGACCGTGAGGTTCGGCGTCGTCGCGGCGATGCGCTCGATGTTGGAGATGTCCTGACGGGCGATCTGCGCGGGCGAATAGGCGGTCACCGCGACGGGAATGTCCTGCAGCGATTCCGAACGCTTGCGCGCGGTGACGACGATTTCTTCGAGGCCGCCCGCAGCCGCCTGAGGGGCGGCGTCCTGAGCCATCGCGGGGCTGGCGAGGCCGATCGCGGAAGCCGACGCCATAAGCCCGGCGAGCAGGCAGGCGCGATGAAAGTTCGGTAGGTCCTTCATTCTCTTCTCCCCGTTCATCTCTTCGCTGCGAAGGATGACTTATTTAGAAAATCGAAGGCATGACCACAGCCCCCGGACATGCCGGAGTGCGCGGTGGAGCCAGTCTTCATCCCGTTCCCTGGAGCACCCGGCGATTCGTCGCCATGGTGATCCAACCTCTTTTCTGCCCGGCTTTATGCGCAGGATGATCCGCCGTGACAATAAAAAAGTCGATCATGATTGCTTTTTTATGGTGCGCGCAAGCCCGCAACCCCGCCAAACCTGCGGGTTTCAGCGATAGGCCGCATTCGAAGTGCGGCCAGATAGCAACAATTGAGCTAGACTTATTACCCGTCGCTCGCCATGCTTCGGGTCATCGACCGCGAGCGTGACCGCCTTCGTGCGGAGGCGCTGCGGCCCAACGACAATCATGGATGGAGAGGCGCCCGATGCCGGTCATGGCTGAGAGGATTTCCGTTGTGTCGCCCGTCGCGGGAGTGAAGCGGCGATGAGTGAGGCTCTCGATTACGACGTCATCGTCATCGGCACCGGGGCGGCGGGTCTCAGCGCCGCGGCGCTTGCAGCACAAGGCGGTGCCAGTGTCCTCATGGTCGAGGCGGCCGACCGCACCGGCGGGTCGAGCGCCTTGTCCGGCGGCGTGTTCTACGCGGCGGGCACATCGCTCCAGCGCGAGGCCGGGCTGGAGGACGACACGGCCGAGGCGATGTTCCACTATTACATGACGCTCAACCAGTACAAGCTGGAGCCCGCCCTGGTCCGCACGCTTTGCGAACGCTCGGCCGAGGCGTTCGAGTGGCTGCGCGAAATCGGCGTCGGGTTCACCGTTGAAAACCTCTACGCCTCGGGCGTCGACAAGGTCCGGCGCGGCCACCGTGCGACGGACGGCGGTGCAGGCATCGTCGAGGGCCTCGAAGGCTTCCTGTCCGGCAGGAACATCGACACCGTCCTCGATACCCGCGTCGAGACCCTGCTGGTCGAGAACGGCCGGGTCTGCGGCATCGTCGCCGACGGCGCGCCGGTGCGCAGCGCCGCGACGGTGATCGCCACCGGCGGCTTCGGCGCCAATCCCGAACTGCTGGCACAGCTCTATCCCGATGCCTCGCGTTACGGCGACCTCCACTGGTATATCGGCGCCCCTACCTGCCGGGGCGATGGCCTCGGCCTTGCCGCGCAAGTGGAGGGGCAGTTGAGCAAGGCCAATCGCGGCCTGCTCCTGATCACTCCGGGCTTCGTCAAGGACCTCGAAAGCTACCTCCCCGGCTGGCTGATGATGGTGAACCGCGACGGGCGCCGGTTCATCGACGAAACGATAGAATATTCGGTCCTCGCCGCCGTCCTCGACGAACAGCCGGGACGGGACTGCTTCGCGGTGTTCGACGAGGCATCGCGCCTCGCCTCGAAGACCACCAAATACCGGCCTGCCCCCAACTGGACGGCGGACCGGCTGCTGGACCATGTGGAGGCCGGAACGCTGATCAGCGCACCGACGCTGGAGGACCTTGCCGGGAAACTCGGCGTGTCCGCCGCCCGTCTTGCGACGACGGCAGAGCGCTACAATTCGCTGGTACAGATAGGGAACGACGAGGACTACTTCAAGCCCTCGGCGATGCTGCGGCCGGTCGCGCAAGGGCCGTTCTACGCCGCGCATATCCGCCCGGCCGTGATCTGCTGGACGGGCACCGGCATCCGTATCGACACCGAAGCCCGCGTGCTCGGCGCCGACGATCGCCCGGTGCCGGGCCTTTACGCCGCCGGGGAGACGACCGGCGGCATGTTCGGCCAATGCTACGCGGCGGGCGGCGCCTCGATCGGCAACGCGGTCGTCTTCGGCCGCATCGCCGGCGCCAACGCCGCGAAAGAGAAGGTGAGCGCATGAAGAGCACGGACATGACAGTGGATGTCCTCATCGCCGGCACCGGCGCGGCGGGTCTCACCGCCGCCGTCACCGCGCGGCGCGCCGGGCTGGACGTGCTGGTGGTGGAGAAGGAAGCCGTCTTCGGCGGCACCACCGCGACCTCCGGCGGCGTCCTGTGGGTGCCCGGCAACCACCACTCCCCGGCCATGCAGCGCGCCACCGGCCAGAGCGACGACATCGAGAGCGCCCGCGCCTATCTGGTCGAGGAAACCGGCAACTACATCGAGCCCGACCGGGTCGAAGCCTATCTCGACACCGCGCCGCGCATGGTGCGTTTCCTGGAAGAAAACAGCCACGTCCGGTTCTACGGCATGGACTATCCCGACTATCATTCAGAAAGCGACCATAGCTCCATCGTCCGCTCGATCGGCACCGTCGATTACGAGGCGCGCGAACTCGGGCCGCACCTGAAGAACCTCAAGCAGCAGTTGCCGCAGACGCTGTTCCTGGGTTTCGCCGTGGGCTCGGGCGTGGAAATGATCCAGTTCATGAAGGCTGGCCGATCAGTCAAGGCGCTGGGCTTCGTCGCGAAGAAGCTGGCCCGGCACTTCGCCGACGTGCTGCGCTATGGCGAGGGGCAGCAGGTGGTGCGCGGGCGGGCGCTGGTGGCGCGGCTGGTGCGCACGCTGTTCGACCTCGACGTGCCGATCTGGCTGTCCTCCCCCGTTGCCGGGCTGACCCGCGCGGACGGGCGCGTCACCGGGGCCGAGATCGACACCCCGCAGGGCCGGGTGCGGATCACCGCACGCCGGGGCGTCGTCCTCGCCTGCGGGGGCTATCCCAACGACCCGGAGCGCCGCGCCGCCACGTTCCCGGCACCTGCGAACAACCACGAGCAGCGCAACCCCACCAACCCCGGCAACACCGGCGACGGCATCCGCCTGGCCGAGAGCGTCGGCGGCGTCTTCAACGGCAATGTCGCCCATGCCGCGCCATGGATGCCGGTCTCGGTGCTGCCCGGCTCGACGGACTTCACCGGCGTCTGGCCGCACCTGATCGACCGGCAGAAGCCGGGCTTCATCGCCGTGCGCCCCGACGGCCGCCGCTTCGGGGACGAATCCAGCGCCTACCACGACCTCGTCCCCCAGATGACCCGCGCCAGCGAGGGTGACGCCAGCGCATGGTGCTGGCTGATCGGCGACGCGGCGGCGGTGAAGAAATGGGGCATCGGCATGGTCCGCCCCTTCCCCATTCCCCACGGCGAGCACTTGCGCAGCGGCTACCTCAAGCGCGCCGCGACGCTGCACGAACTCGCCGCCCTTTGCGGCATTGATGCCGCCGCACTGGAAGCGACCGTCGCAACCTTCAACGCCAATGCCGAGGCCGGGGTAGACCCTGATTTCGGACGCGGCGGGCGGGTCTACGACGTCTACCAGGGCGACCCGGAGCACCAGCCCAACACCTGCCTCGGCCCGCTGACCAAGGGTCCGTACTATGCCATCCGCATGGAGGCCGGGATCATCGGCACCTTCGCGGGGCTCAAGACCGACCGCCACGCCCGCGTCCTCGACGGCGAGGGCGCGCCGGTGCAGGGCCTCTACGCAGTGGGCAACGACCAGGCCAACGTCTTCGCCGGGGCCTACCCGGGCGCGGGGGCGACGATCGGCCCTGCCATGACCTTCGCCTATATCGCGGGCAGGCATCTTGCGGGGCAGGCGGCGTAAATGGAGGAGTTCGACTTCATCGTCAGCGGCGCGGGCTCGGCGGGCTGCGTCGTCGCGGCGCGGCTCAGCGAGAACGGGCGTTACTCGGTGCTGCTGCTGGAGGCGGGGCCGGAGGACAAGGCGTTCTGGATCAGGCCGCCGATGGGCTACCCGATGCTGTTCGCCGATCCCAGGGTCAACTGGATGTTCGAGAGCGAGCCCGAGGCCGAACTGGGCGGCCGCCGCATGTACCAGCCTCGCGGCAAGGTGCTGGGCGGGACCAGTTCGATCAACGGCATGCTCTATATCCGGGGCAACGCGCGCGACTACGACGACTGGCGCCAGCGCGGCTGCGAGGGATGGAGCTTCGCCGACGTCCTGCCCTATTTCCGCAAGGCCGAGGACCAGCAGCGCGGCCCCAACGCCTATCACGGCGTCGGCGGACCGCTGACGGTGTCCGACCAGCCGGGCCGCTCCGAGATCGCCGTCGCCATCGTCGAGGCGGCGCAGGAGGCGGGCATTCCCTACAACCCGGACTTCAACGGCGCGGAGCAGGAAGGCACCGGCTTCTTCCAGACGACCACCCGCAACAACCGGCGCTGGAATACCTCGCAGGCGTACCTCACCCCGGCGCGGGGGCGGGCCAACCTGAAGATCGAGACCGGCGCCCATGCTACCCGCGTCATCGTTGAAGGGAGCCGCGCCACCGGGATCGAGTACCGCACCAAAGCGGGCCTGGTTACCGCGAAGGCGCGGCGCGAGGTGGTGGTCTGCGGCGGCGCCTTCGGATCGCCGCAGCTTCTGCAGCTTTCCGGCATCGGCCCCGCCGCGCACTTGCGCGAAAGCGGCATCGCGCCGGTGCTCGACCTGCCGGGCGTCGGCGCCAACCTGATGGACCACTTCTACATCTCGCTGATGTTCCGCTGCACCCGGCCGATCACCATCAACGAACTGGCCAACAGCCCGCTGCGCAAGCTGAAGGCGGGGATCGACTACGTCCTGTTCAACAAGGGGCCGCTCTCCAGCAACGGCATCTATGCGGGCATCTTCACCCGCACCGACGCGCGGCAGGACCGGCCCAACCTGCAGGTCAACACCAACATCTGGACCGTCCAGAGCCGCACGGCGGCGGGCATGAAGGCCCACCCCTTCCCCGGCTTCACGATGAGCCCGGTCCACCTCAACCCGCGCGCCAGCGGCACGGTGCGGCTGCGCGGGCCGGACCCGCTGGCCGACCCGGTGATCCGCCAGAACTTCCTGACCGACCGCGTGGACGTGGACGCGATGATCGCGGCGGTTAAGGTGGTGCGCAGCGTCGCCGCCCAGCCCGCGCTCGCGCCCTATAATGCGGGCGAGATCTCGCCCGGCGCGGATGCCCGCAGCGACGCGGAGATCGAGGCTTACGTGCGCGCCGCCGCCATCGCCAACCTGCACCCGGTCGGTTCGTGCCGGATGGGTGTCAGCGCCGACGCGGTGGTCGATCCGCGCCTGCGCGTCCACGGCATCGCCGGGCTTCGCGTCGCCGACGCCTCGATCATGCCGAGCCTGCCGTCCGGCAACACCAACGCCCCCTCGATCATGATCGGCGAGAAGTGCGCCGACATGATCCTGGAAGACGCCCGATAAAAGAGGAGAGAGACATGCCGACACTGGAACAGCGCATCGCCCGGCTGGAAGCGGAATCGCAGATCCGCCAGCTCGTCGCCCGCTACTGCTTCACCATCGACGACCGCGACATCGACGGCATCCGCGCCCTCTTCGCGCACGATGCAGTGCTGAAATCGGCGGACGGGGTGATGAACGCCACCGGCGTCGATGCGATCATGACGCAGTACGACGGGCGCTTCGACGTGCTCGGGCCGGGGCACCACTTCATGCACGACGTCCAGATCGACTTCGTCGGCGATGGCTCGCTAGAAGCGACGGGCCGTGTGATCGGCCATGCGGAATTGTGGCGCGGCGGCAGGATGATGGTCACCGCCATCCGCTACGACGACAAGTACCGCAACACCGACGCGGGCTGGAAGTTCGCCGAGCGGACGATCGGCTTCCTCTACTACGTGCCGATCGAGGAGTATCCCGGCATCCTCTCCACGCCCTTGCGCAACCACGCCTATCCCGAGCCCATGCCGGCGGATTTCCCCGAGCGCCTGCCGACGTGGATCGCCTACGAGAAATCACGCGGGAGGGGTTGAATCCTCCCCCCTCCCCGAGCCGGGGAGGAATTTGCACCCACCATTCGTCATTGCGAGCGCAGCGAAGCAATCCAGGGCGGTCTTGCGCGGCCCTGGATTGCTTCGCTGCGCTCGCAATGACGAACTTGGGGTTTGCAGATACGACAATA
>Ga0308159_1000262_pt1 | contig 156843 bp, 156 predicted proteins | sample PhyCR1_FD_201040 | JGI IMG/M metagenome (GOLD analysis project Ga0308159, IMG submission 201040) | Phyllosphere microbial communities from UC Gill Tract Community Farm, Albany, California, United States - DLSLC.R1 | ecosystem: Host-associated > Plants > Phyllosphere > Unclassified | place...
AATCATTTCCTTATGGACGTAGTAATTTCTGTTGTAAATTATGTGTACACATCTTTTTTAAGATTGGGCGGCTCCAGGGTCTATGGAGATGGAAATTCGGGCGCCCTGGTCCTGGAAAGGGAATTGCGCGAAGATAAAGATCCGGATTTGTGGATGCTTGAGATTGGCTCATGCAGAAAAGAATCATGCAGAATGGCCCTTTCCTTAGATTGAACAAGCTAAGTAAGAAAATCACCCATTAAAGAGCAAAACCAAAACATGCATTAAAACAGAACATCTCGAACGCAAAATGCCCTGAAAAGAGTTGCTGGACGGCAAAGCAGAGTTAACTAAAAAAAGATTGACGATCAACTCTTTAGTTCTACAAACTGAACAGACAAACTGGTCTTTAGATGGGATCCGTAAATGTGGCATGGTAGACTATCTTGATAAATTGCCCCATACGTAGTCCCATGCCTGCAGAAGGAACTGGCTTCATGATATGTGTCATAAAGGTCACAGGCATCCGATTCTATCATTGATTGACGGTTATTCAGTTTTCAAAGCTTTCTTCCTCCTGTAAAACATCCTCTATTTTTTTCGATAGAGAAAGGCTGTGGGTCTGGGAGTACCCTCAAATGAAAAAGAGCTGGTCGAAAATATCTGTGGTAAAGTAAGTCGCGACCAATGCAAGCACAATTACCGTCCAGCACAGTTCAGTTTCGTGCTGAAATACCCAGGCGCCGATTTTTCGGTATAAAATTAATCTGTAAGGCATATATAGATTTGGGAAAATGAGATTGACTTGTTAACAACAACTCTTAGCACGAAAGGTTTTATTCCGCATACACTTTATCGTATTCGGAAGTATTCACTAGTGGAATGGCATTGGTTATTAAAGTTTGGTGATTTTGATCCATTAACTAATGAATAGTCAACTCTCCATGTGTCTTGCGATTGCACGAATATCCCGTGGTCAGCAACATGAACGCTTTGATAGCCTGACTCATTTTAGATTTCTGGTTTGTTCCGATTCCAAAAACGTTTCCTCACTGTTAAAATCTTTTTTATATCTCATGACGGGTAGTGAAAAATTGTTATATGGTTGCTGCAACAGTCAAGAAACTAAGAGAATTTTATGGTTAAAAAATATTTTCAACCACATTATTTTATACCTAGCCCTAACAGATATGGAAGAAGGCCACTATTGCTTATTCTGGGTGGAATAAGCATGAATGTGACGAAAATGTACATTTTTTGATAACTTTGATCCTATTGAAATCAGTAATAAAAGGATGATAATACATATGCATATCCCCTGCGCTGTCTCACTCTGTGCCAAATGCTCTTTTGATCTTCCCTGTTCCACGAGTATGATGATTTTATACATACAACAAAGATGCTGTATAGAAAGTTTTGTATATGCCAGATTATTAGATTAGGTGCATCGGTTTTGAGCAAATTTTACATCTATAAATCTATCGACTAACCGGCTTGCACATTAGATAAGATGTTTCAGGCGTCCGCCCGTTGCCGCAACATCTGTAGGGATATTTGATATGCACGCGAGCAAAGTGAAGTTGATTGGGATCTTGTGTGCTGTAGGTATTTCTCCCTTCGTGCTCCACGTGGCATCTTTCCGGCTCTTATTCACCTGTCTGGCATATTTAAGAATTAATCCCGGTTTTATGCCTGCATAGGCACTGTGTGAGCTACCTGCACAATCTCTGGAAGGCTTTTAATCTTCAAGGGACCGGACGTATAAATTTTTGCAGATAATGGTCTGTAAATTATAAGTGTATATTGTGCTTATGATCATTTCCCATCTAGGCTAAATAGCAAGCTCTTAATACAAAGATCAGGCGGTCAAAATTACAAAATATTATGAATGCTGGTCTTTTAATCGTTACTTTGTTCACATACACACTGTTCAACGGGAGCAGTAGGTATATAAGCTAGCACAGGGGATGGGACCCCTGTGCATTTTTTACAAATTTGCAGGGCCTGATAGCAGGTTCTTTTGTCTCGGTTGGAATGCCGCAGACGTTACTGATGTTGAGTTGCAGCATTTTACTTTTGATTACATTCTCGACTGATAAAGTTTAAAATACAGTACCGATAAAAACTTACTGCAATTTTCAGGATTTTCTTTTGCGGGACCCTCAACGAGCAGGGTAATTCGATCCTATCCACTAATTATGTGTCTTTTTATGAGAATAGGACAAACAGTAAAGTGAATGCATATAGGCTGGAAAACGAGTTCAAAAGCGGAGGGGTTTGAGAAAATGCTGGAAAAGAAACTAGGGGAAACCGATTTTTATTACAGAGATCAGGAATTTTAGTATAGGGTGTGGAATGCTGGCAATAAGCTTTACCTGTTCGAGACCAAAAATACGGGCAGATACAAGAATAAAAAATTCAAATCCTGTAATTTATACGTTATTGCGGCCGACGATAAGCTGCTGCGCGAATATTTTATTTCAGGGGGTTTTCAGTACTACAGAGATTATCTTCAGGAGAAAGGCAAGCCTGAGCATAAAGGAAAAAAATACTTTTACAGGAACTTCATCGATGAAAAGCAAAATGGTAACGATTCATTCTACTTGAAAGATGATGTGAAATAAACACAGATGAATTAAATTATATTAGACTGTCTTGTTACCTCATCTAACATGCTCTACGTCAATTTTATAAAAAATGTCAGATACAAATCTTTTAACCATAAGAAAAGAAAGGAATTTAACCCAGGAGGAACTATCTGAAAAATCGGGTATTTCTCTAAGGACGATACAACGTATCGAAGCAGGCACGCCACCAAAAGGATATACTTTAAAAACGCTGGCTATGTCTCTGGGCGTAAGTGAAGAAGTTTTATCAGGTAGAATCCAAATTGACCATTCCGGGTATGCAGTGGCTAGGATAATTAACTTATCTTCACTATTGTTTATTTTTTTTCCACCGTTAAACTTTTTGGTGCCTCTAATAATAATGATACTTAAAAAGCAATATGAGCCGATTGTGAAAAGAATTGTTTCTCTCCAATTGTTATGGACACTGGTAGGGGTGGTGCTGTTGTTGGTAATTTATATTTTAAATGATTGGTTTGCGGTACAGAGTAGGGTAACAATTTCGCTGGCAATAATCTGGATGCTTATAAACGGTGTGATTATTGTCTGCAATGCAGCCGCACTGACCAAGGGACAGAATCCAAAGATAATTCCTGGAATAAACATTTTATAGACAATTGGCGGTATTTTGGCGGCTTATTTGCGGACTAATGGCAAGGCTATTCTCAGATAAACAGCCGAAATTTGCTTTCATAATCAGAAATATGAAACGAGCAAACGCCATCTTTAAATTACGATACATCATCTCTCCAATATTATTCTTCACTTGCTGTTTTGGGATTTATAAAAACTGTGCAGCGCAGCATAGTGTTCCTGTAATTAGGGCAACGCGTACTGATGCGATCATTACCGATGGAAAAAATGTAAAAGTTCAATGGAAAATTGACCCCAACTTAAAACCTGATATTTATTATGTAAATGTACCTTCAAAGCGGAGCAAGGTAACCTTGCAGACGAATGAGGAAAAGATAAGCTTTATTACAAAACCTGATAAAGGTTATGACTTCGTTGTTCTACTTAATAAACAGGACAGCTGTCATATAAGAATATCGTCAGTTCTTCCACCCTCGCCCCTTGTACTGGATTATGGAAATACTTTTCCAAAAAAAATACCTTTTAAGTTAATCGGCTCACGTATCTATTTTACAGGCCGTCTTAATTGTAAGGCTGTCAATATTCAATTTGATCTGGGGGCAGGGACGAGCGTGGTAAGTAAGCTGGCATCAGACCGCTTGGATCTTGAGTTTTCAAAGAGTACGGTTGTAAGCAATACCAGCGGGATACATAAGGAGCGCACGAGTACCTCTAATGTGCTGGATATAGATGGATTATGTTGGTCTGGGATTGAAGTGACCGAGGTTGGAAATATGCAGTCTTATGAAGATATGATTATAGGCAACACACTTTTTCGGGATAAAATTATTGAGATTGATTACGAAAAGATGGAACTTACTGTTCACGACCAACTTCCTCATAAAGCAAAACCATACTCAGGCCAACCTGTTTATTATGAGCAGGACCGGCCAAAATTTAAAGCCAATTTTATGCACAATGACAAGCGGTATTCCGGCTGGTTTTTGTTCGATACGGGAAGGGACGGAACAATGCTAATTGGTGAAGACATTACGGGGCAGGGTAATAACTGGAAGGAATTTAAGGAGATTATGATCGCAAACGGACGGAAAGTCATTCGTTTGGATGCTGTTATTGCTAAAACTAAAATTAGAGATATTATTACCAATGCTGCAGATCCCGCTATCCCGCAAGGGCGGCCTTCACTATTTGGTAATCAGATACTGAATCATTTCAATGTGATTTTGGATAATAAAGATGGGTGGATATACCTCAAACCCAACAGCAGAGCCACAGTGCCCTATTCCGATTATAAAAGTTTTCTTCAGCAAGCAGGTCCAGAAAAATAGGAGTAGTCACTTTAAAACGAAATGGGATGACAGTTTAAACGCGCAACCAGTATTTTCAATATGCCTCCGATTTTGACATTCTGTTGTCGTTTAAAGAGGCTCGATAGATTCGTTTTTGTAGCTTAAAAACAGTCCGTTCGATTGTGTTCCAATCGATTTCTGACCATTCACATTCATACCTTAACTTTTCAGCTTGGTTCATAACTTTTTTACTAATACTTGCAACTCTATCCTCCAAATAATCGTGTTAAAGTCTGCCTATCCCAAGTATTACTTTGGGCATTTGCTTCTGAAACAATCCTCCCCATACACATCGCATGCGGCCGACCGCCTGCTCAAAGTTTGACCTTTGAGAGCGGGTATGGTGGTTACTCCATTCCATAATTCTGTTTTACGTTGAACTTAGATTCCTGCTGTTCACCGGGAATTGACTGGTATCAATCTGAACTTCGATACTTTCAGATTAGTCTGGTATTCCGCACCTTTTGGTGATAGCGTAACAGTCCCTTTCGCTATTTCGCCATTACGGTGATTCAGGCACAGGTTTCTCTCGTAATCTTATTCAACTTTGCTCGGTGGGTTCCAGATCGGACTTCCGGTTACCACCTTTTAACCCAAGCTGGCATAAATATGATCGTCAGGCCATATCCATGTGGTTATGCTTTCATCCCGATACCCGGGAGATTGGAATCACACCAATACAGAACTATAGTTAAACGCATCACTGCGTTCTACACTTTCCTGCTGTCTCAGCAGTTCCGGTGTAAACGGATCTTAGACCAAAATTGGGGAAGAACCACTCTTACCGAAATACACAAGTTGCTTCGGCTTCAGTACGCCCGGTGGTACAACCCTCTCTAAAGCAGTTAGAGAGGGTTTTGGTTTTTTGATTCTTCTGTAATATGACTTGATTGAGCGGAAACGCTGGATATTATTCTTTCGGTCGGTTACCGAATCAACTCTAAGAAAGGATAAGATTAATCTCTTTTACATAGCTTTAATGATAAGCCGCTGATGGCCAGTTCTGTAAAATTAATTTTGTTTTTTTAAGGTATATTGTTTTTCATCCTCGGTAAACAGCAGGGATTTTTCACCAGGGTTGAAGACCATTTTAACAGCCCAAGGCTCACATTTAAACGTATGGTCCGGATAAGCATCCATGGAAAATGCGGTGACGGGCGAGCCTGCGTAATGTGCGGCCAAACGGTTCCCTTTTTTAAAGACCACTATTTTCTTGGGATAGTCGGGGCTGGAATAGATACCTGCATATTTATCCAGCTCTTCCGGATTGGGGAGGATTTGTTTATTAGCCGGCAGCTTTATATCATAAAGTATCTTTCTAACGTCACTAAGGCCGATTTTAGAATTAGGGGTATTAACGTTCTGTAAAAGAATTATGGTTTTATCGCTGTCCGTATGCCTTTCTATGTAGCTGATGTACCCGGCCCAGCTACCGGAATGACTCACAATTTTGCCATATTTTTCATTCTGAGAGAGTTCCCAGCCAAAACCGTAATGGTTTTCTTTTCCGTTTTTTGTTTTTAGGGAACCAAAGATCTCCTTTTTATCCTCCGCATTAATGAGTTTGTCCGTGTACAAAGCCCTGTCCCATTTTAAAAGATCTTCCAGATTGGAATGGACCGTGCGGGCTCCGACAACCCCATCGAGGTAATTATACGTTGTTAATTTATTTTCAATGCTATCATAAGCGGAAGTGTAATTTAATAAACTATCCGTTCCATAAGCCTGTGCATAATTTTTTATTTTTTCAGGTGCATAGACACGCCGGTAAATAAAGGTATGTTTCATCTGGAGCGGGTCGAAAATATTTGCCTTCAGAAACTGTCCGTAGGTTTGTTTTGAAACCCTTTCGATAATGGAAGCCAATAAAACATAGCCACTGTTACTGTACTGTGATTTTTCATTGGGCTGAAAATCCAATGGAGGTTTATTTTTAGCGAACTCCGTGATCACATCTGCATTAGTAGCTATTTTGGTTTTATCCCATTTCTCCCGGAACACGTCTACGTATATATAATCAGGCACCCCGCTGGTGTGATTTAGCAGGTTGCGGATGGTCACACCATCATAAAAAGCAAGCTCAGGCAGGTATTTGGAGATGGGATCATCGTAATTTAATTTTCCCCGTTTTTTTAATAAGACGATGCCCATTGCAGTAAACTGCTTGGAAACCGAGGCCAGCTCAAAAATAGTTTGTGGGTTTAATTTTTCCCGGGTTACTGCATCGGCAAAACCATAACTTTTTTCAAAGATCACTTTTCCTTTTTCGGCGATCAGCACATTGCCGTTAAAGGAACCGGAAGCATATAGTGCCTGATAAACAGAGTCAAACAGGCGGATCTTTTCGTTCCGGTCATTCGTTTGGGCTGTTGATAAATTACTGTTCAAGATGAATAAAATTATAATCGAAGTTTTGAAGATATTTTTCATTTGTTTAAATTGATCTTTTTAAGGTAATGAAGCTTGCATGAGCTTACTCAGCCCAGTTTGTGATCGGCAGCTCATGCAGGTTTCATTTTTGGTGGGTTAAAACTAAAAGTTCAGACATAACAATCCTGTCCCGCCCCTGGGGTAGAAAAAATGGAATTCAAAATAAAAGATGGATGAGATTACCTAACCGTTAGTCAGGAGGCTTGACCGGGAGGTCGTCTAAATGTTGCCCGATCCGTTTATTATTGGCCTGTAGTGTTTTTCTGTGCTGCACCATCCGTTCATTGAAGTCCTGTAGTGTTTTTTCGTACTCGCTTTTCGCTTCTCCATGTATAGCAGCCACCGCTACAGGTGCCGACGAAATCGAAGATATGGTATCAGTGTGATGAATCACAGAAGATAACGCGAGTTAGGGAATAAATTTTGCCAAGCTATCCTCGTCACCTAGCTTTGCTTGCCTATGCAACAACACGATAGCTGCATCCGTAAATTGCTTGGAGCATGAGGCCAGTTTATAAATGATTCCCTGCGTATTTTTATATCTTGACAAGGTATCCCGTTGTCCATAACCCTTAGAAAAAACAACTTTGCCGCCCTGTTCAATCAGCACAGTTCCATTGAACTGATTTTGCGCATTCACCATGCTAAATACACTATTTAGCCTTTGCTGTGCCGGATGCTGTGGAAAAGTTTTTATGCTTAAAACAGCAAGTAAACAAACAATCAAAGTTTTTATCGGAATCATAAATATATGTGTTTAAAATTAAGACGCAAGATGGACCGACTTGTTGCATACAGAATCAGTTCAAATTCCAGTATTCAATTTTTCAGCTGCTTATAAACCTGAATTCGCTTAATAATTCGATAAAAGAGAGTCAATCACAAGGAAAATGTTTGTATTTAAGTGTCTGGAACTTAAATGCCTACATATATTATTTGTGATTGACTACTTTAAAATTAGCGATATTTTCTGTCTTGTGGATGAGTTCTGCAAAGATTTTGACAAAACTACGCAACCCTTTATCCTGTGCAGGGCTTCCAAACGCCCACCTACAATGTCCAAGAGTGAAATAATTTCCATCTGCCTTCTTTTCCATTTGAGCGGGTTCGGGTGCTTCAAGGAAATGAACAATATTATTATCTGTCAATCCCCATGGCAGCCGCTTTGCACTAAAACGGATGGATTTCGGCTTGTAATACCTAATATATGGCATTATTCTGGACAAATCAACAAATTGCCGGAAAGTGATTCATAGTGTTTGAAGTTCTTCTATGAAATTGGTCATAGTGCAGTATAGGATAAATGTTCGCCTGCGGATCTAGCACGTGGAGGAACAGTAAACGACTGGTTGTAATATGGAGCAACAAGAATAGAAGACAAGTAACCAGCAGTACAATTTCGGTAAAGACAATATGGTATAATCACAAACGCCGAGTGTACCTTATCTTCTGATCGGTATTTTTTCTAGCATCCCGGCAGAGTAAAGTTTATCGCCCTATTATATTTTGCCAGATATCCGGTAAATGTTATATTTATTTATATAAAAGTTAAGTGCAGTGACTAAAAGAAGAAAATGTTATTCCGGGCCTTTGTTTTGCTATATGTTAAAATGCGAAATCCGCGGGGAAAATTCATAAACCGCCCCCATCTCTTTAAACGTAAATATAATACCATTGTCTATTTCCCGACTTTTTCGTTCACCATCGAATAATACCGGAATATATGTGGTGAAACTTCAACATGCGCTAATATAACTTATATTTGCAGTTATAATTCTTAAAATGAACGCATCGGAGCATATCCATCCTGACCAGTTACTGAAAATACTCTTTCAGTCCCCTAATGCTATTGCAGTATACTCGGGTAGTGAGATCACGATAATCAGCGCCAATGAAGCTATGCTAAAATTATGGGGAAGGGACAGAAGTGTCATCGGCAGAAACCTTCTGGATGCAGTTCCGGAACTTTCCGGTCAACCCTTTATAGGTATTTTAAAAGAAGTGTGGCGTTCTGGTGAAACTTATCTGGGAAAGAATATCTTTGCAGTCCTGAATGTTGACGGGCTGCTACAGGATTTTTATTTTGACTTCGAATACAAACCTATTTTGGATGCAGATGGGAAGACATCTTATATTCTGCATACGGCATTTGAGGTTTCAGCAAGGATTGCGGCCGAGAACGAAGTCATTAAAAAGGCATTGGAAGAACAGCGGCTTAACGGGGAGCTCTTAGCTGTCAATGAACAGATCATGTCTACCAATGCGGAACTTTCGGCACTTAATGAGGAATATGAATCTGCAAATGAACATTTTTTACACTATCAGAACGATCTTCAGCTCCTAAATGAAGATTTGAATGAAAGTGAGGAGCGCTTTAGACTTTTGGTTGAAAATGCTCCGGTTGCCATTGCCATTTATCGTGGCGTCGATATGATAATCGAACAAGCAAATGAGGCAATGCTGGAAATCTGGGGACAGTCGCCACTGGCAATAGGAATGCCGCTGCTTGAGGCGCGGCCTGAGCTTAAAGGGCATAGTTATGTTGATGTAATCAGAAGAGTAATCGATAACGGGACGCCCCACTTTGGTTATGATATTAAGGGCCCTGTTACAAGGAATGGCGCTGTTATAGACGGTTATTTTGATGTTACCTATAAACCGATCCCATTAAAAAACGGTGGAGTTTCAGGAATTATTGTTGTAGCGGTTGATGTGACGGAAAGAACACTGGCACGCATGAGGGAGAAGGAAATTACGGAAGAACTGACAGCGATCAACGAGGAGCTGACAGCTTCAAATGAAGAGCTTTTACAGGCACAGGAGCATCAGCGCGAACTTTACCATACACTGGCTGCCAGTGATGAGCGCTTCAGTTCGATGCTCGAACAGTCCCCTGTAGCAATGGCATCTTTAAAAGGGCCGGAATTTATAGTAGATGCCATTAATCCGGCAATGCTCGAAATATGGGGGAAAGACAAGTTAGTTAAAGGTCTTACGCTCGCAGACGCAATTCCCGAACTGGAAGGACAACGTTTTAATGGCATATTACAGGAAGTATATCATACTGGAAATACTTTTTATGGTAAGGAGATCAAAGCTTCGGTTATTGTAGAAGGACAATTGGTTGACCGTTTCCTTAATTTTATCTATCAGCCTGTTAAGGGATTAGATGGAAAGAGTAGCGCAATCCTTATTATAGCCAGCGATGTGACCGAGCAGGTTGAAGCAAGAAGATCTGTCGATGAAATCAATACAAGACTGCAGATTGCGCTTGACGCAAGTGGTCTGGGTTCGACGGAAGTACATCTTGAATCCGGTAAGATGCAGAGCACCGACCAGTTTAAAAGGATTTTCGGCTATCTTCCCGAAGAAGAGTTTTCTTATCCTGATCTTTTTAATGCTATGCTGCCCGAGCACAGGGATAGGGTAAAGGGACTAATGCTCGAAGCGATACGCACAAACGGCATTTACCATACAGACTATCCGATCAGGTGGAGGGACGGTTCCATGCACTGGATCCGTGCGCATGGCCGGCCGAGATATGATGAACATGGAAAGGCTGACCGCATGGTTGGCATGACTGCCGATATTACTGAAACAAAACAGTTCGAACAGCGCCGGGAAGATTTTCTGAGTATAGCAAGCCATGAACTCAAAACACCTATCACCTCCCTTAAAGCTTCGATCCAACTGCTTGACCGGATAAAGGAAAAACCATTTTCGCCCATACATACGAAACTGATAGAGCAGTCAGGCAAGAGCGTGGAAAAGATGGGCGTGCTGGTGGATGAACTGCTTAATATGAGCAGAATGAGCGAGGAGCAACTCAAACTGGAACGCACTACCTTCAACCTTTATGACATGCTCAGCAACAGTTGTACCCATGTCCGGTTGGAAGGAAAACATGAGCTGGTTATTGAAGGAGACAAAGAGCTGAAAGTGTATGCCGATGAACATAGGATTGACCAGGTGGTCATCAACTTTGTAAATAATGCGGTAAAATATGCTCCTGATTCCAAAGAGATCCACCTTTTTGCACAGAATTTGGGTGACCAGGTCAAGGTATCTGTCAGGGACTTTGGTAAGGGAATTGATAATACCACACTGCCGAATCTTTTCGACAGATATTTTAGGGTTGACCACTCAGGCAAAGCCTACAGTGGGTTAGGACTCGGTCTTTATATCTGTTCGGAGATTATCAAAAAACACGGTGGGACAATCGGGGCTGAAAGTGTTATAGGAGAGGGCAGCACATTTTGGTTTATCCTACCTGTTTAGAATTTTATATCCAATATCTATTAACCAATTGGATATCAGATATGATTTAATAAACTAAACAAAACGCGACCTTTTATAGTTGTCTATCTAAAGGCTGTTAAATAGAATATGGAAATTAAGGGAAAAAGGATATGCGTTCTCGAAGATGACGACGATATACGTGAGATTATAAATGTACTGTTAAAGGAGGAAAAGTACCAGGTTTCTGGTTTTGCCAGTGTTTCCGATTTTATCAGAGGTGGAAAAGGTGGAGGCCCGGATCTTTTTTTACTTGATGTAATGCTACCTGACGGTAATGGCGTTGATGTATGCTCTATGCTCAAGTCGGATAATCTGACACAGAATATCCCTGTCCTGATGATGAGTGCAAATTCTTCCGAGTTAGAGGTTGCAAATAGCTGCAAGGCGCATGGATTTGTCGCTAAGCCTTTTGATATATATGATCTGATTAGTAAGGTAGCCAAGGTCTTGGAATAATTATTATTACGGCCGCTATTTATTGCACATCCAGGTAGCTATCAGGTACCGGCTAAATTTACTGAAAAACACAAGTTAAAGTTTTCAGCTGGTAAATTATTTATTGTCCTTTTTTCGATATTACCGGTGCCGTATAGGTTCTTGCATAATAACCGATTGCTCTGAGAACTTCGAAATATTATGAGAACTGTTATTAACCCATCTATAATAGCCTGACTCCATATCAGGTCAAGCTCGTCGAGTCGCCTGCTATTTTTTTGATATTACTTTGCGTCTATTATAACCCTAATGAGTTTTGTTGTAACCCTATCGGAGAAAAGAAGGGATTATAGGCTACCCCGGACTGACAATTTAAAGAACCGTTCATCTTTTTATGAATGCTCCTCTGAAAGGAATTTGAGAAGTACCAACTATCTTTCTGTAACTCTACCGCCATCTTTGAGTACAGTTAACGATGGCTCAAAAGTAGTTTGCCGGTACCGTCATAAAACACATCCACACCATATTCGGTGAAGGGATCAGGATAGTTGGCGGAAGCGGGATGGCTATCTGATGAGCCCCACGGTAATTATAGATCGCGTCCATAATTTTGAATTACCTAGCAGACTATCTAAAGCTTTTGCTGTTGATCCTGATAAATAATAAAAAAGAATGCAGATAGAAAAGACTACAGATAGAAAAGACTACCGATCATTATTTGTTTGAACAGTACTTCAAAAATACCGTTAAAGCCTGGCTGAGGCAACTTCGGTATTTCTATTTTAAAAGGGGCTTGGGCGGGCATGCAAATGACGTTGATGAATTCCAGAGTGCCTTTTCTTTTACCGGTCGTGCAGAGCTGATCGATAAAAACAGGGAAACTTGGCATTACCTTAAATAGGGGCCCCAATGACTTTCCACAGGCCCTGACCGGAACGCCCTACACGGGAAAATAATTCAGCAGATTAAAAAATAAAATCAGAGCCTTTACGGATCTGGAACAGCCCAGACATTCGATAATTTTTGGTCATAGCGCATTTATCTGGATTTATGATGAATCGGTCCGTATAACGGTGTCCGGGAGGCGGAACAACAGACGCTGTGAAGTAAGCGGAAAACACTTTGTAGCCTGTACGGCACTGGAAGGGCATTCTGACTGTTTGGGATGGTAATACTGAGTGACAGATCACTGGAAAAAAGTGTCTGTTGCATTTCGCGGACAAAAATCCGGAACTGTATGAAGGGGAACCCAGGAACAGTATCATGCCGGAAGCTGGGCGGACACGGTTTCAAAAGCTGCTTGGGTGGAAAAAGGATAAAGGATGCTTATAAAATTTAGCTTTTCCTCCATTTTTTAGATGCTGTAACATTTGAAGCCAAACCCGATCTTTCACAGCCTGGCCCGGCCAGGTATGTAGTATCGATCCGAACGGTTTAAATTGGTAATTTAGCTATGCCCAAAAATCTGGCAAGCGGATAGTTCCAGACCAGTATCAGTTTTGATATGGGACATAAAAAAATTCTGATGTACGCGAAAAAACACCTACGGAAACTTGAAATGCCGTTTATAATCACCTATGTTTCACTATTGGGGATGGTTTATATACTTTCCAGGGTTTCTCTGGAAATCTATACCGATCATAGTCCTGCTTCGCTATGGATCTGGTCCCTTCCGCTGATACTTCCGGTCAGCCTGTATGCCGCAGCAAGGACGGTGTTTTCAAAAGGGGAGAAATGGTACGGGGCAATTGGCTATTGGGTAATATACACACTGTTTGGCCTTTTTACAAGCGATTACATTATTGTCAATGGCGACCTTCTGCTGAGTTCTGCCATAAAGAAGGAAACGGAAATGCAGATGGTAATAACCGATGTCCATAGGGTATTTACCAGGCGCACCTTTGACCATACATCAGTCACACTGAAGAGGGCTTCTGCAACTGTCGTCCTGGAGGCAAGGCCTTATGCATTTTATTATCTGAAAGGCAAAAATGTTATCAGGGTACGTTGCGGACGATCTTTTCTGGGAAATGATTATGCATCTACCGGCGATATATCGGGCAGAGAAAAGCTCACGGCAAGGTGGACGCATTTGAAAGACCGCGTTCGTAGTGTATGGATTTCTGCAGGCCTATTTGCACTACTTATAGTTGCAGGCTTTGTGGTAATTAGATTCTCAGCCAAAAATGAAAACCCCCGGTCTATGAAGCCAGGGTTTTGGAAACTGTTGGGAATAGGAGCCTGGATTATGATCGCCCTGGCATTACTGCTTTATGCAGGGCTATTAATGTATGTTAAATTTTTTACCCATGCTCACCTTTGATGCCATCAGGATTTACTCTGCTTTTTTCAGGTCGGCAAGAGGTATATAACCGGAAGTTTCCTTGCCTGTCGGGCTTGTATAATAAACGTATACCCATTTACCTGCAGTCAAACGGTCAAGATTCAGGGTGACCCTGTCGCCCCTTAACAGGTAGCTTTTAAGTCTGCTTCCTGCCAATGGCCGTTTATAGAAGTAGGATTTGGCTGGAGAAACAGTATAATCCCCAGCGATGGCATCGGTTATTTTGTTGTATATGCCATTGAATTCTTCTGGCAGACGGTCTGTCATGCAGCTACCGAAAGATGCTTTGACCGTTTTATCTGATAATGTTAGGGAAACTCTGCAGGCCGGATCATTTTCATCACTTTGTAACAAACAGCTATTTGACCGTAGTGTACCTTCACCGTAATAGGAACCCGTCTGTGCACTGGGCGTATTCCACCATGCAAATATTTCCGCCTTTATATGGGCGCCTGTTTTGTGAAGAGATATGTAGCAATAGGAGCCATCCCCGTTCTTTTTTTCATAGGTGCCGTTCTGCGCTGCTACTTTTCCCGGGCAGAGCAGCAACGAGCAGATGATCAATACGGATAATGTAATACCATAGATTTTAAAATTGTTTTTCCCCATAGTAACAAAGGTATAAAATTCTAAAGCAGCAGAGGGTTTTCTCCGGAAAGTATAAATAGTTAGCTCCCGTGCCAAAGACCTGCATCCAGGTTAATTCAATTTGACGTCAACTACATCCCCGTCCGACCTGATTTCAACCTCTTTTTTTAAGTAATCGCCATGCTGTTCATTGTATGCCTGTTTCGAATAATAGTCGGTGGTACCATAGTTCGAAGTCCCGCTGCCTTCATATTTGTCATAATACCTGGTCTGTGACCAGTTCACCACCGTTTCTATATAGTATCTTCCGGGCCTGAGTTTATAAAACGTAAACTCCCCCGCATTATTGGTAATCACTTCGAGCCGGTATTTATAAGCCTCGGGGGACATGAATGCAAATTTCAGCTTCCTGGGGTTTTGTTCTTTCTTGAGGTTCAGGAACTCTTCGAAATAAGGGGTCAGTGGGAAAAGTGTAACTTTAACATGGGCGGCGATTATTTTGTTTTTTCCACCGATATGGCGCTGCATGGCAGGAGGTTTTGTAAAAGCCACTCCCTTGATCGTCGAATTTCCCCCCGTGATCATTTTCTTAGCAGGGACTGCGTCAAACTGGGCTTTGGGCATCAGATATATCGTGTCATTCCTTTCGGGCTGGACGTACTGTGCCCGGGATATCAGGGAAAAAAGGACGCTGCATAAGCACAAAAAGTAAGTTTTCATAATAATACTCTGTTAAAGGTTGTACTTTAGGTAGACATAATATGAGGCAAAAATAATAAAAAGGTGGTAATGCCACAAAAAAAGGGCTAACAGTTATCGTTTTACCGATACTCATTTTCCGTTGCAGGGTATCAAACCGTATCCGTTTCGGGTACACGGCACACACTCATTGACCGCATTTTCTCGCCCTTGTCCGAAATTTTTTTGTCTTGGTCGTCCACGCAGGCCGATAAAATATGGATATGGCTGCGGTCAATATCCATATGTTTGAAGACTGCAAAATGCTGTTCGTCCCAACCCATTTCCCGCATATACTGCTCTGGCATTTCCTTGAATTTATCATCGCTTACCTTATCATTCGGGTCGGGATTGGGTGAAATATGCAACGTATGTTTTTCGATATTGCGGGTGGCTAACAGATAAGATGCAAAAGATTGGGCTAATTGGGCAATAGAATAATGAGCGTTAACGGTTTTAACCGTTTTGCTTATTTTTGCTTTCTCCCGATGTTTTTTTTAAAAACGCCAGTAATCTATAACGGCCCTATATCCTCAATGACAAAATTTGATTATTTTTGAAAATATTTTTCAACCTTAAATAAATTTCCCATATGAATATCAAAATAACTGGTTCGGGAAGTTACATCCCGGAGGTAGTAATAAAAAACAGCGATTTTTCTGGTCATACATTTCTTGATGAACGTGGCAACACACTTAAATTACCCGAGGAGGTGATCGGTAAATTCAGGGATATTACCGGAATCGAGGAGCGCAGATATGCGGACGTGGAATCGGTTACATCCGATTTGGCTTCTTATGCCGCGGGGAGGGCCATCGAAGATGCAGGCATTGATCCTGAAACAATAGATTATATTATTGTAGCACATAACTATGGTGATATTCAATATGGTAAGATCCAGTCCGATACGGTGCCAAGTCTGGCTTCCCGGATAAAGAATAAACTCCGTATCAAGAATCCCCGTTGTGTTGGCTACGATTTGATGTTCGGATGTCCGGGGTGGAACCAGGGAATGATCCAGGCAAGTGCCTTCATCAAAGCGGGAATAGCTGTCCGTTGTTTGGTGATCGGTGCGGAGACATTGTCACGGGTTATTGACAGATACGACAGGGATTCAATGATCTATGGTGACGGTGCCGGTGCTGTTATTGTGGAAGGTGCCGACGGAGATAGCGGTTTACTTTCCTTTGAAAGCGCGACCTATGCGTATGATGAATCTGATTATCTTTTTTTCGGCAGATCCTACAATGATTCACTTGACCCTGACATCCGGTACATAAAGATGAAAGGCAGGAAAATATATGAGTTTGCGCTAAACAACGTTCCTATAGCCATGCAGGAATGTGTTAAAAAGTCTGGTGCCGATATATCACAGGTTAAAAAGATACTCATCCACCAAGCCAATGAAAAAATGGATGAAGCAATTGTAAAACGTTTCTATGGTCTATATGGTATGGAGCCCCCAAAGGATATAATGCCAATGTCGATCCACAAGTTTGGCAATAGCAGCGTTGCTACAATTCCGACACTTTACGATCTCATCATGAAAGGAGAAATGGAGGGTCACCGCTTTTTAACTGGAGATATTCTCTTATTTGCCTCAGTCGGGGCCGGAATGAACATTAACGCGTTTACTTATAGAATGTAATTTAATTTGCTGGGAATAAACGGAATTGATCTAAATGGAACTGAATAGAATTTTCGAAAAAGAGCCATGCAGGCAATTCATGCTTGCTGCAATTTTTGGCTTGATTAGCTTAAGTGGCGTGTCCAACTTACCTTTTTTTGAGGTTGGGTCAGCAGCTTTGATCTAGCCATGCGTACCGGCATAAATCATTTTGTTTGAGGCAGTTCAGAGTGTTGTAAAAAAGGCATGGATGTCATCGTTGAAACCGTAGTGGTAACCAGCATGATTGTCACATAGCTTATCGTGATAGGTTCAATCAATTTTTCCTATTTGCTTATCAGCTTCATATGTAAAGCCTAAGTTTCAGTCGCGGATTCATATTTTGCAAATGCTTATGCTCGTGGCAGGGATATTTAATTTCCGGGGAACTAAAATGACTTTTGGCTCTGTGACAAGGTGCCAGGTGACTTGTCATATGCTGATTGCAAACAAAATACTTATGGTATAGCACTTATAAAAGACACGATAATGGTATTTCAGTGTCAAAAAGTATTGTACATTTTCCCCTGGACAGAGTCGCAAGATCAATTGCATTTTTATTTCTGGGGTCGTAGGGTACCAATTATTTATCTCCAATAAGTAATCTCGTACAAAATGAACTAAACTTGCCTGTTGCTGCTTACAGCAATTGGCAGGGCCGCATAAAAAAATGGGTATTAGACTTAAAATAAATACAATATTGTTCTATCCCTGTGAACAATACCTGCAACGCAGTAACAATTGGTTCTCAGATGCAGTTATTTGCCAAAGCCATTCGGAACTCAAATAGCCCAAAACTAAACCTCTTTTGGTTACCCAAGTTAGGAAATCTCAAAAAATGCGATATAAACAGCTCCTACACGCCATCGGACTAACACCATACCTTTAAGCATGAGAGTCTCCTAAAGTCTTTGATTTAGTCTAAATTCGAGGTAATATTTTTGAAGCCATGGTCTAAATAAGCGGCTTAGACAGGCACAAAGACCATTTTGCTCCACAATCGGGTGCCAGCTCGAAGCGGAAGGCGGCGTCACTTTGAAAGCGGAACAAGCGGCCATTTTTTTTAGTGAAATACGCAATGCTTTTAATATAACTCGGGTTATGCACAAACGAAATATGAAATGAGAGAAGGGAAAAATTATTCAAATTATAAAACGATTGTTTCAGAATTTATTCTATCTTTGCCTCCAGATGGCAAGATTAGTAGAATTTGACGAAGAGCAGGCAATCCGAAAAGCAATGGAAGTTTTTTGGAAGAAAGGTTATACTGCAACCTCTATGCGGGATTTGACCGATGCTATGCAAATCAACAGCAGTAGTCTTTACAATACGCTGGGCGATAAACACAGGCTTTTTATCAGATGTATCAAACAATACACGGAAATGAGAATAAAAACGGCAGAACAACGTAAGGCTGATTTCGATTCTCCATTTAAAGCACTTGCAAGCTTCATTAATGATGCCGTCGAAATTATTACAACAGAAAATAATACCTGCCTCTGCATAAAAGCCTCAATTGAAATAGATGGCGATTCGGAAGTTCAAAATATTATTAATGGTTATGATAGGTTTACGCACCAATTCTTGAAAAACCTGATAGAAAGTGCCCAAAACGAAAACAAAATCGGCAAAAAAGAAAGTGCAGATACTCTTGCTGATTACCTAACCAGCTTATTTGTTGGCTGGTATAATTCGTATGCAATACATCAAGACCGGAACAAAGTTCAGGCTATGGCAGATTATGTAATCCACCACTTAAATAGGTGATTTTTTTTGCCATAATCTGAAACAAACGTTTCAGATTAAATATTAATTTATCAATAATAATAGTATGAATCATTCATTAAATGGAAAAATCGCTCTTGTAACGGGCGGAACAAAAGGCATCGGAAAAACCATTGCCGACAGTTTGAACAATGCAGGTGCAACAATTGTCACAACGGCCAGAACCGAACCTAAAGAGAATCCGAATGGATATTATTTCATTGGGGCGGATATCACTCATTCAGAAAGTGCGGGTCTTATCAGAAACGCAATTTTGGAAAAGTTCGGTAGGATTGACATTATAGTAAATAATGCGGGGGCAAATCTCAGCAAAGGCGGAAGTTTTAGCTCGCTTTCCGATGAAGACTGGGAACGCGATTTTCAATTAAATCTGATGGCAGCTGTACGCGTCAACAAAGCGTTGTTACCTCTAATGATCGAGCAAAAAAATGGCGTAATTATTAACATCTCTACGTATGCTGCAAGGCAGCCAATCTGGGAAATGACGATGACTTATTCTGCGGCCAAAGCGGCACTGAACGCTTATACCAAAGCGTTGGCAAATGAAGTAGGACCGAAAGGAATCCGTGTTAATGCGGTCTCGCCAGGCGTTGTAAAAACGCCAATGATGATGGAATTTATTAAAAACATCGCAGGCTCGTCAAACATCTCAGTGGACGAAGCTTTCAAATCTGTCCTGAGCAGAGTCGGCGAAGTCCCGCTAGGAAGAATGGCAGAGCCGGAAGAAATTGCGAACCTGGTAGCGTTTCTGGCTTCTCCCAATGCAGCATACATTACAGGCGCTAATTATTTAGTTGATGGAGGCATCAGCCCGGTTGTGTAATTTTTACGCTTATTAATTCTAAAATCCTTTCCAAATTAGAAAGGATTTTTATTTTATCTTCATTTTAAACGAAGTTGACTGGAGAACTTTTTATCATTTATAAGCATCAGGAAACGTTCTTTGATTTCTCTATGATCAAAAAACCGAATAGCTGCCCTCATCATCTTATTTTTTAAAACCAGCACCGATACCATAAACCTGAATGAGGTCTTTTCCGAATTCCAAAAATGACCTACGCGCACCCAAGGGCAAAGTTTCAACGACATTTTCACTTTTAACATCCAGAATCTTATCGATCTTCTTAAGTCCATTAACCACAAATGAGTAGTTTTCGATGTAAGTATCGGTTAAAACTTGGTTGACATACATTTCTATCTTGAATTTTACTTTAAAATACGAGGTGTTTTGTTTTATTTCATTTGCCGTGTAAGTCATCGCACACCCTCCGCCACAGCTAATCACAAAAGATCTGCTCTTAAGCCGTTTTAAATCCTCAGACTTGTCACGGGTCTTATGCTGTCTTTGAGGAGAAGAATAATTTGAAGGCTTATAAGTCTGTTTTGAAATTAATCCCCCATATGAATTTGCCGCTAAGAGCAAAAGTAAACATAACAATATCTTTTTTGATGATTGCATGGTATGCATTATATATTACATATATTTATTCGATCAATTTTTGCTCTACTGTTGTTTCATTTCTAACATCCCGTCACTAACATCCAAAGTTACATATTATTCACGCCAACGAGAGAGAATATTAGAGACCTTTTTTACCCTCTAACCAATATCCCTTGACATTGATCTTGCCTGTATGGCTGTATTCCCTTAGCACTTTCCTTAAATTCGTCAGTGAGGTTATATTTCCTGTAAGTATCATATTTGCTTGGGACCACTCTTCAGATAAGGGTTCCCAAAATTCACGGGTCTGCTGTACATCCCTAAAAATACCGTGTTTAATAAACACTGAGCAGTTTTTAAAGCCCAGTATTTCAGGAATATTCCTGTTGCAATCATCAAGTTCCAATAAAATGCGGTACTGGTGACTGTTACTTTCCAGAAAAGGCATAAGACTTGAAACAAGGCTCAGCGATGTCTCATCACCAAAAATTATCTGATTCTCCGCTTTGGGACTATACTGTTTCCCGCTACCGAGAAGGGCCACTTTTATACCGGTATCACCTGTTTTTAACGCGTCAACATAGTTTGAGCCTACGGCATCCCCATGGAGATGGGCAATGAATTCAATTGTCCCGCTCCGGGGGTCGGCGTGTGAAACGGTATAGTGCCTTGAATCCGTCGGGTTTACGCGGAATGAAATGGTATAACCAGGCTCAAGATCCAATCCGGAAAATGAGCCGTCCAGGAATACTTTTTTTATGTTGGGACTTATATATTCCGTTGCCGATACACTGACTGTCCGCATCATTGAAGGGGCAATTCTTTCAAGGGCATCATTGATCCATTTGGGTGCTGATGGCATATCTGATTATTTTAATGCAAAGAAATGCCAAAGACACGAAGGATGAAATAGAATATATGCGGAAGTTATGGGATTATTCGAGGTTTTTGTGCCGGAAGGCAAGCGCTGTCATACCTGCAGCCTTTGCAAAAAGACGTGAAAAATAACCGTAGTCGCTATATCCCAATTCTGAAGCAATCTCTTTAACAGATTTACTGGAGTGGTACAACAGCCTTTTTGCTTCCAGAACAATACGTTGCCGGATGTGAAAAGAAACAGGCTGGCCGGTGGTTTTCTTTACACATTCGTTGAGATATACAGATGATATATTCATTTTTTCAGCATATTCAAAAGGAAGTTTGATCCTGGTGTATTCATTTTCCAATAAGGATCTGAACTTCCCTGTAACAATCGCGGACCTACTTCGCCTATCTAAATCATCTGATGCTGCCAGGTAGCGTGAAACAGTAAGCCCTATCAGCGTGTTACAGCTGTTCCTTAAAAAGGAATGGTTAAGCTTTGCGGTTTTCATTCCGCTTAATTTTACACACAGTGCAAAGGTTTCAGATAGGTGTCCGAGCATGTCCAGTTCAAGGTTCAGCGGACCTATCGCACTGATATCCTTAAGTAGCCTAAGGTATTCAGTATTGATATTTCCGCTGCTGATAAGCAGTACATTAAAAACCCCACTATCCATTGCCACCCCCCTATGGATCTGGTAGGGTTGAATGTACATTACCGAAGGGGCGGTCAGTTTATACTGCTGAAAATCGATTTCAAATAATCCGGATCCCTCTGTCAGAAGAAAAAAAAGATGGTAGTCGTCGCGGTGGGCATTGCTGATCCACTCCCTGTCAAGATCATATGTCGAAGCGGTTGCAACCGCAATACCCTCACCAACATCTGGCAGGGTATTGAGCGGGATGGATTTTGGTTTATCTCCTGTCTTCATATATTTGGCAATAAAGTTAAGCTTTTTTCTGCCCACGAAATCTGCTGACATTTGTGCCTGTTACCATTTATTATAATCTGTCGCCTCCGGTAGTTATTCCGTGCCCGTGAATAATGACATATATTAGAGGTTTCAATATAACAAAAATGATTTTGATATGAACCGGTTTAAAGATTATAAGTTTCCCCTGTTAACCTCCATAACAACATTAATGTTTGTGGCTTTACTGGCTTCCCATATGATAAACCTGAAAAGCACAACCGTTAGTAAAGAAGAGATCCTATATAAAAGGAGTACACGCCGGTACAGCAACGTTCTGACCCTAATTGATGTAAAGAACAAGATATCCTACAGAAGAGATTTTAAGAAATACGGTATTTCCAATTTATTTATGGATATAAAAAAATTGAAAGCTGCCAAAAAAGTCTATATCACCTATTCCGGCCAGGGGGCCGGCAGAACCGGGGCCAAACGTTTTTTTTGTGCAGCAGACCACCCCATCGGTCATTTGGAACTTTTCATTAATATTATTTCTTTTGTAATCTGTAATCAGACGCTGATACTTGCAATTCCACTAATACTTAGTACCCTGTCCGCACCGAGGGAAGATCTGTCGCGCGGTGAAGGTTCCGGTCTTCTAGAAGAACGTCTTATTAACTTCTCCCATTACCTTACGGCGTTCTTCTTCCTACTATTTGCTATATTCTAAAATCTGTTGCAGAATTGATTTCGTGGTCGAGGTAAAAAAGCGATGCTTGAAAGGGTGGACTAATGATGCTCACCTGGAAGACGTTTTGGGATGGGAACCCCCGTTTTCGATGGTGGAAGGCTAAAGCCTTCCCATCTTTATAACGATCAGGCTTTACATAAAAACCAATCAACGCATCTTTAGCAGTTTGTTCTTTTTTATCCAAGGTAACCTTCCTGACAGGATTTGCAGTTTTCCTGCTCTTAGGCCAACTTCCAAAACTAAAATCATTCCGCGCAGGCGAGAGCATATTCTTCCGGGATGAAAGACCCTTTGATAATGTTGATCCAATATGACAATAGTATTAGGGAGAGATTGATGCCATGCTTAAACTTCAAACTCGCGTATGGACAATATTGCCTATTTAAACAATTGTCTGGATGTGGTTAAGGCCCATCAAAAACAGCATCTGGGCCTATAACCGCAGATTTTATTCCAATACAATACCTCCCCGGGGGCAGGGAGGTTAAAACACAAATGATGAAAAAATGATTTTTCAAGCTATCAAATATATGCAATAATGGCTTCTCACATTTATTATCGCAGCATCTTTCTGATCATTCATTGATTTTGTCCTATCACTAAACCCACTAGGTAACTGTCATATCCATTTGATAATATAGGCACCTATTTACTTTTACTCCCCTACCTGATGTAACACCTTACCTATTAAAGGAATTCCTAAACTCCAAAGGAGAAACATGGGTCTTAGTTTTAAATAATTTACTGAAGGATTGCGGATGTTCAAAACCCAGTTCGTAGGCAATTTCGCTAATGGACATTACAGTGGTTGTCAGCCTCTCTTTTGCTCTTTCAATGACCTTTTCATGAATATATTGCTGTGCGTTTTTACCTATTAGCGAACGCAACATATCACTTAAGTAACCTGGCGATATATGCAGCTGTTCAGAAAGGTATTGGACCGTAGGGACTCCAAAATCAATGGATTTCCGACTATTAATATAATCATCCACAATAGTTTCGGTCTTTTGCAGAATGCCATTATTTACGGCTTTCCGGGTAATAAACTGACGTTTGTAGTACCGGTTGACATAACTGAGCATCAGCTCTATCTGTGCAATAACGACTTCCTCACTGAATTCATCGACACGGCTGTTAAGCTCCTGTTCCATAATTTGGTAAACGGAAAGGATGATGTCTTTTTCCTTGTCTGATAAATGCAACGCTTCATTGGAGGCATAAGAAAAGTATCCATATTGCCTGATTTTTTTTGCCAGAGGATGGCCTAGTAAATAATCGGGATGGATAAGCAATATATAACAATACGTTTTGCTGTTATAATCAGTACTTCCTACAAGCTGATTGGGCGCTAGAAAAAGCATACTGCCTTCATTGAAGTCGTAATATTCCTGACCGTACTTAAGCCTGCCGCTGTTCTTTGTAATGAAGGTGATTTTATAAAAATCCACGATGTCGTAAATCGGGACCATTTCGGTATTGAAGGGGTTGTCTTCATTAAAATGGACAAGACTGATCAACGGATGCTGTGGTGCAGGCAGGCCAAAAGCCTGATGGCTTTCGGATATAGATATAAAACGTCTCAGCTTGTCTTCCTTATTTTTCATCTTCTAAATTTATTAAAAAAACCTATGACTAATTGATCATCATAGGTTTTATATATGGGATTCAGCCTTACCAAGGGAGCCTATTGTCTTTTCCGCTCGAATTAGCAGGTCCTGTAAAACTGCCAGTTGGCAGGTCGTCGGACAGAGCTACTCTTATCGGTTCAGCAGATCCATCTTCCACCGTGTCTGTACCCTGGAAATTATTAAGTGCCGTCGCCGTGAATCCCGGACTTACAAGGTGCACTTTGATGCTGGTCTGCTCCAGTTCTATGGCAAGAGAAAGAAAGATCCCGTTGAGCGCTGTCTTGGAAGCTCCGTAAGCAGCATCGAAGGCCGACCGGTATGGACTTTCCGGATTTGAATTGATTGTAAGAGAACCTAATGCACTTGAAACTGTTACAATCCGCGCAGCAGGGGCTTTATGGAGTAATGGCAAAAAAGCCTGCGTTATCGCTAATGTTCCGAAAACATTCGTATCCCAAACAACTTTTAACTCATTAATCGGTACAATGCTTGCACGCTGTGCTCCCAATACTTCCTCCATTGTACGTCCGGGATTCCCGGCGTGTGAGATCGCGGCATTATTTACCAGTAATGTCAGATATCCTGATTCATTTTCGATTATTTTTACGGCTGCATTGATAGAGTCTGGATCTGTAATATCCAGCTGAATAGCTTTTGTATTGCCTCCAATTTGTGCAATAGCAGTTTCACCATTTTGAAGATCACGGGAACCCGCGTAAACTTTGTAGCCGTTATCGGAAAGGGCTTTGGCAATTTGAAATCCCACGCCAGTATTGGCACCTGAAACCAACGCTGTTTTTTGTTCTTTTGTCTGCATAATTTAACTGATTTAATTTGAATATGCCAAAGTTGATCATAAAAAAGGATTGACCTGTAGCCAAATCAAGGATATTTAAAGCCTTATTGAGGATTATGATTTTGACTCGGAAAATCGGGACTGTTTATTATACAATTGGCACATTCCACCATTTCAGATTCATGACTCTTATTTTCGCCGGTACGTTAAAAGTGGAAGTATTTTTTATGTCGTTGCCGTATAAATCATTATACGTTTTGCCCGCTGCACATGTTTTTTATTTTACTCTAAACCACCAAACACTTTTTATATTAAATACCGATTCAGGTAATGCATGTGTACTACGTGTCATTGACCGCACTCACAAATTGAATTGTAACACTTTACATAAATAATGTGCTAGCCAGAAAATGCACATTTTTTTCTTTTATCTCAATTGTGTGATTTAATTTTATTTATCTACGTGTCAACATCATGAAAAGTTTTCTGAAAAAAGGGCTTATTTAAAAATTATATAGCTATTGCCCTATTTCGAAAGATTGAACTGCAACTTTCTAAAGAGGAGCCTTTTAATGATAATGTTGACAAAGCCTTTCATTACCTCACCTTTCCCAATAATTACTGTATATTATCTGTCACTTGAATGCAGATGTAAGCCTCCGACCGAACAAAATTACCATCCGTCCGTTAAAAAAAGAAACATCACCGCAGACCTGATATTCCGGTACACCAATCCAATGGAAATCTACGATGAAAAGCCTATCGAGGAAATTAACATATATTTTAACCCTGTTGGCTTAAATCATTTCGTTGATAATGCTGAAAATTTATTCATACGGAATAACATTAATGAATCCGATTCTTTTCCGGTTTTTAAAAAAGAAGTGTCTTCAATATTTGATATATCAGAAATTGCGTGGCGACGACATGCACTCGAACATATTGGCTGTCCAAACTGAAAGAAAAAAACTTAAGCCTCATGGAAAAATTAATCTCGAATGTTGACGTTGATAACAAGATGGGTGAAACTCCCTACACTTACTATTAATGCTAAACACATCTTTGCTAAGCTCACAACAGCTTCCGGGGCAGATCACCAGAGGAGTGCCCTGACCTTCGGGATGAGTTATTAAATTTTTTGAAATTTCCCCATGGATAATTAAAATAATTACCGAGTCACTATCGAATTGCGTTCGATCGTTGACCGGACTCACTGGTACTGATAACCTTAATTGCTGCCTGATCCTTTGCTACAGTTTGACCTTAGGTCTGTTTTAGTTACAATAAAGTCAGATCGGGATACACAAGTTTCCTTGTAGTGGCGTAATTTTGGATTAACAAAACAGAAACAAATGAAAATAACACTTACAGGTTCACTGGGAAACATAGGAAGCCCATTGGCAAGAAATCTGATTTCAAAAGGACATTCGGTTACTATCATCAGCACGGATCCGAAAAAAGAATCGGCGATTGAGGCGCTCGGTGCTGAACCAGCTATCGGCTCAGTGGAAGACGCTGAATTTCTTACGGCTGCATTTTCAGGTTCGGACGCGGTATATCTAATGGAGCCGCCGGTTGACTTTTTCGATAAACAACTGGATATTGAAGCTTATTACGGACACTTGGCCCGCAATTTTGTGAAAGCAGTCCTTGATTCAAGAGTGCAGCATGTGGTACATTTAAGCAGTATTGGCGCACACACCAATAAGGGCAACGGAATGCTGCACTTCCACCACCTGGTAGAGAATACCTTAAGGGAATTACCCGGTGATATATCATTAACGCATGTCCGAGCCCTTGCCATTTATTATAATCTTCAAAGCTTTGTGCCCGTAATAAAATACACCGGCAAGATCAGCGCCAATTACGGCGCGGATGATGTAATAGCCTGGGTTTCGCCAATAGATATAGCCAACGCGATAGCTGAAGAACTGGTATTGCCTGCACAGGGCAGAAAATTCCGCTACGTGGCGAGTGAAGAATTAAGCTGTAACGAAACGGCTTCTATCCTGGGAACTGCCATAGGAATACCTGATTTAAAATGGGAGGTTATTTCGGATGAACAGCAGCAGGCCAAACTCATTGCCATCGGCATGGCGCCAAATCAAGCAGCCGGACTGGTTGAAATGAATGCAGCAATGCATACAGGAGAATTATTTAAAGACTACCAGCAGCACAGGCCATCGGCATTTGGTAAGGTGAAAATGAGCGACTATGCCCAAGAATTCGCCAAAGCCTACAATGCCTAAGCTTCTTTTGGTATATTAACTAAATTTTGAACAGAAACAAAATGAAAAGTGTATTAGTCACCGGTGCAAATAAAGGTATCGGCTTTGAAGTCGCCAAGCAATTGGCAGAGTTAGGATACTATGTCTTTTTGGGTTGCCGTGACCTTCAGAAAGGTCTGAAGGCCGTGGATAGTTTGAAAGCATTAAAAGTTTTAAATGTAGAAGCTTTGGAGATTGACGTGTCTGATGCAGGCTCCGTTCAGGAGGCAGCTTCAGTATTAACATTGAAAATTGATGCCCTGGACATATTGATCAATAACGCCGGCACCGCAGGTCCTCAGCCCCAGAACATTTCACAGTGTGAGATATCCATTGTAAAAGAACTGTTTGATACCAATGTTTTTGGAGCGCTACAAACTACACAGGCAATGTTCCCGCTTTTGAAAAAAGCGAGCCAGCCGGTGATCGTAAATGTTTCCAGTGAGCTGGGCTCCCTGGCCATGCAGACAAGTGCAGGGCGTAACCCTAACTGGAACCTGTACCATGTGTACGGGGCAACAAAAACCGCACTGAATGCGTTTACAATTGCATTAGCGAATGAATTTAAAGATACTAAATTCAGGATTAACAGTGCTACCCCAGGCTATACGGCCACCGATTTAAACGGATTTGCCGGGTTTAAGACGGCCGCCCAGGGTGCAGCACCCATCGTGAAACTGGCTGTAATTGATGCTGATGGTCCGACGGGGAAATTTTTCCGTGAAGAAGGTGAAGTGCCGTGGTAGGCCTTCTGTATTCTTGAACTACAGATATCCTTTAGATGAAAATTTTTAATAAAAAAATACTTATTATTGGCTGGGCTAGCGGGATCGGTTAGGACTTACCGAAAAACTGGTTGCACAAAACAATACTGTAATTGTATGTGGAAGACAGAAAGAGAAGCTTGATGAAGTAACAGCGCGCCTTCCCTATAAGATAATACCTGTGGTATGCGATGGTGCAAAGGAAGAAGAAGTCCGAAAACTATACCAATGGGTTTTAACCAAACATAGTGATGTAGAGGTCCTGGTCAATAATGCAGGTATCCAAAATAGGATAAATGTAGCTGATGAAGATTTTTACCCGAAAGCAGTGACCGAAATAGGCGTAAACATTTTAGCGCCGATCTTATTGATTAACTTGTTTTCAGCCTTGCCTAAGATAAGCACTATCATGAATGTCACATCAGGACCTGCCTTCATCCCCTCGGCCTCAATGCCCGTTTATTGTGCTACGAAGGCATTTATGAGATCATTTACATTATCTCTCAGAAAACAGTTGGAATCAAAGGGGATAGCAGTTATTGAGATCAACCCTCCGGCTTTGAAAACGGATTTGGCGGTCCCGGTCTCCATGATGTTTATCCGGAAGTAAATGCGTTTATCACTTCGATCTTCAGCCAGCTGGGGCAAGCAGTAATGAGCTGACCTTCGGTTACCGTAAAGAAAGGGCAGATGAGAATAACCGTACAATCATAAAGATATTCAATAAAATGAATGCTTAGTTGAACTGTATCAGGAAAACATTATATTTAACATTAATACCGCGGGCAATGAAAGAAATACGTAAGTTAAAATCGCTGATTGAGTTTCACCGGTCCAGAGGTCTGCCTCCACCGTTGCACCCGCTGATCAGTGTAGTCGATTATTCCGGGGTGCAGTTATCACCGGAAAACAATAACATCAACTGGGTATTTGATTTTTATTCCATAACACTCAAGCGAAACCTGGCGGCCAAGATAAAATACGGGCAGCAGCAATATGACTTCGATGAAGGTTTGATGTTTTTCATAGCACCCGGACAGGTATTTAGTATTGAAGTACAGCATGATGCACAGGAAAATAAATCAGGCTGGATGCTGCTCGTCCATCCCGATTTTTTCTGGAATACTGCCCTGACGAAAAATATCAAACAATATGAATTCTTTGATTATTCGGTAAGCGAAGCACTGTTCCTGTCGGATAATGAAGAGGCTATTCTTAACGGTATTGTTCAAAATATCAGGCAGGAACATCATGGTAACATTGATAAATTTAGCCAGAATATCATTATTTCGCAGATCGAAACACTGCTCAATTATTCTAAAAGATTTTATCAGAGGCAGTTTATTACGCGCAGGGTCACCAACCACCAGATACTTGAAAGAATGGAAGGTATCCTGGCTCGATATTTTGACAATGTCAAATTGCCGGCAAATGGACTGCCGACTGTGCAATATTTAACGGATGAACTGAATATCTCTCCCGGTTATCTTAGCCGGCTCTTAAAGGAACTGACCGGGCTCAGCACGCTACAGCATATACAAAATAAAATAATAGAGGTGGCTAAAGAAAGACTCTCAACTTCAGAGCTTTCTGTCGGCGAAATTGCTTATGAATTAGGTTTTGAACATAGCCAGTCCTTTAGCAAGATGTTTAAATCAAAAACCAATCTTTCACCTCTGCAGTTCCGGTCGACGTTTAATTAGGTGGCGTGATTAAAGACTTGCCATTTCTGGAAAATGTTGAATATTTATATTCGTTACCGTAAATTATTTATTTGCGGCACGTTTAAAAAACTGAATTGTATACGTATAATTTGACAAAATGCTTTTCACCCATTTATATCATGCTGTTTTATTTTTTGGATGAATAACGATAAGGCTTTAAAAAAATCGTTGAACAATGGGTTATCCCGATTTCTAAGTACTTCTTCTGTTAATAGTTTAAGTCCGATAGCAAATGACTGCGCCTGTGTACTAATCTCAAAAATTTCCTTTTTCTCTAAGCGCTCCATAATAGCAAATAGGTCGTCATGGTTTTGAACATTAATGGAAAGTTCTTTAGATGGATCATCCAGCGACTTTAGCTGAAGGCTATAATTAAAATATTTTTTCATAAGATGTCTGTGGTTTTATTTGAATTGAAAAAAAGTGGTCTAAACTCCATTTACCTGCCCCAGTTGAAAACAGCAGGGCCATGGCGCTGAGATAACAGATAATAAGTTCGCCATGGATCTCCAGCACGTTTACACGGTGTACGAAAACCAGCCCGACCACCAGGTTAAATGCTACGAAAACACTAGCGACGCGTATGCTCAAGCCGAAAACAATCAGTAAACTACAAACGGCATCAGCAAGGGAAGCTACGATAAAGCCTGGCATGCGACCCATATGAAATGGATCTGGATACCATTTGAGCATTTCGTTGTAGTGAAATATCTTTTCAATCCCGTGAGTGATAAAAAGAATGCCACCGATGCCAATTCTAAACATTAGCAAGGCAGCATCCAGTTGTAAATATTTCACTTTTAACATTGTTCTTAATTATTTAATCATACCAATATCCAAACGGATTATTTCCCCCTGCACATTCACCTGAAATTTAAAATACGCGTTAAAATTGCCCCATTTTTCTGTATGGAAATGTCCATATATGTCAGTGCCGTTGACGATTTTATCGAACGAAAGAAAATATTCAGTACCAATTACATTGGTACTGAAATCAACAAGATCCCGTGGATTGCCATCATCGTACAGTTTGGCATCTTTCGCAAAGTGCGATTTCCATTTCTTAGCGTCACCTTGCTGCCAGGATCTTATTGCTTCACGGGCAACCGCGTTAGTGATCGAATTATAATCCATTTTCATTTTTTTAATGTTTTTACTTTGTCCTGTTGCCGTTAAATGTCCTGCCAACAAGAAGATGATAAACAGTTTACTGATTTGCACCGCCATTTATTAAAAGATGTTGACCGTTGACAAAAGAAGAAAGATCGCTGGCGAAGAATTCAGCTGCATTGGCCACATCTTCTACCTCTGCTAAACGTCCCATAGGACAACTTTCCAATAAAGACTTTCTTAACTCCGGATAGCTGTCCGGCACTGCAAAAATACCTGAATGGTCGACGGCATAAGGGATGATCGAGTTTACCGTGATGCCCTTATGTCCTATTTCCCTGGCAAGTACATCGACCAGGTAGCGCGGCGTGGTTTTGCTGCCGCCATAAATTGCCATTCCTGCAACCGGGTACACCGTTGTACTGGAAGCGACATAGATGATCCTTCCTTTGTCTGTTACATTCAATGCCGCTTCCTGCAGGGTAAAATATGCACCTTTAGTGTTGATTGAAAATAACAGATCGAATTGTTCTTCAGTAAATTCAGTTACCGGAGTTTCCACCATTTCAATGCCTGCATTGGCCACAACGATGTCAATCTTACCGAAGGCTGAAATGGCTTCTGTGAACAAATGCCTGATTTCTGATACCTTACTTACATCGGCCTTTACCGATATAACCTTTCTTCCCATAGCCTTTATCGTGCTTTCCACTTCCTCTGCAGCCACTTTATCCTTTGTGTAATTTAAAACAATGTCGGCGCCCAGTGCAGCAAAACGTTCGGCAATGGCTTTTCCCAAACCCCTGCTTGACCCCGTGATCAAGGCTACTTTGTTATTTAATGAATTCATTATTTTATGATGTTATTGATGATGTATTTTTGTTGATAAATTGGCCCAAAGTTTTGTTTGAAAAGCCGAGTACGAAACCGGCTAACAGCGAAATTGCTATTAGAAAGAACGAGTCCCTATTTAATTCTGGCTGGATCCCGAAGAAAACAATGAGTCCTATAAACCAGGCTGCAATGTTCTCTAATCCCTTTATTTTTGACAGATAGACCAATGCCGTAATGGAAACCAGGACAACTAGAGGAAAAGCGAACCTATTAAGCTTTGGTGCGAGGGCTGCCGCAGTTTCCCTGATGATCACAGCCAATAGAATCCCAAGGGAGATTTGCAGTATTGTCTGCCCAATGCTCTTAAAGTTACTTCCAAAGATATAGCAAGCTACCCATCCAAGAAACAGCACCCAGGCGTGAAGGTGAAGCGGAAAAGCAATAGCTATGGCAAGTGCGCCCAGAAAGCCGGTGCTTATGGCTGTAAGAAATGTTTTCATGCTTTGAATCCTTAGGCCATCGCTCCGTTAGCTCCAATAGATTGAGCAGAAATCCATTTAGCCTCGTCCGTAGCCAAAAACAAAACTACCCTCGCAATATCTTCTGGCGTACCCAACCTGTTAAATGCAGAGTTACCGGCAAGACGGTCAATAAGTTCCTGAGATTTGCCATTCAAGAACAAGTCCGTTGCAGTGGGGCCCGGCAGTACACAATTTACGTTAATTCCACGATGGCCAACTTCTTTCGCGAACACTTTAGACATTTGTTCAACGGCAGCTTTTGTGGCAGAATAGATGCCGTAGGCCGGGAACATCGTACGCCTAACTGTTGACGAAAGATTGATGATGCTTCCGTTGTCGGCCAATTTAGCATCCGCATTTCGAAGTGTGTTGAACACACCCTTGACGTTAATGTTCATTTGTTTTTCAAATTCCTCATCAGTGGCGTCCCGAAGCGGGGTGTTGATCATGATGCCTGCATTATTCACCAAAATATCGACCTTATGAAAATGCGCTACAGCTTCATTAAAAAGTCTTTTTACGTCTTCGGATTTGCTAACATCTGCCTGAATGGCGATGGCTTCGCCGCCAAAACCTTCTATTTCTTTCACCACTTCGTTGGCGGCCATTTCGCTACCAGAATAATTAATAACTACCCTGGCACCTTCCCTTGCAAAAAGCTTTGCGATTTCTGAACCAATTCCTTTTGAAGAGCCGGTAACTATTGCTACTTTTTCATTTAACTTTTTCATGTATAAATTATTTATGATTAACATTACAAAGTTGGGGCAATTGAATAGATGAAAACGTACACAGAATAAAGGATAAATTACAAATATCAACGTATGGCAAAAGCTTATGCCGCTCTAATTAAGCGCATCATAATAATTTATTAACTTGCAGGGATGATAAAGCTAAACACAATCTATGTTAAAGAATATACCTATAAAAAACCTTGAAGAGCTCTACGATGTCATGGGTATCCTGTCTTCGAGCTTTGAGTCCTCTTCCGGATTTACCATTCATCATTTGCAGGATACATTCATTAATTTGCCGGTTACGTCTGTCGCTTTCAGGCCCAATTATTTCAGTTTTTTGTTCATCAACAACGCATTCGGAAATTATACGATAGATGACCAAAAGTTTAACGTCACTTCCCAAACAGTTTATTTTACCAATCCAGGGAACCACCGTGTTTTTCACTGGGAGGAAATAACCGATGTATATCTGGTGACTTTTGACGAAGCTTACTTAAAGAAATATGTACATGCAGATATATATGACCATTTTTCATTCCTGCTCACAGAAACGGTAGCTCCCCGCAAGCTTTCACAAGCAGAATTCAAGGGCATCAACAAAATATGTGACCTCATACAGGAGGAATACCTCAATGAAACCGTTTTCAAGCACCAAGTCATCGGCAGTCTGATGGTCGTGCTGCTGCTCAAGATAAAAGAATATTTTTTTCAAAATTATAATCCTATTTATGAGGGAAACCGCAGCTCACAGATTGTAAAAAACTTCAAACTCCATCTGGAGCAGCATTTTCGAGATTTAAGTTCTGGAAACACAGCGGTTCAAATGCGCGTTCAGGATTACGCTGAAAAACAGGCGCTGCATGTGAACTATATTTCCAGTGTGATAAAGAACAAAACTGGAAGGTCTATAAACGCCTGGATCATTGAGAAAACCATAACAGAAGCTAAAGTTCTCTTGCAAAATTCCGACTTCTCTATAAAAGAGATCGGAATAAGGCTTGGTTTTCTGGAAGCTCCACATTTTAGTAACTATTTCAAAAAGCACACATCTACCAGTCCGGTGACTTACCGAAAACAATATTTCAATATATAATTTGCGTTAGGTGCCAGATGAAAAGTAGAAAACCAGCATCAGCTTTTAAAATTAATCTAGATACGTTGGATTATTTTCCGATATACAGCGGTGATCGTAACGCTTTGCATTGCACATTCTTCACTTTTAACCGTAATGTATACAACCAAATATTATCTTCTCTTCCCGCTGGAAGGTTATAAACAGAACAGGCAATAAAAGCCGGTCGCCAGCAAAGAGTGTTTCTGAAGGGCAATAATACTATCAAGCTTTTAAGCACCAAGATAACTGATGATTTGATGTGGTTTGAATTTCTCTGACGACCCCATGCTAAAACTGCTCAGAATATGTTGCTTCCCTTGCTGGTCATTGATCTGTTTTAACCATTTGTAATGATGCTGTCTGTCCAATTATTGTATTTAGCTACTTCTGTGAGATATTTATTGTCATTCCTTAACGTTTTAAATTCAACGCAAATTTAGGAAGCAAATGTGTTTGCTGGTATCGCAAACCTCATATGGGAAGGACAGTGCCACTGAAAAGATTAAAAAAAATCCAATGGCTCATTGGAAAATGGCAAAGGGCAAATGCCAGGCCGGGTCAATCAGGCTTTGAGGAATGGTCGAAATCTTCTGCCCAAAGACTCATCGGAAAAGGCGTTAAACTTAAAGGAGAACAGAAAATATTCGTTGAAGAGCTGGAACTGTGCATCCAGGGTAAAGACATATGTTACATCGTTAAGCTTTCAGATGAAGCAAAGCCTGTGCGCTTCAAATTGACGGAAATCACCGAAAATACATTTGTGTGCGAAAATCCTGAACATGATTTCCCCAAGAAATATCTTACGCCAGAGAAGGTAAAAAAGTGCAGGCAACCGTATCTGGAAACGAAAGAAAACTTGTGTATGAATTCATCCCTTTTAAACCATAGGGTAGATTGATGAGATCTTTTAATGTGCTCCGGCAAAACACTAATATTTTCCATCAGATTTGCCGGATCATTGTAACTAATCGCAGCAGTGTGCTGTATAGTCCAGAGGACGATGAACTGATCTGTACCTTTTTTATTACAACAAGTTTCGGCTTTTTTTAAAAAGTTCTATTGGAGTATTTTCCTCATCGGATGAACGGTGATACGGTTAATAAATTAAATGGTCTATTCATTCGTTCGCAAAGCTGTAGGATTGGAAGGTATACTCATCGCCATCAACATCAAAAAGAAAATGGGTTTTCGAGGTTCAGGTTTTGGGGTGTTAGTTGATTTATTGTAGCTTCTAAAAAGCTGCCCGGATGTATAATCGCATTATGACTCTTATAAGAATGTGAAGAGTGAGCTTATAGGATTTTCTGCTGATGGGCGGTGGTAATGAGTTCAGCAACATTTTTAACTTCGAACTTTTGTAGCAGGTTCCGGCGGTGGGTATCAACTGTCAACGGGCTGAGGAAGAGTTCATCTGCGATCACCTGGCTTGTTTTACCCTGTGCGAGGAGGCTCAGGATTTGCTTTTCCCTCCGGGTGAGCTGTGGTGTACTCCGAAGTTCGTTTCGGCCTGGGCGGCTGATGATCTCCATCACTTCACGGCTGTAGCAGATATTTCCCTGTACCGATTCGGAAATACATTTCCGGAGCTCATCCAGTGAGCTGTTTTTTAACAGGTATCCGCTTGCCCCGTTCTGGATGGTCTGCATAATGATGCTCCTTTCTGTGTGGTTGCTGAGGATGAGAATGATGGTATTCAAGGATACTTTCTTGACCATCTGGCACAGATCCATACCGTTGATATCAGGCAGGGTTACATCCAGTAGCACCAGGTCGACCCGGTTGGTCTCAATATACGCGAGCAGATCTGTCCCGTTATGGAAGCTGGCCACGATTTTTAGGTTTTGCTCGTTTTTCAGCAGCGTTTTAAGCCCTTCAACAACGATCGGGTGATCATCTACTATTAAAGTAAGCAGTCTATCCATCGGCTCTGGTTTTTAGTTCTATATCAATTTCTGTTCCTTCGCCTAAAGCGGAGTGCAGTTCAAATTTTCCCTTCAGAAATGCTACCCGGTTTTTCAGGTTTTCAAGGCCCATCCCTTTTTTGCCTTTCAGGGATGCAGTATCGAAACCTACTCCGTTGTCCTCAAAGGTAATAAAAACGGTGTCTTCATTTTGACTGCACTGCAAAAGAATGTTACTTGCCCCTGAATGCTTAAGGGCATTTGAGAGTAGTTCCTGGAGTATCCGATAGATATTCAGCTGTATATTCATTGCAATATCCCCGCCGAGGCCAAAGGTTTCAGCGGTGATTTTAAGGCCGTCTCGCATGTAAAATTCGCATAGATCCTTAATGGCCACCTCCAGCCCGAACTTGAGCAGCGTATCAGGAACCATATTGCGGGCAATGCGGCGCAGTTCGCTCACTGAACTGTCCAGCTGTCCGATAATCCGGTTCAGGTCGCGGTCTTCTGAGAGCCCAACCCTGGTATCGCTCCAGCCGGATAGCCCTATTTTTACCCCTGCCAGCATGCCACCGAGGCCATCATGAAGGTCTCTTGCAACCCGCTCACGCTCCAGTTCTTCACCATCCAGCATCGCTTTTGTCACCTTTAGCTGCTGCTTTTGTTCCAGCTCGCTCATCTGACGGCGGTAATTAATCTCCCGCTCTGCGGCGAGCTTGCGCTTGGTTCGGGAGCTAAACAAAACTCCAATCAGGAGCATCAAAAGAAAAAAGCACCCCGTTCCAAGCAATAGTTTGTACAGCCTGTCATTGCGGGAGGCGAGTAGTGCCGCTTCATTCTGCGACTGAAGGGCTGTGATTTTCTGCCGGTTCTCTGCGCTGCGGTATTTAGTTTCGAGCTCATTGATCTTAACTTTGGTCTGATTGGCATTGATGCTGTCGCTGGCATCCCTGGCCTTGCTCAACCACTGCAGTGCTCCTTTGTAATCCCCCAGCTTCTCGCTTACTTTTGCCAGTTCTGAATAAATTTCTGCCCTGTCGTTGATTTTGGCCATTAAAGTTCCTTCGTTTACGATACCCAAAAGAACCTGCCTCGCCCTGCTGTATTTTTTTTGCTGGCTGTAGATATCATATCTGCGGAAGAAGAACTGGCTGTAAAGCTGCCCCTGGTTAAATTTTTTGGCTGAATGTATTCCTTTATCTACACTGATCAATGCTTGATCATAGTTTTCAATAGTCGTGTAGTAAAGTGCTTCATTGTAATAATAAAGGGTGTAGTTTAGTGATTCCGGGTGCGGTTCAAGCAGTTTTTGGGCCTGCTGGAGCAGTTTCCATGCTTTCGGCGGCTGTTTGTCGTAACAATAAATGCTTACCCCGGAAAGATACGCGAAGAGCAGATCGGTCGGGTGCTGCGGACTGCTTTCAAGTATCCCGATTGCCTGTTGATTGTAGGCAGCGGCTTTGGCGAACTGATAGTTGTTCATCAGAATGGTGGATAACTGGTTATAAAAATAGGCCACCAGCACGGGTTTTCCGGCTTTCTTGGCGATAGGTATGGCTTTTTCCAGGGTAATGCCTGTTAAAAAACCATAGCCCATCTGATCTACGTTCATCAGGCCATAGTTATACCAGGCTGCGGCCAGCTTGGCGTATGCCTTTGACGTATGAAAGGCCGAAAGTGTCTGGGTTGCCTGTTTGAAGGCCGCCGATGCTTTTTTCTTGTTCCATGCAAAATGATACTGCCCCAGGTAGAAATCTGAAAGCGCGTTGAGGTAAGGGTCTTTGCCTGCCAGCTTCCTGGCCGCGTGCAAGTAAGACCCGCTTTTGATGGTATCCTTAAATTTCCAATACTCCACCAGTTCGAAATTGGCGCTGGCCTTTGCACTGTCTGGGCTTTTTTGTATTAACACCTGTTGCAGGCTGTCTAAATGATGCTTTTCATCAAGTGGAACCTGTTGCTGGCTGAATACGCCGTACCAGAAAAGCTGGAATATCAATAGTAAAAGAATTTTTTTTTTCATGCCTGATCAGCTATCACCTCAGGGGCCGTAAAACGGTATCTCCTCAGGATTTCTCTGTAAATATCAAAATATAATCTGCAACCCTCAGGCGTTTTTCTTCCGATAGCAGAAAATACCTAAAAACCAGTAGAAAAAAAACGGCAAAAAGTGGTATTTCTTTTGGCTGGCACTTGCAATAGCTTTGCCTCCATACCTTAAAACAACATACGCGATGAGAAAAACAAGTTTTAAAGATGCTTTTCCCCGGGACCGGCCGTCCCTTTTCAGCAAGTTACTTTGTCTATTCATGATCACCCTAAGCTTATCTGCCTGCAAAAAGGATAAAAATGGTAGCGAGGCTGGCGGAGATTATTATTTCAGCGCCAAACTCGATGGACGCAAAGTCGTTTTCCATACAGTGAATTTTCAGGGCAGCGGGGCCGACGGACGCTTCGAACATATCGTTGTCGGCGGTTATGAAAAATCTTACCCAACCTCCGGTGGACTGGTACCTCCGTCGCTGGACTTTGAAATATGGAGGCTTGGCAGCAATATTACAACAGGCAGCTATACTACCCCTGCCGAACCAAAAATGATTGCGCGCTATGCTGTGCAAAAATCTGATGGAACGCTACTCTACAATACTTCCTTTGCTAACGATCTCTTTACGCTGAAAATAGAATCAATCAGTAAAACGGGAATTAAAGGTACTTTTTCAGGAACCTTAAGAAATATGGCAGGAGAGCCGGTTACTGTGAGCGAGGGATCGTTCAATCTTCCCTATGAAAAAATTGTCAATCCTTAAAAATTATAAGATGAAAACTACAAAATATTTTATTGCATTCCTTTTTACCATCTCCGCTGGCCTTCATGCTGCAGCGCAATATAAAGAACCAGAGAAAAAAGATAAAATTGAAGCGATATATCCACAAGTGATTTTTGATTCTCTACAGGCAAAAAAAATGCTCTCAAAAGGCACCGCCGTCATCAAAGGCGTAGCCTTTACCAGGCAGAAACACCCGCTTGGATATAGCGTTCCGCTTTCGCCCAGAATACTCGCCAACAACATGACGGTGGTACTTTTACCGGTAACGCCTTATTTTGAAGACTGGTACAGGCTTCGTAAGGAAAAGGAGAATAACAGAAAACGACGCTTTGTGTATCTCTCCAAAGATGCATACCGCTACAGGCTCGAGGCAATTACCAATAGCGATGGTGAATTTACCTTTCCCGACATGAAGCCTGGAAGGTACTTTTTGCAGGGAATGCTTGATTATACCCTGAAGGGTTCATATAATGCGTATACAGGTACCGGATACAACAATTATGGTGGGCAGACTGATTATTACCAGAAAAAAGAGTATAGCAAAAATATTCAGGACCGGATCGAGGAGTTTGTGGAGATAAAGGAGAACGGAGAAATACTAAAGGTAAAGCTGCATTAAAAACGGCCGCTGCACAGAGATGGAAAGGGCAAGGCTGGGAAGTAACTAAAAAACAAGCTAATAAGAATCAGGTTTTAAAAAGTAATCATAATAATGGGGTTTAACATTATAATACCACTGAAGCGATTCGCTAATCTTTCAGTGGGCTTTTTACTCAGTCACAAGGTTCAAGCGTTGTCAAGTTGAAAAACCAATGAAATACCGATCGTCGGCGCACTTGTTTTATGAAATCCAGCTGGTTCCACGATAAATAATCTTAGGATTTAGCGCTGAAAAATAGCTATTGGTTTTTAGATCTAAATGTTTTTGCGGTGGTCCGGAAAAAACATTTTAGCTGTAACCCGATTCTTTTAAGGTGCATCTAAGAGGTGAATATAAAATCATATGATAATGTTTAAATACCACCGAAGCTTGCTATGCGGGTTGTTTATTGTTCTATTCTCCTTTGGGATGCTTAAGGCCCAAAACCTTAATAAGGGCATCGACAGCCTCATCTTAAAAGAATTCTCTGACCAGAATGGTCCGTGTGCAGTTTTTATGGTTGCCCATGGCGGGAAAACAATCTATGAGAAAACTTTTGGCAAAGCAAACCTGGAGGTAGGTAATGATCTCAAGGTTGAAAACGTCTTTGAGCTAGGCTTGATGACCAAGCAATTTACTGAAATGATGGTAGATTTTTTCAAAGATGAGCTGGTAGATTTTGCTCCGGGGGAAAAGTTTGAATATAACAATTCGGGATATGTAATCCTAGGCTATCTTATAGAACTTGTTTCAGGGGAAAGTTATGAGCAATTTATCCAAAAGCACATCTTCGAAAAGTTGCATATGGATAATTCCCGATATGCCATTGACCGGCTTGTTCATACTTAACAGGGCGTATGGTTATCATAAAAAAATATCAGGTTATGTAAATAAGACAGCCATCAGCTTCAGTGTTCCTTTTGCTTCAGGGGCCTTGATGTCAACAACAGGCGATATGCTAAAATGGCAAAACGCACTAAACCAAAATCTCTTGATAAATGTACAGGAAACTCAAAAAGCATTCAGCACCTATAAGCTTAATGGAGGCGAAAGCTTTGGATATGGCTATGGCTGGCACATCAGGAACATTGGCAAAATACCCTCCCGGGAACACGGTGGAAGCATCTTTGGCTTTAATACCATGGCAGTATACATTCCTTCTGAAGACATTTACTTAATAGGGATGAGCAACTGCGACTGTAATTCGCCGACCAAAGTTACCGCAGAGATCGCAGCACTGGCTCTCAGGCAACTCGGCAAGAAAGCTCCCGGGGCTCAGGAGCCGGACTTAACTTTAAGTTACCCACCTACTTTAATCTTACGACAATATATCAGCACTCAATTTAAAATACAGCACTCAAACTTTACTATGAAAAAAACATTTTCTATTTGCCTATTTTTTGTAACCATAGGACTACATTCCACCTATGCACAGGAAATGCCTTGTACAGACAGCGTAGCTTTGAAGGATAAGCTAAAAAGTATCATGGATAACGATCAGCAGATAAGGGCAAAGATCCGTCAGGAGATGCCCTCTCAGAATGCGGCAAAGTTAAAGGAAATGGCACTTGAAATGCAATTGTCAGATAAGCAGAATCAACTTTTTGTAGCATCTTTACTCGACAGGTGCGGGTGGCCCAATGGTCTGAACAGTATGGAAAACCATACCTTGTTTCTGGTGATTGATCATGCTGATACGGCATTCATGCGAAAATACCTGCCCTTGCTTGTCGAACAGGCTCAACTTGGAAATGTAGCGAAAAGTGATTTGGCAACTTTGCAGGATCGTATACAGCTTCGGAGCGGAAAAAAGCAGCTATATGGCACACAGACTTTTAGGATTGGCAGCATAGTTAACATCTGGCCTGTGGAAGATGCTGGTGGCCTTGAAGTTCGGCGCAGGTCTATGGGGCTTCCGCCGATGGTAGATTATATCACGACCTTGGAGAGCAATTATAAATCTAAGGTTGTCTGGGATAAAGAATTGTCTGCAGAGCAGGCTAATGAAAAGATGTATAAAAAAAACTGATAGCAACAAAATATCAAGATCCGGCATTGAAGCTTGGTTTTATCAAAAATCTAAAGAAGTTTTTAATCCAACTTTTATCCGAAATTTTGACGCCCTTAACTAAGGCTCCGTAATGCGTTCCTGTAATTATTCTCGCCGTTGGTCTTTGGTTTATGTAGTGGGGCGTTTTTGAATAGATGTACATTCGGATTGTATTCTCGATGCAGCTAGGTAAGGCCTATTACCGGATTGCAAAATATTCTACTTCCTCTTGGCCCTGGTCATTCTGCGCTCTTTTGATGCGAAAACGCTTCTGGATGAATTTGATAATAGTTAGTAAGGTAGGTAAAATTTGAAATAAGCAAATGTTGTTTGTAAGAGTCTTGCTTTCTGCAAAAATTATTAGTTTTGACATGCGCTTATGGTAAGCGTGAAACAATTTTAATATGGCCCGCGAGCCAAATAAGTATAAATAATGAATAAATTCAAAAAAGTACAGGAAGTAATCTCTTTGGTAGAGGCAGACGTAACAAAATTCTATGATGGCGGTAATTCAGCTGCGGGAACCCGTGTTCGCAAGGCAATGCAGGACCTCAAAGTTTTGGCTCAGGAAATCAGAACTGAGGTAACGGAGAAAAAAAACAGCGATAAATAATTCGTTACTACTGTTTTGGGAAATTGGCCGCCAGATTTTTTCGGCGGCTTTTTTGTTGCGCTGCGCTTCTAGTTTTATCTTATTGGCGAAGTGATCTGAACGATAAAATAATTCTCCTTTACATATTGCCTCATGACAGCTTCTTTGCCATAGGTAAGAAAAAGCCGCTGCCTTACGTTTTGTAGACCAGTGTGGTATCCTGAATCATTTAGCCCGGTATTGATGAGGTTTTTTGTCATCACCATTATCTGAGAACCCTCGACCCTGATTTTCAGCATCCCGGGATGTTGAGCATCGCTGAGGTTTCCATGTTTTAACATATTTTCCAGGAGCGTGAGTATCACTAGGGGAACAAATTTCGCTCTTTTGGATTCGTCATCGATGTCAAGTATAATTTCTGTATTTTCATCTTCCTGTCTGATTTTCCACAGGTCCAGCAGCAGTTTAGCAGGTCCGAGTTCATCTTCCAGAACGGTTAGCCCGGGGCCGTTACCACTCTCCAGGGCATATCGCATGATTTTTGCGAGTAATGATAGTGTCTTTGCTGCAAACGGGTTTGTTTTGTGAATGCTGCTGTAAATAAAGTTTAATGTATTAAACAGGAAATGGGGGTTGATCTGCGCCCTGAGAAAGGCATTTTTTGCATTGTTGAGCTCAATAAGGTTTTCCTTAGCCTTTAATGCTTCCTCATAAGCCCTTTTTTCCAAAAGTTCACTGTTGTCGCGTTCCTTGATGTAATACCGCAGGTAGTAATAACCTGATGCCAGGAGGATAAAATATACGCTGCGCCAGATGCCCCCGGCAATGAATTTTTGATCCATGATAATTTCATTTCTGCTCATTTGAGGATATAACAGCGCTATAACGTGGTCTGTTCCAAACTTAAAGGCAAGAAAAAGGGCTATTTCAAATATCGTCAGCAGTGGTAGCTTCCATATGATATTTCTTCTAGCCGATGCGGCAATAGGAAGAACTACGAAAGCGTGAAAATAGAACAGCAGGATATTTACGGCGTAATGTAAAAGGTAAAAGCTGAGTTTGCTGAAAGTGCCCGTCGCCAGGGCTACGGAAAAAGACTCATATAGCATGTAAGCAAACCATGCCCCAAGGTGAAAGAGCCAATTGCCTAGTTTATTTTTCAAGTTAAGTATCGGTTTTGCGTAAGTCGACATAAGCCTTGCGTAATAAGTTCGAATTTGGTTTTTTATAGGCCTAAGTTTCTTTTATGAAACATTATAGCCACACTAAACTGAGCAAGAGAACGGTGTTTGTTTTCCGCTCCGGAGAAGAAAAAAAGGGAACCAGTACTGATCCTACGGAAACGAGTCTGACCATTATTACCGTTGGGACGGGCGGTGTGCAAGATGGCAAGCTATCTCCGAATAAAAGATCAAACCCGCTTTGACACCCATATCTTCTCACCGATGAAATTGCAGAACCTGGCCTTATAAGGACTGGTCATCGGTATCGGGTGCTTCCCCAGATAAACGACGTTCCCTACTATACGCGTTACGTAGGAGCCGTTTATCAGATAGGATTTATGAACCCTGAAAAACTTATCATCTGCGGTGAGTATATCTGACATTTCCCGTATGGTCATGTATATGGTAAAATGTTCATCTTTGGTGAATATATCCACGTAGTTTCCTGCTCCCTTGAAATGGGTGATGGCCGATAGGTCTATACGATCCACTATCCCCCGGTTGCCCGGACGGAAGAAGGCAAGATCGTCGTAACTGAATCTGCTCAGTTTTTTTATAAAACATTCTTTCAGTACCCTGTTGACTACTTTTGTAAAAGTTTCAAGCTCGATTGGTTTAAGCAGAAAGTCTTTTGCCCTTACATCAAATGCCTGAAGCGCGTATCTGTCGTGTGCGGTAGTGAAGATAATATTGGGGGAGGTATCGCGAAGATTTTCGGCCACCTGCATACCCGAGAGGCCCGGCATATCGATATCAAGAAAGATAAGGTCAATATTTTGATCGATGCTCAGTTCAGCGAGTGCCTCGATAGGCTTTGTAAATGTTTTGGTGACGTTTAGGTTCGGGAATTCCCCAATGTGATCGGTGAGCAGACGTATAGCTGACCAATCATCGTCCACAATGGCACAATTATAGGTCTTTTTCATAAAGTAAAGGTTGATTAGGGCTAAAATAAGATTTTTTACTCTTATAGGGAATACGTAAATGTCACTAAATGATTACTTTAAGTCGTGTTGAGAATCGTTGGACCAGATAATGATTACCTTTCAGAGAGTTAGTGAAAGTTATTTCTATAGCCCTTTTATAAAATTCGCAAAGTTGCTTTTGTTATGATCATTCATTCAATCTTCCATGCTATCATATTTCAGAAATATATTAAAATGTCCATTAAAAAGGAAACTTATCCATGATTGTTTATAGCTAACTGATCTTTCTCATGTATTCAAAACCATTGTTGTTCGCGATGGTAAGCAGCGGCTGGATATTCTCTAAAAACTTCCCTCTTAAATCTATTTTAGGCAATTGGTGCGCATCGGCAATAGGAAATATACTCAGGCATTTATCCATTATAGGTTCTTTCGGATAGTTTTCAGCCATAATAGCAATTGCAGTTTTCTGTAAGTTATAAAAACCATCAAAGTAATCTTCAATACTTGGAAGCTTGTCATTCTTACGGCCGTTGAAAGATGGATCGGCCGGGATCAGGTTCCATATCAAATCATGCGACACAAAGGCGTAAGGAATGAACTGTTCAACGGCAAAGTTGCCATGCATCATTTTTTTGCGTGTAAATACATTTCAATGGGACGGTGTGGTCTAAACCTTGTTTCAGAATTTACGCTGGTTAACAGGTTGTTCCTGCGTGCGGGTTTGATAAGCTTGTTCGGGATATCCGGAACGTTGGGGTTGTGTTCTGTAGGTAAAGGCTCAGGTTGACTCTATCTCAATCGCTTTAATACTTTTAGTCAAATAAGTTGGGCAAACCTCGTCTTCGTAACGATATCAACAATCTTTACCAATGCTGTCATTATAAACGTGGTAGCCGTAATTAGAAACCAGGTTATTTGCGTCTTCTATCCTAAAAGGTTTTTTATCAAATTGATATTCTACTTTTCAAAATACTTTCTTTGAATCAGGTATCTTTCTTATAAAATTCAATTCAGATACTGATGTGGAAGTATTCACCACTTTTCTAAAGGACGAGATATTGAACCTGGTTACCTTTGAAGAACATCTTGATCTTCATGTCAAAAAAGAAAACGATCCTTACTATGTTACCGTTGGCATAAACTAAGCTATTTAAAGTTCCTCCCGCCGTGAAAAGCAGTTTTGGTCTTGTCATTGGCATTCTCCCGTACCTGAGTCTTTTTATTCTGGGAAGGATAGGGCGCGGTCTTTTCATCACCCCGCGCTAGTGTCAAAACGGGCAGTTCATCTACTTCGCGCTGCACCAGTTTGCCCAGCATCTTTGTAAAATCAAAACACTTACTCACAATTACATGCACTACCTGGCCCTCGCGCTGCAAACGGCCTTCTATCATAAGCAGCCTGGCGTGCAGTATTTCCTTCCTGTAGGTTTCAAACAGCTTTTCAAAAACCACCAGATTTGAATACCCTGTTTCATCTTCAATAGTAATAAAACAAACTCCGCCCGCAGTTCCTGGTCGCTGGCGCACGAGTACCAACCCGGCTACTTTGACCAGTTGCCCATCGGTTGAATCATGGTTGATGTGATGGCATGTCCGGATGTTCAGCATATCCAGCTGCGGGCGGACAAAGCTTACCGGATGGGCTTTGAGCGACAAACCAACCGTTGCATAATCTTGCACCACATGTTCGCCCTTGCCCATAAGTGGCAATTCCACTTGCTTTTCCAGCACACTTTCAGATGCCTGCCCTTTAAACAGTTCCACTGGCATGTCCTGCAGTGCAGAAACTTCCCAAAGTGCCTTGCGCCGGTCCATTCCAATTGACCTGAACGCATCCGCATCGGCCAGCCTTTCAAGCGCCGCAATAGATACTCCCGCATCGCGGAGTGCGGTAATACTTGTGTATCCACCAGCCCTTCCGTTAACCAAAGTTTCTATTTCATCGGCCTTTATTCCGCTAATCTGCCGAAATCCCAAACGCAACGCAAAGTATTTGCCGGATTTTTCTTCAAGCCTATTGTCCCAGAGCGAATGGTTAACATCCACTTCGCGAACTTCAACTGTATGTTTCCGCGCATCGATCACAATCTGCGCCGGCTGGTAAAATCCCATCGGCATACTGTTTAGTAGCGCTGCAGCAAAAACATCCGGGTAATAATGTTTCAGCCAACAGGATACATAGACCAAAAGCGCAAAACTTGCCGCATGTGATTCCGGAAAACCATAGCTGCCAAATCCCTCCAGCTGCCTGAATATCCGCTTGGCAAACTCCAGCGTATAACCCTTGGCCAGCATGCCGTCTATCAGTTTCTGTTCATACTGGTTAACCAGACCTTTGAACTTGAATGTTGCCATACTTCTGCGCAGACCATCTGCCTCAGCCGGGGTAAAGCCTGCCGCGACAATGGCTATCTTCATCGCCTGTTCCTGAAAAAGCGGTACGCCGAGTGTGCGCCCTAAAATTTCTTTAAGTTCGGGTGAAGGATAGGCCACAGGCTCTTCGCCGTTTCTCCTTCGCAAATAAGGATGGACCATATCTCCCTGTATGGGCCCGGGCCTTACAATAGCCACCTCGATCACCAGGTCGTAAAACTCCCTGGGCTTCAGTCTGGGCAGCATGGACATCTGCGCCCTGCTCTCGATCTGGAATACGCCAAGGGTATCGGCCAGGCAGATCATGTCATAAACCTCCGGGTCATCCTGTGGGATATTGGCCAGCGTATATTGCACACCGTAATGATTACGGCAGAGGTCAAAAGCTTTTCTGATACAGGTAAGCATTCCAAGCGCCAACACATCTACCTTTAAAAACCCAAGTGCATCAATATCATCTTTATTCCATTCGATATTGGTGCGGTCCTCCATACGGGCATTCAGGATAGGGCATAGGTCGGTAAGCTTCCCTTGCGTTACTACAAATCCACCGGTATGCTGGCCCAGCTGCCGCGGAAAACCCATCATCTGGGAAGTAAGCTCGAGTGTTTTTTTAAGGAGCGGATCGTTTGGATTCAGGCCCTGTTCGGTAAGCCGCTTGCCCTCAAACCATTCATCGGTAAACTCCCATATCGAACCAGACAGCCGGTTAATGGTGTCTATTGAAAGTCCCATTGCCTTGCCTACATCACGTATGGCACCCTTTTGGTGTTGCTGGGTAACCGTGGCCACGATTGCCGCCCGGTCACGCCCATATTTATCGTAGATGTACTGGATAATTTCTTCCCTTCGATCATGCTCAAAATCCACATCGATATCAGGTGGCTCGTTTCTGGCCGGCGAAATAAAGCGCTCAAAAAGGAGGTCAAATTTCATCGGATTTACCGATGTAATCCCCAGGACAAAACAGATTGCTGAATTGGCTGCCGAACCCCGGCCCTGGCAGAGGATCCCGCGTGATCTTGCCTCACGGACGATATCTTCCACAAAGAGAAAATAGTTGGCATAATCCATCTGCTTCACAAATTCCATTTCGTGGCCAATCATCTTTACCACTTTATCGGGTATTGTTTCGCCGTAAAATTCATGTGCACCTTTCCAGGTCAGGTATTCCAGTTCTTTTAGCGGTGAGCGGCCGCTTTTATTGATTTCCTCCGGGTAAACATATCTGAGCTCATCCAGTGAAAAATTGCAGGCCTCGGCAATCACCATTGTATTTTCAATGGCACTTGGATATTTCCTGAACAAACGTTCCATCTCCTCCACCTCTTTCATGTAACGTTCTGCGTTCTGGTGCAGGCGGAAACCAGCTTCCTGGATGGTGCATTTTTCCCTAACGCAGGTTAGTACGTCCTGCAGTTCCCTGCGCGATGGCGAGTGGTAATGGATATCGCCCGTTGCCACCACCGGCATCCCGTAAGCCTTGGAAAGCTGGGAGGTGCGGAAAATGAGTTTATCATCATTTCCCATGTATGACCTGGTGGCGGCAAGATACAATTGGCCGCCAAGGGCTTCGCGGTACTCCGCCAATGCCGTTATAAACCCCGGTTCGTATTCAAACCTGCGGTTGAGCTCGCCGGGCATCACCACTGTAAATATCATGCCCTTGCTATGGGCGTATACATCGGCTCTGGAGATATGGCAGGATCCTTTTTCTGCCCGCATATTGCCCAGGGTGAGCAGTGCCGATAATCTGCCATAGGCTTCCTTATCTGTAGGGTAGGCCAGTAAGCTTGGCCCGTCCAACAGGTCCAACCTGCAAGCCGGAATAAGCTTTACGTTTTTCTCCGTGCATGCGGCATGTGCCCTTACGATCCCCGCAAGCGTATTTCTATCGGTAATGGCTATTTTATTATACCCAAAAACCTCAGCCTGTTCCACTAGTTCGTGTGCGTGTGAGGCGCCACGCAGGAAGCTAAAATTTGAAGTAACCTGTAATTCGCTATATCCCATACCCATCTACGCTATGCAAAAAATCCATGTATAAACCATTTGTACTTTTGTTTCCCGCCGTAGTGCCCCGAGCGGAAAAGCCAGTATCGGCCTCCCTCCTCGTCCTCCACCTGGTAATAATCCCTATGCTCCCCCCGGTCCAGCCACCATTCGCGTTCAATGCGCTCAGGTCCATCTGCCTTTGCCACCATGTGCCGCACGCCTTTGTAGATAAAAAACTTTGGCGGATGATCGGGGGTGATCGCCATTACCTCAATTGGTACAGGTATCTTGAGCAGCTCGGTAGGCCTGGGCTTACTCACGCGCCATGTAGTCACTGCTTTTTCGGTGACTGAAGCGGCCTTTTGCACCGATCTTTCCGGCCAATATTTGGTTGCCGGCAGGTAGCGGTGGATCACCTGAAAACCTACTTTTCCGGCCACGCGGTCCAGCAGACGGGTTACGCTTTTATCATCAAGTCCGGGGGTTGATGTCCACATTTCTTCTTGCGGCACTTCTACGTCATCCACTTTTGGCACATCCATAACAAAGAGCTCTATGCCAAGCGCCGGCCTGATCTGATCGATCTTCAGTTGAAAAAGTTTGAACAAATGGCTGATGTTATGCGTAGCCCCACTTGTACCGATATCCACCTGCACCACTTTTCCATCTATCCGGTAGCAGGTAAGCAGGCCTGTACGTAAGCCTTTTCCCTCAGCCTGCATGCTATTGCACAGATTTTCCAGCAGTTTATGGATGGCTATTTCTATTCCATTCCTTGTTTTGATGGGTTCCAGACAGGCCAGCCTTTCGCTGAATTGCACAGGTACCTGCAGGGGAATGAGTACCTCGTTTTCTGTGCCGATGGCCTGCGCCAGGCGGAGCAGAAAATCCTCGCCGAACCTTCTGCGCAGTACAGACCTTGGCATGCCGATAAAACTTTTGACCTGGTAAAATCCCAGTTTGCGCAATTTTGCCAGCGCGGGTTCCCCCAATCGCAGGGCATCGGGAGCCAGGTTCAGCAGTGCATCAACCTGCCCACCGGTCGGGATAAGCGGGGTAACCGTGCCGTAATGTGAGACAGCCCATGCAGCACCGGGCGTATCGGCAATGGCCAGGCGCACGCTATAACCTTTGCTTTTTAACCTGGAAACGATTTCTTTCAGATAGCCCCGTTCTCCGCCCCACAAATGGGTGCATCCGGAAACATCGAGCATAAGTCCATCCATCCCGAATTCATCTATGGCTACTATCGGGGAGTAGCGCACACACCATTCCCCAAGGCCTTTGAGCAGGTTTTTAGGCCGCCCCGGTTTATCGTCCAGCACTTCCAGTCCAGGGCAAATGGCCTTGGCATCGGCTGCACGCATGCCAGCTTGCACTCCAAAATCGCTGGCTATGGGGCTAACGGCGGTGATGATCATGCGGCCGTGATCGAGCGCTGCGAAAACAAAGGGCAAGTCCTTTAGTTCGGGCCTGCGGATAAGCTGCCAGTCAGCCAGGAGCTGTCGGAACCATATGGAAACAAAACGCCTTTGCATGGTATCTATCCAATCTGCCTGCCCTCCGGTTCAGACCAAACAGTTTGTTTTTTAACTTCTTCGAATTTTTCGCCTGCCCATTCCAGTATAAAACTTCCGGGCTTGCCATTGCGTACCTTAAGCAGTTCTACCTGCCAGCGTGGAAAGCCAAGGCCCGGCATTCCTTCTTCGGTATGGGAAGGTAGCGGACTAATCCTCCACCTTGCGGTGGCCACAGTACTTGCCATTTTATTTCCATCTTTCCGCAGGATAAAACCGGTAATGCCACTAGATTCTACTGCCAGCTGTAGCCTGCGTGATTCGATAAGGCTCAGGTTGTTAACCTCGGCTACAACCGCTGCAAGCCCTTCGCATTTTAACGCTTCTTCTGTGATCCATAAAACATCCTTCTCCGTTTGCACATCCATAAAAATGATGCGCTCGGGCGCTACGTTGAAAAGGCAGAGTGAGGAGGGAAACAACCGGCGCGAGGTACTGGCCCATACGCAGGCGGCACCATTTTCCATCAGCACGGCAAGCAGCCCTGCAATAAAGCCGTCGCTTGCCGCTGACTGCTCCGGCAGTACGGTAACGAATTCATGAATCGCCTTCTTGGGGAATACGCAGCCCGGAAAAGAATTTTCTATCTCTCCAAGGCCGATACGTTCAGCCTTGCCAGCGGACACTGGCTTAAAGCCCTGCCACAACAGGATATCCTGTTGCAATTTTTGAAACAACTCCTTTTTAGCATCCATGACCGGTAAATCTTTATACTATTATTTTTAGTATTTTAAAATTTTACAACAAACATAAAACTAAAATTGTTAGTAATTTGTATAATGTGGAAAAGATTGTCTTTTTGGTGGATAAGTTGAAAGTGTTTTTGCGGTATAGAGGGGGTATTCTTTTCCCAAGAATACTTGTTAATGAACATTTATGAATGGTTGTTTCGCAGGATATTCCACCATGGTGTTGATTGAAGAGGTAATTAAGTTTCGCATTTTAAGAACCGAAAGGCAAGTAATTATAAATTTAATCATAATAGTTGAAAAAACCATAATAAGTTCAAAGCAGCTGGAATAGCAGCATGAATTAAAATATCAATAATGTTTTACAGCATACTTTTCCTCTGCATACCTTATGGCGCTGGTGCTGGATCCCGTGTCTGGGAGATCTGCCGTATGCGATATATCAGTGCTACTGAATCAACTCATTGTAAATGAAGTAAAAGAGTTTTCAGGTTAACCATACCCTAGCTAATGCTTACGATGGTGGTTTCGATTTAACTTTACAGCCAGATGGCTATGCAGAAATTCCTCCATTTGGCTACATCCGCTATCGGGGGAACAATATGATAACCGGAAGCTCAATTACCAAAATATCAAAATACTCAAGGTTAAATTTTTAATTACGCCTTATCATTAACGATAATAGTAAATACCGTTAACCATAGCAACGCCGCAGGTAGTTTCAAAAGCATTACGTGTGCTTTCTGGCGTGCGGGTTCCCCATATATTCCACATGAGTCCCTGGCTATTGCGAATAGACCATGCCTGTGCTGCATTGGCATCAAGCCAAGGCCCGTAATTACTTGCTGTACCCGTATTTTTTACAAAAAGGCAGGCCCAGCGTGCAAAAATACTTTTCATGCCCTGTGTATCAGCAATGCCATTCTCATCTTTTAAAATTCCTCCGGGGGAATTACAAAGGCTATTGCGTGCATAATCCATTGCTTTGGTACCCATTGACAGGTAGTTTATTGCAGGGAAATCACCACGTAATAAATCACATGCGCCAATAAAAGTTCCCTGCGTATAAGAAAGCGCTCCCTCGGTAATGGTACCGGCTTTGTTGATTGCCCCTTTAACTTCACCGCTTGATGAATCGTAAAGTCTGTTGACCATCCAATCCATAATGAGCTTAGCCTTGTTTTTATAACTTACATCACCTGTTGCCTGGTATAACAACATCGCACATATCACTGCTGGCGCGTTTACACAGGTATTTTTACTTTGATTATCGGTAGTCCACCATAAGCCACCACCTAATGATTGCGTATCCCAGGCGCGGTTCCACATCATATTAAAATTATTTTTTGCCATATCCAACATGCCGCCATCATTGGTGATTTTAAAAGCCCTTATACACATTAGTGCTCCCCAAACAATATCATCGTTAAATTTATTGTCAGACCACAATAAACCATAACCATCCCTTACCCCATTGTATAAATAAGAAATCTTATTTTTTAAATCGGTGCCGGGATTTATATTATAGGCATCTATCAGCATTTCAATCGCCTCCTGCTGGGTCCAGAAATCCATTCGGCCGGTATGGTTATCATCTTTCCAGTAATATGCCTTATATGAAGGACCATATGTGCCGTATTGATTATAAAAATGATTGTTATAAACCTGCATGGCCAATAAGGCCTCGCTTTTAGTAGGTATTGAAAGGGCTGCCACCGCATTAGTTTTTGCATTGGAAGCACTTTTTTCAGGTGATAAAAGTGCTATATCTGATTGATCTTTTTTACAGGCAGTAAGCAAACAGCCGAAAGCGAAGATGGTTGCTAAAAGTTTTTTTTTGTTGCTTAATTTCAGTCCATAGGAATTTAACCCCCATGGCGTAATGGTAATTTTCTTTTTCATAGTTCAAACTAAGTTTTATAGATGGGATGTTTTGGTTAGCGGTGTAACGATAAAATTTTTGATTATCTGAATATACACACTTGTAATGAATAACATACAATAATGGCATGCGCAACGAATATTTTACAAAAATGCACTTAGGAATGACCATGAAACATCGCATTTCTGGTTTAGGTGGAACAAAAGATAGACTTGTCAACGGAAAATGTGAATACAGCACAACGGGATTGAAGGTAAGAAAATACATTTTTTGGAAAGAAAGAATGCGAAAGGTTTAAAAAATTACAAAAAATGAAATGGTTTGTAACTCATCGCATAGGTTGCCTCGGTTGCACAATTAAAATTGAGAGGGATTTGATCAATGCTTTTATGCTAATATGGAACAGATTGCAGGCCTTAAGTATAATATGTCTCGGGAAACGAAAGTTTCAATAGTAGATCAGCTAGGTGAACGCTTACAAAGTATTCTGATAGATACGCGAAGTTTCGCCCAAGGATGGTAGCCATCTCCTATATAAATGAAATTAAATGTATACGGGATAGTAGCCAAAAACTTAAAATTACTGATTATTTATTTTATGAAATTTTATCTGTAAAACTAAAAGCAGTGAAGCTGATTGATTAATAAATATCAAAAATTGGGAAAAATAATACCAACTACAACCTTCTACTTCAAACCTTTACCGATTCATCATGTTAGTATGAAGGCTCTGGTCAACGTAAAATCAAATGTTAAATCTTATATGAATCCTGAAGAAGTCAAGCTAAATGATTTTCAAAGAATTTTATTCGGAGAAGCTCCGGAGATATTTTTAATTGAGGCCCTGATCAGGACACTGCTTATGTATTTATTTTTATTATTGATCATCAGGTGGCTTGGAAAAAGGATGAGCGGTCAGCTTTCTATAAATGAGATGGCTGTGATGCTTGTTTTGGGAGCGATCGTTTCCGTGCCGATGCAGTTGCCCGGAAGTGGACTGGCACAGGGTGTGCTGCTTCTCGTATGTACCTTAACTTTTCAACGGGGAATGAGTTGGTTTGGGTACAAGAGCTCGACTTTTGAAAAACTATATATGGGTGAACCAATTATACTGGTACGGGATGGTGTATTTGAGTTAGCCGAGCTACGTCGAAATAAAATCACCAGGCAAATGATTTTTTCACAACTCCGCCAAAATGGGGTAATGTCACTGGGTTGTGTAGAACGCCTGTATATGGAAACTTCAGGGATTTTCAGTATTTACTGTTTTCATCACGCAAAGCCGGGTTTGTCGGTTTTCCCTCCAACAGATCATTTGGTGTGGACTGATCAGAATAAGCATGAAAATTTAATGGCATGCAAGAATTGCGGTTACGTGGAGGAGGTTGAAGCAGGTCATAAATGTTCAAATTGTACGCACGATGAATGGATCGAAGCAGTGATAATAGCCAAATGATGAATAAAGAAGATATGCACTTATATGACTGGCAAAGAATTCTTCTAGGGGATCTACCAGCTGAGTTTTATTTGGAACTATTAATCAGGGTAACTTTTGTTTTCATATTGTTAATTTTTTCGATGCGCGCAATGGGCAAAAGGATGGCCGCACAATTATCCCGGAATGAAATGGCAGCGCTGGTTTCCCTGGCAGCAGCAATAGGCCTTCCAATCCAGTCGCCCGATAGAGGTATTCTACCGGCTCTGGTGGTAGCGTTGGTTGTGATAACCATTCAAAGGCTCATCGCAACAAGAGCGTATGGAAATCAGCTAATGGAGCAATTTGCCCATGGTGATGTCAGTTTATTGATTGAAAATGGAGTAATTGATAAAAAGGAAATGCTTAGGGTTCGCCTGACCGAAGACCGGTTATTTGCCCAGTTGAGATCCCATGGTATACGCCATCTGGGCGAAGTTAAAAGACTATATCTGGAGGTAGATGGGAAATTTACCATGTTGAAAACGGATCAGCCAATACCCGGGCTATCGGTATTGCCGAATTTTGATGATGAATTTCTGAGCCGCCAGTCCCGGCAAAGGCAAAAGGTTTGCACCGATTGTGGTGGGTTGCCGAATAACGAAAAAGAGATTAGCTGCTGCAATTGCGGAGGAAAAACGTTCACCCGTGCAATCTGCTGATGCGAAAGCACTGGCTAAAATGATAAAAAATAAGGACTAACCCTGGCTTTCAGATTTAAAATTTTCTCTGCACCAGGCTTAAATAGCTGTTCAGTTTAGATTTACGGTTTTAAAATTTTTGCAACAGCAATGGCATCAGCACCTGTATCAATATTGTAAACATGTGTAACGCCCTGATTTGTTGCAGCCTGCCCGAGAATATTTTGCTGTTGCTGGGCGTTTACGGCATTTTCAAACATAATCCCGGTAGCATGTGCCGCCGTCTGGTAAACATTTCCCAATGCGATTGTCGGTGCTTCCGCTACAACTTTTACATTGGACTGCGTAACAGCGTCTGTAACTTGTTCATTAATGGATGCTGACCGGGTCTCTGCTGTTGGTTGGTTTTCTTCCTGATTCATGAAGTTGTTTTTAGTTTCAACATAAAGTTAAGAAATAGGGGGATAAAAAGATGCTTTTTAAAATTTAATCCCGTTTTCGCTTTCTAATTATTTCGAAATGTATATGGGTGGAGATATGCTGATCAGCGAGCGGCTTATTATCTTTCGGCAACCTGACCAGTCTGTAGATATAGCAATGATGGCGTAAAAACTTTTCAATTTAAAAGAGATGCCCGTGCCCTTCAACCACCTTGCCCGGTGGTTCATGCATTTTTCTTAACTTCCAGCTTACGCTATGTGCCTTTACAACAAAATAGCGCACTTAGCGATCAATTATTAAAAACAATTCGCTGCTAACTGTAGCATTTGCGTTAATCCACTCGTTTAATCTGAAATACCTGGCCAGATAAGTCATTTAAAACCATAAACCTGCGCATGAAAAACATCTGTTCTAATTCCACTACCTTAATTGTTTTATTTATTGTTTCCATACTGATAATTGCAGGGGGGTGCAAAAAAGATCAACTCATTGTAAACGAAATGAAAGAGTACGTTCAGGTTGACCATACCCCTGCTAATGCTTACGATGGTGGTTTCGCTTTAACTTTACAGCCAGATGGCTATGCAGAAATTCTTCCATTTGGCGACATCGGGTATCGGGGGACTTACAAAATTAATGGGTCCAAAATAAAGGTTAAAATTGAACAAGAATCTAAAACTTATACTTTTGAAATTATTTCAGCAACCGAAATCAGAGAGAAGGAATATGGAACCGTTCTCAAGTTAAAATAACTTGACGGCTTTAAGCCTATCCGTTTGGAAGACTACAGAAACGCTTGAAGTTAACGTCAAAACAGATACTGATATGGAAGTATTCACCACTTTTTTAAAAGACGAGCTATTGAACCTGGTCACCTTTGAAGAACATCTTGATCTTATGGTCAAAAAAGAAAACGATCCTTACTTTGTTATCATTGACATCAATTAAGCTATTTAAAGTTCCTCCCGCCATGGAAAGCGTTTTTGGTTTTTTCATTGGCATTCTCCCGTACCTGAGTCCTTTTATTCTGAGAAGGATAGGGCGCAGGTTTTTCATCACTCCGCGCAAGTGAATGGAATTTTCTACGCGATGTATTTATTATTGGCAGGTTATGCTTTTTTATTGTTTTTTGGCTATTCCATGCGGGCCGGGCCATATGCTGCATCTTTGTTGCAAAAGTATGCCGCTGCTATACCTTACAGGGGGAAGAAGGATACTTGGAAATGTTTGTTTTAAGTGTGGATTCTGCTTAGAACGCTAGTAAGTAAGTATTGGCTGAAACTTTAAAATGTATGGCTTAACGCGGCTTTCAGCGTTAACAATGATAATAATTACTATTTATTTCAAAATGTCTAACATTGTTCCAATAAGCACTGGAATCATCCAAAATGTGATCATTCCTAGCATGTAAGCACCTAATCCTTTTAAATAGCTGCAATCTTCTTCTTGCCATAGAATTGCCCAATGCCCAAACGCAGTACGAAACCCCTATAGCACCCCCAAGTGTCATTACTTTGAGGTGTGTCAGGCCTTGCAATATTACAAAGATTGAAAATACCAGTATGCCCATTCCCATAACAAAGCATAGCATAATCAAAACTTCGTAGAAATTATCCCTGGACTTTCTAAAAAACACCTGCAACCATAAAGCGATAAATACACCCATTACAATATTGGAGTAGCTATAATGGTTTTGAATCCATTGGACAACTTTACTGATAGAACTTACGGTTTCACCCGGCCCTTGCTGATATTTTACATAACTGTCTTCAACATGAAAAGTGGTTGAGAATGGTATAGATTAATGAAGTGATGATAATGAATATAATGGGTTTCACCAGTCTGCTTCTATTTTCCGATAAATATTTACGAATATTATCCCCCGGACTTAATATAAGTTCTTGTATTGTGTATAAAATTCCACGTTCAAAATGCAGAACATGTTCAATTTCATGGATGATATATTTTCGGTCAATTCTTTTACGCTGAGCAGGATGCCCACAGTCAGGGCAGAATTTTGTGTTTATTTCGCTATTACAGACTACACAGTCCATTTGGCGTTTTATGATATCGGATGTTTGTTTCTCGGTTCAGCTAAAATAACAATACTTTTTTATGATAGGTTGAATTTTGAGTTAAATTATACTGTATTTAAGGATATTGTTAAATATGATCTCCTATTTAAAGTATCGATAATAGACTAGATTATATGATGTTATCAAATGCAGGGTTTGCACAACTCCTTTTCTATAAAACATTATTCTAACTTTAAAAACCATTACCGGCCAGTCAGTGTTCTTGAAATAAAACACTAGATGGACCATTGTGATTGTTTACCTGAAGCTTTGCATTTTGGATTGCCAGTTTCACGGAAACTAAGATTGAGCGTCATTGTTCCCGCAAAAGATGAGGCAGATTTTATTTTAAAAACATTGGATGCTTTACGGCTACAGCTTGATGGATCGGGGAACCCAGTTCAATTTGATGTCTATGAAGTATTGGTTTTGGCTAATAACTGCAATGACCAGACCTTTGAAATATGCAAACAATATCAGGAGACACATCACCTGTTTAATCTTGGGGTAGAATGCCTATTTATAAAGGACCCATCAAAGGCACATATCGGAACGGTCCGACGTTTGCTTATGGACGCAGCATTCAATCGTTTAGGCAAGAACGGAATTATTGTTTCAACTGATGCAGATAGTGAAGTTGATCCCTACTGGGTGTATAACATTATGAGTGAAATTGAGGATGGTGCAGACGTGGTAGGAGGCAGGATAATTTCCAGGGATACACCAGCGTTATCAAAACTCCAGCATTTGAGGAATGTAAAGTATCGTTTTCTTTCGGCGAGGGTAGAGTCTCAACTGGATCCTTGCCCTGTAAACTCCTGGCCAAGACACTTTCAGTGTTTTGGCCCAAGTCTGGCAGTTACGTGTGAAATGTACGACAGGGCAGGCCGTTTACCAGCAATACCTTATCTGGAGGATGAAGAATTCAGGAAAGCACTTAAACGAGTGGATGCCATTATACGGCACTCTCCGAAAGTGAAGATATTCACCTCCGCAAGGCTACAAGGAAGGGTTGAATTTGGCTTTTCGGTACAATTGCGAAAGTGGGGTGTAATGGCATCCAATAGCCAGGAAGAACATGTGGAAGCTTTTGATACGCTTATCTATAAATACAGGATTAAGAGCGAACTTCGAAGACAGTGGAACAGCGGATTGACCTGTGAGGTAAAGTGGGACGAAAAATATGCAAAAAAAATTAATATCTCTATTGACTATTTAAATTCACTTCGTTCAGGTCTGAAATATTTCGAAGCCTTTTGGGAAGAAATCGAAAATCATCTCAGGGTATCTCATCCATCTAAATTCAGTCTTAAACCCATATCAGAGGCGATTCAAGAACTCAACAACTATTTTCATCATCACAACCTCTCCGAAAAGAAAAATATCCAACATGGTTTGGCTAGAAGATGCAAAATAGCTGAAATGTAGGGATCAATAGCTTTTAGGATCTCAAAAATCAGATGTTATCCTTAATAAATGTGTCTATCCGGTAATTCTCTGAGATATAGCGATCCTTATGGATCAGCGGGCTATCTAGAAAATGTTCATGTACCTGATCTCCTGTAAGAGGGTAATCCGCAACGAAATTCGTCCAATGTACCAGGATCAACATCCCTTCCTTATTCAGATGTTCGATAATTTGCTGCTTTGCAAGCTTTAAATCCTCATGAGAAAGATAATACCCAACTTCACTTAACAATATGAGGTCGAAAGTACCTTCAATACAGTAATGTGGTATTCCTTCATTTATGAATGTGACGTTATTGTACTCTGCCAGCCTTTCTGTGGCTATCTTTATCGCCTCGCCACTTAGGTCTATTGCTACCAGTTCATCACATCTCCCGGCCAACATTCTTGTCAATACGCCAATTGAGCACCCGATTTCAAGGCCGCGGCAATAGTTTGTACTGCCAAGGAGACTTATGGTTTTACGATATTTTTCTTTTTCATAAGGACTTGAGTCAAAGTTCCACGGATCCTTGTCACATTTATACATTTCATCAAAGTACTGTGCACCAAGAGATTGAGCAGGATTGTTCTTGCTTCTTTCAATGAAATATTCATTGCTTTGTAAAAAGGTAGAAATAACCTCGGGTGGTAATATAAAACCATCAGGGTCATCATCAATAAGTTTACTGACCTGCGATTGATGAGCCATTATACTTTGCTTTTTTCGATCCAAATAACTGTTGATGCGCAGGTATTTGATATCGGTATCGTTAAGTATTGGTATGTCCTCTTCTTTGGCATTATGGTAAAGCCAAATTGGATATTCCCAAATCTTCGGCCGGTTGATCTTTGCTTTTTCAAGCGCGCTTATTAATAGCTCAAATGTGGCCCTGTGATCGCAATGAGGATCGAGTTCATAAGGGACAAGAATGAGATTAGGGTTAATGGTTCTTATGTCGTTAACAAGGCGTTTTTCTAATTCATCAAATCCGTTTAAACCTTTGCCAGGCATTGACGCATCTTTAGATCCATAGCTTTTTAACCTATCCGCATCAAGGCCCATTATTCTCATCGCACGCTGAAGCTCTTCCATTCGTAATGATGCAAGTTTATCTGGAGGATATTGTTTTGAATTTGGGTGTGATTTGCTTCCGTCAGTTGTAAGTACAAGCTCAACGCGCTTTCCACGGCTTAATAATTCCATTATCAGGCCTGCACACCCAAGGCTTTCATCATCCGGATGTGGAACCATGACTAAGCAGGTGGTCACATCATCGAGAACGGAGTCGTCTATTTGGACTGCTTTTGCCCAAAAGGTATTTTTATCAAAGGAACTCTTCACTCTAATGAGATTTTTGTAAATAATATTTACCAATGTTTACCCGTGTAACATCTGGGGCGGGCTGCCGCAGATAGAAACTTAGGTCTCTAAAGTTACGTTCAAGTGATCCTGGCTTCATAAGTCCCCTGGCTCCAACGCATCGGTTACTGTCTTCCATAATCTCTAAACATCTATCCTCTATATTTACCCTGGTTAAATTTGCACAGTTGATCAGCGCCTCAGACATACTTGGATCATTTGACCAATTATCAAATTTCTGTCCTGAATCTTCCAGAAGCAAACCGGCCATAGTAAGGCTCGACATCATTCTGCTTATCCTTAAGCTTTGAAACGGATCGTCTAATCTATTCAGCTGTCTTAGGTAAGCTATAGTTTCCTCACAAATGCTTTCTGCGCCACCCAAATGAACGGCTGCGAAGCGTATTGCCCCGGCGCTAAAATGGGGCTGCTTTAAATAAATCCCCGGAGAGGATAGAAGGTCTTCTTGATCTATATCAACTCCAGTAAAATTCACCTTGAAGCTGCCCGTTGCCTGCATACCCAAAGGCCGCCAGCTATTCTTCCCTATTCGCTCCGGTCCAATTTTATTCATATTTATAAGACACATTTGCCATCCTGTTTCGCCATTCTGGTTAAAATCACCGGTGATGATGGCGTGGTTTACAATGCTTGCGCCAGAGCAAAAGGTTTTGGAGCCATCTATACGGCAACTTCCATTATAATCTTTCAGGTGTATACCCTCATTATCTTGCGTATTCCAAATGCCAAATAGATTCCCCTCTTCGAAAATACCTTTATAATATCTCTCTTTCTGTAAAGGGTTTGCATACAAATGAATCAAATATAACGCATTAACATGGCCTTCATACAATCTCCCTACAGATAAGTTCGCCTTTCCTATTTTTCTGAGCAAACCCAACAGTTTTTGTGTATTTGATCCTTGAAAATCGAGCATCATGCCTGGAAGTACAATCGAGAGTGCCCCACATTCCCGCAACCATTGAAACTCACGGGAAAGGAAAGAACCGTCGCTTTCGCTTATCGATGCATTATTCTTAATCAATTCCAAAGCCTTTTCCAGTTCGGGTGAAAAGTCGGTTTCCCAATGTTGCTTTTGATTAGTGTTAATTCTCATTTATTTCTTGCTTTTTAATTACCTGCATCAACATTCTTTCATAATTTTCTATCATAGCATGATAAGAAAAATTGTTTTCAGCATATTGACGCACAATTTTTCGGTCGAGCCTTTTAGCCTTGTGTATTGCAGTGCTAAGTGCTTCCACATCACCGGGATCAACCAAATGGCCACATGTTGATGGAATGAGTTCCGGCAAAGCACCGATGCGAAAGCCGGCGATCGGGGTTCCGCACGCCATTGCTTCAGGTACTACCAAACCAAAAGGTTCTTCCCAGCATGGGGTTATCAGACACACTGCGGCATTTGCGAGGTGATGATTTAATTCTTGATGAGCCAGATTGCCCAACATTATAGTATCTTCCCCTAGTAATGGCCTAACGTAATTGTTAAAATATTTTTTATCAGCAATTCCACCAGCTACAACTAATTTTATACCAGCAAATCTTGCGGCAGCTATTGCATAATGTAAGCCTTTATCTGGATGTATCCTGCCAGACCAAAATGCATAAGTTTCATCAAGATTTGAAAGTTTCCATTGCCAGCGGTCTACGTCGATCCCATTATATACTACATCCAATTCTCCAGAGTGTTTACGCCATAGCAATGAATTACTAGCGGATATTGTACAATATTTCACCTTGGAAGTTGTACGCTCTGCCTTTATCGCCAGTTCCAGCTCATAAAAAGGGGGGGTATGCAACACGGTCAGCATGGGCGTGGAGACCAGGGTTGCCATCATTATGGGAACATAATGTAGACTATTGTTGAAAATAGCATCAAGTTTATATTCATCAATTTTTAGCATAAGGTTCATGTATGCCAGGTGCTCAGATATATATTCAGATGGTAAGTCCTTAATTTTTTTTCTGATGCCAGTTTCCTGATTATACCCGCTATCTGACAGTATTGGCTCCAATGGCAAATCACTGGAGGACATAGAGCTTGCGAAAAGTATTACTTCATGTCCCCGTTCTTGTAATGATCTTGTAATCTCATAAGTGAACACTTCAAGCCCGCCCGCAAAGGGTGATCGTATCGGATGTTTAAGATGCGCTAATATGCCTATTTTCATTAAATAAGGGAATGTTCCATAGCAGAACATGTATTTTCTATTTAAGTTTTATCAGATACATTGAATATTTATCCATTATGCATTATATTGGTGTGCCTATCTATATTCAAAACCATTATTAGTTGAAAACTTTTCCCATCTATATGCCCAACACATAACAGATACCCCCTCTATCAGTTTCTTCAAGAGGAACACCAACAAATATTTCCTTTTTTCCAACTTTCCACAGGTATGTATCAAATGACTTTCGGTCTTGCATCCTTTCTTGTTTTGGATAATCTTTATCAAATTGTGGTGCAACGTAAGTTTCATAAAATGATGCTTGAGTAAATTTATTCTCTCAAATAACGCTCTATCAAACTTAATATATCAATGGTAGCGGTGATATGAAGAAAGACATAAGCGGGCGATAGGTTAAAATATCATACACTTTGAGGAAACAGGGGCGGTGCATGCTGATCTGAACATGATATTTGGGGCCGGTACCTATCGGATCAGGTTAACGCTGTACTGGAAGAAATAATGTGATGTTTTAGCCAGCTTAAGCTACAAAAACTTCCTCATATATTCAAACCCATTATTACTCGCAATAGTAAGCAGCGGCTGTATATTCTCTAAGAACCTTCCCCGTAAATCTACTGCAGCCAATTGCTGCGCATCGGCATTAGGGAACAGGCTCAGGTAATCTTCCATTATGGGTTCGTTGGGGTGGTTTACCATCATCACTTTAATAGCCATTTTTTGCAGCAAATAATATCCATCAAAATAATCTTCCATTCTTGGCAACTTGTCATTCTTCCGGCTGTTGAATAATGGATCGGCGGGAATCAGGTTCCAGATCAGATCATGCGATACGAAGGCGTAGGGGATAAAATGTTCAACGGCGAAGTTACCATGGGTTAGTTTTTTATGCGTGTATATACATTCCAGCGGGCCGGTATGGTCTAAAACCCTGTTCCAGAATTTACGCTGGTTGAGCAGGTTGTTCCGGCGTGCAGGTTTGATCAGTTTGTTCGGGATATCAGGAACGTTAGGGTTGTGTTTTTGCAGGTAAAGGCTCAGGTGCCAGTAACAAAATGCTTTTAAAATACCAGCATGTTCAAGCAGGTAGCCATGCCATAAGGGGTTTATGGTGAGGTTTTGCTCATCAAGGGCATATGGACAATGATTTTCAAAATCTGCCGAAAGGCGGTATATTGCAGCACGGTTTCCTTTCAATTCCGGAAACCATGGGCTGAGGTAGCGGTGCGGTACCTCCTGATCAAAGTACTGTATCGCTTTGGCCGTTAATGGATTTAGGCTGCTGATAATTTTGTGTTTAACCACTTCCTGTTTTTCATCAATGGTAATACCTTCCAGTTCACGGATCTGGCTAATGGCCCGTTGCAGCTGGTCTTGCTTGCCGAATGAGATATGGAAATAATTTACGGTGTACCAGGCTAGTGAAACCATGCCTGCAAACAGGCGGTGCTTGGGTATCACGGTATTTCCTTCTTCCAGTTCAGCTAAAATGGATAACAGCCAGTAATATTTATAGGTTGCAGAGGTGTTATTGAAGCTCGCTGCCAGTAGGGCAATGGGAAGTTCTGGCCGTTGAGGTAGGGGAAAGGTCATTTAGGTAATATTGCTAACCGGATATTTATTTATCAACCAGAATAATTTTCCATCTACTTCCAGGGCGCAGTTGGTAGACGCCCTTCATTCGTGCAACTTTACCATCGTGACCCTGACGGAGCATTTCTCGGAAGTTAAAGCCAGGTTTCGGGCCTTTGTCATTTCTCAAAATGGAGTTTTTTGCTAAGAGTTCTGCAGCCTGGTCAGCGGTTAAGTATTTAACACCTGATTCTAGCATGTGGTTTTGCAAGAATTTAGACACCGTGTCTATTTCTCTTTGGGTATATTCAAATTTAAGCATGTTGCTATTTTTTATGATTTACGTTAAATTACTGTTCTAAACAATTTCGATATGTTTCATGAAAATTAGCGTATCATGGTAGTTTTCTGCATGTAAAGTAATTTTAAGGTTAATGGTTTTGCCTTTTAAATTGTTATCAAAAAAAAATCTTAATGGTCGTCTTAGTAACTCATGAGGCAATTTATGTTTAATTTCAGAAGGGTTGGCTGTTATGGCATAACCACCATTTTTCAATTTGTTTACGACCGGATACCATACATCGTTTATTTTCCCTGAAGGACTGTGAATCTTTGTCTCTGATATATGTAAACCATCAATAAGGTGGGGATTATTCCAAAAGTGGCCACTTTGTTTTTCTTCAGTGGTCACTTTTTTCGGTTTAAAATGGACACTGTTTTCGCTTCAAAGTGGTCACTCGGCTCATTTTAAGCGGTTTTAAGGCTTATTTAAAGCCAACTTGATTCAATGGTTGTTTTTGTGCTCAAGGCAGCTTCAGCGGAGCGCTAAAGCGCTTAAAAATGGTTTTTTTAGAAAGGGTGTTGCTGGAGTTTTTTGTCTGTCGGTTTTTGGATTTAATCTTGCCCTAGAACAGCTTTATTGGCTGGATAATCATATCCGGGATGCCGTGGAGTGAAGTTTTGTGCGGATGGGGGCAGAGCATTGGCAAAATTTCTTTTGCGGTGGTTCTGATAGGAATGGATATATTTGGGACTCTTCTCAAGATGTCCTGCTCAAAGTCGGGCTAATCTACGGGTGTACAGTTTGGAACGGAATCCGCTGTCTACTATTACCGAAATCCCCAGTATGTAATGGGATATGTCGTCAAAATGGCAGGTAAGGGAATCGATGAGCATCTTGCTTTTAGGATCAGTTTAGAGCTAGAGCTCGAGGATCAGAACATTAGAAATTTTAAACGCTGTGTTCAGGGTATTAACCTATTGGTTAGCGACTACCATCCAATCATAAAGGACACTTTAGAATGATGCCATATGAACGATATACTGTATTAAGACAAAAGTAAGCTGTTTTTTTTATTGACTTTGGCATCTTTCTTTATATTTTTTGGTAATCTTCGGATTGCTTGATAGTATAATTTTATCTAAAATTAATCATTTATTGGATTTTTGGAAAGCTCTAAGCTTTCGCATAACAATACCATGTGTTGGAAAGCTATGTAACAGCTTTGCAGCTCCCGGTTTACGAAATTCAGAATATCGTCCATATCCTTTTCCATTTTGATCAAACTATCAAGTCCATCCATCGCATTTTTTAACCAAATCCTCGAACGGGAGGCATTATAGGAGCCTTTTAAAAAATCACTGTTTTGTCTATAATGCACTAATGGATGCCGATAATTGGCGAGTCTCTTATGTTCCTTTCTGATACGGTTGACAAACCAAAGATAATGCTCATTTTCAGCGAGGTTGATGAACTTTTCTTCAAGTTCTTTTTTTGTTTGGCGCTCAAAAAGTTTATTGAATGAAAGAGATAAAGGTTCAAAAGTTTCCGGTTTGAGGAAAATATAGAGTAGGTAGGCAATACGTTCATAGTAAGTGTAGATTTCTTCCATAGCTGCCTCAAGATAGAAGAAATAACGGCTATCATAGAAATTACCTGCTACTGGATATACCGCTTTTCCTTGAAAATCATATTTTTCATCCGTATAATGACTTTTGTATTTGCCCCAGATATTGGCACAGCTGACACTGTAAATTATATTTCGGTGCGCTTCATTGAGTTCCCTAAAATAGTTCAGACTTGTAGAATCGACCATGATCCCATTTTCATTATCTACGTTTTTCCATATCCTGGTAAAGAAAGCAAAGGCATCTTCGTCAAAAAAACGGGTTTCTTCAATAGTTTGTATACCTTTCTGTCGAAGCTCCCGCTCATAGTTTTTGTGGTACATAATCAGCGCTTTCTGCTCCATGCTTAGTAGTTCGATATTTCCGTCGGAAAGATAACCGTCCGCCTGGAAATAGGCCCTGACTGTCAAATTAAAACAGACGCTTTCTGAAAGAAAGTGTTTGTGTGTGGTTCGATTAAAGTGATTCATCAATCCATCTGCCTTTACATCGAGCATCACTTCAATAAAAGGGTCACCGTCTCGGTTAACAAAATTTTCAATAAAACGATCATTTCCCCAAACCAGTCTTTCCGGGCTAAATTCAAATCTGGCCACTGCTGTTTTCTTTTTTTTATCCGCATAGAAATGAACATTTTTGCGTTTCTTTAGAAGCCAGTCAAAAAGCGAGCAGCCGCTCATCTCCATTCTTCGGATAAGCTTCTCTCTAAGATCCATTTGTGTTTCGTTTTTCATCAATCTAATTTTAATAAGAATAGATATATTTTCCTATTTTAAAGGCGAAAAAGGGTTTTAGTTAACCAACCTACTCATATAGTTGGTTGACTGTTACAGTAATGAGGCGGCCATTTCTTTTGTCGCTTTACTATATGCCCAATTGCCTGTTCCCGCATCAACTTAAGGACTTCTCCTTTCAATATGCCCTAACACATAATAGATATTTCCTCTATCAGTTTCTTCAAGCGCTATACCAACATATATTTCCTTTTTTCCAACTTTCCACATGTACGCATCAAAGGATTTTCCGTCTTGCATCTTTTCTTGTTTTTGGATAACCTTTGTCATATTATGACACGTAAGTCGTCATAAGATGTTGCTTGAGTAACCAGGGGAAAGTCATGAGGACTTTGGTAATTTGGCATTGATGGTTACCTCTTCACCTAATGCTGCTTCAATAATATTTTCATCTGGCAATGATTGCCAATCTTCAAATGATTCATCCTCCGGCTTAAACAAATCAGATATAATACTTTTTCTTTTTATATCTAATTCGAAATCTAACCGATGTTCTTTATTCAAAATAACCTTTAACAAAGAAGAAATGGCATAAAATAATTTCCAAGCCGTATCTGCACTTACTGCCTTACCTTCATGGACAAGCTTGTTTCTACTACGACGAGCTTCAAACAGATTTGCCAAAATCTCTTCTGAAATGATTTCAGATTGAAATAAGATTTCTTGTTTTACGCTGGCACTCCAGGTTCTACTATCGTCTTTCATTGATTTTATTCTTCCAGATATATCCTTTGCTGGTTGACTAGAATTGTTTTTTAAAAATTTATTGTGCCATAGATGATCTATCAATTGTTCTGCAGTTATCCAAAGATTAGATAGCACAGAATCCCAATTTTGATGCTTTAACTCTGTAACTCCAACATTTAGAAATTTTGCAGAGAGGTTGGAATCATTGCTAAATCTTTTTCTCCTTCGCTCAAAATATTATGAAATTCGCTAACTTTTAAGATTCTAGGTATATCTAGATGAATACTATCTGAATCACTTCCCGTTCCCCACCGATTTTTTGAGTGTAGCTGCGTAGTAGCAGTTCTTCCCATTTCGTAAGTGTAAATACTCCATTTATCTTGCAGTCTTCCATGCAAAACATCTTTATGATCTACATAACCAACAAAGAAACCATTTAAGTTAAATTTCAAGAATATCTGATTAAAGTACTCAACCGCATTTTCTTTTTCTAGAAAACGGCCTCGCATTGGCAAAGCCAGAGTTCCATCATAACAAACGAGTCCATCAAATCCAGACGTATCATATTTGATCTTCGATACTATCCTTAGAAGCTTTGAATAATTATAACTCACGTGATTGATCTCCTCAATTTCCAGTTTCCACGGCTTTTCATCATCAGGAACAATGAAGGTATAAGGATGCATGTAAGCTATCCAACATGGGTTATTACACTCATCTTCAGATGCGTGAACGATAATATCATCTGTGGTTTTTAAAAATATTTTCGACATGCCAATAAAATTACCAATAAATATCTACGCTAAATTGACAATTTTTTAAGACCGACATCATGTTCGCTACGGTATTATTCATATCATATCTATAGACAATTAGAAACAGAAAGAATCAATTAATTAAACCAAATATTTTGGGAAACGAATAACTTTCTAAAGAACAAGGAGCTGGCTAGGTTTGGTTCTCAGGATTATACTGTAGCAGTGCCTTCAATTTGTGGCACTTGTTTCGTATGCCTTTTTTCATTAGGGGGGAGCTTGTTTTTGCCATGCCAATTACTCGGCTGTCCAAACAAACTCCCTATTTCTTTAAACCAGTTAGTATTTTGTAATTTAATGTAGTTCAGTTTTCAATGCCGATGTTAGCTTTGGTTTTCAATATATTTTTCAGGCATAAAATCTTTCATACTACAATTTAGATATTTTGCTATTTCGTTCAATTGGCTATATGAATACATACTCGAAGAGCTTTCCATTTCTACCTGTCCGATATATCCAGCTGAAACATTTAATAATTCCGCTATATCTCGTTGCGTTTTCTTTCTCGTATTGCGCATAGTGAGCACTTGTTTAACTATCTCATATTCAATAGCTGTTTTAGGCATTATTTTTAAATTTTATTTGCTTAGTAATAACTAAGTTTGTATATTTGATATCAGTTACTTATAGCGACAAATAGGAGCGGGGTTAGCCTTGCTTTTTACGATGTCACTCATGGACGAAAACCGCTAAAGTTTCCACATGAGATGATCGTGAGTTCGCCGTATCTATTGGATTTTGCTATCTTCGCGATACCTTATATTCAATAGGGCGGACTTCATGTCAGTCTTTTGTGGAACTCAGGCCTCGGCTTGAGCAGGTTCTTAGCGGTACCACGTTCAAAAGCATTGGAGTTCGCCCTATTGGTTTTTCCAATCTGGTTTCCTTTTGCTTTGGTTGAGTTTACATCGTTTTACATAAAACTACCGTTTATGAAAACGAACAAATTAGCCGCCATCAATCGTTATCACTTCCAGGAAGTGATAAAAGATTATTCCCTACAACTATTGTTAAAGAACGTCATCTGTTCTCCATCGTAGTATGTGCCAGAAATTACCAGGTATAAAAAAACCGAATAAGCAGGGGTTAATGTGGGAGAGCGCACAAAATCCCGGCAGGTTAATTTAGCCTGGTACCAGCCCCGTTGTTTTTAGGCAAGGGTACTACAATGGTTTTTCGCAATCCCAAGGTAAGCATCTTTTTCCTGATTCGCAATACGGTATGTCCGTATCCGCCTGTTCTCATGCGGAGGGGGCTGTTTTTTGCCCTTTTTTTGGTGAAATAAGGCAACGCGCTGCTGTTAATGTCTATCCAATCTACCTAACCAACCATCTGCCATGATCGCCAATAACCGCTACCTGCCGTTTTTTTTCCTTTGCTGGGCCTTTTTATACGGCCCACTGGTTTTGATGGGTATGGGGTTTGTAGGCGGTAGCGGGGCAGAGAAAGTAATACCACCAAAGCCTTGTTCCAAACAGGTGTTGCAGGGCGCAGGCGGGGAGCGGGTAGGAAAAAAGAATTCTGGTTGTTTTTGGTCTGTTTATGGTCTTGTTCCAGGTATTTGGAATTGCGGGGAAGATGATATTGTTCCTTTTTGTTTAACGGATAATCACCTAGGTTATGGCACCCATTAAGAGTTACCCTTTCGATAGGCTGTATGCCTTAAAGCCAAAAAATCCCGTATAGGGCTTGGCCGTGCAGGGGGCTTGTAATGGTTTTTTAATGATGTAGTAATAATTCAGTCCCCTGCATTGCCTTTAGTCCGTGTCTTTTTTAGCAAGGCCGGGATTCCTTTCTTGTCAACTTAACCAAAACTTATGAACCCATCTACAATAGCTATCTCATGGGGAAGGCTATGCTTTCATATTTACCATAGCGTTTTAAAAATATTTACCGTTTTTATGCTGATCCTGGCCTTAACCGCAAATAGGGCTGCCGCACAGGAGGCTGGCCAGGCCACAGGACTTTCCGTTGGCCAGGCCGTTCCTGATTCTTTATTAAATGGAGAACTCAAATTACTGGGTGCCGGGGGTGGCACTACTTTTAAACTGGCCGGTTTTAAGGGCAAGCCTTTCATTCTCGACTTTTGGGCAAGCTGGTGCGGGAGCTGTATAAAAAGCCTGCCACATGCAGACAGCCTGCTAAAGGCGAACGGGCAGGCGTTAGGGATTGTGCTGGTGAATTCATCGGCCCGCGACCGGGATGCAGGAAAACTGGCCCGGTTTGTCGATGCCTTTTTAAAGGACAATCCGGGTTTTTCGGTTCCGTTTGTAGCGCAGCATGAGCTGTTTGCCCGGTATTTCAAGATCAGCAGGCTCCCCTGTTATGTGTGGGTGGGCAGTGATGGCCGCATAAAGGCCATTAGCGGATATGGTACGCTCCATGGTGAGAATATTCGTCGCTTTTTAGCAGGCGGGCAGCTTTTGATGGGAAAGGAGGGGATTTGATATGAGTGGTTTAAAATCCAATACGAATACAGGAAGATGGAACCTTTTGTTAATGATTTCAACTGTGCTGATACTGCTGTTTTCAGTATTATCTGTTTTTTCGCAAGACAGAACTGCCTTTAAAATATCGGGCAGGGCCAGGGCAATAGGAGAGGAAGGACTTACCATAAGTGTAACTGGGGCAAAAGACGGACGTGCCCAAACCGACCAGGAAGGACGGTTTAGTATGGTGCTCTCGGTACTGCCCGATACGCTCATCTTTTCTGCGGTCGGCTATCAAACGCGGCGCCTTGTGGTACGTGCTGCTGATCAGGTGATCAATGTGGAGTTAGCTTCCTCGGCGTTTGATCTGGGTGATGTGCAGGTAAATACGGGCTACCAGTTGCTGCGGCCCAATGAAACCAACGGTACGGTGGCCGTCATCAACCGTGATCAGCTGAATGCCAGGGGAGGATCAAACCTGCTGGACAGGCTTGTTGGGCAGAGCTCCGGGCTGCTGCTGAATATCGGAAAAACCAACCCCAACAATCCCCAGAACAAAACCAATATCTCCATCAGGGGTTTGGGCACGATTAACGGGCCGCTAGATCCGCTGATTGTGCTTGACGGGTTTATTTATGACGGCGATATCTCCAACCTGAACCCACTGGATATTGAAAATGTATCTATACTTAAGGATGCTTCGGCAGCCTCGATCTGGGGCGCAAGGGCGGGTAACGGTGTTATTGTCATTACCACCAAAAAAGGAAAGTTTAACCAGCGTTATGAAACTGCTTTTTCATCCAGTGTGCTGGTTGCTGCCTTACCCGGTCTGTTCAAGTCTCCGCAGATGAACAGTGCTGATTATATCGAGGTAGAGCGCATGATGTTCAATAGTGGTTATTTTGATGCCCAGATCGGCAGTACCCCATTTTCTGCACTCACGCCTGCTGTTGAGGTATTACTGGCCAAAAGAAATGGGACCATCTCCGGCCAGGCGGCGGAGGAAGCGCTGAACAGGCTTAAAGGTATCGATTCGAGGCAGTCTTACCTGAATGAATTTTATACCCATGCACTCACCCAGCAGTATGGGCTGAATTTGAAGGGGGGCGATAGCAAACATGCTTTTGGCCTTTCGGTGAGCTATGACAGATCTTTGGCCGAAACCTATGCCGCTTCTGATAAGGTGAATATCGGCCTATCTAACGATTTTAAAGTAACAGACAGGCTTTCATTGAGTACAAAAGTTTATTTTACGGGCAATAAAAGGGCCTCGGGGCGGCCGGCTTTTGGTTCGCTGACTACCGCCGGCAGGGTGGTCCCTTATCTGGAGTTCAGGGACGGGGCAGGGAATGCCCTGCCGGTTGCCATTGCCTACAGGGCGGCCTATACCGATACTGCCGGCAGCGGGAAACTGCTGGACTGGAAATATTACCCTGCAGATGATTACCTGCACCGTACCAACAAGTCTGCCCGGCAGGAGCTTTTTGCAACCGTTGCGCTGAAGTACAGGCTCTTGCCGGGGCTAAACCTGGATTTGAGCTACCAGTACCAGCGGCAGCAAACGGATGGCGAGCTCCTTTCGGATGAACAGAGTTATTATGCCCGTGACCTGATCAACAGTTATAGCCAGCTTAACCGCGCTACGGGGGTAGTCAGGTACATTGTGCCAAGGGGAGGGGTGCTGAACAGCAGTGAAGCGCATCAGTCTTCTGCTACGGCAAGGGCGCAGCTGAACCTGCTGCGCACTTTCGGCAAACATCAGCTTAATGCGATTTTGGGGGGCGAGGCCAAGCAGTCAGATGCCTCATCGGCCTCGCTTACGCAGTATGGCTATATGGCCGATCCCCTTACATTTGTGAATGTAGACCTTATCAATAATTATCCTGATTTTTTAAGGGGAAGTGCTTCTGCCCTGGGGTCGGGGCAGTTTTATACCTCCACCCGCTACCGTTTCCTCAGTTTTTATGCCAATGGCGCATACACTTATAATGGCCGCTATACCTTATCGGGAAGCATCAGAAGGGATGGGTCGAACATTTTTGGCGTGAATACCAACGACCGCTGGAAACCGCTTTGGTCTGCAGGGCTTGGATGGCTGGTGTCCGGAGAACAGTTTTATAAAAGTGGTATCCTGCCCGAACTGAGGCTAAAAGCTACTTTCGGCTACAGCGGAAATGTTGACCTCACCAAAACGGCACTCCCCATTGCCACTTATGCTTCCAGTCCGCTTACCGGGCTACTTACCTCCAGGATTTCCAGTATCAATAATCCCGACCTGAGGTGGGAGCAGCTTTCGCAGCTGAGCCTGGGCGCCGATTTTGGTTTCAGGGATAAACGGATAAGCGGATCGGTAGCTTATTTTATCAAAAAAGGGACTGACCTTTACGGACCTGCCCCTTATGATTATACGGGCTGGGGAAGGACGGAAACCCTGGTGAGGAACGTGGCCGATATGAGGGGTAACGGTTTTGAGGTTGACCTGCACTCGCTGAACCTGCATGCCGGGAATTTTAATTGGAGAACTGACGGGTATTTTACTTACAGTGTCTCCAAAACGGTAAAGTATTACAGCAGTACGCCGAACGGCCTGGGCCAGTTGCTCAATACCGGAACGCAGATTACCCCGGTTGTGGGCAAACCTTTATATGCGGTAGGCGCCCTGAAGTGGGCGGGGCTTGATGCCAGCGGAAACCCGCAGGGTTACCTTGCAGGGCAGGTAAGCAAAGATTACCGGGCCATCTTTGCTGAGGCCAATGCTACAGGGGCAAATATTGTTTACTACGGTTCCGCCAGCCCCTTGTATTTTGGTTCGCTGATCAATACCTTCTCTTACGGCAAGCTGAGCCTGTCTGTAAACATCAGCTACAAGCTCGGTTATTATGCCTCAAAACCTACCATAAGCTACCCCGGCCTTGTTTTAAACGGCACCGGGCACAGTGATTTTGCGTTGCGGTGGAAGAACCCGGGAGATGAGTTAAAAACCAATGTTCCTTCGTTTGTATATCCGGTTGATGAGAACAGGGATTTCTTTTACACCTCTTCGGAGGTGAACATCATCAGGGCCGACAATATCAGGCTGGATTATGTTAATCTCTCGTATAAAGTGGGCCTGCGCAGGCTTAAGAAAATGTTCCGTGAGCTCGAGGTGTTTTCGGCACTCCAGAACGGCGGCATACTGTGGCGCGCCAATAAGTTTGGGGTCGATCCAGATTATGCCGGCAATATCCCTCCTTCCCGTAGCTACCTGTTGGGCCTTAGGGGCAGTTTTTAATTAGATGAAAACATGATGAAAAATAAAATATTATTTCTGTTGACCGGGGTACTGGCGGTTTCGCTGGTATCCTGCAAAAAGTACCTGGATGTAAAGTCGGATGCGAAACTTGTTACCCCGCAAAGCCTGCAGGATATCCAGGCCCTGCTGGACGATTATCCGACCATGAATACGAAAACCACGCCAAGCTTACCCGAGAGTTCGGGAGACGACTATTTCTGGTTGCCTGCTACCTATAACTCGCAGAGTGCGATCAGCCAGGGGCTTTACCGGTGGCAGTCTTTCGATTCGCGCTTTGGCAACGACTGGAACTATACTTATCAGGCGGTTTTTAATTGCAATATTGGCCTTGAGCTGTTGGAGAAGATTGAGCGGACGAATGTTAATGCTACGGCCTGGGACAATGTTAAAGGTTCTGCACTTTTTTTCAGGGCATATTATTACCTGCTGCTTACCGCAGATTATGCCAGGGTGTATAATGAGGCTACGGCTGATGCCGATCCGGGGATCATCCTCAGGACCGCTTCTGATTTTAACCTGCCGGGAACCAGGGCAAGCGTGCGCGAGTGTTACAACAAGGTGCTGCAGGATGCGCAGCAGGCTGTAGGTTTGTTGCCCTATGTTCCTGTCCATGTGATGAGGCCATCAAGGGCGGCTGCCTGTGCGTTGCTTTCACGGGCCTATCTTTATATGGGCAGGTATGACCTTGGGCTGCAATGGGCCAATGAAGCCCTAAAGATCAATAGTAAGTTGATGGATTATAATACCGATCCGGGCGTGATCAGTCTCTCCGGAAATGTGCCATTTAGAAAGTATAATTGCGAAACGTTGTTTTATACTGAAATGGCCCCTTCGTTTACCCTGCATGCCACCAGCAGGGCCAGGATAGATACGGCGCTTTATGCTTCCTATCATTCCAGCGATCTCCGCAGGACGGCTTTTTTCAAAGCAGTGGGTGGCTACCAGCAGTATAAAGGAAGTTATGCAGAAAGTGCATCGGTATTTTTTACCGGTATTGCCAACGATGAGGTTTACCTGAACAGGGCAGAGTGCAACGCCTTTTTAGGAAATGTTGCCCCTGCCATGGCCGACCTGAACCTGCTTTTGAAATCGCGCTGGAAGAGCGGGACGGTATTTGTGCCCATCGTTGCTGCAGACCGGGCCGATGCGCTGAAGAAGATCAGGACCGAAAGGAGAAAGGAGCTTTTGATGAGGGGGATGCGTTGGATTGACCTGAAGCGTTATAACCGGGAAGGTGAAAACCTGGTGATTTCCAGAAATATCGGAGGTAAACTGGTCATCCTGCAGCCAAATGCGGGTTATTATGCGCTGCCGATTCCCGTCGATATTATCGAACAGACCGGAATTGCCCAAAACTAAAAAGAGCCCATGTACAGGAATCTCTGTACATGGGCTCTTTATTATGCTTGGCTTAAGGCTGATCAGAATTTTCGATCTGCATTAGGCCATCTGCAGAACCGGTAACATATGCGGTACTGGTTGGCGCATTAAACGATGCGGTCAGATTTGCCGATGGCTTTAACGCCGGAGTAGCGCTCAGGTCTACATAGGCCTGGTCGATAACAATGGAGCAGGCTCTTTCTTCCCCTGAACAACCTTCGCTATCCGGAGCATAAGACCAGTGGGATGGATTGGTAACGTTCGCTACGCTGTAGGGCGAAGCGCTGGGCGGATTATAGACGAATCTATATTGATCCCTTTTTTGATCGTTTACTTTTGCATTTTTAAATGCACTCATCGTAATGGTAAGGCCGAACCCCAATATGAGGGCTGCAAGGCCTAAATTAGTGTTTTTTAACATAGTGTTTGCTGCTTTGTTTCGCGAAAAAGCAACTGAAAAATTTTAGTTTATGGTCACTGAACTTTTTGCCCCAAGGGTTCAGTAAGGTTATTGGCACTTAATCGGGCGGCCGGTGGTTATTGATCTGCCTGGGGTACCTGGCCCGGTGGCAGGCGATTATGTGATGGTCATGGGGTCACGGCTGCCTCCTTTCTTTTTAGGGTAAACAATGAATAAAGCGTTATCAACAGGAAGATGATATTTACCGTCAGGTGCTGTTTCCAGCTTAGCGCTGTGATGATCCCGCCGCAGGTACAGGGGGCAGGGCCGATATATCCTTTGAGTACGAATATGACATAAGCTGTGAAGGCAGCCATTAAGACCAGTGAAAGGTAAAGGCCGAATGTTATTGTTTTTTGAAACGAAATGGTTATCGCAGCTACCAGTTCAAGTGAGGGGATGGCTATCGAGATTGGTTTTGACATATCTTCGCCCAGAATGGTGGTGACCTGTTTTGCAAATTCTGTGTGCTCCAGGAATTTTGATAGCCCGGTAGAACTCCATAGCAATATCAGCAGTATTGAACTGGCCTTTAGTATATTGTTTTGATGTGCTGCAGTGGGTTTCATATCTGAAATTTTATATGAAGTTCCGAACACCTCTTCGTCTTGTGAGTACTTATATATCACCTAATTGGGGCTGCTGCTGTTTTCTGGGGTGATAAATGTTACGATCTTGAATTTTTGCCCCTTAAACGGCTTAATGTTTTTGGATCAATGCCTAGAAAACCTGCAATTTTTTTCTGTTCGCAGACCAGTGCGATCTTTGGATAGTCCTTTAAAAACTGATCGTAGCGATCTTCTGCATTTAGCTGGTTCTGATTGAGCTGGTGCAAAAACAATTTTCCCATTAGCGCTGCATTCAGTCTGATCTGGATCTGATGGAACTCCCTGAAAAGTTTATAAAGGTTATGTAAATGCTTATCCGGGATGAGCTGGAGGGTGCTGTCTTCCAGGAATTCTAAAGCCAGTTTTGCACCTGGATAAACTTCCATAGTTCTTTCAATGAGCGGGAAATCCCCTTGCAGGTAAAACATGATGGTGTTTTCATCCTTGCTGTCTTCCTGTTCAAGGTAAAATCTGGCGCTGCCTTTATACAGAAAGCTTAAAGTATTAAGCTTACTTTGGCCGAGGTATATCCGGTCTTTTGCATTGAATTTTTCTTCATGGAGTACATACTTTATGTATGCTGCCAGTCCTACCGATACCGCCGGGTTACTTCCCATCTGCTGCAAAAATTTTTCCTTGTCCATATTCTTTTTTCTCAAAGAAAGCTGCTTTTTTAAGCTTGTCAAGTGGCTGAAAGCGCAACCCTGAGCCACCCATGGATGTTCCAGTTTTTAATCAGAAAATTAATTGATAATTCGGCTATATTTGCGCTATGATGTAAAACGAGAGAAAAAATATTATTAAAATATAGTAGCAATAGCTATTTGACTGTTTCAGAAATCCGCAACACTTCGAACAACACAGGGAAAATAGATTGGTTGCCTACGCTATGCGTGGGTGCCTTTCAGTCTTGTGTTGTGGGGCGTTGCGGCCCTCTGAAGCAGGCGATAGGTCAACCCGCGCTTTTTTTATGGAGGAAAATCTTCAAGACCCAAATTATACTATCTTATCTGTTCCACTGAAGGAACTGCCCGTGACTGAGACGTTTTTGCTTAGGAGCAAACTAATGGGCTTTTCTAATCTGGGCGAAATCGTTTGTGCTGACCTTAGGGTGGTATCGGGTTTAGAGGATTACAGTGAACGCTGGTACTTTGAACTGATCAGTCTTCTGGAGCGTAATGGGCTCATTCACCTGATATCCAGGTAAGCATTATAGGTCACCTTGCGCGCGGGCAAGCATTTCGGAAAGTTTTGTAATGACTTTGCTGACATTGTTCGGAGATTTGGAATAGGTAGCATTTTTAAAGCTTTTTTCGGAAATCTTCTCGGTTTCACTGGTTTTATAATGTCCGATGACATACTGATGGATTTTTTTTGGTTTTTCTTCCAGTATGATCCCGCATTCTACCTGGAGATGGATAAAATAGGCCAGTTCTTTAACGCTGAAAGATACCCTGAAGTTTTCATTGATCTGGAAGTTGCCAGCGAGATCGCCGCCTATTTTTTCGAGGCTTTGCAGATGGGAGATTTCTGCATCGACGAAATTCAGCAGTGAGCTTTTTATTCCAGGAAGCGCTCTGTGAAAAGGCATACCGTTCCATGGTACGAGTTGCTGCAACCTTTTTTTGATCCAATAAAGTTCGCTATAGCTCTCTATGATGTCCTGGCAGTCATCACGTTTTTTAATGATTTCCATACAGCAATAGCTATAAAACGTGGGTGAATTGAATCCGTATTCGATCATCAGGTTCATCCACCGCTCTTTTTTGTTCTCGGATGGGTCCTCAACTGCGCTCATTCCCCCGAGCAGGTCTGTAAGGAATTCGAGGTGAAAAAAACCTGCTTTTATCGATTTAAGGTTACTATAGCTGATGGTGGTTTTCAAGATAGATAATAACTCCATTTCTTTTTCTGATGCTGCCGCAGAACTAAGTTCTGTAATTTTTTTATTCAGATGCTCGGCTTCTGATTCCAGCTCAAGATGGGGCGCGGGGTAAAGCCTGTCGAAATCATCGGGGAAAAATTTCCTCATTTCCCTTATCAGTTTTAAGAGCTCACGTGAAAATCTTTTGAGAAACTGTTCCTGGAATTCTGGATGCTTTTGGTTTGATGTGGTGATGTTTTTAATTTCTTCCCATATGCTCTTGTCCAGGATGCATAATGATCTTTGGTACCGAGCAGTGATTACCGGATCTGTCTTATCACCTTTTGGTGTTCCTGGTAGATGGATTTGATTAATGATCCGAATGGAGACTAACGCTAACTCCCCAAGAATTCTCTGTGCTTTTTCTTCCTTCAGATCTGCTACAGGGCTCGCAGACTGGTAAAGGCTGTAAATATTTCCAAGTTCATCGTCCATATTTAAGGGTTGCGCTATGCTTAAATAAGAGATTTTTTTAGAGGCTTGACAAATTTATTATGCAAAACAGCGTTTGACTTACGCAAAACTCAATTTGACCGTGATAAAAGGTAAATCTGACCTCGTTTCTGATTATTGCTAAATTGTTTCTATTGGGCTTTCAAAGGAAATTTGCTGGGGTTGTTGTTTATAGCCACCCGATAGCAACTTGACTGAAAGTTTTTTAAGCTTAAAATTTGTGGAGCATTTAGTCTATGAGTCTTTAACATTTTGAGGTTCAGTGTTAGTGTTTTTGACTGGCATTATGATCGGAGTGTCAATAATGCTTAGCAGGAAATTCTTATCCAAAGGAAGGCTAAGCTGATTTGATGACATAGGAAAAGATGTGTAATCCGGGATTTGAGTTATGAAACAGGTTTGTAGGCGAACCTTCGCTCTTAATAAATTTTTCAACCCAATAAATTTCAAAAATCTTTTCCCGCGCACTTTTTACAAAGTGTCAATTCTTCCGATCTGGCATTAAGATTTTTGGACATTAAATATGCCTGGTCGAGGAATGCCTGATCAATGTTATTGACCGGTTTTGCGAGGTTTGAGTTAGAAGTTCAGAGGCCAAGGCTTGGATAAAATTTTAAACATCAATGATTATGTCTGCTTTTTTAAATGTTAATGAGATTAAGGAGAAGGTATCGCTGCTTGATCTTTTAAAAAAATTAGGATTCACCCCGCAAAAGGTATCTGGCGGCGAGCATTTTTTCCTGAGTATGTTGAGGGAAGAATATACGGCCTCGCTCTGTGTGAATGATAAACTTGGAGTCTGGTTTGACCATGGTGGGGCAGGGGTGTCGGGGATTAGGAGCGGTACTGTCATTGATTTTGGGCTTGCCTATTGGTATCCTTCAGGTTTTCAGGAGGTGTTGCAAAAGATTGTGGCGTATGCCAATCTTAGCATTGACCCTTCAACAAGTATGACTTCCGGCAAGGTTAAAAGTGAGCGGCCCGCCCGGGTTCCGCGTTATGGGATAGAAAGGATGGAGGAACTGGGAAGTAATGCTGCAATAACTGGTTATCTGGACAGCAGGGGAATTGGCTCGGTTGCGAGGGGTCATCTATACGAAATCTATTATTCTGTTTTGGATAACAGAGATAAACTTCGCCATTACTTTGCCTCTGGCTGGCCAAACGAAAACGGGGGATGGGAGCTAAGGAATAAGTATTTCAAGGGTTGCCTGGGCCATAAAGGCGTGAGCTTTTTGGAAGGATCTGCCAAAAGGCTCTGCGTGTTTGAGGGGTATTTTGATTTTTTGAGCTGGAGGGTAGAGCATCCGAAGGATCCTGCATCTGTCCTTGTGCTTAATTCACTCTCTATGCTGCAGACTGCAAAAGCCCGGGCAGCTAAGTTTGATGTTGTAGAGTTGTATTTCGACCATGATAGGGCGGGAAGGGCGGCAACCGAAGAATTTGTTTCTGATCTGGATATCAGCAGAGACTGCTCCTGGGTATATGCTGGTTTCAAGGATTATAACGAGAGGCTGGTCCAGGATATCAGATCGGGCAAGATTGCTTTTGACCGATCAGGGCTTTCTGTTGAGGTTGGTGCAGGACTGGAGCGGTAATTCATGGTTTTAAATTTTCAAATACAGATGTATGAATCAATCCTGATTGATTTAGTAATGACGTCTGCTATTTTGGTTTTATCATTTGAAGTGGCTGATTCTTTGACATTCTTAATTTTTTATTTATGGATAATGAATTTATTGATGAGCTATATTATAAGCTTGAGGGAGAGTTGATTGGGATGGGGGATTCTACCGAGTTTTACCCACGCCGCCTGGCTGCTATCTCGGGGGCACTAAAAGAATTGAAGGCGCGTGTTTTGCTCGAAGGTTTTTTGACTGACCGGGATGAAGTGATGTTTTTTAAGTTTATAAAGCCCAGGTTTTATGTGCTTTACATCTATGAAGTGGAACTCTTTAACCTGATTTCAGGGGTTCCTGTTGGAACTGATGATATGGTCAGGGATTATTATATCTCGGAGCTCAGCTTTATAAAGCGTTTTTATTCGCTGCACAGTTTTTTATATGATTATTATTCGAGGGAGGAAGAGGCTATGGATAATGCTTTTTTTCTTCGCCGTAACCTGGATTCGCTCTCGCCCGATGTGGCCGGAACCTGCGTGATCGGAATCGGTGATGATGGTTTTTCAACGAACCAGGATTATAATTTTGCTAAGTTCAGGGCGCTCGAGAAATTACAGGATTATATTTTGGAGAGAATAAGGTTTATTTATGTTCGTCCTGAGCCAGTTCTGCCTGCTGATCTATTGCTGGTGAAAGGAAAACTTCAATGGACTGATGAGAAGATCAAGCTGGTAGAGCTTGCCTATGGGATTTTTCTTTCTGGCTCTATTAATGGCGGAAAGCTGGAGATTGCTGACGTGGTAGCATGGCTGGAGCGGAGTCTTAATATCGACCTTGGTGTTGCCTACAGAAAGTTTATCTCTATTGGCAGAAGAAAGAATGTAAGTTATACCAAGTATCTGGATGAGATGAGGGAGAAGATTGTAGGCTATATTTCTGAAAAGGATAAGTACGTTCCGAAGGCTTTCAGGCCATAATAGAAACGCTTATTGGTTAGTAATGAAATTTAATTCTTTACGCATAAATTATTGATGATTGTAATTTTATCTATTATGTTTACTATATTTTGATCTGTCTTCGGCTTTAAGCGCTTTTATAAATAATTCTGGGGCTGATATCTCCGAACCGGGCTATTGCGGTTTAAAGGGAAACGCATACAGAAATGACGTTAACATCGATAATAATAGCACTTATTACGGAAAACCGTAAGGTTAAGGTTAATGCGAAATTTATCTTTGAGTATCGTTCCAAGTATAATAAGATTCAATTTTGCGTTAATTAATTTTATAATCCATGTTTAAAAAAGTACTCATAGCAGAAGATGAGGATTTTATGAATCTTTCTCTCGGCGCCGCGCTGAAAGAGTTGGGTATTGTATTGGAGAAAACTGATTACGTGTCCTATTGCGACGATGCGTTCAGCCGCGTAAAGAAAGCGGCCCGGGATGGAAATCCTTATGAATTATTGATCACCGATCTCTCTTTTAAGGAAGAGTTCCAAAAACAGGAGATTCGATCAGGATCTGAACTGATCAAGGCTGTGAAAGGAATACAACCGGATATTAAGGTCCTTGTGTTTTCAGTTACTGACCTTAAAACAACGGCTGATTCTCTTTTTTCAGATTTTGGCATCAATGGTTATGTGCCTAAAAGCCGAGGCGCTGCGTTCCATTTCAACTCAGCAATCCAATCTATTTATCAGGGCAAGAGGTATTATCCTCCCAATCTAAAGCGTACAAAGGGTGATGGGATCGTATATGAGCTGACCTCGACGGAAATGATCATCATTGATTTGATTGCGGAAGGCCGGTCCCAAAAGTGGGTAGTAGGCTATTTGAGGGAAAATAATATCATTCCATATAGTCTAAGTAGTATTGAAAAAGCAATCAACCGTTTAAAAACAGTATTTGAGGTGTCGACTTTGGCGCAATTGATCAGCCATTTTAAAGACCGGGGAATTATCTAATAAGTATTAATCAGACAATTGTGCAGCCTAACTTTATGGTTATTCATTAATGTTTTTTTAAGATAAGCTTTTTACCGTCTATCTGAAGCTCAATAATGTCGTCTTCCAAAAAAGTCAATTCTACCGTACTAAACTTCTTTGATAGGGGAAGTACTGGATATATTACGCCATTTTCCTACGTATGGAGCGAAGTTGTTATGGCTGGATATCATGCTAAAGCTGAAAATAATGGCTAAAAATGTAGTTTTCATAATTTCTAGGTTATTATCTCTCAGCAAAAATTAATAAGGAGTGAAAAAAAGAAAAAAAAATTTGTAAAAAAGAAGTTACATGAGAATCTTGATTACGAAATAATCTAAGCGTAAACTGTTGAGGCCGTGCTTAGATTATCTCTATATTTTTATTATCATCCTGGAAGGAAAATATGCATCACTTTTGAAGCGGGAAGAGCTTTTCATCTACTTGTGTTCCCTGGCCTGCTACCATGCACCAGCTCCCGTTTTTCTTGATAAACACTTCAAGTCTTCTCACCTTCAGGGCAATATCATGTCCCTGAACGTTGATCTGTACATCGGCCAGCCAGTTCACTACAGCTGTGGTAGCGGTATAGATCCTGATGATCTCTGTTCCTGGTACAACTTTTACGGATTTAAAAACCAGTTTTTCTTTTTCCTGGCTGCTCTTCCATTGTGGCAGGGAATAATTGATGTCGCCCTTGGGACCAACTGATACAAAGTCATTGCAGTTATGCTGTGTCTGGACCTTAAATTCCGGGTCATGCATAAATGCGATCACTTCTTTTCTTTCCTTAGGGTAGCTCAGTGTATCCAGCTGGGCAAAAGCGCTCATTGATCCGGTAACAAGAGCACAGATGATTAAGATTTTTTTCATAATCGTTATTGATTTGTTTATCCAAAACTATAGCGGGTAATTGACTTTTTTTTTCAAAATAGCCGGGACGGGCTTTTGAGGGTATATAAATGGTTAAATTTGGGTTTATCTTATTTTATCGTCGACGAAATGCTTATGTCGATAAATGAGGTTAGTTTTTGGCTAATTTGTATCTTGGTTAAAATTTAAAATTGGACCGCCTACAATTTATTTTCTCGGAGAGGCCTGGCTGGAAAATTTTCAGGCATTTCAGCTTTTGGTTTTGCTGGTACCTGTTCCAGGTATACCTCTATTCTTTTACGCCTTCACCTATTTTGATGCGAGTCGATTTTCTGGAACGCATCCGTATAAACCTGGGAGAAAGTTTCTGGTTCATCCTGCCAAACCTGTTTTTGTCCTATTCGGTGATGTATATGGTTATTCCAAAATTTATCATCCCGGCAAGGTATCTTAAGGCTACCCTTTGCATTATTGTACTTATTTTTCTTACTGCATTTTTTTCTGCGGCGTTATCGCTAACGGTTATCGAGTGGATGCGTCACGAATATCTCAAAAACCATGCTCAGTTATTCAACGGGGCGCTGCCAGAAACACCTTTCAAAATCCAGTTATTCCAGGCACTGATTTCGGGTTTGAGAGGAAGTATTACCATTGGTGGACTGGCTGCGGCAATTAAGCTTACTAAATATTTTTACCTCAAGCAGGAGCAGACGCTTATACTAGAAAGGCAGAATGCCATCTCCGAACTTCACTCACTCAAGGCGCAGCTTCATCCGCACTTTCTCTTTAATACGATTAATAACATTTATTCCAACGCGCAGGAAACAGCGCCCGTTGCAGCAGATATGATCCTTCAGCTTTCTTCCCTGTTGCGGTATATCTTATATTCCTGTAATGAGCCTTTGGTACCCCTTGGCCAAGAACTATCGATGATCAGGGATTATCTGGAACTGGAAAAGAAGCGCTATGGCAATCGCCTTGAAATATCACTCCAATTACCCTGTGATGAAACACGTGCACATTTCATTGCCCCCTTGTTGATTCTACCCTTCGTAGAGAACTGCTTTAAACATGGAACAAGCACTATTTTAACTCACCCCTGGATAAGTATCGAACTGAAACTTTCCGGGAACCGTTTGCTGATGAAGTTCATTAACGGTAAGTCGAAGATTGCATCGAAAAATATGGGTGGCATCGGGATTGAAAATGTGAAACGAAGGCTTGAGCTACTTTATCCTGATACCCACCGCTTGCATATTATTTCAGAAGAAGATGTTTATATTGTGAATCTGGAAATAAACACTCATCCCCATGCAACGCTATAACTGTTTGATCGTTGATGATGAACCGCCTGCAAGAGCGGTGCTGAAGCGCTATGTTGAACAGCTGCCCATGCTAAAATTATCGGGTGAATGTTACAATGCTTTTGAGGTCATTTCTTTTCTTCAGACCGCGAACGTGGATCTGATATTTCTGGATATCCATATGCCGCAATTAACTGGCCTGGAGTTATTGAGGACACTGACCAAGCCACCCAAGGTGATTTTTACCACTGCATATGAGATTTATGCGCTGCAGAGTTATGAACTAGACGCGGTTGATTATCTGTTAAAGCCTATAAAATTTGAAAGATTTGTAAAAGCTGTAAATAAGGCCCTTCCTTCTGAGAAGATGTATTCTGCTCCTCAACAGATTTTGGGAACCGTTACTGTAGCCATAGCGGATGCCTTTCTTTATTTTAGGGCCGATCGAAAGATGGTAAAGGTGATGCTAAGGGATATTGTTTATGTCGAAAGTTTGAAAGACTACGTGAAGATCGTGACCATAAATGAGCTTGTTGTTACCAAGTATTCCATGTCTGCGATGGAGGCGATGTTGCCTGCCGATCTGTTTTTGCGTATTCATAGGAGTTTTATGGTCTCTATAGAAAAGATTCGCTCCTTTTCCCCGAGTAACATTCAGCTCCCCGATTTGGAACTGCCTATCGGAAAGCTCTATCAGCGAGAAGTTTTGAAAATATTGAAATCTTAATGGGATGCATCAATTATATAACATTAAGCAAACAATTCTTCTCAGCAAAAATTAATTACATAAATCACTATTTCGCTCGATGCAGTAATCAATGTGAATTAATTTTCTTCTATTAGCTCCGGATTTTCTAAACGGCGTTTCAGGCTATTTCTTATCCATTTCGTATATTATCAGGTAAGCCAGATGGAGAAGAGGTATATTGTTTTGCATTTAGCGTGCGAATTGGATATGTACCTGGATAATCTTTTTTAGCACTGGCGAATTGAAGTGAAATATCGTTTTTCTATTTTTCTATTGTGATGGCGGTTTTAGCTTATTTTTTGATCTTTAAACTGACCTGATCGTATCACTTTTGCGAAATCTTTGGTATAAAAAGAAAGGGATTACCTCAAGGTATCCCTTATCAACTAACCAAACTAAGATATTCCGGGAACCACTCCGGAATCATATTAGCAACACAAAATCAATTTAAATGTTTTAGGAATTTCTAATTGGCTTTTCTAGGCTCTGAAAATGAAGATCACAGCAGGTTTACGACTTCGGCCTTATTATACTAGATGATCGTTTTGCGGTAGTTCTGGATTATCGCCAATAGTTGGTTTGCATGCATATCCAGCTCCGATGCAGTAAGAAAAATCTGTAGGTTCCCGGCTGAATCCTGTATGCCACTGACTGCCATAGCGGAAAGTTTTTTCTTAATGATGGGCATATAGTGTTCGGGTCTGCTTACAGTGAGTTTCACAAGGGTATCCCAGCCTACATTAGTAAGGGAGATATCTCGGATATCTTTCCACAATATCAGACCCGCTGCCTTGCTCACGGCGGTGACCTCTGAAGTAATCCCTTCTTTGCTTAAGATAAGTAGCGGAGCTGAGCGGTTTAGTGAAATCAGCATTCTGATGATGACAATGAGGAGGATGATCCCCAGAACAGCCGACACCCCAGCTAGCTTAACGGAAATGGCAGCTGTGAATAATCCAATGCTGTATAAAAATAACGCTACCAGGGCAATCAATATGGTTGAACAGATGAGGATGAGTTGTGTTGATTTCTTTTTGTTTCTGTAAAATTCCATTTGTTGATGTTAGTGTTGTTATTGGGTTATTTTAAGTTTTTTGCAAGACGTTTTTAGGCAGGAGAATTGGCGATGACTGGCCCTTTAACAACTGTTTCCGGTTCTTTTTGTCGATTATGATCTGCTGCTTGTCATTTTGAGCAAAGTGATTGAAAGGTATCGCATGTTCTTAAAGAAACTTAAGATAAGTCTGGTGAGCCGTTTGGTCAGGACAGTATCTTAACTTTCTTGTTGGAACGTTTCTATTGCCTGTATATAATCTTTACTTTTTTTGATCCTACGGATAGATTACCTCAAAGCTGCCATACATCGCCATTTCTGCGCTGTGTGAGATGACAAGTTTTAATTTCAATTTCTCTATCACTTCCTTTGCGAAGTTAATGCTTTTGTGAAGGTCTTTGATCCCGCGTACTTCTATGCCACGAGAGAGCATTTTGAATTTGGAAGGTTCGAATTTTTCGATGAATTTTTGGATATCGGTTGTTGTTTTTTTATCTGCCATATTTCGATTTTTAGCATTTAAACTGAAAAACTGGTCTTTTGTTTGCCCGGCTTTTTGAACACTGGTTTTAATTTATCTATTCTTTGTTACCGGTTTTTTTAATCAGCAATTTCTTCTAACTTTTATCTGGCAGTGCGATAGTCAGTTAAGCGTCTGGCCAGATGTTTATTTGTTTTTTTTTAGCATCGGAGTTTATAAAAAAAAAATCTTCCAGAAAGCGTTTTTGGGTACATCTCATTGCGCTTTGCCTATAAATCATTACCTTGATTTCCTCAAACGAGATTTTGATCCATCAATGAACAACGCCAAAAAAAACTTGTCTTTGCCAACGGGATTGTATTCATCTTAATGGTTGCCGTGAATTACCTGTAGAATGGAGGACTGCTCAATGGTAATGGCATGAAAACTATTTCTGACTGGTATTTGAATTATTTTAGGCCTGCTGGTTATGCCTTTTCTATATGGGGACTGATTTTGCTAGGGCTATTGGGGTTTGTTTTTTATACCGGGCTGGATAGCAACAAAGATCCCAGCAGGTCTGCTGTTTTGCTGAAGATCGGATGGTGGTTCGTGCTTTCCTCTCTGGTTAGTTCATGCTGGGTAGTGACCTGGTTGTATGATTATATTGGTTTCTCTGTTGTGATCATGGGTACTCTACTTTTTTGTTTGGTAAAGATTATAATCAACACACGCATGGAATTGGATGCTCATCCGCTGAAAGATTATTTGTTTATTTACTGGCCATTTGCCTTGTATTCAGGGTGGATTACGGTAGCTTCTATAGACAATATTTCTGCTTCTCTGACCAAGATAGGATGGGAGGGATGGGCATCTCTGAAGTAAACTGGGCAATTATTATGATCTGCGTAGCGGGACTTATGAATGTTATTATGGTATATATCAGGAACCTAGGTGAGTTTGCTGCCGTGGGCTTATGGGCATTATTTGCTTTTTCTGTATCTAATACTGCTAATGCTAACGGGAAGAACATTGTGTATGCTTGTTATGCTGTGAGCATTATCATCCTTGCATTTGTTATCCGTATCGGTCTGAAAAACCGAAAACACTCAATTGATAGTATGTAATATCCAGAGGATAGGCTTGTGGTTTATTTCCTATTGAAATAAAAGGTCAGCTTTGCAGTAGCATACGCGGGGTCATTTTTATATGGTGCTTCTACCGACCATGTCATTTTGTTGTTTTCTATGCTGACTTTATAGGTTTCGGTAGGGTTATTTGTGATGCTGATGTAGTTAGCATTATTGCTGCTGGAGAAACTGTATGTGTAGGTTCTGGTACCCCTGTTATCATAGCTGTTCACGGTGTTATTGGCAAAATACTCCCAGGTCTGCTCAGCTGTACCTGACTGATCTACTGTATTTGCCAATTTTCCAGTCGCATCATAATATTCGATGATAACCTTTTCGGTAATCCAGTTTCCCAAAACTTTTTGTTTAAGTGCTGCCAGGTCGTCGGTTTTTGGGGTGTTCGCTGCATCTTTTTTGCAGCTACTTGAAAGGACAGAAAAGATCAGGATCAATAGGGACAACTTATATTTCATGTAGATAATTTTTTATGAGCAACATTTTCAAGCCAAAATAGTTTGATTATCGTTGGTATCAATCTTTGGGCGCTTATTCCTTCAGGTGATCGCCTCCGTAATCTTATTTTGCGTTTTGGAATTTAAAAGGGCCAGTCTTGCTGATTTGGAACAAAAGCCCATTTGAAGATTCTAAACTTTTTGTCTGGAAGACAATCATTAAAGATGGCCTCGTTTACAGGGATTGAAATCCTAAGCGCTTCAGTTATTAAAGTTATGAAAATCATCGTACGAAACTGCATCGTCCATGATCCGTTAAAATGAGTTCTTCCTTTATGAATCGAGGGCGAGAGTGATCATATTTCTTTTTAGCTATAGCCTGCAAATGCAAAAAGGCCCTTTTCTCTTCTGTTTGAAAAAGGCCTTTTTTTGTGATGGCTCATTTGAGGATAATTATTCTAAAGTGATTTTAACCAGTCAATAACCTGTTCTCTGGTCTTTCCGGTTTTGCTTTGCAATCTTCCGTAAAGCTCATCATCTTTGCCCTCCTCGTGCTTTAGATCATCATCTGTGAGATCGCCGTAGGCTTGTTTTACTTTGCCTTTCAGCTCATTCCATTTTCCTTTTAATTCTAACTTGTCCATGCTGTTTTTTTTTATAAATCCTAATCATAAAACATCCAGGGCTCAGAAAAGGTTTTTTCTTTTCCAAACGTGGAATTGAGCAGTGGCTTGTATTGTTTCCACTGCCCTTTATTAGAATTTGTAGATGTTTATGCTAGTGCTTTGGGTCGCATGCTTTTGTATATATATGCTTTATTCAGTATGCTCGGGAAGGGTAAAAAGGAATGTGGCGCCGCCCGTGTCTGTCCGCTCTGCCCAGATGTTACCCTGGTGTTTGTTGATGATTTCCCTGCACAGAAAAAGCCCTATGCCAAAACCGGAAATTGTAGTGCTGCCTTTGGAGCGGTAGTAGCGCCCGAAGATTTTTTCGGTTTCGCCCTCCTTTATTCCAGGTCCCTGATCTGTTACCCTGACCATCAGCCCGGCTTTATCTTTGCTGCACAGGATTTTGATTTCACTTCCACATGGCGTGTATTTGATGGCATTGCCGACCAGGTTGTACATCACCGCAGAAATCTTGTTGCGATCGGAGTACACTTTTAGACTGCAGGTGGATTCAAAGCTGATTTTATGTGTAGTGTTCATGAAGGAGAGCTCCTCGATGACTTCTTTGAGCAGCTCCTCTAGAGAAAAGGATTCCCGGTGAAGCTCAAGGGTTCCTGATTCCAGTCTTGAGATATCCAGAAAGCCTGTCACCATCTTGGACATTTTGTTGACCTGTATCTGTGACTTGTTTAGGGCCAGCTCAAAATAATCTCTGTTCAAAGAATTCAGCTTTACCTTCATAATCTGGATAAAACCGTTGAGGGAGGTGAGTGGGGTTCTGAGTTCATGGCTGATCATCCCGATGAACTCATTTTTTCTGATCTCCTCGTTCTTTCTCATGGTAATATCTATGCAGGAAGCAATGTATCCGGCAAAGGAGCCATCAGACCGGAACCTGGGCGGACACTGGCACAAGTACCAGCGGTATTCCCCATTTCTATCAGGCATCCGGAATTCCATATTGAAAACCTCTCTTTTTTCAAAGCGCTGCATATAGCTATCGATGAATTCCCGTTTTTCCTCTGGATGGATAAGGTCAACCCAGCCATTGCGAAGCAGCTCTTCCATATTTCTGCCTGTGACCTTTTCCCAGCGTTTGTTAAAATATACCCGGTTATTATCCTCATCGCCCACAGCTATTAATAGTTCGGTCCCCTCTGCCATGATCCGGAAGCGCTGCTCGCTCTCGGAGAGTTCGATAAGCCGGCTTTCGACACGCTCTTCGAGTTCGGCATTGAGCTCATGGAGCTCCTTTCTGGCCTCCTCCAGGGCAGTGATTATACTTTGAGATTCGTGCAGGGAAGTTGAGGTCTGTTCTGCTCTTTCAAGGACCTGGTTTTTTAAAACCCTATCTGTGACATCTATGGCACTATTCATCACCGCGATGACTTCACCCTGGCTATTTTTAACCGGCAGGAACTCAAAGTCGAAATAATAGGTGCCTATGTTTCCATCAATCTCCAGTTCGGCAGGCGACCCCTGCCCGGAGTAAGTTTTGCCTTCAAGCCATGCTTTTGCGGAACATTTCCGGGTAAGGCTGACCTTTAAGCTCAGGCAGGGCTTCCAATAGGGGCATCCCGATAATGCTGCTGTCCTTCCCCCATATTTTTAACATAGCCTGGTTTGCACTCTCAATAACGGCGTCCGCTCCGCGATGAACAGAGGTGGCTGTTTTAGCTAAACTATATACCTCCAGTAGTTCCTCACTGCTCATAAACCCATATCTGTGGCCCATTAGAATAACTTCTTTAGATGTAAATTTTTTCCGTATAAATTTTCCTTAATGTTATTTTAACAGGAAAATACCGGTGATGTTTGCAGGAATTTAAATTTAGGGTTTATAATCTCGCTCAAGAGGTCGCCTTGAAGTGCAGTTGTTGTAGTCTTGATATGGAAATAAAGTAGGATTGCCAGCATAACGGCCCTCAAAGCAGAGAAGTTGGTTGGCTTTAATGCCAGCCTGTTGGTAATGTTGTGAAGAGCTATCTTCACTTAAGGGGAATGATGTCTCCATCCTCAAGCTGGGCTATACGGAAGATCTCCCTGGAGATGACCGCAACATTTTCCTTTAGCTCTTCAAGGCTGCAATTGATCATGTTTATTGGAACGGGAAGGCCTGCTATTTCCTGAGAAAGCTCCATCTGGATTGAGCAGACATGGTCGGAATCTCTTTTGCCCTTTAGCATGGCGAATATCTCCACTGAGGACGCTTTTTCCCAGCCAAGGCTAAACTTTCCGTAGGGAAGTTTTTGTTCTTCAGATTGAGCGTGACCGTGATCGAAAATGCGGTTTCTATAATTTTGTCTTTTAAGCTTTGGTGGCAAATGTTTTATTTTGGTTGGATATATAAAATGCCGCCCCGGGCGGCATTTTTTCTCATTAGCGCTTAACTGATTTCGATCTGTCTGGATACTGCTTTGGCTTCTTCTTTTTTTGGAAGGCAGAGCTTTAATACCCCGTCGGTATAACTGGCCTGAATCCTGTCTGCATCTGCGCTTTCGGGCAGGGTGAATGATCTGGTGAAAACTGCGTAGCTGTATTCGCGCCTATTGTAGGTTTTGCCTTCCGAGTTGTTCTCTTGGGAACTCTGAGAAGAAATACTTAGCATATCCCTTTCTACAGAAACTTTAAAGTCTTCTTTTTTAAGGCCCGGTGCAGCCAGTTCAATCTGGTAGGCTTCCGCTGATTCTGAAATGTTCACTGCGGGAACGCTGGCGGTTCGGCGATCTGAGAAAAATGTGTCGCCGAGTACGGATTCGAAAATGTCATTAAAGCCTGGCAATAATGCGCTGTTTTTCTTTTCTGGACTGAATTTAACCAATGTCATAGTGTGTTCTCCTTTTAATGGTTTAATAATAAATGGACTATAAATCAATTAATCTTCGCTGGGACTTTGTATGCTTTAGGCCCCGGTCGTGATATATCAAGCCTTGTGCCAGCCTGTTTTGAAGGCTTCTCGAGTGCTTTTTTCTGATTTTTTTTCATTTTTTCTGAATTTTTTTCAGCTTTTGGACTGAAAATTTTTCAGTTTCACTTTCTGCAGTGGAGTCGGGCAGGCTTCCATTCAATCGGCTATGACTTTTGTAATTGCAAGAGATGGTACCAGGGATTATGGGTATCACGTATCGCTCGATGATGGCTTATATTGTTCGAGATATCCAACCCCGGTTGGACCGGGTATTTCCTATAATGGTGATCATGGCTTTGGAGGTTAGGAGAGATAGATTAGTGGTAGAGGGTTAAAGAGCAAACTCTATCTTGCTGCAAGGAGGGGAAACAGCGGAAGATATAAGATGAGATTATTTGCTTTAAGCCAGATCGCCACTGTTTTTATTTTTTATGTTTTGTCGCTTTTGCGACGCCCAATACCATTAACGGCGGGACAAGATAGATTCTGACCTGGTTGTCAGGCAGCTGATACCAGCCATAGTCATAGCACATGTTCAGTCTAAGGCCTTCCTCTATTTCGAAAATACTTGTCATAAACTTGAATTCAAACCCCTCATCCCTGAGCCTCCAGTTACTTACTGGGTGTCCTTTATCGTTGCAAAGGGATTTTAAGATTTGGTAGTTGCGCATGATGATTCTATTGGTCTGACCGAAGTGTTCGGGCTCTTCCCATTTTTCGCGTTTTTTCTTTTCCCTGCGTGCTGCGTTGCGGCACTGGTCCCCGCAATAAACCTTATCTGCCCTGCCCCCAAAGCTTCTCCCGCATTTGCTAAAGGCGCAGTATTTCTGTTCATCTATCTGATTTTTCATGATTTCTTGAAATTTATCAGCCTGTAAATCAAATTTATATCCGATTTATAAGCGGTTAAATCGGATACCTGAAAATACAACCGACTGTATAAAATTCAAAATGCAAATTTGGAACTGTGATATTTAGAGAGACCTTGATAGGTCTTATCTGTAATTTTAATTGTATCTGTTATGGAAAAAAGAACAATTGCAAGCGAAGCTTTTTCTTATGGCAAGAGGAGTTTCTTTTTAGATTTTATGGTCGCCCGCACTGGCAGCAACTATATCCAGATTACCAAACGAGACAGAGCGGATGATGGCTCGTTCACCACCAGGAGGCTGGCTATCTTTATGGATGATTTTGAGTGGCTGATTTCCGGGTTTTCTTCTCTGCTGCATTCTGCAGTTCATGCCGGAGATAAAGAATGCAGCGTCCACGATCTTCTTTCGCAAAGTAAAACGGAGAAATCCAGCAGCGGGATAAAGGGATGGGATCCTGCATCTCGTCCAAGAGAAAGACTAGCCGAGCTTGGGTCCGGGGCACTGGAAGCAAAGGAACTCATCGCCTTGCTAATCGGATCTGGATGTAGGGATCTAAGCGCAGTGGAACTGGCAGAAAGGATGCTCTGCAGCGTCGGTGGTGATCTGGGAAAGCTTTCTGAGATGAGTTTTTCTGAATTATCTTCTTTTAAGGGTATGGGAGTGGCAAAGTGCTGCGCGTTACTTTCCGCCATTGAACTCTCACGCAGAATTTATTCTACTGAGCCAAAATTTGCATTTCAAAAAGGCAGAAGGCCAGTTGGTGTAATCAAATAGCTGTAAGTTTCCTCTGATTATTCTGGGTTTATGAGCTATTTAAATTTTTAGAAAAATCGTAGGCACTTTAGCCAGAGTGTCAAATCCCCAGTTTTTTCCTCATGAATTTTGACCAACAAAACGATTGGTCTTTGACATTTGGGAATGAAACATTATCCGGCCGAAAGCCGGAAATTCTGCGAAGCCTTGAGATAACGTCAACTTGGTGAAAGCGCATTGGCAGGCTTATTGGCCCGGATCGGAGGATCTGACGTGAGTAGTTCCGCATTATAAAATTTTTCGCCTCAGAGTTTTGGCGGGATAAATTTAGTAAGGGGCATTTGCCCCTTTTTTGTTTTTAAGCCGGTTTACTTATGCGTTTGTGAAAGCGTATAATGAGGGTAGTATTTGTGCAGCTATTTATCTGGTAATATAAATGCAGTTATAGTTGGAGCTATGGATTGCTATACTGATTAAAGCAATTCAAGAAAGTTCATTGCTGCGTATGGATATATTCAGATATTTATGTATTTAGATAGTCGGATGTCGGTATATATTGATTTTTAGATATCTAAATATGTTAATACTTCTAATCTTTTTTTTTAGCTGTTATAGGTTATCTATACAGCTGTATTCATATATCAGCACAGTTTAGTATTTGAATATTCCTACTGCTTCGGCTTTTAAAGGCTTAACGATATGATCGTAAAAATCTTAGGTAAGTCAAAAACCTTCAGGGCAGTCAGGTACAATACCAATATGGTAGAAAAGAACAAGGGGGAGCTGTTAAAGGTTTCCGCGTTTGGTGCACTTGAAGTGCTGTTGGAAGTAAAGCCCCAGGATTATATCAATTACCTGTCTTCAATGGCAGCCTGGAACAAACGGGTCGTTTACCCGCAGTTCCATGCCATGATATCTCCTAAGGGAAGATCTCTGGGCAGAGAGAAACTTGTTACCTTGGCGCAAGACTGGCTAAAAGGAATGGGCTATGGCAATCAGACCTATCTGCTCATCTTTCATAAGGATACCAACAACAATCATATCCACATGCTATCTTCAAGGATAAGCCGTGAAGGAAAAAGATTTCCGACAGGTATGGAAAAATCCGTGCATACCGGGTACTAAATAAGTTGATTGGCAAAGATGAAAAAATAAGTGCTCAAAAGTCTTTATCCAGGGCACTCCAGTACCGCCTTTCTACACCTGCACAGTTTCTGATGATTCTTGAAAACCAAGGCTATATAATAGCTAGGGAAAATGGTATTTTTAAGATTTCAAAGTTTGGCCCGCAGCTTGGAACGATTGATCAATCCAGGTTAACTGAGCATATGTCGGTTGATAAGCTCTCCCAGGATCGCAGATAACAATTAAAACAGATTTTTAAGAGATACGGGGCGATTACCGATGCTAAAGCTTATCCCATTAGAGAAAAACTTCCCGGGGGAGGGCAGGGCAGGTTGCCGCGGTATTCATCTCTTCTCTGCGATAAGCTTTCCAGCTCGTTTGGTCTTCAGTTGGTATTCCATTTCAAGGATAACAAGCCTCCCTATGGTTATACTCTCCTGGATCATTCAGGAAAAAATGTTTTTAAGTGCGGAGAGATTATGGCGCTGGGTAGATTTATGGAAACTCTTTCGAATGCTCAGGCTGAAAGGATTGCTCGTGAAAATCAGGATGTCAAAATTGTTTCCAGTCGAAGTCATTTTATCCCGGATGAGGCTATGCTGCTTTCTGACCCCGGTGGTATGAAACTAAATGATTGGCAAGGTGGCCACGAGAATAGATTCTCATTATGGGATTTTTCTTTGAATCTGGATATTTCGGATGACATTGATGATGAGCAGATCCTGGGAAGAAATAGAAGGCGGCAGAAAAAGGCGGGAGCAAATACATGTTAAAATTTACGCTTATGGTTATACTCATTGGAAACCAGAAGGGCGGTGCAGGTAAAAGCACGCTCTGTCTGTTATTGGCCTATTATCTTTCTATGCTCAAAAAAAAGAAAGTAACCGTCCTGGATATGGATTACCAGGCATCGATTTCAGGGAAGTTTGAAAAGGCAAAGATACTCGAGAACGATCCCATCTATGAAGTTATACCCTCGGATCTAAAATATTTTCCGGCGCTCCTGGAATTATTGAACCAGAACAGGGAGGAGTTTGTACTCATTGATCTTCCGGGTAAAATGGATGATGACCTGTTGATTCCCATCATTGGCTCTGCAGAACTCATTATCTGCCCGTTTAATTATGATGAATTCTCTGTGGACAGTACAGTTCTCTTTTCGCTTGTCTGTAGGGAAATCAATACCTTATCTCCGGTAGTATATGTGCCAAACCGGATTAGAGCTACTGTAAAATATGAAACCAGGGAAGAGGTTGACAAGGTATTGTCCCGGTTCGGGGGGATTTCTCCCGGTATTTCTGACCGCATCGATTTTCAGCGCGTAGGAACCATTCATATCCCGGCTTCCCTGATCCCTTTTTTTATGCCGGCGCTGGAATTTATCTATGGCAACTTTATGAGGAAAGGCTAATCACCATGAGCAACATTAAGTCCTTGCAGATCAGCTTAAATCAAGACTTGAAGAGCGAAAGGGATTATCGGGAAGAACTTTCCCTGCGGAGTTGGATGAAGAAAAAACAGATGCTAATGATCGCAAAGCGAAGAAACCGGCTGTTGATACTAAGGGCCTTCGAAGTTTTCTCTCCGCCCTGGAGGATTTTAATATGGATGGGCGGGAGAAAATCCTTATCCGGATTGATAAGCGGACGATGAGTAAGCTTAGACTACTAAAAACCGTTTCCAACATCGATATGACGCGGGTTATTTTTTTCCCTTCACCAATTTTTAACAAGCCATTCCTGGCTAAATTGATATATTTCTCAAACCCTAAATGACATGGCCCATGAGCTGGACTAATTTTTTGATCGTCATCTTTATTGTTTATCTCGTTTACTATTTATTGAACCTGCTTTTTGATTTATTTCTATCGCCAAGGCTAGCTGGCAGTGAAACAGAAGAGGATGAGGTTTTTCTTACTGAAACCTATGCCCCGGAACTTATTTCCCTGGCAGAGAGAATAGAGCAAGCCGATGCGGCGGATACAGGCGAAGGGGGCAGGCCGGCTTCTTCTATTTCAAGTGGCCCGATATCTTCCAGCGGAGGCGTTGGTCTAAAGCAACTTTTTTCGCTTGCCAAGGACAACCTCATCGAACATACCAGAGCTATCCCGTATTAAACTTATGAGGTTTTTTTCATTCCTTTCAAACGCAGCATCAGCTACTTTCTTTTTAATCTTAATTTTTTTTCCTGCCAGTGCCCAACCCGGAATCCAGGAGTTTTATTCCGCATCCACGCAAGTGAAGGGTTGGTATTTTTCGCTCTCTGACCTGATACTGGTCATTGGCGCGATTGCTGGAATCCTTGGGGGATTAAGGGTTTACTCCAACTGGCAGATGGGCAAGCACCATATCGATGCTCAGGTTATGGGTTGGTTCTTTTCCTGCCTGTTTCTATCGCTCATCAGCACATTCCTGCGTGGTCTATTCAGGCTCTAAGCACAATTTTATTTAAGTTTAATTAATTTTTTATGACAAGAAAAAGCAAAAAACTTTTGTCATTGGCCGCGCTATTGGCTTTTGCGCAGGCCGTTTCCGCCCAGGCCGGCGGCGGAACAACGGGCATCAATGCAGCGACTTCTTCGCTGACTTCTTATGTGGATCCAGTGTCTACGCTCACTCTTGCGATTGGTGCCGTGGTTGGTATTATCGGTGGGGTACGTGTTTACATCAAATGGAATTCCGGAGACCAGGACATCAATAAAGAAATTATGGGCTGGGGTGGTTCCTGTCTTTTTCTCGTCCTGGTATCAGTAGTGATCAAGGCTTTTTTTGGCGTATAGCATGAGAATGTATCCGGTTTACAAAGGGCTGCAAAAGCCCCTTGTTTACAGAGGTTTTAAAGGAAAGTTCATTGCTTACGGGATCTCTTCATTAGGTCTTGGGCTGGTCCTGGGCGGTTTGAGCGGTGCGCTCCTCAATATGTATATAGGAGGCCTGGTTACAATTATTTCGATCGCAGGCGGGCTTTTATATACTCATTTTAAACAGGCATCCGGTCTGCACAATAAGACCAGATCAAGGACAATATTCATTCATCATATTTATTTAAGTCGGGGTTATGGGAAAACAGGAGTTTAAACTGCCCTATGCAGGGATTGAGGAGCTAAACGGCCTTTCAATTCTGTATGGTGAGTCCGGTGATTTTTCAGTCATCCTATCCATCGAAAACCCGGTGCTTATCTATTCTGCAGACGAGGCTGATTATCAGGCTTTTCATCATCTGCTGCTAAATATAATCAAGATCCTGGGGGATGGGTATATCCTCCAAAAGCAGGACATGTTTGCCAGGAAGGTTTATCAGGCGAAAGTGCATAGTGAACCCCTGCAGCAAAAATATGATCAGCATTTCTCAGGACGGGAATATACCGATCATGCTTGCTATTTGATTATTACCCGTCAGGTGAAACGAAAGGTGATATATGTATATGACAGGAAAGCCCTTTTGGATTTCGTTTCCAATATTTCTAAGGTAAGCGAACTATTAAAAGGTGCATCCATATCGCCAAAATTATTGTCTCGCAATGAGATAGAACGCTATGTGTCGCGGATGCTGGCTATGGATTTCTCTTTAGATCACTTTTCGCTCAACAACTTAAGAGCAGGAGATACTGAAATTGGTATCGGAGGAAAGGCTATCCGTTGTATGAGCCTGGTCAATATCGATTCCATTGACATGCCCGAATCTATCGGGCCATATCTATTGGCCAGTGATGGGAAAGGTCTCCAGGGATTTCCAATAGACAACCTTTCCTTTCTATCCTCTGTTCCCGGAATCTCCAGCCTTGTTTATAATCAATTAATTGAGGTTCCCTCGCAGAACCTAACGCTGAATAAACTTCAGCTAAAGAGAAAGCGGCATTCGGGTGTTCCGGATCCAGCAAATCAAATCTGCGTGGAGGATATTGACAAGTTGCTCGTTGATGTAGCCAGAGAAAATCAGCTTCTGGTCAATGCCCATTATTCTTTATTGGTCTGCTCTGAAGCGGGTCTTTTAGATACCAGCTGTAACTTTATAGAAGCTTCGCTATTTCAGCAGGGAATCATTCCCTCAAAAAATGCCTATAACCAGATGGAACTCTTCAGGAGCGCCTTGCCTGGAAATGCAGTGGAACTGAAAACATACGACTGGTTCCTGACTACAGCGGATGCAGCGCTTTGCCTGTTTTATAAAGAGCGATTAATGCGTGACGAGCCTTCTACGTTTCTGATGCGCTTCACAGACCGTAGGGGCATTCCGGTAGGCATCGACCTTGCGGATCTCCCGATGGATAGCGGAAGGATTACCAACCGCTCAAAATTTGTTCTTGGCAGTTCAGGAACCGGAAAATCATTTTTTATGAACAGCCTGCTTGAGCAGTACATGCTCTACAATTACGATATCGTGATTGTTGATGTCGGACATTCTTATTCCGGCCTTTGCAGCTATTTTGGCGGAAAGTATTATACCTATACTGAAGAGCATCCGATAACGATGAATCCCTTTTTGATCTCTGGGGAAGAGTATAATATAGAGAAAAAGGATTTTCTTAAAACACTCATCGGACTTCTGTTAAAGGGGGCAGAGGGTAGCGTATCGCAGATTGAAGATACCGTTTTCTCAAATGTACTTTCAGCCTACTATTCGGATTTCTTTTTGGGAAAGGCCAGCTACGCGCTATGTTTTGATTCCTTTTACTATTACTCGATTCAAAAGATCTCGGAGATCAAGCAAAACGAAAAGATCAGCTTCGACCTCGATGAATACACATACGTTCTTAAGAAATTTTGTATTGGCGGAGAGTATGGCAGGCTACTCAACGAAAATGCTGATGCTTCCGACTTTACCGAGCGTTTCATTGTCTACGAAATTGACTCCATAAAGGAAAACCGTGTTCTTTTTCCAATTGTGACGCTGGTGATTATGGATCTCGTCCTGCAGAAAATGAGGCACCGGACGGGACAGCGAAAAGCACTGATTTTAGAGGAAGCATGGAAGGCAATTGCCTCTCCGTTAATGGCAAGCTATATCCTTTACCTGTATAAAACGATGCGGAAATTCTGGGGAGAGCCTATTGTAGTGACCCAGGAACTGGGTGATATTATCGGAAATGCGGTAATTAAGGATTCAATTCTTGCCAGTTCTGATACCATCTGCCTGATGGACCAATCGAAGTTCAGGGGGGATTACACCCAGGTTGCCAAACTTCTTTCCTTAAGTGAGGTGGAGCAGCGCAAGATCTTTACCATCAATGCCCTGGAAAACAAGACCGGGCGTGGAAAATTCAAGGAGGTTTATATCAAGCGGGGGAATACCGGGGAAGTATATGGCGTTGAAGTCTCGATATTTCAATATCTGACATTCACTACCGAAAAGCCTGAAAAAACTGCCGTTGAATCTTATGTGAAGCGTTTTGGCTCTTATCCTTTGGGACTTGAAAATTTTGTTGCTGATATGAAATCTTCTTTCCTTTCTCTTGGGGAATTTGTCAAAAAAGTCAACTCATCCACTATTTAACTCTATTGTCATGCGGAAAATATTCATCTATTTTTTATTTGGACTATTATCACAGTCTGCCTCTGCGCAGATTTACGTGGACCCGACGACTGCTGCGGCTACTGCGGCGCATGCCGGGGTGATGAGTAGCGGCCTGTCCAGAACAAGTGATAACCTGACGTTGGTACAAAGGGCACAGCTCGCGGTAACCGGTCAGCTTGGAGTCGTAAACGATCTACAGTCCACTATTTACAGGGGACTCTCTGAGGTTTCTGGAGTGATGAGGTCTCTGCTTTCAGTAAAGGATATCTATGAGATTTCTCAGGATATCTTTATTGACGTAAATAAAACAATAAATATCGCCTCAGCTGATCCGGTATTATTGCTCTTCGCCGAAGGTGGCGCAAGGGAATTTAAAACACGTTCTATCAATCTTGCCGCCGAGGTCAGCTCTTTTGTGTTAAAAGAGGGCAAGGATGCCCTGATGGATTCCGGGGAAAGGGCCAAACTGCTCAACAGGATTGTAACAGAACTTACAATCCTTCGGGGAGTGGCTTACGGGATGTACCGATCGATGTATTGGGCCAAACAGCGCGGAATTTTAAATTCCCTAAATCCTTATGCTGGCTACATCAATATCGATAAACGCATTGCCGATGATATTATCAGGAATGCCAAAATGCTCAGGCAATGAAAAGTCTAATAGTGATTACTGTTTTGCTTTTATTCTCAGGACATAGCTATGCGCAGTTGAATGTTGCCCTGTTGCACCAGCTTGTTGGAGATAGCAAAACTGAACACGGAAAGCAGTCGGATGCCAGGGACAGGCAGGCGGAATCTACTATTTCTGAGGAGGCCAATAAGACCTTGATGGTAAGGCTAAAGGCGCAGTACAGGGATATTCATTCCAGGTTTAAGACCCTTGGACTGGCCATTGATGCTACGCAGATAGGCCTTGAAGCTTATCCGCTAATTAGTGACATTGCCAAAAGCCAGGAAAAGATTTATAGTTTATGCAAGGATGATCCCGTGCTTTCTGTTCTGGCCATAGAGGCCGAACTGGATATGGGGGACAGGGCTTATGCGCTGCTGAATTTTTTATATGGACTCATCCTGTCTATGGAAGACATCAACCAGATGAAGCAGAGCGACCGAAAAATACTTTTTTCTCATGTGCTCACAGAACTTCGTCTGATAGCCGGGGCATCCAGGGGACTTGCCGTAAACCTTCAGTATTCTTCCAGAAAAAAGGTCTTAGAGAGCCTGAACCCTTTTTCAGGATTTATCAATACCGATAAAAAATTGATAGATGACATACTGCGAAAAAAAGATATCCTCAAAAACTGATGTTATGAAATTGCTTATTTTAATCATTTTAATGCTGATTGGGCATTATCGTAGTCATGCTCAAAGGATAGTTTTTGACAGGGGGCATTTTAATATCGTAAATGAAAACGGCGCGGTAAGGCTGGCAGCTGAAAATACTTATAGCAGTTATCTCAATACCATCAATAACCGGCTTTCTGATATTAACCTCAATCTGGGGGCGGTCGTAATGGTCCAGTCTTTAATCCTCTCTTCCTTAAAAGAAGTTGACGAGGGACTAAAGAGTGCAATCGCGGTCAGAGAGATAGGTTCGCTCGTTGCAGAGATTTCATCGGAAAGTGGTGGGATGATCGATATAGCCAAATCAGATCCCTATTTACTGCTTTTTGCAGAGGATGTATCTAGACAGGTAAAGGACCGGGGCATGAACCTTTTTTCAGAGGTATCATCTTTTGTGCTTAAAGAGGGGCAGAACGTTTTGATGGATTTTGAAAAGCGGGATGCACTGCTTAAGAAAATAGCGCTGGAATTACGGGTGATACGCGCGCTGGTATTCAGCATGAAAAAATCAATGTACTGGGCAAAAATCAACGGGGTCTTCCGTTCGCTAAATCCCTATCAGGGCTTTATCAATCAGGATCTGCGCCTTGGCAATGATATTTTATTCAAATCAAAACTGTTAAAACCATGAAAAAAACTTGTTTGATTATTTTTTTATGTTTGCTCTCAGGCATCGTGGGGGCTCAGAAGAAGATCACCGACAAACACATTACCTACCAGCAGGAACGTATGGTCTTCAAGCAATGGGATGCGGATAAGTTTACACCCAAGCCGGGATTTCTGGGACTTAATCCGCAGTACTGGATTACCTGGGCACTTCACCCCAATTACCCTAAAACGGATTTAAGGCCACTGGGTCCGGTCGGTCCTCAAACGCAGCGACTGATGTTTGCAGCTGCCATGCAGCACACCGATAATCTCTATAAACTGCACGCCGATACGCTTCGCAATACAGCACTGAGCGAGGCATCCAATTATTCTTCGGCACTGGCCTTTGCGGATCCCCTGTGGCTGATGTACTATCGAAACGAGTTTGAAGGGCTATTAAACCAGGTGGATGCTGATCTGCTTGCAGGCCTTTCACCCAGTGAAAAGCAGTATATGGTGTCGACCGGATTGCTTCAATGGTATGCCGAGGAAAGCCATGCACTTCTTGAAAGACTTGAGTTGGCGAGGTCGACTACCTTGGACAGGGGATCAAGGATTATGGCCTATCACAGGATGCTCTCAGAATTCAGGAAGCTTTCAGCACGCTGGGAAACTAAAAAATCCCGGGCAAAGACCTATCTCGCCATCCGCTCCTCTGCCCAGAAGCTAAGGAACGGAAAAGTTCCAAAACCAGCATCCCCAAAGAGCGATATCCAGATTGCCAATGATATCCTTAAAAAATCAAAACTCTAATTAATGTACTTTTTAAATATGATAACCGGCACAGCCGGTTTTTTTGTGCAATCAGTTCCCGATTCTTTCAAGGACACATTTAATTTTCTTCAGGGAAACGGTGTCTATGAAGAAGGCATGATGCACTTCCTTCATGAAATGAAGAATACGATCTGGACGCATTACGATGCCTTTATTGCAGATGCACAGGCGCTGGCAGCGATTTTTATGCTTATTTTTTTCGCCGTTAAGAGCTATGAAATGATCTCGGGCGATAAACAGCTTGAAATCATGCCGCTACTTCGCCCTTTTGGCCTGACTATGGTCATTTTGTGGTGGAGCATCTTTACCCGTGTAATTGCCTATCCGACCGATGTGGTTGAACAGAAAACCTCAGCAATGTTCGATGGCAGCCAGGCAGAGATCAATGATCTCAGGCTCCAGCGGGCAAAGCTTATGGTTGAGGTTTCTGATCAGTTGTTGAAGTTTCAGGCCGAAACAGAAACAGCAAAGACAGAGGCTGATACCTGGTATGAAAATGCATGGGAATCGGTAAGCTCTTCTGTAAAGGAAGGATTCTCCGAGGTCTGGAAGCCTGTTGTTGAAATGCGGAACCGTTTGCAGATCGGCCTTCAGCTCCTTGCGACTTCCTTACTGGAGACATTGGCAATTTGGATATTGAGAATATGTACCTACATCATATTTATTATCCAGATTATCTTTTCAACCATTCTGATTATCCTTGGCCCGTTTTCAGTAGCGGTCTCCATTCTACCTGCTTTCAGGGACTCCTTTTCAACCTGGGTCGCAAGGTTTATTTCTGTAAACCTGTATTCCGGGATTGCTTACCTGGTGATGTATGTGACGTCCCTTTTTCAGCACTATGCGCTTGAAGCGGAAATTACCCGCTATCAGGAACTTATAGGAACGGGAGAAGCAAGCCTTGAAAAACTTGGCTGGTTTGCCGGTAACGGGATATTGTCTTTTGGAATGGTAATCGTAACCTTTATCATAGGTGCCCTAACCATGATTACTGTACCGAGCATCTCAACTTGGATAGTATCGACATCAGGGGTATCATCAGCTGCCAGTTCTATGGGAAGGGGCGCATCAAGCATGACAAGGGTTGCAGGACACATCATAGGCGGATAGCGAGATGATGATAAAAAATATCGAATCCAAAATTCGTCTTGCTACCTTCCTTTCCCTGGGAAGCTTTCTGCTTTGCCTATCTGTAGTAGCTGTCGTATCCTTTTTTGCCTATGGCTATGTCAGGGATTCCAGGAAGAGCATTTATATTCTGGATCCATCGGGCACGCCGATCCTGGCAAAACAGACAGATGTGCAGTTAAACAGGGCTGCAGAATACCGGGCACATATTGCAAAATTTCATTCCCTATTCTTCTCCCTTGTACCGGATGATAAGTTTATTGAATATCAGATGAAGCAGGCGATGTACCTGGTGGATGAAAGCGGTGCACTTCAGTATAATAACCTGAAGGAAAAAGGTTTTTTCACTTCTATTCTATCTTCCTCTGCTGTACTCACGCTCAGGACAGATTCTATTTTTCTGGATGAAAAACGGATGTATTTCCGCTACTACGGAACCCAGAAAATAGACAGAAGAAGCTCCACCGTAACCCGCTCACTGATCACTGAAGGGAGTCTTATAGATCTTGAAACCCGATCGGACAACAATCCTCACGCGGTGCTGATTACCAGATGGAAGACATTGGAGAACAGGGATATTTCAACAACAGAAAAAAATGCATTCCAATGAAAAAGATAACCGTGTTTTCAGCAGTCCAAAATGAGTTCTCTGGTCTAATCAGGCAGATCTCGGCCTCCTTATCCGGATTCTTTAAAAAATATCCCAGGAGTGTTTTTTCTTTCATGGTTATACTGATGGGCATTTCTGCTCTTCTATGCTTTACGCTGCTGAGAACGGAGTCTAAAAAAGCCCCGCCAGAGAAAAAAGCACTGTTAAAGGTGGAAGGCGGTCTCAACGAAATAGGAACAACCGTTAGCAGGCTTCGAAGAACTCTGGAAATCCGGGAAGCGTTGAAGGTCTTATTGGCGAAGGACACGCTTAGTACCCAGGATAGCCTGCTTATGGCCAGTATGATCGCTGAGCTTGAGCGTGCAAGCCACCAGAAAAAATAATTTAAAATATGAAAAAAATAGATGTCAAAAAGCCGCGTTACGCACTTCCCATAATCTGTTTGCCATTTCTTTTGCTTTTTTTTTACGTTTACAAAAGTAGCTTTGGAAAGGAGAGTAAAATGGTCACCGGAAAGGATTCGCTGCAGAGCAATGTGGCAAATGTTTCCCGGCAAGTCAAAAACCAGGAACTCTCAGGAAAGCTTGATGCCTTTAGAAATAAATTTAAACAGGCCGATGGATATACTGCCGTTGGAAGTATTGGCGAGGAAAGCCAGGAGCAGGCAGAGGTAAGCTCATCCTATAATTCCGGGGAAAAGCGGATGCTTGATTCCATTGATCAGGTGATGAAGAAAAAATATGGTATGGCTGGTGGACAGGGAAATGTAGCCCATGGGTACCCTTTTAGAGGGAGTGGCTCCCAAAGCCTGCGAAATCCGACCAAGGCAGAGCAGGACCTGGCCCTTGCCTCGGCGTTAGCCAAGATTAAGCAACAGGAGTTTAAGAGAAATAATGAAGTTGAACCTGCCAGAAATACGCCCGATCCCATGCAGCTTTTCAGGGCACAGATGGCTCTGGTAGATAGTATGGGAAAGGCCAACGATCCTGCGGTAATGGAAAGAAGGGAGAAAGAGCAGGCATTGAAAGCTGCCGAAACTGAGATCAAAAACAAAAAGATTATTCCGGTCAAAAAAGTGGCCAGTGCTTCCGCGTCTTTCAATACCATAGTTTCAGCAGAAAGTGAACGTCCCATCTCTGCAATTATCGATCAGGACATTACGGGCTTTTCCGGATCACGGCTGCGCATTAGGCTAACTGATGATATCATAGCAGGTAAGGTTCTCATCTCTAAAGGAACCTATTTGTATGCAACCATAGCCGGCTTTTCTGCCCAACGGGTTTCGCTGGTCATCTCATCAGTATTTTACGGAGGTGAAATTCTTCCCGTAAACCTTCAGATCTATGATATCGATGGATTGGCAGGGATTTATGTCCCATCATCTGCCTTCCGCGAATTTACCAGGGACATGGGCAGCTCCGGTGCGCAGGGGGTTACCATACAGCAGATGGCGGAGAACAACCACCAGCTGGTTATGGGCGTGCTTTCCAAAATGTTCCAGTCAACCACAACTGCAGTAAATAAGCTGATCCGATCGAACAAGGTCAAGGTCAAATACAATACCCGGGTTTATCTCATCGATCCTGCTGAACTAAAACGAAAACAACAATCCTATTAGATTTTTATGAAAAAAATATTGTTACTGGCTCATTTTTTTTTGAGCTCACTGGCACTTAATGCCCAAAAGTCGCACCTGGTCAGCGTTTCTGAGATTCCAGTCATAGCCATATCGGGGTCGGTTTCGCTGCACTTCATCTCTCCCGAGAAAATTTCCTATGTAGACCTTTCCAGTAGTTCGCTGATTGGGGATCTCCCGGAGAAAAACGTTCTGCGGATAAAGGCGGTCCCGGACTCAATTGTCTCTCTTATTTCCTCTGGTGATGCAGGACTGGTGACCATTGTCGGAGAAACCTTTATAGCACAGTACAGGCTTTCTTTTCTTTCCCCATCATGCCCTGAACCTGTCATATCAATGGTAGATATTGTGCCGGCGCAAATGAAACCTCTGGATATTTCGGGAGTAGGATTATCGGAAAACGACATAAAGGCTAATGCGCTATCCCTGCTAGAACGGCGAGGTGAGGGCTCAGCGGTTAAGGTTTCAGGTTTTGGCATATCTCTGGCCGTAAACCACATTTATACCTTGGGAGAGTATATTCTTTTAGACCTTAATTTCAAAAATGCTACCAACCTCATCTTTGATGTGGACGAGCTCCGCTTTAAAATCGAGGACCGAAAGATCATTAAATCGACCAACGTCCAGTCGGTTGAGCTCAAGCCTGTATTCCAGCTTTATCCTTTTGAAAGGTTTACAAAATCCTATCGCAATATATATGTGTTCAAAAAAGCCACATTTCCTGGCGACAAGGTATTCAATATCGAAGTATCGGAAAAGCAGATTTCAGGAAGAAACCTTCGCCTCTCGTTACGGTATTCTGATATTTTAAAAGCAGATACTTTTTAAGATTTGGCCATGGAAGAAAGCAAGGAACAACAGAGCCTGCACCGCTTCCTCCAGGCTGCCATTTATCTGGCCCTTTTGCTTGATGTGATGATGTTCGTCTATGCACCTAAACTGCTAACAGATTCCATCGCGGAGAAAATTGGATTGAGCAGGTTTCTGCTGCGCATGTCGCGTATTGTTGTTTACCAGCACCCGCTCTATAGCCGGTTTTTCTTACTGTTGCTTATTTCACTGGTCTCCATTGGAACGCTGAGCAAAAAAGATAAAGATCTGAATGCTAAAACAGCAATCGTTTATCCACTCATTTCAGGTTTGGTATCGATGTGCAGCAGCATCTTTTTTTTCGGAGAAAAGGGGAAGACGGTTTTTTATCTGACCAGCTGGCCGGATGCAGGTTATATATTCCTTCTGCTAACGGGAACTATCCTGGTACATGTCGCAATGGATAACGTGTCCAAGATTATCAGTTCCTCGCTTGGCAAGGACAAATGGAATACCGAGGAAGAATCCTTTATACAGGCGCGAAAGCCGGTAAAAGGTCCGTTTGCGGTCACCATTCCTTCACTTTTTTATTACCAGAAGAAAATACATACAGGTTTCATCAACATAGAAAATATTTTTCGCGGAACGCTTCTGATCGGAACCCCGGGATCTGGTAAGAGTTTCGGAGTGGTTATGCCTTTTATCCGGCAGCTGATTTTTAAGGAATTCTGCATCTGTTGTTATGATTTTAAATTCCCTGATTTAGGCCAGATTGCCTATTATCACTACCTGCTTGGTAAAAAGCAGGGCAGGCTCTCAGGATTTAATTTTCATGTCATCAACCTAACCCAGGTTGAGCGGAGCAGGCGGATAAATGTATTAAGGCCGGAATATATATCCACGTTAGCGGATGCTGGGGAAACTGCAGAAGCGTTGGTGGAGGCACTTAAAAAAGGAGATAAATCCGGGGGCAGCGATCAGTTTTTTACCCAGAGTGCGGTAAACTTTCTCGCTTCCTGCATCTATTTCTTTTCTCAATACGAAGGAGGGAAGTATTCTACTTTTCCTCATGTACTATCCTTTCTAAATTGTAGCTACGAGCAGATATTTTCGGTACTGTTCTCCAATCCTGAGCTTAAGAGCCTGCTATCTCCCTTTGCTACTGCCTACCAGGCCAAAGCATTCAATCAATTGGAGGGACAAATTGGAACCTTAAAAGTATTTATCTCCCGCCTTGCTACAAAGGAAACTTTCTGGGTGTTTTCGGGGGATGATTTTAATCTGAAGATTTCTTCGCATGCTGAACCTTCAATGCTAGTGTTAGCCAATGATCCCAATACACAAAATATCACCTCTGCCTGCTATTCTGTGGTGCTTAACAGACTGACCCGGCTTATCAATTCAAAGGGCAACAAGCCCTCGGCATTGATTATTGATGAGCTGCCAACTCTTTTCGTGCATCGTATCGAAAATCTTATCGCCACCGCCAGATCCAATAAGGTTGCGGTACTCATGGGACTTCAGGAACTTCCACAGTTTCAGCAGCAGTATGGAAAGGATACCGCAAACACGATTACCTCGGTAGTTGGGAATGTGCTATCCGGATCGGTAAGAAATAAGGAAACGCTCGAATGGCTGGAGCGGCTTTTCGGAAAGGTTAAGCAGCAGTCCGAAAGCTTATCGATTGACAGGACCAAGACTTCGCTTTCGCTCTCGGAAAAACTCGAGTCACTGATTCCCGCCGGTAAAATTGCCTCATTAAAAGCCGGGGAACTTGTCGGTATGCTGGCAGCAGATGCTGTAGAAGAATACACCGGAAAGTATGAGACATCGGCGATCAACTGCAGGGTGAATCTGGATATGGAAGCAATAGCTAAAGAGGAAAAGGCTTACCCAGATATGCCTGTGTATTATGATTTTGCCGGTAAGAAAGAAGAGGTGCTGCGTAAAAACTTCACGCGCATCAATAACGAAATACAGATGCTGGTTACAAAATTCAGAACTGAGAACACCGGTGCAAGAAGTAGCGAAAGTCCCAAAGCCTCTATGTCGGGGGGCGTGAAGTGATAGTTAATCAATTAATCTTAAAATGAATTTTATGGAAGAGTTAACAGGCAGGCTGGTGGTCGTACATCCACAGCTTACCATAGACCCGTTTTTCAGACAGGGACAGATAGGCGTGATAGCGATGGCTGACCTCAAAAATGACACAATTGGTGTTGGCTTTGGTGGTGGGCCGTTGGGTAAGTATTCTTCAGATGCACTTTTTGTACTAAAGGATAAAAATGAATTATACCGCGACATCATGACCGGGGTAAAAGAAATGAATATTGAAACATTTATGGATTTGCTCGACATCAATATGAAACAGGAGTATTCCGATTATGGCCATACCTCTGCCGCGCTAAAGATTGCAGTAGAAAATCCTGAAGTGATGGAAAGGAGTATGATTTCCCTGGAGGATTATATTTCTCGGAACCAGATTATTGATGTTAGTGAAGAGGTTTCTTATGAGCTGTAGGCTCTTGGTAGGTATACTTCTCATTTTTGCGTCCTCTATTTTATCTGCCCACTCTCAAATCTCCATGCCACTCAATTCGATGAGGGTAAATAGCGCGTTTGGTCACAGGATCCATCCGGTAACACATGAAAATGACTTTCATCGGGGCATCGATCTGCGCGCAAGGAATGAGCCTGTATTTTCTTTTTTTGCCGGAAAGGTATCAGGTGTGGGCTTTAATCAAATTCTGGGAAAGTTTATCAGGATTGATCATTCCGGACTCGAAAGCATCTATGGTCACCTTTCGGTAATTCTGGTTCGAAAGGGCCAAGCTGTGCGTTCTGGGGAGCTGATAGCGGTTTCGGGATCTACAGGTAGGGTAACAGGAGAACACCTGCACTTTAGTCTCCTTGCCAGAGGAGTCTACATCGATCCGGTTAACTTCATTCTTCGCTACTATAAAGCGGCCAATACTAATCAAATAAATTTTATGGAAAATTCAGCCTATTTAACCCTCAGGCAAAAGCTGGAGCTGCTCGCGATGGTAGAAGAAGTGGAGCTAAACCAGGATGAGGCCTGGGTTTACGGAATTGGCTTTGCGGATACGGAGGAAGAGCAGGATGGATAAAAAAGATGAGCATAAACCTTTGCACGTTCAGGTTGCCGAGAAAGTAATTGAGGGACTTCGCGCCGGAACTGCGCCCTGGCAGATTCCATGGGATTCGGGTGGCATTCCATTGTTAATGCCTTACAATTTTCAAAGCGGCAAGAGATATAGGGGGATCAATGCGCTCTCGCTGTTGATGGCAGGTAGGGAAGATCCACGTTGGATGACCTACAGACAGGCGGAGGAAAGCGGACTCCAGGTGAGGAAGGGAGAAAAATCCATGCTCATACAGTTTGTAAAGACAAGGGATGAGCAGGTAAAGCGTGATGCCTCGGGAAAAGTAATGCACGATGAACTAGGGAAACCGATAAAGGAAACCAGGGAACTTCCCCATGCCATTGTTCGTAATGCTTATGTATTTAATGGTGCCCAGATTGAAGGCATGCCCCAGCTGGAAAGGGAAAAGCAAGGTAATAAGTGGGCGCCAATAGAAAGGGCGGAGAAGCTTGTCATTTCCTCAGGCGCAGTAATATTTCACCAGTATTCCGGTAATGCCTTTTATGATCCAAAAAATGATTCTATCACGCTTCCCTACAAGGACTGGTTTTCTGAAAGCGGAAAATATTATGCGACACTGCTTCATGAGCTGGGCCACTGGACCGGGCATCCGGACCGGTTAAACCGTGAGATGGGGAAAGGCTTTGGGGACGCTTTATATGCAAGAGAGGAACTCAGGGCTGAAATCGCTTCGATGCTAATCGGTCAGGAACTTGGCATCGGCCATGACCCCGGGCAACATTATGCATACGTGGAAAGCTGGATATCAATTTTGGAAAACAATCCCTTTGAGATTTTTTCGGCTGCCATGGATGCTGAGCGGATACTAAGCTATATTATGGATATGGAAAGAAAACAGGAGCTCAGCAATGAAAAAGTGTCTCTAAACCCGATGAAGCCCGCTTCCCTGAAAACTCCGGGATATCTCACCACCGGGGACAAGATTCCTTACAATGGCTCGGTCTATGAGGTTCTTGGGCATTTAAAGCAGGGAAGGCTCAAGATGCAGGAAAGCCTCAATGGTAACGCATTTACATTGAGCCGTGAGGATAAACTCTATGCAGCACTTCTTTACCTCAAGCGCGAAGCCAGCACCGAATGGCAAATCCAGCCGGAAAAGAACTTTGGAGAAAATCCCCAGCAGTCTTTTCCCGATTTAAACAGATAAAAGGAATTTATGGAAAATATACTAATTGAAGAGGCCCTGCCTATTGCAGCGTTTTCCAGGCTGGGGCTATACGATGGAACCAGGTATCTATTGGATGAAACTGATCTTTCCGCACTTCTTTCAGGGAGAAGGACATCACTGGTCAATCTTCAAAACCTGGTAAGCGAATCTTTCACCATTGAAAGCCTAGATGCAAAACTATCTTTAAATACCGATGCAGGTAGTCTTCACGAAATCAGATTGCACCCTATCTACAAAGAGCCTAAACGCTCTCCGGATTTATCGGATATCGAAACTGATGAGCTGATTTCAGGAGAAGTTAAGAATATCGCAAAACGCATCGATTTTCCGGATGGCTCAACCAGGACCATTGTTTTTGAATATGACAGCGAGATTAGGGAGTTTATCTCTTATGATCCTGTAAGGGTAGAGATTCCAATCCAAGTCAATGGAGAGCAACTGGATGAAAAGAAAAAGAAAGATTTCGCCCTGGGAAGAATTGTGCAGCTCACTGATGGGACAATGATTCAGCATCGGGCTACCGAGCCCCAGGGAATTTTGGCCAGCCGTACAGCCCTAGTCCTTACTGTTTTAAAAGATGGGACCACTACAAGTTTTTTGATGAAGAATCTTGCTCAGATAATGGATGTAAGTATTCGTAAGACTCCCCTTTCAGCCGGTTTTGAATCTGCGTTTCTGGAAATGAAGAAAACCGACGGCTCGATATCTGACGGAATTTTGCAGCAGAGAGAGTTTGAAGAATTCAAAAGCGAATACACCAGGGGCTATGGTCACAGCGTATCGAGATAAAAATGGATGATGATTGGGTTAACCAAAATGGTTTTTGTTACCTAACCCCATCAGGGTTGCTCCAGGTTAGTATCCGAACTGTCTATCTTTTTTATAAAAAAAAGGATGTCTCAAAAAATCTATCTGGTATGCACTTCAATTTTCAATGCACTGCTTTAGCGATAATAGGGTTTCTTCCATCTATAGAAGCTATAGGCTCTTTAGCTTTTAAGAATGCTAGATTTAGAACGCTTTTCAATTGTGATCTGCCCGCTGAAGTGCTGACTTGCAAGGTTTCACTATGGCTTAGAGGGCTTGATGCAACTTTTCTGGCTTTCCCTGATAAAGTGATCCTCAGCTTCAAGTCTGTTGAATTTTCATGCGCGGAATCACTTTTTTCACTGAACCGATTTTGCTAGATCACCGGATTTAGAACCAGTGTGAGGTCTTTGCGAATCTGTTATAAATCCATTTTATGATTCCGGAAATTTTCAGACAGGATGTCAATCTGGATATTAAGGTTTTTGGGTTCGATGTCAATGTGGATGATGTCTACAACTGGCCAGTGAAAAGGAACGACGAAAAGGAACCAACGGTCGTGCACCTGGAGTTTCGATCAAATTCCCATATCATATCCAGTACGGGTTACCGGTCACATTTTCTTTTTTGCGCCTTTTTAAAAGTCTGTGGATTTGGATTCATTGAAGAACTAGCGGTCTCGCTCGGCGAACACCTTGCCAGAGAAAACGGCTATGAGCCTCCTCAGACTGAGCAACAGCTCAGCCTATTTTAATTAAAAACTTATTGATATGAATGAACAAAATTTAGAGTATCTAAAAAAGAGCCTGGATTACCTGGGCTTTGGAACAAAACTTAACGATGTTCTTGAATCGGCGATTTCCAGAGAACTTCCGGCCTTTACCCTTGGGGTGACGCAGAGCTACACATCGCCACAGGCTAAAAAGAATCCGGCACTTGGCTCAGACCAGGTCAGGTTTATGCTGAACTTCAACCGCTCCAAGCAGAGCGATATGTATTTTCTCAACGATTATGAAGTGACCCTGAATAAGGCTGGGAGCGCTTTGCCGATCCGGCAGGTCTTTGATTTGGAAAGGGATAACCGCATCACGGCATTGCAGGCCTATAAATTGCTTTCAGGGAATTCACTGGAACGGGATGTTTACACTAAATCCGAAAATGGTGAGAGCCCCGAAAAGAAAAAGGTATGGTTTAAGCTCAATCTTGAGGTGCAGGATGCATACGGCAATCATCCGCTGAAGAAATTCTATCCGGAATTCAAATTTGAACTCTCTGATGCGATTGACAAGTATCCGTTTAAAGGCCTGACTGAACCGGGAAAGGATGGTATGATGAAGATGTTGAGAAGTGGCCATATGGCTCCTGCTGAAATGATGGTAGGCAAGAAAGCTGTTTCAGTATTGGTAACCGCTAATCCTCAGTATAAGGGTCTTGACGTTTATGATAAGAATATGGCCATTATCCGCCAGGACGAAATTTTCCCAAAGAGGGAGGAGGAGAAAGAAAATGTAGCCTCAGCCATCCAAAAAACTTCTCTAAGCGAAATCGATCCCAACAAGCAAGAAGAGCGGTTTCCCTGGGAGAACCAGCGCGAGGATAATATTTCACCAAGTGAGGAAATAGGGCGTTAAACTCTCTGAGCGGCAAAGGAAAAATGAAAAAACTTTTAGCAAAGATAGACCACATCCGCGCAAGCGGATGGGTTACCCTTGACCTGAAAGAGGGGCACCCGTTACAAAACTTAAACGGCAAGCGCTATCCCTTAGAAAGTATGGCCACCCCTGACATCAAATGTAGGGTTTCTGTAATGATAGAAGGTGAAAAAGTTGATTTGAGTATTGACGACTTGTATTAGAATTTATGACCAAACAAAAATTACGAGCGCCCATAAGTTTTTATGGGGGTAAACAAAAGCTGGCCAAACGTATTGTTTCGGTCATTCCGCCATATGTGCTTTAGTGTGATCCTTTATTGGCGGTGCAGCGGTGTTTTTGCTAAAAGAGCCATCACAGGTTGAGGTAATTTATTCAGCATGCCTTTTTAGTCATTTGGTTTTGCAGAAATCAAGATTAAAAGAAGAGGAAGCTTTCGATAACCTCGGGTTTGCCGAAATCTTTAAAATAACACTCAGCAAGAATGCCAGCATTTTAGATGCTCGTAAAGCTCTGGACGCATCTCGCGTCCGGAGTATTTTGCTATGCGCCGGAGTTCCCAAGCGGTACCTAAATTTCCGGCACGATGATCAGCTCTCTGATTTTTTTAAAGCTGGTGATCTGATATGCTACGGAAAGGATTTGCAAGGGAACCGCAATGAATATCTGGTAAGGGAACTGGGCAGAACCGTAGGGTGAGGCATCCCTGTGCTTACTAGTTTATAGATAATGCAGGCAATGGCGGGTTTCATGTCAGCGTTTGATAACGTATCACCGATCCCAAAAAATAATATTTCGGAACGTTCGTTGCCTGGATCACATTTACCCTAAGACCGATGCATTTGTCGGCTTTGGCCGGACTTCAGGCTCGCTCCTTAAAGAAAAAAAATGTTATGAAGAAGCCAAATAAAGTTAATGAATTGCGAAACCGAAAAGCGATATGCTGTATGACAGATAAAGAGTACACCGAGATGAAAAAAGAAATCACAAAGCTCGGCGTTACGATGTCCGAATATATCCGGAGAATATTATTTGATAAGAGGGCACATCTTTTACTTGACTCAGCTCATCTGGTCGCGTGGCTGGATCGCGTTGCGGTCGAGTCGGCTTCCTCGACCTTGGCCATTCGAAATTTCGTGCAAAAATGCGCTATCGATTTACCGACCGATAAATATTATATGAATAAATTAATTTCTTTGGTCGCCAAGTGTTATGAAACACAATATAATATAGGGAAATGCATGAAAAAGTTAATTAAGCTTATTGGCAATAATTAATCACAAGTTTAGTTTTTATTTAGATCCGAAATCATGATAGTTCAGTTTCTTTCATCTAATAGCCGGTTTGCGGCAATTAAATATAATGCAGACAAGGTCTCCGCAGGAAAGGCCGAGCTGATGTGTGTTAAAAACTTCCAATCTCTATCAATATTGGATAAGCCTAAACCCTCGGATTATAGGTCTTACCTGCAGATGATTGGGGTGCTTAACCCAAAAGTTAAAAACAAGCAGCTTCATGTAGTTATAATGGCTAAAGGCCACTCATATGATAAACATCAGTTAACGCATATTGCCGGGCTTTGGCTCGAAAAAATGGGCTATGCTGATAACCCGCATCTGGTCTATTTTCATAATGATAACACAAACAATCATATACACATAGTTTCGGTCAGGGTGTGTAAAAATAGGAAATCTGTTGAATCCCGCTATGAAAAAATGAGGGCATCTCTGGCATTACACCAGCTCATAGGCTTTGATCCTGTTGCTCAGGCCGAGATAGATTATTCAAAAGCAGTTACTTATCAATTCTCAACAATGGACCAGTTCAAGGTTCTATTAAAGACTATGGGCTATTCAGCCTACATTAATGGTTCTTCAGCCCTGTATATGGTGAGGCACTCCAGAACACTTTGGAAGGTAGATGTGAACATTATTGATAAAATCATAAAAAACTATAAAAGTGACAGCATCGAAGTTGGTGCAATTAAACAGGCAATCGAGCTGAACTTAAAGGTTGTTTCCGGTGAACCGGTCCGCCACCCTGCCTTCTGGCATTCTTATCTGAGGAAAAACTATAAATCTGATCTTTCTGAGGTATTCCGTAAGAAGCTAAATATTGATATCATTTATCATACCAACGGTGCGACTGTTACCGGGTTTACATTAATTAATCATCGTACAAAAAATGTCTATGACGGAAATGAGATTATTGATTTTAGGCGCTTGGTAAGGCCATCAGTTCGTCCCGAAGGATTTTTTCAGGGTGATAGGATAATATTTAATGACGATCAGAATATATATCAACCTAATAATGTTCCCGACCTTGCAATTAAGAATTCAAGCGAAGATTTTGATTCAAAAAATAAAACGCGGGGGAGGGGAAGATAATCCCTTGACGCCCCACGCTACATCATATTCTTTAGATGTATTTATCATAATTGCATCAGCTACTAGTTATTGAAACGCACTCTGTTTTTCATCTTTATCTTAATTTTTTTCAATTGGAATAAAAAAATATTAGCCTTTATTATCCCAAACAGGCAGGAAAGCCATAATCAATAGCGGGGTTGGTTAAGTAAACAATAAATTCTTGGATTCTTTAGTTCTCTAAGACTGTTCGGTGGTTAACATATTACCTTTGCATTAGATTCAGGTAGGATGAAACTAATCATAGGTTTATAACGTAGCTTTGTATTTTTAACTGGATATTTCATGAGCGATATCTTCAATCCGGAACCAATAGAAAAGTGGTGATGCGAAGAAATAAGCCCACATAAACTCGATCTGTCTTAAAATCCCTCCTTTATGCCGTTTTCCGAAGGATGGCCTATCTTGTGAATTTTAATCGCGAAATTTAATTCTTCGTGGTATTATGATGTACAGGCGCTGGATTTTGATAAAGTGGGTAGCAAATAAAAGAAGTATATTCAATAAGTCGCTTTTGTTAAAACTGGCCATTGATTCGTTGCTTCCTTATAAAGGAGTTTTAAGACCTCTTTTGAAAGAGGTTAATTTAGATGACGAAACAAAAAATTATTTTAGCTGAAAACAAATTGAATATTTTGACTGTTTGACTGCTATTATTTTGCTTTATGTGAAAATAGCTGCCATGAAAGGTAAAATTACTTGTAAATCAATTAAATCTACCTTACTTTAGCGAATTGAAAATCATTTAATAACTGTGAAAAAAATCTTAATCACTGGTGGAGCGGGCTTTATAGGCTCCCATGTAGTCCGCCGTTTTGTCAATAACTATCCTCAATACGAAATTGTTAATTTAGATAAACTTACCTATGCCGGTAATCTTGCTAATTTAACAGATATTGAAAACAAGCCAAACTATAGATTTGTAAAAGAAGATATTACAGATGCAAATGCGATGTTTGACCTGTTTAAAACAGAAAATTTCGATGCAGTGATTCATCTTGCCGCAGAAAGTCATGTAGATCGTTCTATCTCTGATCCAACAGCTTTTGTAATTACCAATGTAATTGGCACAGTAAATTTATTGAATGCAGCCCGAGAATATTGGAAAGGCGATTACGATAAAAAACGTTTTTACCATGTAAGTACCGATGAAGTATATGGTGCTTTAGGTGAAGAAGGTATGTTCACTGAAACCACTGCTTACGATCCGCATAGTCCATATTCGGCTTCAAAAGCCAGTTCAGATCACTTTGTGAGGGCTTACCACGATACCTATGGCATGGATTGCGTTATTTCTAACTGCTCTAACAATTATGGTTCTCATCATTTTCCAGAGAAACTGATCCCATTAGCCATTAATAATATTAAAAATAATAAACCTGTACCCGTTTATGGTAAAGGAGAAAATGTTCGCGATTGGTTATGGGTAGAAGATCATGCCAGGGCAATCGATGTGATTTTCCACAATTCAAAAACTGGTGATACCTACAATATTGGTGGACACAACGAGTGGAAAAATATCGACCTGATCAATTTACTTTGCACCATCATGGATCAAAAATTAGGTCGCGAAGCTGGGGAATCGGCTAAACTAATCACTTATGTAACTGATCGCGCCGGCCATGATTTACGATATGCCATTGATTCGAGTAAGTTGCAAAACCAATTAGACTGGGTACCAAGTTTACAGTTTGAAGAAGGGTTAGCGAAAACGGTTGACTGGTATCTGCAAAACGAAGACTGGTTAAACAATGTAACCTCTGGAAATTATCAATCTTACTACGAACAACAGTATAGCAATAAATAATGGAAATTGAACAAACAGGATTAAAAGACTGCCTGATTATTAAACCAAGGGTATTCGAAGATCCAAGAGGTTATTTTTTCGAAAGTTTTAACCAAAATACTTTTGAAGAAAAAACTGGTTTATCAGGTCGGTTTGTTCAGGATAATCAATCCTATTCTTCCTATGGTGTAATCCGTGGCTTACATGCGCAGACAGGAGAGTTTGCTCAGGCAAAACTGGTTCGTGTAACTAAAGGCGAAGTACTGGATGTTGCCGTTGATGTACGCCCAAGCTCACCAACTTATGGTAAACATATTGCCGTACGTTTAAGTGCAGAAAATAAATTGCAATTATATATTCCAAGAGGTTTTGTACATGGCTTTTCGGTATTAAGTGAAACGGCAGAATTTTTATATAAATGTGATAACTTTTTCAATAAAGCTTCCGAAACCGGAGTGATTTATAATGATTCGGATTTAAATATTGACTGGTTGATACCGGAAAAAGATCAGGCTGTCTCAGAAAAAGATTTACTTTTAAAACCATTTGCCGAACTACAGCATATATGAGTAAAATATTAGTAATTGGTGCCGGCGGACAATTAGGCCAGTGCTTAAAGGTAGTTGCAGAGCGAAGAGGAATTACTGAAATAGTTTTTCCGCCCGAAAAAGACGCAAATATTTTAAATGAAAGTGGCTTAAATGATCTTTTAGCAAAAGAAAAACCTGCTTATGTGATCAATTGTGCTGCTTATACTGCCGTTGATAAAGCAGAAGATGAACTTGATTTGGCTAAAGCCATTAATGAAACTGGCGCAGCTTATCTGGCTTCAGCTTGTTTAGCCAATGGTGCAACATTAGTACACGTTTCTACCGATTTCGTTTTCGAAGGAAATGAAGTAAAATTGCTTAAAGAAGATGATGAGGCTAAGCCGATCAATGTTTACGGTTTGACGAAACTTGATGGAGAAAAAGCTGTTGCTTCTATATTACCTGCTCATTTCATTATCCGTACCAGCTGGTTATATTCTGAATATGCTAATAATTTCGTAAAAACCATGTTGAAGTTTGGTGCCGAACGCGATGAATTGAATATCATTGCCGATCAGGTAGGTACACCAACCTATGCCATCGATCTGGCAAATGCTATTTTTGATGTGATTACTTCTTCATCTTCAGCTTACGGGATATATCATTATAGCAATGAAGGCGTAACCTCATGGTTCGATTTTGCCAGGGCAATTTTTGATATCAGTAAAACAACAGTTAAAGTAAATCCTATTCCAGGATCTGCTTATCCAACTAAAGCAACCCGTCCGGCTTTTTCGGTAATGGATAAATCTAAAATAAAAAATACATTTAAACTTGATATTCCTTATTGGAGAGATAGCCTGGTGGAGTGTATAAAACAAATTGACAATAACAGATAAAAAATATAGATCATTAGGTTGAACTATTCACTCCAATCTAATGTCTCAAATCTCAAATCTAATATGAAAGGTATAATTTTAGCTGGCGGCAGCGGAACGCGTTTACACCCTTTAACTTTGGCTTGTAGTAAGCAAATGATGCCGGTTTACGATAAACCGATGATCTATTATCCATTATCTACATTAATGTTGGCTGGGATAAAAGAAATACTCATTATCTCTACCCCACACGATCTTCCTAATTTCGAGAAATTATTAGGTGATGGCGCTTCATTAGGCTGTAAATTTAGCTATGCTGTGCAGGCAGAACCTAATGGACTGGCGCAGGCCTTTGTAATTGGTGAAGAGTTTATCGGTAAAGATAAGGTAGCACTGGTGCTTGGTGATAATATTTTTCACGGTGATGGCATGGCGAAATTATTACAGGCCAGCTCCGACCCAGATGGAGGTGTAGTATTTGCTTATCAGGTATCAGATCCTGAACGTTATGGTGTAGTTGAGTTTGACGCCGATAAAAAGGCCATTTCAATTGAAGAAAAACCTGTTCAGCCAAAATCTGATTATGCAGTGCCAGGATTATATTTCTACGATAATGAGGTAGTCGAAATCGCGAAGAACATTAAACCCTCGCCGCGTGGAGAATATGAAATTACCGATGTAAACCGTGTTTATTTAGAGCGTGGTAAATTAAAAGTAGGCGTGTTAAGTCGTGGTACTGCCTGGTTAGATACCGGAACATTTACCTCTTTAATGCAGGCAGGTCAATTTGTGCAAATTATTGAAGAGCGCCAGGGCTTAAAAATCGGATGTATTGAAGAGATTGCCTATCGCATGGGCTTTATCAATGCAGAACAGCTTAAAGCTATTGCTACCCCATTGGTTAAAAGTGGTTATGGTAGTTATTTGTTAAAACAGATTAAGTAATTTTTATTTAAAATATCCTTGTTAATCTCCGGTAAATACACTTGTACTTACCGGAGATTTTATTTTTATAGCTTTGTCATTCTGAGCGAAGCGAAGAATCTTTCAACATATAAAATCTTTATTTAGCAAAATCCATCTTTTCGTATTTGCTTTTTAAGATTTTATGACCCAAGAATTCCTCCAGTAATAATCAAACGAATTAAACCCTCCTCCATTTATCTTATCTTTGCCCAATCACCGAAAGAGAAATGAATAAAAAAAAGCAGATTGCCATTATTGGTTTAGGTTACGTCGGACTTCCTTTGGCTATTGAGTTTGCTAAAAAATATAAGGTAACTGGCTTCGATACCAACGAAAATCGTGTTGAGGAACTAAAACTCCTTGAAGACCGAACTCATGAAGCGAATCTGGATGATCTGAAAAGTGTATTTAATTCAGCAAATTGTGAATGTGGACTAACCTTAAGTGCTAACCTGGCCGATATAGCAGCTTGCAACTTATACATTGTTACTGTTCCCACACCTATCGACCATCTTAAAAGGCCAGATCTGGAACCTTTGCTCTCTGCGAGCAAAATGTTGGGTATTGTACTCAAAGCTGGTGACGTTGTGATTTATGAATCCACCGTTTATCCAGGTTGTACCGAAGAAGATTGTGTGCCTGTTTTGGAGAAAATCTCCGGACTGAAATATAACGTCGATTTTTTCTGTGGATATTCTCCGGAACGAATTAACCCGGGTGATAAGATCAATACACTTACTAAAATTAAAAAGGTAACATCAGGCTCTACTCCTGTTATTGCTGTGGAAATTGATCAGCTTTACGCATCGATCATTACAGCAGGAACACATTTGGCGCCCAGTATTAAAGTTGCAGAAGCTTCAAAAGCTATCGAAAATGCACAAAGGGATGTGAATATTTCTTTTGTAAATGAACTGGCTTTAATTTTCGACAGGATGAATATTGACACTGCCGATGTACTTGCAGCTGCCGCCACCAAATGGAATTTTCTAAATTACAAACCTGGCTTGGTTGGTGGGCATTGTATTGGTGTAGATCCTTATTATTTAGCGCACAAGTCAGAAGCTTTAGGCTACAAGCCCGAAGTAATTCTGTCTGGACGAAGGGTAAACGACAATATGGGCATGTTTGTAGCCAATAAAGTAATTAAAATGCTGGTAGCCCGAGATAAAGTAATCAATGGTGCTAAAGCCTTGATATTAGGGTTTGCCTTTAAAGAAAACTGTCCTGATACCCGAAATACAAGGGTAATTGATATTTATAAGGAGTTGAAATCTTTTAGTATCGAGGTTGACGTGTATGATCCATGGGCGGATGCTGATGAAGTAAATGCGGAATATAATATCCAACTGATAGACGAAAATTGCTTTATTGACTATGATGTACTGATTTTGGCTGTTGCACACCAGCAGTTTTTAGAAATAGATTACCGGAGTTTTAGGGAAAAAGGTGCTCTGATTTTCGATACTAAATCTTTTATAGATCGAGATTTGGCGGATGCCAGATTATAATTGTTCATCAATTGCTATTTTAAAATATTCAGTATGTTTGTAGCTAATAAAATATATCAATAAAAAATGAAGGTTGCTTTAATTACAGGTGTTACAGGACAGGACGGAGCTTATTTGGCAGAATTTTTACTAAAAAAGGGATATTTTGTACATGGATTAAAGCGGCGTTCATCATCGTTCAATACCGATCGCATCGATCACCTTTATCAGGATCAGCATGAACAAAATGTTCACTTCAAATTGCATTATGGCGATTTAACAGATTCTACCAACCTCATCCGGATAGTTCAGGAAATACAACCTGATGAAATTTATAATCTCGCGGCAATGAGCCATGTACATGTAAGCTTCGAGATGCCTGAGTATACCGCTAATGCAGATGGTATCGGTACATTACGTTTATTAGAAGCAGTACGCATTTTAGGTTTAACAAAAAAAACGCGGGTTTATCAAGCCAGCACTTCTGAATTATACGGACTGGTACAAGCTGTTCCTCAGAGCGAAACCACTCCTTTTTATCCTCGTTCTCCTTATGCCGTTGCCAAAATGTATGCTTATTGGATTACGGTTAATTACCGTGAAGCATATGATATGTTTGCCTGTAACGGTATTTTATTTAATCATGAAAGTCCGTTGAGGGGCGAAACCTTTGTTACCCGTAAAATTACCAGGGCTGCAGCCAAAATTGCTTTAGGTTTGCAAAAGTGCCTTTATCTGGGTAATCTTTCTGCTCAAAGAGATTGGGGCCATGCCAAAGATTATATCGAGGCCATGTGGTTAATTCTGCAACAAGAAAAGCCAGAAGATTTCGTTATAGCTACAGGCATTACCACAACTGTTCGCGATTTTGTTCGTATGAGCTTTGCCGAGTTAGGTATTGATATAGAATTTTCGGGGAAAGATGAAAATGAAAAGGGTGTTATTATAGGTTTAGACGAAGAAATTTTGATTCAAAATGGATTAAAAAGCGATAAATTATTTTTAGGTACTACAATTGTACAGGTTGATCCTAAATATTTCAGACCAACAGAAGTAGATTTATTACTAGGAGATCCAACTAAATCTAAAACACAATTGGGTTGGGAACCTAAATATGATCTTGCAGCTTTAGTAAAAGATATGGTAATCTCTGATCTTCATTTAATGAAAAAAGATGAATATTTAAAAGAAGGTGGTTTTAAGACACTGAATTATTTTGAATAATATTATATTCTATGGAAGTGATCTTAAGTCATTTCCGGAGTTAGGATTAAAGTGTAAATTTTAAGGTAGATCATTTCGACTATTCGTCTGATTTAATCTACTCCTTATAGGAAAACTGTATAAAATGGTTTAGATTTATACAGTTAATTTGAGTAATCATCTTTTCCTTTCAATCCTAGGTGGATCAGGATATAGTTGAAATGTTTAATATCAATTATAAGTAAATTGATTTAATATATATATGTTAAGCTTTTTTAGTAAAAAAAATAAGATTACCGATATTTCGTGGCTTGGTACTGATATACACTCACACATTTTGCCAGGAATTGACGATGGTTCTCCTGATGTAGCAACTTCTGTCAGATTTGTAAAAGCACTTACCGAACTGGGGTTTGAACAATTGATTGCTACCCCACACATTTTGAAAGAACTATATCCCAATACACCAGATAGCATAACAAAAGCAAAGCAGGATTTACAAACGGCACTTAATTTGGTCAATATTTCAACAAAATTGAGCGCTGGAGCAGAATATATGATAGATCAGGACTTTGATCTGAACGAAGATTTATGTACGTTGGATCAAAAACATTTGCTGATAGAAATGTCTTATTTGTCTGAAAGCCCAAATATCAGCCAAACTATATTTGATATAGAGATTATGGGATTGCGACCAATTTTAGCTCATCCTGAACGGTATACCTTTTATTTTAAGGATAGAACACGTTTGAAACGCTTTAAGGAGAAAGGATGTTTATTTCAGCTGAATCTATTGTCTGTTTTAGGTTATTACGGAAAAGAAGTAAAACAAATTGCTGACTTACTGCTAAAGGAGAGAATGTATGATCTGGCAGGTACCGATCTTCATCACGATAAGCATCTTGATACATTGTCTGAATCTATTCGGTCTGGAAAGTTATACGATTTAATTGGCAACTATCCATTTAAGAACCAGGAGATCTTTGGATCTGTTTTGGTCTAGTTTTAAACTTCACTTTCAATAACAGCCTAATTAAACTATATCAGGAGAAATCAGAGTTTTTATATTAAACTATGAAATTTAGATATTGCAATTAAATGATTAAGTTTGCAAACTGTTAAAATGTGCATTTCATTTAACAGGAATAAATCTATGAATAAACAAAATCACCTAGGAAAAGGTAAATATTTAGTGCTTTTTCTTTTTGTCGTTACTGCCCTTTCTTCATGCGTAAGCAATAAGAAAATCGCATACTTCCAGGACATTCAATCTGTTAAGCAAGCAAGGTTGGATAGTGCAACCGTTTTTACAGAACCAGTGATACAGCCTGATGATATTTTAAGTATCAGTATATTTACTCTCAATCCTCAAAGTGGTGCCATAATCAATCAAGCTGCCTCAACTCCAACGCTCGGTGGAAATACTAACAGTAGTGCCTCGACTTTAAATACAGGATTTTTGGTAGATAAGAATGGGGAAATCGAGCTTTCGTTGATTGGCAAATTGAAAGTCGTAGGATTAACCACTTTTCAGGCACGGGAACTTATTCGCGAAAGAGCCGCTGATATTTATAAGCAACCGAATGTCCAATTACGTTTCGCTAATTTTAAAGTAAGTGTGTTAGGAGAAGTAAATTCTCCTTCTGCTTACACCTTACCTAATGAGAAGGTGACTATTTTAGATGCTTTGAGCTTGGCTGGAGATTTGACCATTTATGGAAAAAGAGAAAACGTATTGATCGTTCGTGATAATAATGGTAAAAAGGAATTCGCGAGATTAGATCTAAATTCAAGTAGTATTTTTAGCAGTCCATTCTATTATTTAAAACAGAATGACGTGGTATACGTAGAACCGAACAAGCGCAAGGTATCTGCTTCGAATTCTGGACAAATTCAAACAATAGGCGTTATCGCATCTGTTCTTTCGGTAATTGTTTTGGCAATTTCTAACTTAAAATAATTGTATAGCCATTCACATGAATAATCTAGAAATGAATAAGGTGCAAGATCGGGAAGAAATTGAGATCAACTTAAAAAATATATTTAGTAAACTTTTTGATAAATGGATATGGTTTATTTCCAGTGTTTTCATCTGTTTATTAATTGCCTTCCTGTATGGAAGATACACGGCACCTAACTATCAGATAAAGGCCAAATTAATTGTCAACGATGATCAGAAGGGCGGGGGGATAGCAAAACAATCTGGTGCACTAATGGATTTAAATGGTATAATGGGATCAAAAAACTCTGTTGATAATGAGATTGAAATCCTGAAGACGAGATTCTTAATGGAGCAGGTTGTGAGGGAGATGCAATTAAATATTGTTTATTCAAAGAAAAATGGCTTGGTGAGCCGGGAGTTGTATCAGGCACCATTTAAAATCAATATCATTAAAAGTGTAGATACAATATCAACAGTAGATTTAAAGGTGGTTAAACTTTCTATAAATAAATTTTCTGTAAGTGCAAAAGATTTTAATAAAGAAGTTGGCTCTAACGAGGCATTTAATGTTGAAGGTGTCGGAATATTAACTATAGAACCAAATTTAGGGACTAAGAGTGGAAATGGTGAGTTTTATGTTAGGATTAGTTCAATTGATTCGAAAGTAGCCTCTCTAATGGCGCAGCTATCAGTAGCTGCAAGTAATAAACAGGTGAGCATCATTGACCTCAAGTTAATATATCCACTACCAAATAAGGGAGAGGACATATTAAATACTATCATTAAGAAATATACACAGTCCAATTTGAATGATAAAAATGCCGTTGCAGACAGTACTTACCGATTTATTAAAGAAAGGTTAAATGTAATTGCTTCTGAACTTGGTGATGTAGAGAATAAGGTTGAATCATTTAAACAGAAAAATCAGCTGGCTGATATGAGTGAACAGGGAAAGTTATTAGTGCAAAGTACTGGTGAATACTCATCTGAATTGGCGAAAGCTGAAACTCAACTTACCATTATAAATGATTTGGAAAAATATCTGAAAGAGAGTAAAATTGACAAACGAGTATTTCCTTCATCTCTCGTTCCCCAGGATGTGGTTTTTTCTAACTTGATGGCTCAGTATAATTCACTATTGATCGAAAGAGAACGGCAACTGTTAAGCGTTACTGAAGAAAGCCCTTTCATAAAAAATATAGACCGTCAGATTGCTGAACTACGTGGTAACATGCTCTCAAATATCCAGAGCACAAAGAAATCAGCATTAACGACCAGGGATAAACTTCGTAATCAGCTGAATTCGGCTGACGGCCAAATTTTGGGTGTACCCAAGATAGAGAAAAATTATCTAAAGCTTGCTCGTAATCAACAAATAAAACAGGAGCTATATATATTTTTAATGCAAAAAGCTGAAGAGACTAACATATCGAAAACTGCGAATATTTCAATTGCTAAAACCATTGATCCCCCAAAAGCTGATGTTTTTCCTGTAAGTCCCCGGAAAATTATTATATACCTTATTAGTTTAATCATTGGTTTAATAATTCCTATTGCTCTAATTTTTGGACGAGAGCTATTTAATACCAGTATAAAGACTAAGGAAGAAATAAATTCCTTAACTGATGTGGCTGTAATAGGTGAAATTAGCCACAATTCAAGCGATGATAATCTAATTGTGGCCAACCAAAGTCGCTCGGCAATTTCTGAACAATTTAGAGCTTTACGTACAAACCTTTCTTTTTACTTAAAATCAGAACAAGAAAAAATAATTCTTTTGACATCTAGTATGAGCGGTGAAGGTAAGTCTTTCACCGCAATTAATTTGGGTAATATTTTAGCCTTGGCCGGTAAAAAAGTATTGTTGATGGAACTGGACTTACGTAAACCTGGGCTTTCTGCCAAATTGGGAATAAATAATGATTTGGGATTTAGTAATTTTACAATCAGCCCTGAAATTAAGGTTGTGAATATCGTTAAGCCACTGGCTATCAATAAAAATATGTTCATTATTTCTTCCGGTCCCCTTCCGCCGAATCCAGCAGAAACATTGATGAGTAAGTATGTTCCCGATTTAATTGAGGAATTAAAAAAAGAGTTTGATTACATTATAATGGACGCGCCGCCTATTGGTGTTATTGCTGATGCACAGCTACTCTCGAAATATGCTGATGTAACGTTATATCTAGTGCGGCAAAAAATCACACAAAAAGATCAGTTAAAAATTGTGCAGGATTTGTATGTGACAAAAAGGATGAAAAATATTGGAATCGTCGTTAATGATATCGTCAGTAAATATTATGGCTATGGTTATGGGTATGGAACTTATGGTGAAGCTTCGTCGAAAAAATGGTACGAGAATTTATTCAAAAGATAAGATCACTTATTAATTTAAAATGGATGTTATAGATTATTGTAATCTGAGCGTACAATTTTGAAAGTTTTGAATTCTGTAATTATGTTTTACCTGCTTAACGAAAGAATACATCCACTTTAGTAGCTTTGAAACAATAAAACTAGATTTTTTATAGTAATTATGAGTATTGAACATGTTGTAAGGATAAATTTACCGAAGATTTTAGACGAGAGAGGTAATTTATCTTTTTTAGAAGGGAATGTTCATATACCTTTCGAAATTAAACGGGCATATTGGATCTACGATGTTCCTGGTGGTGAAGAAAGAGGAGGACACAGTTATTTTACCAATCAGGAGTTTATTATCGCCCTTTCGGGAAGTTTTGATGTAATTTTGGATGATGGGAGAATTCAAAAAACTTTTACATTAAATAGATCTTATTATGGATTATATGTACCTTCTGGTATTTGGCGACAAATGAACAACTTCTCAACAAATTCATTAGCCTTTGTAATTGCCTCAACAGAGTTCAATGAAAATGATTACGAACGGGATTTTGATAGATTCAAGAAAAATGGGAAGCGTATATAATTGTAATGTCGTTGAATTAAAGAAAATTCACAACAGAGCCGGAAATATTACACCTGTCACAGGCGATTCTGATATACCTTTCGCAATTAACAGAATTTACTATTTATATGATGTGCCGGGTGGCGAGGTTCGTGGTGGACATGCTCATTATGAGTTGCAGCAACTCATCGTAGCCGCTAGCGGGAGTTTCGATGTAGTAATCGATGACGGGCAAAATAAAAAAACCGTTACATTGAATAGACCTAATTTTGGTTTAGTTGTAACTCCGGGGATCTGGAGGGATTTGATGAACTTTTCATCTGGGGCAGTTTTGCTCGTCTTAGCCTCCTTGCCTTATGATGAGGCAGACTATATCAGGGATTATAAGAAATTTATTGATTATAAAAATGGAAAATAACATACATATCTTGGCGGATGTACAATCTAAAACAATTGGTAAAGGGACATCAGTATGGCAATACAGCGTCATATTACCTGGCGCTATAATCGGGAATAATTGTAATATCAACTGCCACGTATTTATTGAAAATGATGTTTTAATCGGAGACGACGTCACAATAAAATCGGGAGTCCAGATCTGGGATGGTGTTTCGATAGGTAATAAAGTGATGATAGGTCCAAATGTCACTTTTACCAATGACAGGATACCTGTATCCAAAAACAAGGAATACAAAAATGAGAAGACCGTTATCAACGATTCCGTTTCGATAGGTGCAAATTCCACCATTTTGTGTGGTATTGAAATAGGTGCAAAGACTTTGATTGGAGCTGGAAGTGTTTTGACCAAAAATACTCTGCCTTACACAGTTTGGTATGGTAATCCGGCAGAACACAGGGGGTATATCACAGAGGAATCTTGTTTACTAACCTTGGAATTAATTGATAAACAAACAGGAGAAGAATACTATTTAGTTGGGTTTAAACCAGTGAGAAAAAATGATTAAATTTTTAGATTTACAAAAGATAAATGCTCAGTATGTTGAGGAATTAAAAGCTGTAGCAGCTGAAGTCATTGATAGTGGATGGTACTTGTTGGGTGATCAAGTAACGAAATTTGAGGCAAATTTGGAAGCATTTCAGGAGGGTGGAAATGCAGTTTCAGTTGCAAATGGTTTAGATGCTCTCCGCCTCATCTTTAAAGCCTATCTAGAATTGGGAGTGATGCAAGAAGGCGATGAAGTTATCGTCCCAGCCAATACCTACATTGCTTCAGTATTGGCTATTACCGATAATAAATTAGTCCCCATTTTAGTTGAACCCGACTTAAATACTTATAACTTAGATATCAATTTAATTGAAAGCAAGATTACAGTAAAAACGAAGGCCATCATGGTCGTTCATCTGTACGGTCGGGTCTGCTGGAGTTTGGAATTAGAACAGTTAGCCAAAAAATACGATTTGAAGATTATCGAGGATAATGCTCAAGCCATTGGGGGCAGATGGAGGGGAATACGAACAGGTAACTTGGGTGATGCCGCTGGTTTTAGTTTCTATCCGGGAAAAAATTTGGGAGCTCTTGGAGATTCTGGTGCTGTCACTGCGAAAAGTCCTGAATTGGCTAAAACCATTCGGACCTTAGCCAACTATGGGTCTTCGCAAAAGTACGTTAATCAATATAAGGGTTTGAATAGTCGCATGGATGAAATTCAGGCTGGATTTCTAAATGTTAAATTGCGATTCGTTAATGATGAAAATAGTCGTCGTCAAGATATTGCCAAATATTATATCAACAATATAAAAAGCCAGTATATAATCTTGCCAACACCAGCAATAACTGATGAGAATGTCTGGCATCTTTTTGTTATTAGAACTCCTAACCGTGAACATCTACAACTATATCTAGACAAGAATGAAATCCAAACTTTAATTCATTATCCAATACCTTTATACAAGCAAGAATGTTATTCAGGCATGACAGATGTCTTCTTACCTATTACAGATCAAATCCATAAGGAAGTACTCAGTTTGCCGATAAGTCCCGTGATGAGTGAGGAAGAGGTAGATAAAGTTGTAAGGGTTATAAATTCATATCAAATTTGAGTCGTATGCTTAAATGAGATGTAACTGTTTCCTTTGAAAAGAGGGTTCTACTTTCTGGGACGTAGGATAAATCGATCTGTACAGCTGTTATATTAATAATGCTGGTAGGACAAAAATACCTGAGAATGGATATCAAATTTAGCAAAGGCAAAAGTATTAATGATTCCGGGAGGGATGATTATCAGTTCTCTAATTACGGGATGTGGTCCAATTGCCTTCATTACTGCTGAGATCTTAAAACTGGCACTATATATGGTACTTGATTAATGCATGCGTATTGAAGGCCTTAAAAATAGCTTGCCAACTAAAGTTAGTACCGAGATTTATACACCCGATTCACCGTTAGATGGCTCTCATTCTAACGGTGTTAAGTCAGATATACTTGCCCTAACGGGACGCCGGAAATACCATCCGAGAACAATATGGAGATCGGCAACGAATATGAAATAAATTAATTATGAATGTCTATATAAAATCTTTCAACAGACCATATTATTTAGAAAGGTGCATACAATCAATTTTGTCGAATGTAGTTGATTCAGAATTGTCAATTATAGTTTTAGATGATGGGACAAACCCGCTATATCTAGAAAAGATAAAAGGAAAATATCCAGCTGTAGAGATAAGACTCTCTCCATTTTACACTGAGAAGGTTAATAAAATCAAGAAATTTCTTTTGGAAGGAGAAGTAATCAGGGAAATGGAGATTCCAACCCAATTTTGGTTGTCAAATATCGCAGAGAATAAAGAGGACTACTTTCTCTTATTGGAAGATGACATCTGGATTACTGAAAAACTTCATACTTTAGAAATAGCCAGTTTGATGAAACTTAATAATATGTGTATGTTGAAACTGTTTCATTTTGACAACCCAAGGTTGATTTCTGGTAAACTAGTCGAAATATCGCCAAACGTGAATTTAATCAGGCCAAAATTTTTTACCAACAGTGTCTTTCTATTCAAGAAATTGGTTTTGGGCAATCCGTTGAAGATCTGGTCTATCTTAAAAAGATTTAATGTAGAAAATAGACATGTGGTAAACTATTATACGATATATAATGTGGCAGGAGCAATATTTTCAACAAAATATTACTCCCATCTTTGGAAAGATTTCTCGGGGACGGTAAATGAGAATGAACAATTAATAAAAGCCTTAGAATTCTATAACACTGAAAAGACTGCTAGTTATGGAGTTACTACTAAAGATATTTTAAGTACAAGCTTTAGCTCCTCAGCCACGAATATGTTTGCGGAAATTAATTTTAATCCTTTTATATACAACGATTTACTAAATAAAGCATGGTATGAGGGAGACTTTAATCCCATGTCTGGATATCCTAAGGATATACTTGAGAGTGATATAGAAAAGATATTGAGTAAAAATCAAAACAATTTGGCTTCTGTTAGTGAATGGAGCAAATGGGTAAATCGTTTTAAAAGTCAATATCAACAAATTGGATTTTCAATTAACTAATGGGCGAGGAACAAGAATCTAAAGCAGCTTTAAAAGCTACTGGGACTGTTGGGGGCGGACAGATAATAAATATATTAATATCCTTAATCAAAACCAAAATTATAGCAGTAATTTTAGGTCCTTCCGGTGTAGGGGTTGTTGGAGTTCTAACAACTGCAACAGATATGATAAAGAATATTGCTGGTCTCGGACTGCCTTTCAGTGGCGTAAGAGATATATCAATTGCAGAAGGTAAGAAAGATAATTATTCGATTTCAAGGGTAGTAAAAATTTTTAATAAGTGGGTATTAATCTCCGCATTTGTGGGTGCAGTTATAACTTTACTGTGCTGCTTACCTTTGAGCAAGTTTCTTTTCGACAATAATAGCTACTCCTTTGGAATTGCATTTTTATCGATTTCAGTATTTTTTTCCATTATTAGTTCCGGATTTCAGGGTGTCATGCAAGGGAAAAGAGCCTTGTTAATGATGGCCAAATCTGCCATCATTTCAAATTTCATAAGTTCATTATTTTCGATAATTCTATATTTACAGTTTAAAGATGATGGTATTATACCTTCTTTGATAATTACCGGGTTAGTTAATTATTTAGTAGCCTACTATTTTTATCGTAAGTTAGATATCGTTGATTTTGGCAAGATACCTCTTAAAGAATCCTGGACAGGCGCAAAAAGTATGATTGCGATCGGCTTGTTTACGATTGTTGTCAGCGTTTTCGATCAGATAATGGGACTTGGCCTTAGAGCTTTCATCGCAAAAAAATCCAGTGTTGAAGGGGTTGGGCTATACACTGCGGCAAACACGATTGCGACAATGTATTTAACGATAGTTCTAGGAGCGATGGCAAGCGATTATTATCCAAAGTTATCTTCAATGCATGAGGATAACGAAAAATTACATAAAACAGTGAATTCCCAATTATATATAGTGCTGTTATTGGCATCACCTATTATAATCGGAATGGTTGGTTTTGCAGATTTTGCCATCCGACTATTGTATTCCGATAAGTTTATTGGTGCTATAGCTATTCTTAAGTGGCAAATTTTAGGTGATTTTTTCAAAATTATTTCGTGGCCCTGCGGTTTTGTTTTCCTGGCTAAAGGACATGGAAAATTGTACGTTTTTTATAGCATCTCATATACTATTATCTATATGTCTATTGTGTATATAGGTTGGGATTACTTAGGCTTTTTTGGGATTGGCTTTTCATTTTTTATATCCCAGTTTTTGTCGGTCATGTTTACATACATTTACAGTCATAAAAAATTTGGGATACATATTACCGCTTCAAATTTTAAAGTAATTGCTATCTTCCTTTTTTTGCTTGTTATATCGTTTTGTTCACAAGAGTATTTTAAAGGAATATATCGTATCTTCTTATCTGTAATCGCGTTGCTTGCTGCTACGGGATATTCTATTTATCACTTAAATTTTGTAATGGATATAATGGGGATGATAAAAAACAAAATTAAAGGTAATGGATAAATCTCCTCTGATATCAGTAGTCGTAATTTGTTATAATCAGGAACAAACCATTGGTCGTGCCCTAGATAGCATATTAAACCAGAAAACCACATACTCTTTTGAAATTATCATCGGAGAAGATGCGTCCCCAAATGATAATACACGGGCTGTGTGCGAGGAATATGTTCGTAAATATCCTGAAAAAATTCGTATTTTACCCAAGGCCTCAAATAAGGGATTAATTAGGAACTATTATGATTGCCTATCTGAATGTAAAGGAGAATATATTGCAACTTGTACCGGGGATGATTGGTGGCATAATGCAGATAAATTAGAACTGCAAATCGAATTTTTGAAAGCAAATCCATCTTTTGGAGTTGTGCATACAGAGGCAGATATTTATGATCCCGTTCTAAGGAAAACTTTTCATCCCTCTAGACCGCGCAATTGCCCCGAAGGTGATGTTTTGGAAAAAATGTTCAGATTAAATTTTATATATGCAATTTCGGTAGTTTTTAGAAAAGAGTTGTTAAAATATGCAAATTTCGAAGATTGGTTAAAACTTAAGTTCGTTGCAGAAGATCACGCGATGTGGCTTGCTTTTGCGCCTCATACACTTTTTCATTATCTTCCTGTTAGCACAATTACGTATAGCTCATCTTTAGAGTCTGCAAGTCGTTCAACTTCCTTGTCTAAAAGGTTGGAGTTTATCAAGGGAATTTGTCGTATCCAATCTTATTTCTATGAAGTTCAGAGACCGCTTTCGCCGTCTTATGCAGAGTTAACCTCATTTCAAAAAAAGTGGTTAATTCATGAGATTTTAGTTAAGAGAGGCTATTCAAAATTAAGCGAGTATAAAGCGCCTTTGATTATTAGACTTGCGCCATTTCCTTACTATGTTTTCTCCAGGGTGATATATAAGATAAAAGCCGGAATGATTCTACTGTCAAAAGGAAAAACATCAATAGAGTTCATGTGAAATTAGTGTTACAAAAGCTCTAAATATTATGTCTAAATTATTTATTTTGAAGAAAAATGTTTTTTAAAGAATTCTAAAATGAAAATCACCATAACATTCCTTATGCCCAGCCACTCTAAACACCCTGTTGGTGGGTTTAAAGTTGTATATGAATATGCCAATCGCTTCGTTAAGGATGGATATATTGTGAATATTGTTTATCCTTCAACAGTCTTTTCCAATCCTAAATGGAGTCTTGAAAAAATTAAAGGAATTCTTCGGTATACCTACTATAAGATTAGTGGTCGATATAATCCTTATCATTGGTTTGATTTAGATAGAAGCATTAATACTTTATGGGTTCCTTTTTTAAGTCAGAAGCACATGCCTAAAACAGATGTTTTCATTGCTACATCGGCTGAAACGGCCGAATGTCTTGCCCGATTTGAACATTCTGGTAATAAAATTTACTTTATCCAAGGATATGAGGTATGGTGGAATGGCGAAGAACATTTTCTCAACACCCTCAGTCTTTCACTTCAAAAAATTGTTATCTCCCCCCATCTTTTGAGAATTGTTGAAGCTCGTGGACAAAAAGCAGAATTACTACTAAATGGTTTCGATTTCAATTATTTTAAACAAAATATAGATATCAAGGTCAGAAATAAGTATCACCTTGCTATGTTATTTCATCTATCTCCAGCAAAAGGTTGTGAGGATGGTCTGAAAGCACTAGATATTGTTAAAAGCATTTTCCCGTTATTAAAGGTATCATTTTTTGGATATCCCAAAAAACCAGATAATCTACCCCAATGGATAGATTATTACAGGTCTCCGGATAAACAGTTGCTTAATCAAATATATAATGAGGCAGCTATATTTATTGGTACGAGTCATTCAGAGGGGTGGGGACTAACAATTGGGGAGGCGATGATTTGCGGAAGTGCGGTTGCCTGTACAAATATTGACGGGTATTCAATCATTGCTGAGCATGAAAGTACTGCTCTCCTGTGTGACCCTGGTGATTTCCATGCAATGGCAAAAAATATCATCAGATTAATAAATGATGATAACTTACGTTACAGCATAGCCCTGAAAGGCAATAAATCCATTCAGAAATATAAATGGGATGATTCGTACATTAGTTTTAAAAAAATAGTGAAGACAAAGTGATAATATTAACTCTGAGCTTGTTTTTCATCGCGGCATTACTAGCCTTTCTGCCCGGTAATCCGCATGGTAAATTGAATAATATTATTTCAATTATCTTAGCTCTCCTTTTAGTGCTTTTGTCGGGATTACGGAATGGAAGTCAGTTGCCGGACTATAACTCCTACCTAATATTATATGACGACATCAAAACAGGGGAGGCGATTGTTGAACCATCTTTTTTATATATATCAAAATTTGTTTACTTCATATTCGATGATGTATTATTCCTATTCATAATTTACGCTGTCATAGGTGTTTTCTTGAAGTTCAGGGCGATCAAACAGCTGACAAACCTATGGTTATTATCTATGGCTGTTTACGTCAGTAACTTCTTTATACTGCATGAAATGATCCAGATAAGGGCGGGAGTTGCGGCTGGTTTTTTGCTACTTTGTATTAAACCCATTTATGAAAGAAACCTCAAAAAGTTTCTTCTTTTTGCCCTTTTTGCCATATTTTTTCACATTTCGTCTTTAGTGATAATCCCTCTCTGGTTTTTGGGGAAATTTAAGAGCAAGGCTAATCTTTATTTTCTTGTTCCCATTATACCTATTGCATATATCATTTACTTCCTCAAGATAACAATATTGAATTTCATCCCTATTCCATACGTACAGGATAAATTGGATTTGTATATAGCGTTACAAGATTTAGGTGAAGCTGATTTTTTTACCGATATAAATGTATTTAACTACCTTTTCTTGGCTAAGATTTTCATTTTTTATTTTTTTTTATATAATCATAAAATAATGATGCTTCATAACAAATACAGTATTATTTTATTGAACATCTATGCAATTTCATTATTTATGTACCCAGCCTTGGCAATGATGCCTGTTTTGGCCGGCCGGGTTAGTGAGTTGTTAGGCATCGTTGAAATTATTTTATTCCCCCTTCTGTATTATATACTATCCCCTAAATATCTCTCCAGATTAATTATTTTAATTTGGTCATTAGCGATAATCCTAATTAATATATATAAGTCAGGTTTAATTACCTGACAAATTTTTACTCAACTTAGATATGGAATTACCGATTTATATTTTATTAGCCTCCTATAATGGGGAAAGGTATATAAAGGAGCAACTGGAGAGTTTAATAAATCAGACATATAAGAACTGGCGTTTGCTGATAAGAGATGACGGCTCAACGGATGCAACAATTTTCATTATTAAAAAATATATTGGGATTGATCAAAGAATAAAATTGGTTGACGAAGAGGGCTTGAATAAGGGTAAGGGAGCTTGTCAAAATTTTTCTGCATTGATGAAAATAGCCCTACAGAATGAGTTATCTTTTATAATGTTTTGTGATCAGGACGATTATTGGTTTCCAAATAAAATAGAATTAATGCTTAATGAAATTGTAAAGACCAATAGTCAATTGGTTTATTCCGACTTTTTATATGCTGATTCAGAATTAAAACAGCTGCCAGCTGAAATTCAAAAGTCAAAATCCCCCTTTATGTTCCCACTATTTAGAAATCTCATCGTTCAAAATCAGGTTTATGGTTGCACCATGATCATTAATAATGACCTTGCCAGGTCGTGTATACCTATTCCTGATATAGCTGAGAATCACGATTATTGGATATCATTGGTGGCATCGGGTATAGGCGCTAAAATATGCCATTTAAAAGAAGCATTGATGCTATACCGGCAGCATGCAAATAACGTAACCGGCAGTTTTAAAGATCACTACCTCTTGCCGAGGATTAAGCGATTTTTGTTTAGCTTTGACGTCCTAGCGGAGATAGAATCGAGAAAAATATTAATGTTAATGACTTTATATCAATCATTGGCTAATGAGCTAACTATTGAGAATAAGAAATTATTAGAAGGATATTTGAAAGCTTTGAAAAAAAATAAAATAAATATCATTCTTTATTGCATCAAAAATAAAATAAAAAGACAATCTTTTATTTCAACAATTGTCTATTTTATTGTACTCTGTAATTTGAATAAACAGAAAATAATTAATAAATGAGAATAGCTTACATTTTGCCATCTTTGGTGAACACCGGACCCATCGTTGTGGTAAACAATATAGTAAAATACTTAAAGGATAAAGTTGACCTAATAGATGTTTATTATTTTAACGAGGCTCCTTCTACATTGAGCTTTGATTGTGATGTTTTCCAAATTTCGAAGTCTGAGGCAATAGATTTTGATAAATACGATATAATTCATACGCATACATTATGGGCAGATGTTTATGTATATAGGAATCGAAAACAGATAAGGAGAGCCAAAATAATTAGTACTATACATCAAGATACATTCACGAGTTTTACTATTCAATTCAATCGTTTTGTTGCTTTTTTTCTAAGTCATTACTGGTTCCGTATTCAAAAACAATTTGATGGTGTGGTAGCAATTTCAGATCAATTGAAAAATAAATATGAGAAGGTTTTCCCTAACAAAATTCGCACAATATATAACGGATGTCATATCAGGGAAAATGAATATGTAGATGAGGAAATTAAGAATTTAATTTTAGGTTATAAGGAAAAGGGGTATAGGATTCTTGGTTCCTACGCCTTCATTAGCAAAAGAAAAGGTCTTAATCAAATTATCGATGTTTTAAATTTGTTGCCAGAATATGTTTACGTAGTATTTGGTGAGGGGCCATATTTAAAAAAATTAAAACAATCTGTCGATAAGTTTAACTTGCAAGATAGAGTATTATTTTTGCCATATGTCCAAGCTCCGTACTCATATCTGAAATTTATGGACATATACATGATGCCATCCTACTCTGAAGGATTTGGGTTAGCCATGGTTGAGGCAGCATTAGCAAAAAAATCAATTGTATGCTCAAACTTACCTTCTTTTCATGAAATTTTTACAGATGAGGAGGTATCTTTTTTTGAGGTTGATAATGCTGAATCATTAATTCAGTCGATCAGTAGCGCATATATGGGAATTGAAGAAAAAGGTAAATTAGCTTTCACAAGAGCCAACCTATATTTTACGGCTGAGATAATGGCAAACAATCATTTAAATTATTACAAGGAAATCTCGCAGAGTGAAAAAATTATATCCTAAGGTCAGTTTCTTTTAAGCGTCATACCGAATTACTGTATCAATAAAATATTATTAAAACTATTTCTATGTTCATATCAAGTAAAAATAAATTTTATTTAACTCTTTTTTGGGAAATGATTACCAGTCCGATACAATATGGCAAAAACTTCATAAAATGGCATTTTATAAAGCCTAAAACAGAACCTAAAGAAAATAAAATCAGAACTCCTATATATACAAATAAGTTAGCTGTTTGCATTCACGAATGGGGAGGGTACGATGGAAAGCGAACTAAAAATATCAAAAATATCAGCGAATTTGAATGCGGCTTGGATTATCAATTATTAAGATTTAATAATTATAAAGGGAGATATGACCTTGATTTAACTATTACGATTTCTGATAAGGAGTTACTAAAGAAAGATATGAAAGAATTTAAAACGATAGAAGTCCCCAATGCCGGCATGGATTTTTCAGGGTATGAAGCGTTTTATAATAGTATTAAGGATTTGGAAAATCAATATGTTCTATTGACGAATACCTCAGTTAATAGAAAACAAGTTGATTTTATTGATGCTTATCTCGATTTTTTTAAAACGAATGAATCAATCGGAATGATGGGAATTTCCTTCAATTCTAAAATGTATCAAAGCCTCATTAGAAATAACTTCAATCCACACTTGCAAACGTTTTTTCTCTTGACGACAACGGATGTTTTGAGAGAGGTGGTAATTAAAAATAGAAAGTTTCCTGGGAAAGGGATTGATCACAAACTTGCATTAATTAGGTACGGAGAGATCAAATTGTCAAGAATTGTAATGGACTTGGGATACGAATTAGTCTGTATTCTAGAAGACGGCTCACCTTATTTTTTCGATCGTAAATGTTTGCTAGACAATGGAAGAAATAGTTGGAAAAGTTTTTTTGGTGATTATAGGTTGCATTTAAAGGATCCTAACGCAATTAATCCTATGAATTCGAATCAAGATTAAAAAATAGTATTTCCAGTAAAATCGATTAATAAGTTAAGTGATTAAAATAAAAATGGATATAAAAATAACAGCATCTATTGTTTCCTATAATAACGACATTGCTATTTTAGGAAGGGCTATTGATTGCTTTTTAAATACACCCTTGAATGTACAGCTATATTTAATTGATAATTCGCCCAATGATTCGATTAAGAAATTAGCTGTGGATTCTAGGTTAGAATATATTCATAACCCTTCAAATCCAGGTTTTGGAGCTGCTCATAATATCGGGATACAAAAGGCCATGAATTTGGGTTCAAAATATCATTTTATCATTAACCCGGACGTCTATTTTGATGAGCATGTCGTAGGATCCATGGTCGCTTATATGGCCGGTGACCTCTCAATCGGAATGTTGATGCCTAAGGTGCTTAATCAAGATGGAACTATCCAGTATCTACCGAAACTTCTTCCTAGTCCATTGAGTATCATAAGAAGAAAAATTAAATGGCCCCCCATCGCGCATAAGAGATTTATCAATAAATATGAACTGCGGGAAGTGTCTAATGAGATAATTTATAATGCTCCGGTACTTTCAGGATGTTTTACTTTGCTAAGTCTTGATGCGGTAAAAAAAGTTGGTATGTATGATGACACTTTTTTTATGTACTTTGAAGACTGGGATTTATCCAGAAGAATGCATAAAAGCTATAAGACTATTTATTTTCCTAATGTTTCAGTCGTACATGGATATGAATCAGGCGCTAATAAAAGTAAAAAATTATTTAAAATCTTTTTACACTCTGCGAAAACTTATTTTAATAAGTGGGGGTGGCTTTTTGATAGAGAAAGAGTAGACATTAATAATAAAGCATTATCTCAGTTTAAATGATTAAAATTTTAATAACTGGAGCTACTGGTTTTGTTGGTAAGAATTTAAGTTCTTATCTTAATAAATTCCTCATGCAGGTAGAGTATTTTAAGCGATCCGATTTAATTTCTGATAAGATAATTGCAGATAAATTGGCAATTATTCATTTAGCTGGCAAAGCGCATGATCTTAAAAAAACATCAAATCCTGAAGAATACTATCAAGTTAATTTTGAACTTACAAAAAAACTTTATGATGAATTCTTAAAATCTGATTGCAGGAAGTTTGTTTTTATTAGTTCTGTTAAAGCTGTAACTGATTCAGTAGAGGGGATTTTAACAGAAGATGTAATCCCGAATCCAAAAACGCATTATGGTAAATCAAAACTAATGGCCGAAGAATACATAAAGAGTCTGCCATTACCCAAAGGGAAATTTTTTTATATCCTTAGACCATGTATGATACATGGCCCCGGGAATAAAGGGAACCTAAATCTATTGTATAAATTTGTCCAAAAGGGCATTCCTTATCCTCTAGCCGCATTTAAAAACAAACGCTCATTCTTGAGTGTGGAAAATTTATGTTTTGTAATTGCGAACCTAGTGGATAAAGATGTTCCTTCTGGAATCTACAATATTGCAGATGATGATGCTTTATCAACCAATGAGGTTGTGAGTATTTTAGCAGAATCATTGAATAAAAAGCCTAAGCTATGGTCTATTCCTGCTGGAATAATTAAAGGATTAGCTAAAATTGGTGATCTTGTAAGACTACCATTAAATTCGGAGCGATTAAATAAGCTAACCGAAAATTATGTGGTAAGCAATATCAAAATAAAAGAAGCAATTGGCAGGCCTTTACCTCTCAAAACTAATGATGGATTAGCAATTACAGCAAAATCTTTCGGTAAAACTTAACTGAAATTATATTAGCCTTAACTTTAAGTCCAAAACTTCTATCCTATATGCCATGGCATCAACATTTATTTTAATTATTTTAATTGGCTTATTTGCCTTGGAAATATTCTATTTCAAAATTGCCGATCATTTTAACATCATCGATAAACCAAATCACAGAAGTTCGCATACCACAGTTACTATCCGTGGTGGAGGAATTATTTTTACGATAGCTGCCCTGATTTTTTTCTTCACTTTTGGATTTCAATATCCTTATTTTATTCTGGGTTTATTTTTGATTAGCCTGATTAGTTTTTTAGATGATATTTTTACACTCAATAATAAAATTAGACTTAGTATTCATCTCTTCGCTGTGATTCTGATGTTCTATCAATGGCAGTTGTTTAGCTTAAACTGGTATTGGATTCCGGTGGCATTGATTTTTGTTATCGGAACAATTAATGCCTATAACTTTATGGACGGCATCAATGGAATTACTGGCGGCTACAGTTTATTGGTAATCGCAACCTTATACTATATTAACGAACAGGTTGTTTCATTTACTTCTTCAGATTTATTGATTATCGTTGGGCTATCGTTACTAGTATTTAATTTTTTCAATTTCCGTAAGAAGGCTAAATGCTTTGCAGGTGATGTAGGAAGTGTTAGCATCGCTTTTATCATTGTTTTTCTTATAGGACTGCTGGTTATCCAAACACAGAACTTTAACTACATTCTGTTATTACTGTTTTATGGATTAGACGCTGTAACTACAATTGTATTTAGGGTGATCAGAAAAGAGAATATTTTTGAAGCGCACAGAAGTCATTTTTATCAATTTCTTTCTAATGAAAAAAAATGGCCTCATTTGGTGGTGGTGAGTATTTATATATTAATTCAGTTGATCATTAATGTCCTTCTTATCGCGCTTGTAGGAAAAGATTTGCTAACGGCACTGTTTTTGATTGTAACGTCGGGAATTATTTTCCTGGTTGTACGTTTCACAACAGAAGGGAAAGATAGATTGATTAAATCAATAGCAAATGAGTGATTGGGTAATTTATGGTGGCGGAGGCCACGCAAGAGTGATTGGTGATGCAATTAAGTTAAATGAAGATCGGTTAATCACCTATTTTGATGATAATAAAGATTTATCATTCATTAACGATATTCCTGTATTACCATACCACGAAAATGTTGAACAGCAGGCGAAGATGATTCTCGGAATTGGTAACAATGAAGTGCGTAGAAATATTGCCAGGTATGTTGTTCACGATTTCGGAATAGTGATTCATCCAAAGGCCATAGTTGCTTCTGATGCTGTTATAGGAGAAGGAAGTGTTATTTTAGCTGGAGCAGTAATTCAATCAGGTGCTATCATCGGTAAACATGTAATTGTAAATGCGAATGTTACCATAGATCATGATGTAATTATTGAAGATTTCTGCTGTGTCTATCCAAATTCTTATATAGGGGGCGGTGCCAGAGTTGGTACAGGTGCAATCATAGAAGCATGCACAGCAATTCCCAGACTTAGTACGATCCCTAAGGCCTTTGAGCCTGAAGAAGTTGTTGCATTAGACTTGTATTAATCTTGTTATAATGCGTATATTTAACAAAATTTAGCCTATTGTATTTTGTTTACACAAATTAATATTGTTCCACGCTGGGTCATTTTCCTATTGGACCTGACCATTTGCACCTGTTCTTTAATATTTGCTTACTCCCTTAAGCATAATTTAGATTTAACCGCAATTGAATTGCCGGAATTGGCGAGAAACCTTCTGATTATTGGTACAATCAACATTGCTGTTTTCTTTCATATTAGAACATTTACGGGCATCATTCGTTACACCAGCGCTCAGGATTCATTCCGTATTTTAATTGCAGTTATAATTGGCAACGGTACTTTTTTTGTATTGAACCTGATTGCACTCACCTTTTTTCAATATCCATTAATTTCAATCACAATATTAATTACAAATGGCTTAACCAGCTTTTTGTTTTTAATGACTTACCGGGTTTTGATTAAATACTTTTTTATTTATATTAAAAATTTAAATCTTGATAAAAAGAAAGTCATTATCTATGGTGCAGGTGAAGCAGGCTTAGCCACCAAACGTACTTTTGACCATGATGGTAGCGTAAATAAAAATATTGTTGCATTTGTTGATGATGATCCACGCAAAGTGGGTAAGACGATAGATGGAATCAAGATTTTAGATGCCGCTAATCTTGATTATTTGATAGGTGAGCATGAACTGGATGAAATTATTTTTGCATCTTACACCATACCAGATGAGAAAAAAGACCATATAGTCGATTTATGTCTGGAAAACGATATTAAGATCTTAAACATCCCCCCAGCTGATGTATGGACAAACGGACAGTTGAAATCTACTCAGATTCAAAAGTTAAATATTGAGGATTTGTTGAATCGTAAATCAATTAAAATTGATATTGATGGAATTGGAGAAATGCTTGATAAAAAGCGGATTCTGATTACAGGCGCGGCAGGATCTATCGGAAGTGAAATTGTTCGTCAGCTTTCTAAGTTTAATGTTGGTTTAATCATTCTTTGCGATCAATCGGAAACAGCCTTGCATGAATTGTATTTAGAGTTGGAAGAAACCAATGGCAATAAAAACTTTCACGCCTTTATTGGTGATGTTCGCGATGAGCAGCGCATGGATAAACTGTTTGAAACCTATAAACCGCATTATGTGTATCATGCGGCTGCCTATAAACATGTTCCTTTAATGGAGGATAATCCTGCAGAGGCCATTAAAGCCAACGTATTGGGAACTAAAACCATTGCAGATAAATCTGTTAAATATGGTGTCCAGAAATTTGTGATGATTTCTACTGATAAGGCAGTAAATCCGACCAATATTATGGGGGCTTCAAAACGGATTGCTGAAATATATGTTCAATCACTTAATAATTCTTTGAGCACTGATGGATTTATCTTCAGTAATGGTTTACAATATATCAATGATCTTAATGTTAAACCCATCACTAAATTTATTACTACACGATTTGGAAATGTATTAGGTTCAAATGGTTCTGTAATTCCCAGATTTAGACAACAGATTGAGAAAGGCGGTCCGGTTACGGTAACCCACCCGGAAATTACCCGTTATTTTATGACTATTCCTGAAGCCTGCCGTTTGGTATTGGAAGCAGGATGTATGGGAAAAGGAGGCGAAATATTCGTTTTTGACATGGGTAAGTCGGTTAAAATTGTAGAATTGGCTAAGAAAATGATCAGACTTGCGGGGTTAGAGCCCAATGTTGATGTTAAAATCGAATATTCTGGTTTACGACCAGGAGAAAAGTTGTACGAAGAACTATTAAACGACAATGAAAATACCATGCCTACCCATCATGAGAAAATTATGATTGGTAAGGTAAGGGAATATGTATTTGCTGACGTCGAAAAACAGATTTACGAATTGATTACTTCTGCTAAATCTGATAATGACCGACAGGTAGTAATGAATATGAAAAAACTGGTTCCGGAATTTAAGAGTAAAAATTCGATATTTGAAGAATTAGATAAGGTAATAAACAACTAAAATATGATAAAAAGAATCTTTTTAATGGCCTTTATGGCCATTTTTGCTTTAGGTGCTGCTGCACAAAACCCTACTCCCAACCGTATTATCCCATACGATTATCAATTTTATCAAAAACTAAATCCGGCTGTTTACGATCAACAATCAAAATTTCACTCTGCTATTAAAGGTTTTTATGGAGATGACAGTGCCTTACAGCTGCACTATGATTCATTAATGAACGCCGGAACGGATAGTTTAAATAGAAGAAGCTGGGTGCATCGTAAATTATTCCAGGAGCATCTTATAGAGTTTAAAAATGAAGATTATAATATATATGCAGACTTTTTACCCGATTTTCAGATCGGAAAAGATTTTAGCGGGAATAGATCAACCTGGTTAAATACACGTGGCTTTCAGGTTGGTGGAAATGTGGGCAAGCAGTTTTCCTTCTATTTAAATGGTTTCGAAAACCAGGGCAAATTTGTTGATTATGTAAATAACTTTATTGTGGCTAATCAGGTAGTACCTGGTCAGGGCTATGGAAAGTTAGCTACAAATACACAAGATTGGTCTTACGTAACTGCTTTATTGTCTTACACACCCAATAAGTATTTAAATTTTACTTTAGGCTATGATAAGAATTTTATTGGTGATGGTTACCGTTCAATGTTGCTGTCTGATGTATCCTCTAATTATTCTTTTTTTAGGGTTAGGGCAACTTTAGGAAGTGTGCAATATCAAACCATATTTGCTTATATGCTCGACCCAGGAGCACCTAAATTGGCCAGCGATAGAAGGTTAGGTGACCGTGGGAAATGGATGGCCGCGCATTACGTAGACTGGAATGCTACCAAACGTTTTTCTGTTGGATTCTTTCAGGCAGTTACCTGGGCTGATGCAGAACCGGAAGGTAAAAGAGGATTTGATTTTAACTATGTTCATCCTTTTATATTTTTGCGCCCTGTCGAAAATACCAATACCACTTCACCTGATAAAATGCGCTTAGGAATTAACCTTAAGTATGAGTTGTTGGAAAAAACAACATTATACGGTCAGTTTATGTTTGATGAATTTACGGCGAAAGAGTTTTTTAAAGGAAACGGTTACTGGGCAAATAAATTTGCTGTTCAGTTTGGTGTACGGGGATCTGATCTTTTTAAAGTACAGGGCTTGAATTATCTTGCTGAATTTAACACCGCGAGGCCTTATACTTATGCCCACTTCGATAGAATTTCGAACTATGCAAATTACAATCAATCTTTGGCGCATCCTCGTGGTGCAAACTTTAGAGAGTTTTTAGGAATCTTAAATTATAGCTATAAAAGATTTGATCTTCAGGGCGAAGCCTTATATTCCAGATACGGACTGGATCCTGCCGGGATGAATTATGGAGGCGATATTTTTAAAAGTTATGATACCAGGTCTGTCCAGTATGGTAGTCACATAGGGCAAGGTATTGGTACAGACCTTTACTATGTGAAAGGCCAGGTAGCTTATCTACTAAACCCTAAATATAATTTAAGGTTAGAAGTGGCAGGTACATATAGAAGAGAAAGTAACGAGTTGGGTATCAACAAAACGGGGTTATTAACCATTGGTTTAAGAAGCTCGTTTAGAAATATATACCACGATTTTTAAGGATTTGCAATGCCGGTTTTTATCCAGACTTTTTGCTTAATTTATCTCTGTTTAAAGATTGATTGAATAAATATCCAAAAAAATTAAGAACTGTTTTTGTAAATAGGATGGATTTTTTAAACGTTGTCATTACTATTTTATTAGGGTTTGGTGGTATTATAACAAATATAATACCACTAAACATAGTAACTTAAATATTGTTTGCAGATCAAAGTAGATTATTGGGACAATAAAATCGATTCTGGTCATCTATGAGTAGTTATGACATATATCAATACTTATTATTGGGTAATTTTAGAAAAATCAATAAAAATTTAACCATTTAATAACCTAAAATAAAACTACGTCGGGAATTTGACTGTAGAAAATTAACCAGCCATCGTATTAGTTGTCCTTTTTACCGCAACTTTTCTCACAGCCTCAATAATTGCATTTTTATCGTAACCACATTCAGCCCAAAGTTCGGCCTGTTCGCCATGTTCGATAAACTGATCCGGAATACCTAAACGAATTACGTTTGCGCTATAACCATGATCGGCCATAAACTCCAGCACTGCAGATCCTACCCCTCCAGGTAAAGAACCATCTTCTACCGTAATTACATGTTTATATTTAGCAAATACCTCATGTAGTAAAGCTTCGTCCAGTGGTTTTACAAAACGTAAATCGTAATGCGCCGGGTAAAAACCTTCGCTATTCAGTTCGGCCCTCGCTTCAACTGCAAAATTACCCACGTGGCCAATGGTTAATAAAGCTACATCTTCTCCATCACAGATTTTGCGGCCTTTGCCGATTTCCAATGCTTTGAAAGGTCTTTTCCAATCAGGCATTACACCATTACCACGAGGGTAACGGATTACAAAAGGACCAACGTTTTCTTGTTGAGCGGTAAACATCAGGTTACGAAGTTCCTCCTCATTCATAGGAGAAGAAACAACCAGATTTGGGATGCAGCGCATGTAGGCGATATCATAAGCACCATGGTGTGTAGCACCATCAGCACCAGCCAGACCCGCCCTATCCAAACAAAAAACTACATTCAGTTTTTGTATAGCCACATCATGGATCACCTGATCATAAGCCCTTTGCATAAAACTTGAATAGATGTTGCAAAAAGGAACTAATCCTTGCGTAGCTAAACCAGCAGAAAACGTTACCGCGTGTTGTTCGGCAATACCCACATCGAAAGCACGCTTTGGCATTGCTTTCATCATGATATTTAATGAAGATCCTGAAGGCATCGCGGGTGTAATACCTACAATTTTATCATTAGCCTCCGCCAATTCTACCATAGTATGTCCGAAAACATCCTGATATTTTGGTGGCTGTGGCTTATCCGGAACACTTTTTTTGATTTCACCGGTAATTTTATCAAAAAGTCCTGGCGAATGCCATACCGTCTGATCTTTCTCTGCTAAGGCGAAACCTTTACCTTTCACCGTAATGCAGTGAAGCAGTTTTGGACCAGGAATGGCAGATAGATCTTTTATGGTTTGAGCCAAACGCTTTACATCGTGACCATCAACAGGTCCGAAATACCTAAAGTTTAAGGCTTCGAATAAATTACTTTGCTTTAGCAGCGTTCCTTTAATGCTTTTCTCTATTTTTTTAACATACTTATGTGCATTTGGGCCTAATTTAGAAAGCCCGGCCAGTACATGAGAAATATCATCACGAAAACGGTTGTACGATTTTGAAATGGTGATGCTGGTTAAATATTCTTTAAGTGCACCCACATTTGGATCAATAGACATACAGTTATCATTCAGGATAACCAGCACATTGCTGTTTTCGATTCCGGCATGGTTTAATCCCTCAAAAGCCAAACCTGCAGTCATGGCTCCATCACCAATAATGGCAACATGCTGTCTGTCTGTTTCACCTTTTAGTTGCGAAGCTACAGCCATACCCAGCGCAGCCGAAATGGAAGTAGAAGAGTGGCCAACGCCAAAGGTATCGTACTCACTTTCCGAAATTTTCGGGAAACCGCTAATGCCTTTATATACACGATTGGTATGGAACTGATCCCTGCGACCGGTTAAGATTTTATGACCATAAGCCTGGTGACCTACATCCCAAACCAATTTGTCGTAAGGAGTATTCAAAGCGTAATGTAAGGCTACTGTTAGTTCAACAACGCCTAAGCTGGAAGCAAAATGGCCTCCGTTAACACTTACTAAATCAATAATGTACTGTCGTAATTCCTGGCTTATTTGTTCTAAGTCAGATTCGCTATATTGCTTTAAATCAGCAGGATAGTTGATTTTAGATAATAGGGGGCCAGCTTTTACTTGCATTCGAAATTTATGGTAAAAAACAAGGTACAAAGTAAGGTATTTTTGTTTTAAAATAGAAAAGAAAAATGTTGGTTTATTATTGATGGTTAAGCCGTTAGTGTTTAGTGCTTTATATTGCCTGAAGACAAATGGAAGAGATCTTTTTACATTCGGGTTAAATATCTTTCAGACACGATTTTTTCGTTATGTTTGTGCCTTCACATGCAGGCAGAGAATTTTGAGATAAAACTTCCGGTATTCGAAGGACCCTTCGATTTATTGTTGTTCTTTATTGAGCGCGATGAGCTTAATATCCAGGATGTGGAGATTGCAAAGATTACAAACGACTTTTTAGCTTATATTCATCAACTCCTCGCTTTAAATGTAGAAGTAGCCAGCGAATTTATTTTGGTGGCTGCAACCCTGATGCGCATAAAATCTAAAATGCTTTTGCCGAGGATTGAGGTTGATGAAGCCGGAAACGAAATCAATGCCGAACAGGACCTGATTGCCCGGCTGATTGCCTATAAACAGTTTAAATCTGCTGCCGAGGAGATGAAGATTTTTGAGGGGGAGCGTTTAAAGCAGGATCACCGGGGAAACATTGCCTTTGATTTAACCCTTGCTGCTGCCTCTTCCGCTCACCAGGATGAACTTTTATCGCTGGATCTTTATAAACTTTTAACCGTTTATCACCGGACGATGCAGAAATATGAGTTGCGTAGTGAGGAAGTTAAACATACCGTGGTACAATATCCGTACACCATTGAGCAGCAAAAGCACTTCATAGCGAATTTACTCGATATTAATAAACAAATCGATTTTGCATTAGTGCTTAAAAATTCCGAAAATAAAGTGCATTTCGTTTATAACTTCCTGGCCATTTTAGAAATGCTGCAGCAACAGATTGTAGAGATAACCATTGGGAGCGGCTTTAATAACTTTAATGTGAAAGCATTATCCTAAATACGGCACATATTAAATTTGAAATTCTTACTTTTGCCAAAAAAATACAAACCTCATATAATGATGACACGCGACAACCAAATTTTTGAACTTATCGATAAAGAACTGAACCGCCAGGAGCATGGTTTAGAGCTTATTGCATCAGAAAACTTTGTTAGCAAGCAGGTAATGGAAGCTGCCGGATCGGTACTAACCAATAAATATGCTGAAGGCTTACCGGGAAAACGTTACTATGGCGGTTGCCAGGTGGTAGATGTAGTAGAGCAGATTGCTATCGATAGGGCTAAAGAATTGTTCGCTGCAGCGTGGGTAAATGTTCAGCCGCACTCTGGTGCACAGGCCAATGCAGCAGTAATGCTTGCTGTTTTGCAACCTGGAGATAAAATATTAGGTTTCGATCTTTCTCACGGAGGTCACTTAACACATGGTTCACCAGTTAACTTTTCGGGTAAATTATATCAACCCTTATTTTATGGTGTTGAAAAAGAAACCGGACTGATCGATTATAAAAAATTAGAAGAAGTAGCCTTAGCTGAAAAACCAAAATTAATCATCTGCGGGGCATCTGCTTACTCACGCGAGTGGGATTATGCATTTATCCGTTCGGTAGCTGATAAAATTGGCGCGCTGGTTTTGGCAGATATTTCTCACCCCGCAGGTCTGATTGCTAAAGGTTTGTTGGCCAACCCACTTCCACATTGCCATATCGTAACTACAACTACCCACAAAACTTTACGTGGCCCACGTGGCGGTATGATTATGATGGGACAGGATTTCGAAAACCCATGGGGATTAAAAACGCCAAAAGGCGAAATCAGATTGATGAGCAATTTGCTTGACATGGCTGTTTTTCCAGGTACACAAGGAGGTCCGTTAGAACATATTATTGCAGCAAAAGCAATTGCTTTTGGCGAAGCTTTAAGCGAAGAATACGGAACATATATTAAGCAGGTAGCTGCTAACGCACAGGCAATGGCAAAAGCATTTGTAGCTAAAGGTTACGGCATTATTTCAGGTGGTACTGATAACCACTTAATGCTGATCGATCTTCGCAACAAAAACATCACTGGTAAAGTTGCTGAGAACGCTTTAGAAAAAGCAGAAATCACCGTAAATAAAAACATGGTGCCTTTTGACGATAAATCACCGTTTGTAACTTCTGGCATCCGTGTGGGTACTGCTGCCATAACCACCCGTGGTTTAAAAGAGGCTGAAATGGAACAGATTGTTGAATTAATCGACAGGGTTTTAACCAATCCTGAAGATGAAGCAAATCTGAATGCGGTTAAAGCCGAAGTAATTAAACTGGTAAGCGCATTTCCTCTTTATAAATAAGAGTTACCTTAAGAAATAAAATTGTAAAAGCAGTTACATTAACTTGTAGCTGCTTTTTTGATTTAACAAGTTTTTTAGTGCTTATGTATTAAAACAAACGTTTGTTTTATATATTTGGCAAATTAATGTGATAATAAAAAATTATGTGTGGAATAGTAGGCTACATTGGTTATAGAGAAGCTTGGCCAATTGTATTAAAAGGTCTTAAAAGATTAGAATATCGCGGTTATGATAGCGCTGGTATTGCACTGATGAACAGCAGCGGACAGCATATTTATAAAAAAGCTGGAAAAGTTGCTGTTTTAGAAGAATTTGCTGAGGATCAGGACAAATCTGGTACAAGTGGTATGGGCCATACCCGCTGGGCTACCCATGGTGTTCCTTCTGATCGTAATTCCCATCCGCACACATCAAATAGTGGTAAACTTTCTATTATCCACAACGGAATCATTGAAAACTACGCTACGCTAAAAGAAGAATTAATTAGCCGTGGGCATGAATTTAAAAGTGATACGGATACAGAGGTATTGATCCACCTGATCGAAGAAATTCAGGAAATTGAAAAGATTGATCTTTTAGAAGCTGTTCGTTTAGCCTTACACGAAGTAAATGGAGCTTATGCCATCGTTATTATGGATAAAGATCATCCAGATCGTTTAATTGCTGCCAGAAAAGGAAGTCCCATGGTAATTGGCGTTGGACAGGGAGAATATTTTATTGCTTCTGATGCTACTCCGATTATTGAATATACTAAAAATGTGATCTATTTAAAGGATGGCGAAATTGCTTTAGTTACCAGAGAAGACCTGTTAATTAAACATTTAGACAATGTGGTTCAAACCCCACTTATTCAGGAATTAGAGTTAAAGCTCGAAATGCTGGAAAAAGGTGGTTTCGATCATTTTATGTTAAAGGAGATTTATGAGCAGCCCCGTTCGATCAAAGATTGTATGCGTGGCCGTATATATCCTGAAGAAGGTAAAGTACAGCTTGGCGGGATTAAAGAATTTGCAGAGAAATTAAAAAATATAGACCGGATTATCATTGTAGCGTGCGGAACATCGTGGCATGCGGGTTTGGTTGGCGAATATTTAATTGAAGAATATGCCCGTATCCCTGTAGAAGTTGAATATGCTTCAGAATTCAGGTATAGAAACCCAATCATTACAGAAAAAGATGTGGTAATTGCCATTTCGCAATCCGGAGAAACTGCTGATACCATGGCGGCCATTGAAATGGCTAAGGAACGTGGCGCAACCATTTTCGGAATTTGTAACGTTGCCGGTGCATCAATCCCGCGTTTAACCCATGCTGGTGTTTATACCCACGCTGGTCCGGAAATTGGTGTAGCTTCTACAAAAGCATTTACCGCACAGGTAACGGTTTTAACTTTGATGGCCTTTTACATGGCACAACAAAAAGGTACCATTACCACTTCAAAATTAATTGAGCTTTTAACTGAACTGGATCATATTCCTGAAAAAATCCAGGTTGCGTTAGAATCTAACGATCTGATTAAAGAAGTTGCAGAAAAAATCAAAGACTCTACCAACTGTTTATTCTTAGGTAGAGGAAGTGGCTTCCCGGTAGCTTTAGAAGGCGCCTTAAAATTGAAGGAAATTTCATACATCCATGCAGAAGGTTATCCGGCAGCAGAGATGAAACACGGTCCAATTGCTTTAATCGACGAAGAAATGCCGGTGGTTTTTATTGCCACGCAAAACTCATCGTACGAAAAAGTGATCAGCAATATACAGGAAGTTAAAGCAAGAAAGGGTAAAGTGATTGCCATTGTAACACAAGGCGATACAGAAGTGAAGAAAATGGCCGATTACTGTATCGAAATTCCGGACGCTAACGAAGCTTTTTTGCCGCTTTTGGCTACTATTCCACTTCAGCTATTATCGTATCATATTGCGGTAATGCGTGGATGTAATGTAGACCAGCCGAGAAACCTGGCTAAATCGGTAACCGTAGAATAATTAAACAACAAAATAAATAGATAAAGCAGTTGCATGAATTTGTAGCTGCTTTTTTTTTGTTATAGGCGAATTTTTATATACAGACTTTGTTAACTAAGCCCGATTGAACGGATGCCGTTTTGATCCGCATTTCTTTGACATTGATAAATTAAAACGGCAGGAGGAAAAGCGGGGCTGCAGGCTGCCATTGGCACCAATGTTCACTTTCAAAATAATACTACTGGGAATAGATGGATATTCAAAACTAATCTGAAAGAACCGAGCTGCAATCTTAAAATCTTATAAAAAGTAAAGGGCCGATATTCTTTTGAAGAAATATCGACCCTTACCATCTAAATTAACGCTCTCGTATATATAAACGAGATTTCTCGCTGAATTGTTTTCGGAAAATAAAAAAAAGTGATTATTTCTCGTAACTTCCTAAGGTTGAGGGAGAAATTCTTATGTTGGCTTTTATATCTTTATTAAGGTAGCCTGTAAAATAAGGATCACTACTTAAATCAGCTCCTTTCTTTCTGGCCGGACTATCCGCCGACACCTCAAAATTTTCCATTTCCTTATTGATAAAGGATGGATCAATATTCAAAATATTGCCGTTGCTGCTATAACTGCTGTTGGCAGATCGGATTAAGTTGTTCCATAAATTAAGCTGAATTGCTGCGGTGGTTTTCTTTTGAATATCCAGCTCATTAGTTAAACTGCCCCAAATAATATTGTTTGTTAAATCTAACCGGAGCTTGTTGTAAGCGCCGGCAGATAAATAATCTGAAAAGCTAAGTGAAGCAGTTTTACGCGGGAAATTTAAATTATAACCTGCAAATGTATTTTGTTTAAGGTTGTAGTTTCCACCTCCAACAGCATATATAAGGTAATTGCCGCAATTATACATCACATTGTTAAAGGCCAACAACTCTGAATGATAACCAATGTAGGCTGCTACCTGCATATTTTTGATAATGCTGTTGCTCAAAATTAATTTAGGTTCGGCAGTTGATGACAGCGAATCGGAAGTAATACCAACTGAGGCATTTTTGATTATTGCATTTTTAACCATTCCGTTCCCGGTTCTTTTCAGGAAAATGCCTTTCCACTGGCCTGGCTCCTCATTGTACAGTTTTTCCAGTCTGTCACTACAAAACAGTACCGGGTCGGTAACCGTTCCATTTACCAGTAAATTACCTTCCACATTTAAGCTGGCGTCTTTATGAAAATAAACCTTGGCACCTGGTTGGATAATGAGTGATGATCCGCTTTTAACCGTAAAAACTCCATTGATAATATATGGTAGCGATTTTGTCCAGGTGGTGTTGATCGCAATTGTTTGGCCGTTAATAAACACCGCATTTTGGCCATAAGCTAAAAGTTTCACAACTTGCCTGTTCCCATTGGTATTTAAAATAATGGAATCCTGCACCAAAAACGGCAAACTCTCTGTATTCGGATTAATGGTAACCTTAACAAAAAGATTAATCGAATCCTGACCATTTATAACCAGGTCATTTTTGTTAAATGTATCTTCTCCGTTAATGTTAAGGCTAAATGCTGAACTGCTCCCCCCAGTTAGTGTAATTTCTGAAACCTTTACAGCATCCTTATTATTGTTTACGATGCTTAATCGCTTCGTTATAGAACCAATTGAGGTAAAAATAGTATCGAACAGCAATTCCGGAGTTGCAATGGTTAACTTGGCGTTTGTATCTGTGGTGATGCGTTCTCCTTTCCGGCAGGAAGAAACTAAGAAAAAGAGCAATAGCACTAAACTGATATTTGAACGCATAAATCAAACTTAGAAAAATGTTTGAGTACTTACAACTGTATAGGAAATAATGAAGTTATTCGGCAAATGCCAATGCCGCGATGCTCACTTTTGCTGCTCCGCTATTTAAAAGTTCATTTGCGCAGGCCTCTAATGTTGCACCGGTTGTAATTACATCATCTACCAACAGGATGTGTTTGCCGGCAATGTTGGCCTGGTCGTGTACTTCAAAAACGTTCTGCATATTCTCGTATCGGTTGTACCTGCTCTTTTTGGTCTGGCTTTCAGTTGCGTTATTACGTACTAAATTTTCTTCGCTAAAGCCAGTCTCCATTCTTTCTGCTGTTCCTTCGGCAATAAAAGTACATTGATTGTATCCTCTGTGTTTATATTTTTTATGATGCAGGGGCACAGGAATGATTAAATCAACATCTTTATAAAGCAAACTCATCTTTAACTTTTCGCCTAACATATTTCCTAACAGTACACCAACATCCGTTCTTCCATTATATTTTAAGTTATGGATCAGGTTTTGCACTTTCGCCCCTTTCCTAAAATACAGCATCGCCATGGCGGCATGAAGCGGCACCCGTCCCCACAACTGTTTGGCCACCCTGTTTTCTGCATGTTGATGATAATCGGTAAAAGGTAAATCGTACAGGCATTTGGTGCAGATTAAGTGCTCACTCTGATATAAGGATACACCACAGGCATTGCAGAGGTTTGGAAATAACAAACCGAATAAATCATCACACCATTGTTTAACCTGTAACATATCACTAATTTATAAAATATTTGTGAGGATACCATATGGTTTAATAAGGTCTGTTATATAGAGTAGGCTTTTATTTTTATTAGCTTTTTCAGTAAAGCAGGTTTAGTGCTACGATATAAGTTTGTCCCCGCTTTTTACTACAAGTCCTCTCCCGATTGAAAAAATCGGGATGTGGGCTTTCCGTTTCAATCGGGTTTAGTTGGGGCGGGGCAGGGGTTAAATACGAAGTTTCCAAAGGCCTGTGCAACTGAAAGCTTCGCAAGTCTTCAGCCCAAACCTGCCCTAAACACGCAATCCTTCAAAAAGTTTTGCTTCATACAAAACTTTTTATTGCTGTAAACCATCCACTTACAATAAACCTCCCAATTAATAGCAAATATGCTTTGCTTGTAAATTAAAAAATCCTACTTTTGCATCCCGCTTCGGAGGAAGGGTTTTAGTTGAAAGGATGGCTTAGAGATACGGAAAGCGATATTTATTTTAAAATAAATATTGCAGGAGAGAAAAAGATTGCTACCTTTGCAGCCCGGTTCGGAAGAACGGAAAGCCGGTTAAAGCTGGTATATTGAAATAAAGGAAAGAGGGGAAAAAGAGGATTAAAAAATAAAATTTATTTTATTTGGAAGTTTAAAAAAGATCCTTACCTTTGCACTCCCAACCGAAAGGGAGGGAAAAAAAGAATCGGAACGGCGGATGTCGGAAAGATAACAAAACAAGATTGAAACGGATGAAACACAGGCTGGACGAATAAGACCAACCGAAACTGAAACCGAAGATATATAAAGATCGGCCGCGAGGTTTAGAAGATCAATAAGTTCTTAAAAGAGATGTCAATGTAGCGTAGCGGGGTAATGGAGTACTAATCAAAGTACATGATTATTTTGCTTTATTTTAAAGGTGGTGTCTAACAGACAACATAAAAAAAAGAAGACTATTTTTAACAATAGTTAAAACTGGTCAGTATTGAACACAACATTTTACAATGGAGAGTTTGATCCTGGCTCAGGATGAACGCTAGCGGCAGGCCTAATACATGCAAGTCGAACGATATCTTCCAGCTTGCTGGAAGAGAAAGTGGCGCACGGGTGCGTAACGCGTATGCAACCTACCTTTATCAGGGGGATAGCCCGGAGAAATCCGGATTAATACCGCATAATATCATTTTATAGCATTATATTATGATCAAACATTTATGGGATAAAGATGGGCATGCGTGTCATTAGCTAGTTGGCGGGGTAACGGCCCACCAAGGCGACGATGACTAGGGGATCTGAGAGGATGGCCCCCCACACTGGTACTGAGAC